>Ga0209515_10003104_pt1 | contig 24277 bp, 14 predicted proteins | sample Subgroupgradi54m_FD_187454 | JGI IMG/M metagenome (GOLD analysis project Ga0209515, IMG submission 187454) | Subsurface groundwater microbial communities from S. Glens Falls, New York, USA - GMW60B uncontaminated upgradient, 5.4 m (SPAdes)... ... | reverse complement strand
TGTAATGACAATAACATTTATTAAACTTAAAAATACTGATTTACAAATACTAATAAAATATTTATATAAAACAACAATGTTATTTGGATTATTCATTGAAAATGAACATTTTATAGAACAAATAACGATGAATAATAATCAAGACATATTTAGTTTTTTAGTATTATTAATGCCATTTTATAATTTACACACAAGTAAAAATTTAACATCATTTGATGAATTATTTTTAAATGAAAATGAAAGTTCAATAAATTTTGATTCATCATACTATATTGATCATGAAGACATAATTGTTGAAGATTATTTTAAAAATAGTTTTTTATCAATATATAATACATTAAAAAGTGTTTCAAATAATATATTGCCAAATTGGATAAATATTTTTCCATATACAACCGAAAAAATAAAAGAAAATAGAATATGTGAAAATTTGGGTGATTTTTTAAAACATGGTAAATTTCAACTTGACACAATTTTTTTTGACATCCACACAAACAATACATCATTTTTTACCAATACTGATTATGTAAAAAACAAACGTTTAAAATTGGGTTATGATAACCTAGTTGGAACAATTAATAATTTTTTATATGATGATATTAAAACAATTAAATGGATGATTTATGATGTTAAATATGTTGATAATTATTGGTATCCAAATATAATTATATTATGTGAATTGCTTGAAATACATTCATTTGAAACATTATATGATAAATTATCTGAAAATGAAAAAAATAAAATTAGAAATAAATGGCTATCCATTGTTGATATTTCCAATGTTAAACAAAATTATGATTATATATCAAATGCAGTATCTTTTTATTGCAGATGGTCAAATTACAGTAAAATAAATGTTGACAGCAAATGTATAAATTTTTTGAAAAAAAAAGAAGAAAAATTAAAAAAAAATAATAATCAATATAATGAATATGATGATGTTGATAATGGAGATGAAATTGTTGATATCAATATCAATGATGATAAAATTAAAAAATGTATTATTTTGATTGCAATGAACATTGATATTGAACATTTTTACGATTACATTTTTAACTGTTTTCAACAATTTAAATATACATGGTATGGTTATTCGTGTTTGAATGATGATAAAACTATATGTGTCAGAGAGACATTTAAAAATATATATGTAAAAAAAATGACATTTGAAGATATTTATAAAAGTTCTACTCCTTTTAAAACAAAAGATGGTGTTGACATTTATATGACACCTAAAAATGTATATAATTTTGCTAAATCAATTGTCAATTATAATAACGCTGAAAATAATAATAATACTGAAAATAATAATAACGCTGAAAATAATAATTATATTCAATTGTCAAGTTATTCATGGAATGGTCTTTTTGAATTTGAAAAACAATTATTAATCGATAGATTAAACAAATTTAAAAATTATAAAGATACTGACGATAAAATAACAGACAATTGGTTTAATATACCAAATAATTTAAAACGTATGTATCAACATTCATTTAATTACGATCTAAAATTAGGTATAAATACAAATGACAAATTTAATAAGTTAATTGATGAAATCAATGTATCAATGTTCTATTTTATGATGAGAAAAAATATGTTTGCACAAATTATATGCGAAACACTTATTTATAATGGTATGTTAACATATTTTGTGTATAATCCCGATTTAACAAATGAAAGCGTTGTACCAAATAAAAATGAATGGAGAAAACATGTAAATTCAAAAGTAAATATTAATGAACACAAAAATGGATATAATTTTTTAAATAATAAAAAAATAAAATATCATGATAATTACGAAAAAAATGTTAAAAATACAAGATGGTATTTTAATTTTGGTGCCAATTGGGTTGCTCAAATACAAATTTTTCATCATTATATTAACCAACGTGTTATGTTTATAACTGGTGCAACTGGTGCTGGTAAATCAACTGTTGCTCCATTTATGTTATTATATGCTACAAAAATAATAAAATATAAAAATAATGGTAAAATTTTTGTTACTCAACCAAGAATTAAACCTGAACGAGGTAATGCAATGCGTATGGCTGAACAATTAGGAGTACCAATTAATAAAGATTTAGCAATTAATTATTTTCAATACAAAGATAGTGAAGAAAATGTAACTGATGAATTTTATCATCCATGTTTAAGAATTTTAACTGATGGAGCATTTTATAATATGATGGATGGCGAATATTTATTTAAAATACGAACAAAAGATGGAAATTATACTGAAAATAATATATTTGATATGTTGCTTGTTGATGAAGCTCACGAACATAATACATATATGGATTTTATATTAACATTAATGAGAACACCCATATATGTTAATAATCAAATTTCATTTGGAATTGTTAGTGCAACAATGGAAAAAGACGAATTGATATATCGTAAATATTATGAAAGTATTGATGATAATTGGAATTATCCATTAGATTTTAATTATAATAATGAAAATTACACAAATTTAGATTATGATAAAAATATGCTAGATAGAAGAATACATTTATCTGTTCCATTTGGACAAACAAATTTTAAAATAACTGAACATACCGAATTTGTTAGAAGAAGTGAAATTGATATTGTAAAACATATTTTAAAAACATCAGTAACGGGTGATATTTTAATATTCGAACCAGGCGAAAATGAAATTAAAAAATTAGTTATTTTAATAAATGAAAATACACCAAAAAATGTTATAGCTATACCGTTTTATACAAATTTAAATAAAACTGTTAAAGATGAAATAATAAATAATATTGATAAAAATGATGTTAGAAATAATTTTTATTTGCCAAAAAATATCGATATAAATAATTACTATGATATATCAGATGATGAAAAAGTAAAACCATATACATATAATCGTTTTATTATTGTTGCAACTAATATTGCAGAAGCATCAATAACATTTGAAACATTAGAATATGTTATTGATACAGGAACACAAAAAAATTCAATTTATGATGTAAATTATGGACAAATTAAAATGTCAACAAGTATTATTGCAATATCAAATCAGATACAAAGAAAAGGACGTGTTGGACGTGTAAAAGCTGGACATGTATATTACACATATAATTTGAAAGAATTGTCAAAAAGTAATTCATATAAAATTTCAATGGAAAATATAGAAAATCACATATTAAGTTTGATATCAACAACAAATAAACTTTTTATAACTATTGATTTTATTGATGACATACAAACTAATGAAAAATTATTATTTTTAAAAAATCAATATTATTCATTTGACACAAAATACGATAAATACGAAAAAAAAAGTATTGAAATAATATATTTTCCGTTTGATGACGGTAAATATGATGCAGGAACTTTAATTGATGAAGATGGAACATTTTATATAATTCACCCTAATCAAAACGATTTTGAAAGAGACAAGGATTTAAAAATAATTAAAACAAAAAACACATATTCAAATACAGTAAAAAAAATAATTACACATTATGTACATATGAATATAGTGAATGATTACATATTAACTGGTAATAATTATTTAACACCATATGGAATATTGATGTCACAAATTAAACAATATTTAGTTATTGAAAATAATCAAATTGCAATGTTAATTCTGTCTATTTTGTCGTTTAATTATAATTTTAATGTATTGAACAATGTTGATAATGATATTAATAATAAAGATTTTAATTTGATTAAAGATTTAGTTGTATTTATTTGTTTTTGTTTAGCTGAAAACAGTAGTGACATATCAATCAATATTCCTTTAACATTTAAAACCAAAGCTGATTTTTTATTAAAAGCTAAAATTATACAACCAGTATTTTTTAACAAATTAACTGCAATTGATGTTGTAAATTATTTAAATAAAAATACAATTACAAATAAATACACTAAATATTCCGATGAAATACAAAATTTTATTGATATAAATGTTAACAATATTTTTACAGAATATACAAATTACAATGCTCAAAAGATAGAAAAATTATTTAAAAAAAAGGATGCTTTAACAGCCTTGTCAAGTATAAAATTTATTTTACAAAAGTATTATGAATTATCAATTAAATTACAGTTTTTAAACACAAATATCACAATTAACAATAAAAGCATGTTATCTCTATATGAAAATGAAAAAAATACAAAAATTAATCTTTCAAATATTCCTGTTATAAACAATGCATTAATAAATAATGTTAAACAATTAAATCAATATGAACAAATGTGTTATTTTATTGTTAAAAATTTTAAAAATAACTTGTTAATAAAAATTCCACATTACCAATCATTATATACAAGATATTATTATAGAAATTTAGATTTAATTTACAACATTGCTTATACTGTTAAAAATAATAAAAAAATCTTAAATACCAATTTACAGGATGGTTATTTGAATTATTTAATATTTCATATGAATTTTTCAAGAGCTCAAAATGAAGAAGATGGTGAAAGTATTGAAAATTTAATATTTATCAATACGACAAGTATTAAATATATTAATTATTTGATTATTTATGAAAAAAATATGCCAAAAAATTTTATTGATGTTATTGGACGGTATGAAAAAATTACTAAATAAATTTAAATTGGTAAAAATAAATTTTAATTTGCAAAAATAAATTTAAATAAAAACGAATTGAATTAACAAAAATAAATGTTAATAATTTTATGTTTAAAAAAAATATATTAATATTAATATTAATATTAATATTAATATTCGTTATTCGTTATTCGTTATTTGTTATTTGTTATTTGTTGTTTGTTGTTTGTTGTTTGTTGTTTATTAAATTTTTAATAAATTTTTTTGTAACTTTATCATTTCCGTATGCATATATCTTTTTAATATTTAAAAGTGATGAAATACCATTTTGTCCAACACCACAATAAAATGCAATATCTAAGTCTTTAAGGAACTTTAAATGATTAACATCAATAATTTTTCTATTGCCAGATGCAACTAATGTTTTAACAAACATAAGTTGTGAAATTCCATTTTGTTCAACAGTACAATTTCCTGCTATATTTGCATATTCCAATTGTTGGAGATGATTAACATCTGTAATTTTTTCATTATTACATGCATCTAACATTTTAATAAATTTTAAATTTGAAATACCATTTTGATCAATATAACAATTATTAGACATATGTATTTCTTCTAACTGTTGTAGATGATTAACATCTGTAATTTTTTTATTTCCATTTGCATTTAATTTTTTAACCAAACGAAGTTTGCTAATTCCATTTTGTGTTATACCACAATTATATGCTACATGTAATTCCTCAATAAATTGCAAATGGTTAACATCTGTAATTTTTTCGTTGCAATATGCATTTAATTTTTTAATTAATTTTAATTGTGATATACCATTTTGATTTACACCACATTCAAAAGATATATTTAAATCAGTAAGAAATTGTAAATGATTTACATCAGTGATTAATCTGTTATCAGCTATATCTAATATTTTAATAAATTTTAATTGTAAAATACCATTTTGTTCAACACCACATGTATCATCATTTTGATCAGCACAGCTTGATTTACCGAATATGTATAATTCTTCCAATTGTTGCAAATGATTTATGTCATTTATTTTACTGTTGCAATTTGCATTTAATATTTTTACTGTTAAAAGTTGAGATATTCCACTTTGATCAACACAACAGCTATGAGATATATCTAAATTTGTGAGAAATTTTAGATGATTTACAGTTGTAACATATTTATTACTTTTTATGTTTAATTCAACTATATTGGTACATTTATTTAATAATTCTTGTTCAATGTTTTCCGAATGTAATATTTTTATTTCGTTACATATGTTATTATTTATTTTAAAAATATAATTAAATATTGTATTATTAATATTGTTCCATCTACTAAATTTATCCAAAATATAATAATTTATTGGATTGTATGAATAAAGTTTATCATAAAATTTACGTTTTAGAATAAATTTATTTACAACATAATTAAATAAATCATCTTGAATGTCTAACATAAAATAATCGGCTAATATTACATAGTTTAAAATATTGTTTGCATTATATTTTGTATGTTTATAATCATTCACTAAATTTAATAAATATTCAATATATAGTTCATATGAAATATTTAAATTTAAAAGTTTATATGTGTGTTTAAACATTTGTTCAATTAATTTTTTTCTAGAATTATTCGAATCATTTGAATTATCTAAATCATTTGAATTATCTAAATCATTTGAATTATTTGAATTATTTATTTTTTCATTTTCTAACTTTTCATCTTCCATCATATTTTGTAAATATTCAGATTTTTCATATATTTTTAATAAATCATCCATTTTTAATAAATTATAATGTTTTGTATATAGATGTGTAAATATGTAAATATGTAAATATGTAAATATGTAAATATGTAAATATATGTATTTTATAATTTATGATTTATAATTTATTTATATGTAAGTTAAATATTCAATTTTTTTAATAAATGTTCATTGTGTTTTTAATAAACAAACAAATAGTAAAATTTTATAATATTATGTTTATTGCTATATGAATAAATATAACATTTATTTACATTAGTTTTTTGTATGAAATTCGTAAAATCATAATTTATTGGAACTTTAAAAATAAATAATTTGCAATATTTTTTATATATTTTCAATATTTCTGATATTTCTTTGTTATCAATATATAATTTTAAACAATTTGATAATTTATAATTTTCTTCATGTGTTGTTTTCCATGGTGCATCAATATATATTACATCTTGTTTTATTGTTGGTATTATATCTAAAAGACTTGCATTAAATAAATTTATGTTTTTCAAATCATATAGCGATATATTGTGTTTTAAAACATTAAAATTTATTTCATCTTTTTCTATGGCATTTATTGTATCAAAATTTTGTGCAAGCATAATTGTATCTGAACCATTATTTGCAGTTGCATCTGTTATTATTAAATTCATTCTGTTTTTAAAAAATTTTTTGATTAGATTACATAAATGTTTACTTGCATGTGTTCCAGACACAGAATATAATCCTTCTGTTGTCATTTGTATATCTTCAATATTTTTAATAGTTGTTGGAAATGATTTTTTAATTTTATCAATTTTAATATCTTTTTCAACAATATTTATTTTGTTCATAAAATATAAAATGAATAAAAAAATTATGGGTTTTTAAATTTATTGTTATAAAAATTATATTTTAAATAAATTATTCGTTTAAAATTTATTTATTAAAAATTATTTGTTAAAAATTATTTGTTTAAAATTTATTTGTTAAAAATTATTTGTTTAAAATTTATTTGTTAAAAATTATTCATTAAAAATTATATATTAATAATTATGAATTATTAAAAATTATATGTTAAAAATTATGAATCATTAAAAATTATTTTGTGTCGTTTTCAATTATTCCACTATTTGTTAATGATTTTGCAATATTTGAACATGATGTGAATAAATCAATATGTCTATAATCTTCACTGTCATTGCTATTAGCTGTTTTATTTGATTTTGTCGATTTGTTTGATTCTGTTGATTTATTTGATTCATCACTGTTGTTGCTGCATTTTTCTGATTCTTCATCATCAGTTAAAATTAAATCGCTTTGAGTTCTGTTTTTGTCAAAAATATTTTCCGAATTACTGTTGTTGTTTTCTTCATCATTATTATTATTATTGTCATTGTTATTATTGTTATTATTGTTATTGTTGTTGTTATTAATTAAGTTAATATCGCTATTCGTTTTTTCGTTGTTTGATAATGTTGTATTTAAACATTTACTATTTATTAATGAAATTTTATTTTTTACATATTCATTAATATTCATAATAAAAGGTTTCATAATTTCATAATCAGATAATTCTGTATTGTTCATGCACATTCTCATTTGTTGAATAATTTCAACAGGACAATATACATCTTCAGAAATAAGATTGATAATGTCATGTGAAATTTCTCTTTTAATAAATTTTTGAAAAATATTTTTAATTTGATAACGATCACATTTTTTCATTTCAATGTTCACATCAATTCTTCCATGACGAATTAAAGCTTTGTCTAATTTTTCAATATGATTTGTTGTTAAAATTATAACTGAACCATCACAAGTTAATGCTCCATCTAAACTGTTTAAAATATAACTTAACGCTAAATCATCATTTTCAGCATCAATTACATCACCAACATTTAATTCATTATTTGGATTTGTTGAACGTTGATGAACTACTTCTGTTGTCGCATCAATATCTTCAAAAATAATAATTGAGTTACCACAATTTTTTTGAACATAATCTAATATGTCTTGATATTCTTTATTTTTTTTGATGTGTCTAAAATTTACATAATAGATATCTTTTTGTAAAAATGATGCAATAACATAAATTAATGATGTTTTACCTGTTCCAGGCAGTCCATGAAATAAACACATTAATTTATTTGGTAATCCCAATGATTCTAACATTTCTTTATTGTAATGAAAATCTTCTAAAAAAGTTTTTACTTTTTTGATATCATCTTCTCTTAAATAAATTGTATCAATATTTTTAATGACATCTTTCAAATAAGTTTTTTTAATTTCTTTTTTAATGGTTGTTGTTATTATTTTTGCAGGTGGAATTGGGATGCTAAGAAATGCAGTTACATCAATAATTGCAGCATTTTGATTTCCTCCTTCTTTTGTTGTGGTTGTTACATTTCCTTGTCCTAATGCTTTTTCTCTTAATTGATTATATATTTTGTAATTTTCATTATCTGTTTCAACAACTGATTTAATTTCTTCATAAGAAACGTTATATACACGAATTTTTTTTTTAGAATTATTATTTAAATTTCCATTTAATTTGATATTTTGTATAAATAATGAACTTGTTAAAATAATATCTTCTAATTTTTCAGATGATGTTATTTCCAATGTAATAAATTTTGTTGTATGAATAAATGACGATTTGAAATTTTCAACTCTTTTTTTACTACCATTTAATCCAATCATTCTTTCTGTTTCTCTTTGTTTTAAATTTAAAAATTCTGTTTTTTCTTCAGGAAGAACTTTAAATGTTTTATTGTAAAACACAGGTGTTATGTATAATTCCAGTTGTTTTACAAAATAAATTGTTGAAAATTTATGATTATAAAATGTTACAAAATTTATTTTTTCATTATCATTTTCTTCATATTGTGTAATTCCAAAAATATATAATACATCTTTTAAAGAAAAATTCATGATAAATGTGCAATTATACACAAAAAAACAAATTTGTTTAAATGTTTCATTTACATCTAATTTTTTCATTTTATTAATCATTGAGCATGTTAATAAAAATTCTAATTTGTAATATGTTTTATTTTTTGTATCATATGAAATTTTATCAATTAGTTCTTTTTCTTTCATACTTTTAATATGTACTAATTCTGTTGGCATTGATTCTGGAATAAATAAATCATATTTATCTTTAATGTATTTTTGTAAACATTTATCAGTTATTAATTCATAAAAATTATTTATACTACCATAATATTTATCATCATGAATATGTTCATTTTCAACTGATGAAATCTTGTATTCATTTAACAGAGAACTATTTTTATTGTTTTTACTGAATGTCATTTTAATGTTATTTTTAACAATGATTTTTAAATTATCATAGTAAATTACGATGTCTGTCCAAATTTCATCAATATTTGTTTTTTCAGCATTTTCAATGTTAAATATTTGTTCATTTAAAATTTTGTAATAAGTTTCACAAATAACAACATCATTTGTGTTTAATTTATTTTGAATTAATTGATTTTCAGATTTATTCGCAATTAAATAATTTACAAATGATTGCATAAATTGAATATTACATTCTAAATTAATGACATGTGTGTTATATGCATTTTCAATTAAGTATTCATTTTTTTTACTAAATGAAAACATATTGGAAAAATTAAAAATATATTTTAAGTATTTTTGAAATCTATCCATTGTTAAATAAAATAAATCTTTGTAATTTTCTTTAACAAAACTACCAATTTCGGTATAAACAAATCCTAAACCTTTTTTGATTTCTCCAATTGAGCATGCCATTAAAAAAGCAAATATATTCATATATATTGAACCTCTTCCACTCGTCATATCGCGTAATATATTTGTTATGTATTTTGAAAATTCATATTCTATATATTTTGATGGATCTTGAAAATTTGGAGTTTTGTCTAAAGTTGGTTCGGTAACTACGGTTTGCATGTTTGTTTTATATTGTATTTATTGTAATAAATGTATAATTATGATATTTATTATTAATTTTTATTTTTCAATTTTTTTTATAAATTTTATTTGTTATTAAGGATAATGCAACACCGTTATTATAATAAGCAATATTTATAAAAAATAATATTTATAAAAAAACGAAAAATAATAAATAATGAATAATGAATAATGAATAATGAATAATGAATAATGAATAATGAATAATGAATAATATATAATATTTGTCACATGTCATATGTTATATGTTATTTGTTATATGTTATTTGTTATATGTTATTTGTTATATGTTATTTGTTATATATTATTTATTATTTGTTATATGTTGTTTGTTGTTTGTTGTTTGTTGTTTGTTGTTTGTTGTTTGTTGTTTGTTGTTTGTTGTTTGTTGTTTGTTTTTTGTTGTTTATTTGTTTTTTGTTATTTATTTAAATAATTTATACGGATTAATTTTATCATTATCGCATTCGTAATCATAATTGTTATCATCATCGTCATCGTCATCGTCATCGTCATCGTCATCGTCATCGTCATCATCGTCATTGTTATTATCATTAACACCATTAGCACTATTATTGCCATCACTGTCACTTATATATAATAAATTTTCGTTATGAAATGATTTTATAAACAATTTTTGAATTTGTGAAATACCAATTCTACTAATATTGCATTTTTTACCAGATATATCCAAATGTTCCAGAAGTTGCAAATGATTAACATTTGTAATAAATTCATTATTTCTAACGTTTAATTTTTTAATTAAAACCAGTTTAGAAATACCATTTTGATCAACATTGCAATCATATGATATATCTAATTCTTCTAATTGTTGTAAATGATTTACATCAACAATACTCATAGCATTTGAAGCATTTAATTTTTTAATAACTGAAAGTTGCGAAATACCACTTTGATGAATGTACGTATTTGAAATATTTAAATCAATCAAATGTTGCAAATGATTAATATTTTTAATTTTGTTATTATAATGCATATCTAATTGTTTAACATAGAGAAGTTGCGAAATACCATTTTGATCAATATTGCATTTCATTGAAATATTTATTTTTTCTAATTTTTTTAAATGATTAATATCTGTAATTTTACTATTGTCGCATGCATTTAAATGTTTAACATATTTAAGTTGTAAAATACCATTTTGATTAACACCACATTTTTTTGATACATCTAAATATATTATTTTTTGTAAATGATTTACGGTTGTTATTTTATCATTATTACATACATTTAATTTTTTAACAGAATTTATTGATGATATACCATTTTGTTCAACACCACAAAATCCTGATATATCTAATTCTTGTAATTCTTGTAAATGGTTAACGTCTGTTATTTTACTGTTATTTGATGCTAATAATTTTTTAATTGAAATAAGTTGTGAAATACCGCTTTGTGCAACAATGTGTTTATCTTGTATGGTAATTTGTGTATATTGTGTGTTAGAGATATCTAATATTTCCAACTGTTGTAAATGATTGACATCAGTAATTCCAACAACGTTTGATATGTATAATTCTTTAATATTTAAAAAATTTGATATACCAATTTGTCTACAATACCATTTTAAATTTGATATATTTAAATATTCGAGAGATGACAAATTAATGACATTAATATTATTAATATTATTATGTGAATCACTATTACACATATTTAAAATTTTAATATTTTTTAATTGCGAAACATTTATTTTATTTTTTTCACATTGATTTGACGTATTTAAATTTTCAAGAAATTCTAAACGTTCAATATTTTTAATTTTATTATTATCAGTTATATTTAATTTTTTAATATTTATAAGAGGTTCTATATTTTTTTGTTTAATACTACAATGTTTACCTGATGCATTTAAATATTCTAATTTTTGTAAATGATTAATATTTGTAATATTTGGATTGTCATTGACATCTAAACTAATAATATTTTTACATTTAAATAATGTTTCTTGTGTAATACTTTTTGAATATAATGTTGTAATTTCATTACATATATTTGTATTTGTTTCAAAAAGATATTTGAATGTATCATCATCAATATTATTATTTTTACTAATTTTGTCTAAAATGCTGTTATTAAATGGTTGATACAAATAAAGTTCGTCATAAAATTTGTTTTGTTTGAAAATAAATTTATTTAAAATAAAATCATAAAAATTTTCTTGATTATTTAATATAAAATAATCTGATAATTTTACATATTGAAAAATATTTTTTTGAGTGTAATGAACATGCCAATAATTTGAAACTAAATTTACTAAATATTCAATATACTGTTCATAAGTTATATCTAAATTTAATAATTCATATGCTTGTTTAAAAACATCTGTTAATTCTTTATCAATATTGCTGGAATTATCTAAATCATTCGAATTATTTGAATTATTTAAATCATTTGAACTATCAATGATATTTTGTAAATATATTGAAGATTTGTATATTTTCAGTAAATTGTCCATATTTGTAATTATTCAATTGTATGATACACATGATATTATATTTTATTTTGTCAATTTTTTTTAATGCATTAAGTAAAAAAAATAAAAAATAAAAAAAGTTATCTTGTGTATAAAATTTTATATTTTTTGTATAATGGAAAATTTTCATAAAGTGTACAATCTATTGTATTAAATTTAATATTTATTTTTAAATTAAATTCATCAATTGATGATACAAACAATTCATTAATAAATTGTAAATGTCTTACATCTGTTATTTTTTCATTATTATATATTTTAATTTTCTAACTAATTTAAGTTGGTTAATTCCTTTTTGATTTACCTCACAAATACCAGATATATCTAATTCTTCTAATTTTTGCAAATGATTTATGTTAAATATTTTTATGTTATCACAAATATTTAATTTAATAATGTGTTTGCATTTATTTAATAAATTTTGTTCAATGTGTCTTGATTGTAATTCATAAATTTCGTTGCATATATTCTCATTTATTTCAAATATATATTTAAATATTTCATTTGATATATTATTTTTATGGATTATAAACAGATATGATGTATTTATTTCAGATCCAATATTTATGTTTTCTGTATTGTTATCATCATTTTTAAATTTATCTAAAATACAATAATTTATTGCGTTGTATTTATGTAATTTATCATAAAATATGCGTTTTTTAAAAATATATTTGTAAACAACAAAATCAAAAAAAATATCTGTGATGTATTCAAACATAAAATAATCAACAAGAGTAACAAAAGTTAAAATATTTTCTTCATTATATTCAATGCTTTCATAATCGTCTAACAATTTTAATATATATTCAATGAATATGTTGTATGAAATATTTAAATTTAACAATTTATGTGTTAAATTCAATATTTTTTCAATTTCAATTTCAATTTTAATTTCATTTTTATTTTCATTTTTATTTTCAACATTTATTGTTTTATCTAATATATTTTTTAAATATGTTGATGCGTTATAAATTTTTATGTAATCATTCATATTTTCAATGTAATATTTATAAATATTTATAAACATTTATTATTTTTATCAATTTTTTATTACATGAATTATATAAATGGTATCAAAAACGAAATCAAAATCTAAATCTAAATCTAAATCTAAATCTAAATCTAAAACATCAAATTGTCCAAAAGGACAAATTTTAAGAAAAGGATATTCTACAAAAAACAACAAAAAAGTTAAATCGTCATGCATTATTGCTCAAAGTGATACAGGTAAAAAAACATCTGACAAAACTAAAAAAATTTTAAAACAAAAAAATATCAGTCATAATATATCAAAAAAAATGTTTCCAACAGAATCTAAACAAAAATGTCAAACTGGTGAAATTTTAAAAGAAGGATATGTTGCAACAAGAAATAATAAAAAATATGTTGTTAAACCAACATGTATTACAAGTGTAACTGGTAAAACAACAAAAAGCAAACAATTAATAACAATTCCAAGTAAACATGTTTTATCAAAATATGGTTATGATGATATTAAAAATTTAACAAGTACACAAAGGCATAATGCTTTAAAAAATGCAATTAAATCCATCAAACCATTATCCATATTTAGACGTATGATAGCATTATCTACATTACATAAAAATACTGATCCTGAACTGCATGATATACTTGTTGTTGATGCAAAATGGATTCAAAAACAATCCGAATACAAACAAGATAGAATTATTAGCACAAAAAAATCAAATGCATTGAAAAAATCCAAATCTAAATAGGCAAAAATTTTATTACAAATATAAAATATAAAATATAAAATATAAATAAATAAATAAATAATTTTTTTTGTTATAAAGACAATTTATAAAAATTGATTTGTAATTTATTTCATGTTACATATAATTCATAATTTACATAAAATGATTTATAATGCATACAACATGAAACTAAATAAAACATACAATATAAAACATACAATATTATGTTTTTTGAGAACGATAATATGCCACATTATTATATTGCAACTTTTGTTGGTTTTACAGGCAAAATGAACAATGTATGGAATTTTGAAAATTTTATAGATCAGCAAACCAATGCCGTTATTAAAAAAAAATCCATAAAAGCTATGCATAAATGCATAAAACATTTTGGATTATTACATCAAGCAATTGAAGAATATTTGAAAAAATAATTATTTTTGTTAATTATTTTTATTAGATTTTTAACATTTTTTTGTATTCTTTAAATTCTTCAAATTCTTTTTTATTTTCTTTAAATTCTTCAAATTCTTTTAATTCAGTTAATTTTAACATTTTTTTATGTTCTTCAGACATTTTTTTATGTTCTTCAATTGTTTTTTTATATTCTTCAAGTGTTTTTGATACTTTATCTGGAATTAAATTTTTTAATCCTTTTTCGTCATAAATTGGATAGTAAACATTTATTAATAACCACATGAATGCACCTTTTACAGATAATAATTTTTCTTTGTTTTCATTATTTGTAAGTTTCGATTCGAATTTAATAACTGACATGCGTCTCCATGTTCCATTATCAATTTCATTTATGTCAGGTAATTTGCTGCAACACATCATAAGTTTAAATTGCGGAACAAAATAAAATGGTTTACTATATAATTTACGTGCCAAAATGCTATCTAAACCACTTAATTCTTTCATACGACAAATGTCAATATTTGTGTCATTATTCGTTTCTGTTTGTTGAATCATTAAAATTCTTGTATTTTGTTTGTTTGATAATTCACATGTCTGAATACAATCTTGTTTGTCATCATCTTGTTCACAATTATCTTCGTTATTATCTTCATTGTCATTTTTACTTTTTTTCATTATTAATGATGTTGATGCATTGCCAAAATATTTGTCAAATGTTTGTTTTAATAAATCAACATACATTTCTCTACTGGCATTATCATCACCATATAACAACATAAATTTTTGATCGTAATTTCCACCTTTTAATAAAGAAGCAGTATAACATAATAAAAATAATCTCATATCATCTTCTGGTTGAATTTGTTTGAAAAAGTTTTCAACATAAATAACATCTGGATGATTTTTATCATAAATATCATAATCATACTTAATTAAAGCATTTTCATTTTCTTTATTTGTAAATGTTTTATTATGTAAATCATATGTGCCATTTTTAAATTCAACTAAATGTTTATTGTTGTTTTCAATTGTATTATCAGTTGTGTGTTCAGAATTCTTCGAATTCTTCAAAGATTTGTTTTCACAAATCTGTTCAGTTTGGTTATCCATTGTAAATTAATTATAAATGTAAATATCACATGTAATCGTTTTTTTTTTCAATTTTTTTTACCATGCAATAAATGATAAACAATTAACAACAAATGTTAATTTGTGCAATATTTATCATATGTTTTAAAAATTGAAAAAATAAATTGATTGATTTCTTAATGCAATTTTATATAACAAAATACGAAAAAACATAATACATAACACATAACATAAAATGGATATTTTACAAAATTTACCAAATTCTTTATATGATTTAACAAATAATTTAGATTCAACCACACAAATGATGTATGGTGGATTATTAACAAATATTGCATCCAATGTGTATAATTCAAATAGTTCAACAATGAATTTAATGGCTGTAACTGTTGGAAGTATTGCTGTAACAAAAATAATTAAAAACATGCATGAACATACTAAATTTAATAAAATTTTTCACTGTGTTGAAGGTACGTATTTAAAATTAAAACAATGGTTACAATTAGAATATTCATCAATAATTATAAATGATTATTCTGTTTCATTTAAAAAATACATTTCATATATTTCACAAAAATATAAAAATGAATTGGTTCTAGACAATATGAATAGAAATACAAATGAACATATTGATTTGAAAGAATTGAAATTTGCAAAAACATTGGTCGATACATATAAAAAAAATAATATAATACACATAATCGTAATTGATTTAAGCCAAAAACAAGACATTGTAATAAAATCTAAAACATTAAATGTTGCCGATTTAAATTTGTATGTTAAAAATGCACTCATCAATATCACAAACACAAATAGTTTAAATATCCACACACCTGTGTTTAACAGAGAAAATAAAAAAAATAAAAAAAATATTAACAACATCAATAATGATGAAAATTTACAAAACAATAAAAATATAACAACAACAATTAACTGGATACATGAAAATGTTGTAACAAATAAAAAAATAGAAAATACGATTGTTAGTAATTTAGTAACTGAAAATTTTATTAATGATGTTGAACATTTTATTAAAAATGAAGATTATTACAATCAAAAAGGCATTCCATATAAAAGAGGATATTTATTACATGGACCGCCTGGGACTGGTAAAACATCAATAATTAAAGCCATTGCAAATACTTTTGGTTTTGATGTTTATTGTATAAATATGGATGAAATTAAAACATCATCAGATATTACATCAATATTTAGAGGAATTAACAGTGTGAATAATTATCACATTATATGTTTTGAAGATATTGATAGAAGCAATATTTTTACGGGTGATATTGGACGCGATTATTATGGATTTAATCAAACAAATAAAATTAAAAATGAATGTTTAAGAACACTGTTAAATGAATTAGATGGCATTGTAGAAGGCAATAAACGTATAATTATATTTACAGCAAATGATGAAACAAAAATAAGTGCAATTGATGCTTTGTGTCGCCCTGGAAGAATTGACAAAAAAGTTGAAATTGGTTATTGCGATTTTCAACAATTAAATGCATTATATAATCACTATACATCAACTAATGAAAAATTAAATATTGTATCATTAACCGAAAAAATAACACCAGCTAATGCAATTAAAATATTGCTATCTGATGTATCAATTACAGCACAACAATTTTTAGAAAAATTAAATGTTAACAACATAAATGTAGATAATGATATTTCAAACATAGATATTGAAAATAATAACAATGCAAATAATTTGCAAGATGATATATTTACTGATTTGCAAACAACACGAAAAATATACACACTAAAAAATTTAATAACAAAATCGTCTAAAAAAGTAAAAGATATTACAAAAGCATTTAAAACATCAAGAACACTACCATTAAATTTAAAACGTAAAATTGATAGCGTAATGGTTGATTATGATAAAATTGATAAAACAATTAAAAGATTTAAATTTAAAGGCGATCAATAAAATGTTAGATCAATTTTTTATTAAAAAATTAATTAAAAAAAATAAAATTTTTTTTTGATCTACTAAACATTTATTAAATCTTCATTAAATCTTCATAACATATGATTAAAGTATCATCAAATTTTATTTTTTCATTAAATCCACAACTAAAAATTATACAACCTGAACCATAATTATTTATATATTTTTCTATTTGTTTTTTAATCTTTTTTTTAATAAAATGCATGTTTGCACCATAAAAATTTTTTGCATCAATCCAATTAATTTTTACATTATTTATTACAAGATTACTTTTAATTAAAAAATCAGGCGTACTATATGCATAACCGTATTTATTTATTTGTTCTTCTGATAGTGCATTTTGTGTGAGAAAATTAACAGATTTTTCCGTTAAAAATTTTTCTATTTTAGTTTCAAATTTAATTGATTCTGTTGTTTGTATTTCATGAAATATTCCATAATAATCATTTTCTAATGCAAGCATAAATTGTGCATAATCATATTTATTTAAAATTGATGGATTTTTAAAAATTTGTTTTATTTTTTCTTTTGAACATCGTTTGCTGTAAATTACACGTAAAATTGTAAATGGCGAATTATCATATTTTTTTGATAGATATAATATATCATGTATTTCATCATGTTTATTATAATCTTTAATAATTTTTTGAACATTATTTTTTAAATTTATGTATCCTGTCATTATTTTTTCGGTAATATATGTACTTTTTAAAGAATTTATTATGCATTTTAAATTAATATATTTATTATCAGTATTGGTATTGACATCATTTATTATATTATTTATTTCATTATCATTTAATCTATTATAAATATTTTTGTTGTTTGTTAATATTAAGTTGATAATGTATTTTTCATCTTTATCGTTGATTTTATTATTGTTTATTACAGTTATTATTGTTGTGTTTATGTCTGATGATGTGTTTGTGTTTGATGATGTATTCATATATTGACAATTTAAAAATTATATTAGTTATTGTTTATTGTTTATTGTTTATTGTTTATTGTTTGTTATTTATATTTGTTGTTTGTTGTTTTGTTGTTTGTTGTTTATTGTTTGTTATTTGTTATTTGTTATTTGTTATTTGTTATTTGTTGTTTATTGAATAATTATTTATTATGTAATATTCATAAAAAAAATTGAAATTATTAATATATTTAATTCTTATTAGTAATTAACTATATGCTCAACATAGACACAAATATAAATACAAACACAAATACAAACACAAATACAATGAATTTAACAATTGATACTAAAAACAAATATTTTATTACAATAGATGATAACAAATTAGAATTAAAATCAAAAATTAATTGTTATGATAAAAATGATGATATAAATTCAATTAACACAAAAATTAGTGTTAACACTGATAATTTAAATGAAGCTCAACGTTATTTAAGAACTAGTCCAAAAAATTCTGATTTAGAAAAATCGTATAAAGATTGTCGCAGAGAAAATTGTTTTCTTAATGATGAAATTTCTATGATAATATTAAAAAAAAATATTTCTGAACAATCAATTGTTAATAGAAAACGTTCGCAATCATGTGTGTCTTTTGGAACTGAAAAATTTAAAAGAAAACGCACAGAATCAATTAGTTATTTTAATTTTGAACAATCTAAAAAAAATAATGTTGACACAAATAAATTTATGCTTACACAAACTGAAACAAAATTATACAACACTCAGATATGTGTACAACATTTTAAAAATCTTGAAATTAGTGATTCTAAAGAAAAACGTGAAATTGGATCACGTAAAAATACATCAATGAAAGAATTTATTAAACAAACTATAATTGCACAAAATAAATTAATAATTGCACAAAATAAATTACGCAATGACCAAAATAAATTACGAAATGACCAAAATAAATTACGTGATGACCAAGAACAATTTGTTCAAGATAAAATTAATGCTCAAAATAATATAAATAATATATTGGAAATAGCAAAAATAAATTCAATAACAACACAACAAAATTTAGAATTTGCCAATAACCTTGTAAAATTTGCAATTGGCAACATGAATGAAAATAAAAAAACGAAAAATGAAAAACAATAAATAGCAAACAATAAATAACAAACAAACAACAAACATTAAATAAAATATTAACAAATGCAATTGTTTATTATTTATTTTTAACGTATTTTAACAATACATTATTTTTTTAATAATATTCTATAATATTCTATAATATTTTATAATATTCAATAATACATAATTACATAATTACATATCATTTAATAACGTTTATAAAAATTGAAAAAAAAATATATCTGATTTGTTAGTGTAAATATTAACTAATAAACAAATTCAATATAAAAATGACATCTATTTTAAACACAAACACTGACACAACAAAACCAGTTGTTAAAAAATCATATACAAAACATCACAATTTTGATAATGTATATAAAAATAATCCAGATTTATTTTTAGATGAAGAAGAACGTGAAGAAAAAGAATACCAATTAAAACATAATTCATACGAAAATTTTCAACAAAAAAAGAAATTTACAATTCCTGTTAGCAAATTCCAACCAGAACAAATTTTATATCATGGACGTAAAAAATGTAAAATTATCAATATTATTGATAATGGAAAAAATGAAGAACCAAGTTATCGCGTTTGTGAAGTTGAAGAAAAAAAAAATATTCAATGTGATAAATTATATAAATTATTAACAAGCAGAAAAGAACCAGATTATAATAAAAGATTATATTCAAAATATGATGAAAATAATAAATTAAAAATAAATGATACAGTATATCACGGTAAATTAGACTGTTCAACCACAAATCCATTACCAACAACATTACCAATTGAAAATCATGATTTATGGACAATATTTAATATTAATGAAGATGGAACATTTGATATTATGATTGACAGAATGGATGAAGATAAAAAACAAATTATTTTTGCCAATGAAGATGAATTAAGTTTAGAACCAGTTGAATATATTAATGCGATGTATTTTCATGGATTAAATAATGGATATGATTCTGAATAAATAAATTACAACAAATAAATATTGTAACAAATAAATTACAACAAACACATGAATTAAAGTAAAATTATTAATGATGATTTATTTTAATTTTTTATATATTTATATTTATATTTATTTTTATATCTGTTATAAAAAATATTTGTTATTTGTTATTTGTTATTTGTTTTTTATTACTTAATAATCACCTTCACTATATGTAATTGTAAATGGATTTTTAACAAATTCTTTTAAATCATTAATATATTTTTTCCAATTTTTCATATTAGAAGTTAACCATTCAATATGATTTTTGATTATCATATTTCTTTCACGTGAAAAAATACCATTAATATCATTAATTTTGTCAATATACATATATGTTAAAATATTGAATAATATTAATTTATCAATGTTATGTTTTAAACAATATGTATCAATTTGTGTTTCAGTCATTGTTGTGATTTTTGTTAAATTTACATTATTTAGTTCTAAATATTGTTTATTTGTGCTAAATGAATCAAATATTTTGTAATCATATATTTTTGTCATTACTTGATTACTACCAAACATTGACATACCACCTTCTAATGCATCAACTGATTCAACATTAATATTATTGTAATAATTATTACAATCTTCATAATCATTATAACCATCATCATTATTATTGTTATTGTTATTGCCATTGCTATTGCAATTATTTCTATTTTCTTTTGTGTTTATTTCTTCCACCATAATAAATGATGTCAATGTATTCATAATATTATATTTTACGCTTTGTTTAATAATTTCATCATTTGTTAAATTACCATATTTAATTTGTTGATTTGCATACATTTTTTCTAATATATTATTTTCATTTTTAAATATATTTGTGTTTGTTGTGTCATCATTTAAAATTATCCATTGTTGAATTTTATTGTTATTATCATAAAATCCATTTAAAATAATTTTGTCAAATTGTGTATCATTTTTTAATTTGAAAAATATTTTGGCATATTGTTCAGGATAAATTATTTTATCACCAATGAAATTAATATTTTCATCATTAATTTTTATTGTTAAATTCGTATAATATTGTTTTTTTGCACTTTGCATCATAAATGATGTTACACTTTCAATATCAATTGCATCTATAACCATCATCGATATTCCACATAGTAAATTGGACATTGTTTCGATTAATTCTCGACTTGCATCTTTACCAATGCCAATTGTAAATATTCGTGTATTTTGTTGTCTTTTAATCAAATCGTATATAGGTTGTGTGTTATTTACTTGACCATCTGTTAAAAATATAATTATTTTTTCATTGTTAGTAATATTATTGGTTGTGATATTATTGTTTGTAATATTGTCATTGGTAATATTGTCATTAGTAATATTGTTATTAGTAATATTATTATTTGTGTTTGTATTTTTATTAAAACAATAATTTAAACAGCCATAAATTTCAGTTCCGCCCATATTTGCTCTATATTGTTCAATAATAATTACAGCTTTTGCAATGTTGATTTTTGTTGCCAACACTGAATTGTCAAACATACAACTATATAAATTACCAAATGATATGACATTAAAATATGATTTATCATCATCAATTAAATTTAATGATTTAATTAATGCATTATTTGCATTTTTCATTTTTTCACCATCCATTGAACCTGAACGATCTAAAATAAATATATATTCTTTATGATTTGTTGTTAATGGTAATTTGTTATCAATGCTAGTTAATTGTAATTCATCATTGTCAATGTTTGTTGCTAATTGTGATTTACCATTAATTTTATGAGTTATCATATAATATGTTTCAACCTCAGTAATTGCTTTGTATAAATTTGTTTTAATATCTGTATCAATAAATAAATTTACATCACCACCTTTTGGAAAAGATATAATGTCAATTGTTTGTTGAAAATCAGAATCAATTGTATGCATTATTGGTGTTGTTAATGAATATATTTTATTTATTTTACAATTAGATTTACACACTAAATTAAAATTCATGTGGTGTTCCAAATTATTATTATTTTTCATTGGACTTAAATATGGATGATTACAAAATAATCCATATCTTTCACCAATATTTGTTGGAAACACAAATACATAATGTCCATTAATGTTCATTGATAAATGTGTTAAATATGTATATGTAATTATGATTGTTTCTTTTGGTGCAATATTTCCTAATTTGACTGAATATATGTCATTATTTTTTTCTAATAATGATGCTTTTTTGTTATTTGTAATAGCAATGTTATATTCTGTTTTTGCAATTGATTTTTCTTTTACTATGCCATGTATTGTTTTATTACCAATTTGAGTTGTTAATGAATCAATTACGGCTTCGGTATCCAAACAAAAATTATAATTTGTTTCAAGTGGACAGTCATATTTATTTGTGTATGATGTTGTAATTGTTATTGACGCAATTGCATCAATGATTGTTCCTGTTATGTTAATTGAATCAAAAATTAATTTCATTGTATGTTTTAGTATATTTTTGTATATTATTTGTATATTATTAACATATTATTAGTATATTATTATTCAATTTTTTTTATAAACATAAATGTTTATTGTATATTTATTATTTCGTTTAATTTGAAAAAATATTTTTAGACAAAATCAAAATATTTTATAATTAAAAAACGATTAAACAATTTTACACAATTTTTTTAATAATTTTATTGGTAATTTTATTGAAAAATTTATTTATAATGCATTTAATTCTTCAATTGTATTGCATTTTTTATAATCAAGTCTTTCAAAATCTTTTTTATAAATTTCATTTACCATATCAAGTGATTTTTGCGTATAATATTTTTTATATGACCCGTGTTCTCTTTTATTTTTTGATTTTGTATTGTGTGTAATATCTTTTTCTTCAAATCCAATATTTAATAAAACCGTTTTAAAATCATCTTCTAAATTTTCAAATTTGCCAACAAAATTCATAAAATAATTATCATTTTCGTCATACAGATGTTCACATTGTGGCAAAAAAACATGGCTATATTCATTTTCGGTAACAATATCTTTATAAGATAAATATATTTCAAAATTAATGTTTAATTTATCTGTTTCCATAATATAATTCCAACCCGAAACAACTCTTGAATATGGATTTCGAACAAAACAAAATTTATAATATTCTTTCCATTTTTCATCATTTAAATCTAATAAATTTGTTAATTCTTCTGATGTTTTATAATATTGCAAAATGCTTTTATTATTACAAAATGTTAATAATTTATTTTTATTTAATTCATCTTTTGTGTTGCAATATTGTTTATGATCATTTCTGTTACATAAAAATGTGTCAAATTCGTAATTTTTATCT
>Ga0209515_10003103_pt1 | contig 24286 bp, 27 predicted proteins | sample Subgroupgradi54m_FD_187454 | JGI IMG/M metagenome (GOLD analysis project Ga0209515, IMG submission 187454) | Subsurface groundwater microbial communities from S. Glens Falls, New York, USA - GMW60B uncontaminated upgradient, 5.4 m (SPAdes)... ... | reverse complement strand
AAGCTGGCAGCTGCCGACCTTATCATCTGTTTTATCTGTCGGCGGGCCGTTACCTAAACCAAAAGAGGAATCTAATTTGAGTAAAACCTTAAAACCGGATTTTTACTAATTCAAAATTTCCCCGTCCACCGCGGTAATAGTCCTGGCACCGGTGCTGAACTGTTCCCTTTCCCGGTTAATCAGTCTTTCCAGTAAATTCTTCAGCTCCATCGGGTAATCAACGGCCTTTAACACAATCTCGCCTTTATTCATCCCGGCCGTATTGATCACAATACTGCCATGGTGCAGCAGGATGCGGTCAATAAAAGATTGGTCGACCTCCAAATGGGTAATCTTATCATACAAAGTTGCTGAAAGTTTCACCCCAAAAATCCCTTTTTTAATCATCACCCTACGGGTAGTTAACAGGTAGCGGTTGGCATGATACAGATGAAAGGTTTTGGCAGCTGCGGATACGACCATGGCAAAAACTCCTAAAGTAATTGCCCAGGTCTTTGGCAAAGCCAATATCCAGCCTAAACCCCCACCCAACAGACCAAAAATAATTCCCGGGAAAAAAAAGTAAATCAGAAACTTGTTACGCAGATGCGCTTTGCTCAAACCGGTTACCAAAACCAGTTCTTCATCTTCCGATAGGTATGGGGCAAAAGATTTTTTCTGTGCTGGAGTTGGAGATTCCCGGTAATGGAATTTAGCCATTGATACTATTGTACCAAATTTAATATTCGCCCATGCCTGATCCACTGGCTGGCGGGGTTAGAGAATTTTTTTCCGGAGCGTCAGTCACCAGTACATGAGTTGTCATCACCATTACAGCCACAGAAGCTGCATTCTGCAAAGCAGAACGGGTCACTTTGACTGGATCAATAATTCCCGCCTTCACTAAATCCTTGACAGTCCCATCCAAAGCATCAATACCCATATTGCCGGTGGAATCCAAAACTTTTGATAAGGCAACACCCTCATCCATACCGGCATTTTTAACCAGCATTCTAAATGGCTGTTCCAAAGCTTTTTTGACAATCTCTACCCCCACCTTTTCCTCTGATCCATCCACTGTCACAGTATCCAAAGCTTTTGCAGCTCTCAAAAGCGCCACTTCTCCTCCTGCCACAATTCCCTCCTCAATTGCCGCCTTGGTAGCTGCCACCGCATCAATCACTCTTTCTTTTTTCTCTTTCAGTTCAATTTCAGTTGCTGCTCCCACATTGACAACAGCCACTCCACCAGCTAGCTTGGCCAATCTTTCTTGTAATTTCTCCTTGTCAAATTCTGAATCAGAGGCTGCTAACTCCCTTCTGATTTGAGCGATTCTTGCCTCAATCTTTCCTTTGGCGCCTTTACCGTCCACAATTAAGGTATTATCTTTATCAGATGTTACTCTTCCTGCTCTTCCTAACTGATCCACCTCGACTGATTCAAATTTAACTCCGGTATCTTCAGAAATAACTTGCCCGCCGGTTAAAATTGCTATATCTTCCAGCGTTTCTTTTCTGCTGTCACCAAATCCGGGGGCTTTGACTGCCAAAACATTAAATGATCCACGCAGCTTATTAACCACCAGTAAAGCTAAAGCTTCACCTTCCACCTCATCGGCAATGATCACTAAACTTTTGCTGACTTGAACGAATTTTTCCAAAAATGGCACCAGATCAACAGCAGTCGAGATCTTTTTGTCGGTGATTAAAATATAGGCATCTTCAATTGAGGAATCCATCTTATCCGTATCTGTCACAAAATAGGGGGAAACAAAACCTTTATCAAACTCCATCCCTTCTTTATAATCAACGCTCATTTCAGTGGTTTTACCCTCCTCAACTGTCACTACCCCGTCTTTACCCACTTTTTGCAAAGCCTCGGCAATCAAATTTCCAATAGCAGCATCTGCTGCGGCAATGGTGGCCACTTGAGCAATTTCTTCCTGGGTGGAGATTTTCTTGCTCATTCTCTTAAGTTCTTCCACCAAAGCTGTCACAGCTTTTTCCATACCATGTTTTAAAATCATGGGATTTGCTCCGGCTTGGATGTTTTTTAAGCCTTCAGCTACCATGGCCTGAGCCAAAATAGTGGCGGTGGTGGTGCCGTCTCCGGCCACATCATTGGTTTTAGAGGCTGCTTCTTTAATCAGTTGGGCTCCCATGTTTTCAAATGGATCTTCCAGATCTATTTCTTTGGCAACTGTCACCCCGTCATGTACCACATTGGGTGCTCCCCATTTTTTATCCAAAGCCACATTTCTTCCCTTAGGCCCTAAAGTAGTAGCCACAGCCTCTGTAAGGATATTAACCCCTTTTAATAATTTCTCACGAGCCTCTGAATCAAATTTTAATATCTTAGCCATAAATACTACCTCCTATATTTACTCTGGCAACTACCCATCTAAGAAATCTCTCTGATACTCTTCTATCTAAAGCTTCCCACTGCTTTTTCCAGGAAGATACTCGAGCACCAAGCAAATCAAAACCATGTAACTTCCTATATAAGGGCGTAATACGCGTATTGTCATAATCAGAAAAGCTAACTTCCAATCGACCTGCTACTCTACCTCTTTGCTGTTCGACAGGATATACAACAACTCTAAAACTTTGAGCATTTTCCATCCCACCCAAGAGATCTCTCGGTAATCCTCTTTCATCAGTTGTTAGTTCTCTCATTCTTAGTTTTTCTGTCATATTAGTTCTCCAAAATTGCCATTAAGTCATCAAACTTAACCAGCTTTAATTCTTTTCCTTCCACTTTTATTTCATCCCCACCCCATTTTTTATAAACTACTTTATCCCCAACTTTAACTGGACACTTTAAAGTTTTTCCACCTTCCAAAACCATGTCATCTCCACAAGCTATCACTGTCCCTTGAGCTGGTTTTTCCTGGGCTGATTCTGGCAGGATTATACCGGAGGCTGTAGTGGTTTCTGCCTCTGAAGGCTCAACTAAACAATAACCCATTAAAGGCCTGATGGACACTTTTGTACTTGTTACTTTTTTTGATTTAGCCATGTTGAAATCAATAGGGGCAGAATGTGGAATGAGTTATACCACAAACTAGCAGACTTTGTCAAGGACTGATCAAATCAGTCAGCAGTGGTCCAGTTGGGTAAAAAATCAAAAGCCCAGGCATTAGCATTTAAATACCTGGTATATACCTTATCTTTTTGCCAAATCGGCTGCATTTGTAGGGCCCCGTGGGCAGTATATAAATTTTTTTCTCTGTATTCCAACTGCTCTTCTTCTAGAATTTGACCCAAATAAATTTTCCCGATACCAGTTAAAATTGTCTCAATTATTAATTTTGAAATCCTTAGTTTATTTTTACTTGTTACTACAAATAATTTAACTGGATCTTTTTTGGAAACTTTTTTCATTGACCAATCTCCGCAAATTCCCACCATCTTGACCCAGGGAATTAGCCCAATACTGCCAACAATAAACTTTACCTTTTTTAGATTTTGTTGAGTAAACTCTGTGGTATTTTTTCTTTTAGAAATAAGCTGTTCTCGACCAAGGAGGGCAAATAAGTCATTTTTATAAATCATTTTTTTCTTTTTTAATAACCTCTTCAACGCTTTTTCTACACCAATCAAATCACATTTTTTACTAATTAACCACTTGTGTATTTCCCAAGCTTTTAGAGGAAATTCAAAAATGTCAGCGTAAATTAAGGTTTTTAAAACTGCTTTTTCCATGAGCGTAATGTACCATACATAGTATAATTGGCAAGGATGTTAAATTTTATAGACTCATATCCGATGAAAAATGTGACCACTTTACAAATTGGCGGGCCGGCCAAAAAGTTTGTCACTGTAAAAACTGCAGAGGAACTCCAAGAGGCTATAAATTTTGCTAAAGAAAACAATTTGGAATTTTTGGTAATGGGTGGCGGGAGTAATCTACTAGTTTCAGATGAAGGGGTTGATAAACTGATTATTAAAAATGACATTACGAGAATATCACACCTCGGGGGTGTCATAAAAGTAATGTCGGGAACTATACTTCAGGATTTAGTGGATTATTCCATACTGCATGGACTTTCAGGTTTACAAAAAATGACCGGAATCCCGGGAACTGTAGGCGGAGCAATTTATGGAAATGCCGGAGCATATGGTCAGACCATCAGTGACCATATAGTGGAAGTAACTATCCTAAATCCAACTGTCATTCCGGCCTCCGAGCCGGAATCTATACAAATTTATGGATCCCGTGTCAAGCACGGGATGACAAAAGATGAGCGCAACTTTAATTACAGAGACAGCGGCTTTAAAAGAAACAAATATATTATTTTAGAAGTGACTTTTCAGTTGAAGAATGGTGACCCACAAATCTTACAGCAAGAGGCTGATGAAGTTTTAGAAAAAAGATTAGTTAAATATCCCAAAGGGATAAAATGCCCGGGGTCATTTTTCAAAAATATTATTGCGAATACTCTTCCCAAACAAATATTGGAAAAAATTCCAGCAGAAAAAATTACTTATGGCAAAATTTCAGCAGGGTATCTTTTGGAAGCAGTTGGGGCCCAGGGACAAAAATTAGATGGCATAGAAATTGCCTCCTATCATGCCAATTTGTTTATCAATAAAGGTGGGGGTACAGCTCAAGCTTTTTATAATCTCGCCCAAAAATATGCAAAAAAAGTCAAAGAAAAATTTGGTATCACTTTAGAACCAGAGGTCCAACTAATCAATCTTCCGCCTCTTTAATAATTCCCATTATATTCTCGATCGAGAAGTTATTGGATATGGCCTTCAACTTAACTCATCCTTAAATAATTCTAATATATTGGGTCTCTCCTGAGGCATTTCATTAAAGTGTCCTTTGCCATGTTCCACAAAAATGTTAGCTCCTAACTGTTCTTCAAACACTTTTCTGTTCTCCTCTAAAGGTACGTAAAGGTCATTATCAGATAGAATCGCGATGAATTTGTTTGCATGAATTTTTATCTTTTCAAAACCCATTGGAGCTTTTATCCAATGATTTAAAGCTCTGGTTTCATCTTCATCTAAATTAGTTAGACTAAACCAACCAGCAACCAGAATCACTTTATCAACTTTTTGACTCTCTGGTAAATTCTCTAAATATCTTAAGATAGTCTGACAGCCAACACTGTGTCCTACCAAAACATCAGTTTCCTTGGGTTCTCCTACTACCTTTTTTAGGTATGGCACCCAGGTTTCAATCTGGGGATGATCCGGATCTGGCATACTAGGCATGATTACCTCATAACCCTTTTTCTCTAACTCCTCTTTTGCCCATGGCAAAAAATCACTTTCTGGAGATCCACTTAAACCATGTACAATAATGACTCTTTTCATAATTCCTCTTCAGAAAGTAACGGATAAATATCAAAGGCTACTTCTTCATATGGATGGACATTTTTCATAGCAGCAATTACCTCTTTTGCTTTTTCTTTTGCTACTACCATTTCTACTTTTTCTTCTTCAACTTGTTCAAATTTTCCCACCTCTCCAATAAAAGGTTTTGCGCCTTCTTCCGGTTTATATCTTCCTATAACTTTTGTTGTAACGCTACAATGCGTATATTTTCCCAGTACTCCAGCGCCCGCATCTCCCATAGCAGTTCTTACAATATCTGCATGTGATTCCGGCACAAAAACAACAATTTTAACTTGTTTCATTTTAAATCTTTTAGATTTTCTTCTGTCAGTTCTGCCTGTCTGATAATTTTCCTTAAAGTTCCGTCTGGAACTGGTCCGGGATGAACTGCCACTTGAGTCCACCGGCCATCTGAATGAGTTAGTCTAACATGGCTACCTTTGCCTTTTCCTTCTTTAAAACCAAGTTTTACTAAAAATTTAATTAACTTTTGAGGTTTAACGTTACGGGGAAGTTTGCTCATGCAAATGAAACTTTGGCGCCTTCAGGTACATCAACTTCTGTTGTGGTAACTGTTTGATTTTTAAGATTATCTACTGGAATCTCCTTACCTTCTTCTGTTAAATATTCTAAAGCCAACTCAATCCCATCCTTAATGCTTTTTAAAACTTCATCAATAGAATCTCCATAATCATATACACCAAGAGTGGGACAAGCAGCATTATAGACAGTTTTCCTACCATGTTTTTCCGGTTCAATAATAATTCTGTAATTTAAAACCTGTTTTTGCATACGTGTATTTTAACACAGATCTCTAATTATTATTTTGTCCAGAGGCAGCTGGGGCTGGTTTGGTATATTTATCCAATATCTGTCTGGTGCCTTGTTCCACTTGCTGCAGCGCTACCTGCGGATCAGTACTTTTTAAAATGGCCTTGATGCCATCTTCCCAAACTTTAATCATTTCATCATTTATGCCATTATCAAAAGTGTTAGATGACAAATACCAGAATTTATAATTTGGCCCCTGCGTGATAAATGCTCCTACCAGCGGATCACTGGCCAGATCATTTGCCAAATCTACTCTAGAATACGGCTGTCCAAAGGATTTTTCCGCCTCCTGGGAGGTTAAATACTTAATAAAATCCCAGGCCTCCTGCGGATGCGCGCTTTTTAGGGATACTGCCTGCGCCCAAAACGTGGCCCAGCTGATATTCCGGTTAGCCAGCTGGGGTACAGGCACCACCTTAAATTTTAAATTTGGGTTTAGTTTGCGGATTTGAGAGGCTTTTTCAAAGGGAGCAAAATACATGGCTAGCCTCCCCTGGATAAAAGCATCAGTGGAATTGGGCATACTTACGTCCCAGGTTTTTCTTTTTGGATCAAGGGCAAAGCCAGTATAAAAACGTACCACCTCCGCCACGCTTGGCGTGGCCACCTTGACAGGTGTAGCTTTTAGATCAATGCCGGGCTGTTGCAGTAGTAACAACCCTAAAATATCACTCCAGTAATCTACATTTGCGGTAATACCCATGGCCGCCCCGGCTGTCTTGATTGTGCCGTTTGGATCAACTACTGTCATTTTGGTGGCCATATCCATAAACTCACCCCAATTCTTAGGGGGCTTTAGCCCAACACCGTTTAAGATATCTTCATTTATATATAGAGCCAGTCCGTTAATCTGGGTGGGAGCAGCCAAAATTTTATTGTCTTTGATAAAAGCTTCCACTGCCACCGGATAAAAAGTATTTTGGTAATCCCCCAGGCTAAATTTGCTGCTGGGAGCAGGAGCCAGATCTTGCGAGAACATCGGCAGCCAACTGTTGTGAATCATAAAAATGTCCGGTCCGCTACCTGCCCTAATCTGGGTTTGGACCCGGGTGCGGTAGTTGGTGAGAGATTGCCTGACCAGATTGATAGTAATATTTGGATGAAGTATCTGGTACTGGGCGACTACTGGTTTGATTAAATTATCATCTTCCCACAAATCCCAATAGGTTAAGGTCACCACTTTGGGGCCTAGGGGGTTTTTAACAGGCGGGGCAAACTTCCAGAATAAAAATCCTCCTATCAAAAGTAGGCAAAGAACAGCAATAATTATTATTTTCATCAGCTATTTCCATTATATCCCAAAAAGATTTAAGATACGGCTACTATGAGTCAGACTAAGTCCTCCTGGAAAAAATTCTTCCCCCTGCCTCTGCTTAAAAAATCCCTGCCCTTTATCCTGGCCATTATCCTGCTGGTTTTAATCTTTGCTACATACGAGCTGTCTTTCCAAAACAGATTTTTTCCGGGGATTTTTATTGGTGACAGTGCAGTTTCCTTTATGGACAAAACCCAGGCTTACCGGGTAATTTGGGCCAAATTTGGTAAAAGAGCCGCTGATACCATCCATTTTTCATATACTGATCACGACTTTACCATCGACCTAACTAAAATCAGCACTAATATTAATTATTCAAAAAGCCTGGATAGCGCTTTTGCCATCGGCCACTCTGCCGATTTAGCTCATAATTTACTCTCCCAGAGCCAAGCACTATTTTTTAAATCCACCACCTCGCCGGATATTGATATTACCCCGGAAACCCAGATCCAGCAAATTGCCAGCGTGGTCAATAAAGATCCGGTCGATGCCACGCTCTTCCTGGATGAGCTAAAAAAGATCCACACTACAGACGGCACAAATGGTATCGCTCTAGATACCAAGCAGTTATCAGATCAGATCAAAAATTATCTGGCATATGGATCTTACACCAGGCAGGTGCCGGTAAAAATTGTTGAGCCAAACTTAACTACCACCGAGGCCCAAAATGCCAAAGAGGCTCTGGAGAAAGTCCAAAATGAGCCGATTGAACTAACCTACAAAGATCATAACAGGAGTTTTGCATGGACCATTGATGTGCCCACCCTGTACCATCTGTTAAATCTGATAGATGGAGGGTCATTGATAGATGCCCGGAAACTAACCGATTTTGTAAAAAGTTTGGCAGATACCATTGACCAACCTGTCCAGGAACCGCTGTTTAACTTTGACCCTGCCACAAAACGGGTGACTGCTTTTCGTCCATCCCAGGAAGGGCTTTCCTTGGACCAAGCTCAAACCCAATCTTTGACTCTGACATCTATCAACAACCAGGGACCCAAATCTATCACCTTGCCTGTATCGACAGTTTCGCCAATAGTCCAAACAGCGGCTGTTAATATGCTGGGCATTAAGGAACTGATCGGCCGGGGGATTTCCAATTTTGCACTCTCAATCCCAAATCGGATTTTTAATATTACACTGACTGCCGCCAGGCTAAATGGAGTTCTAATCCCTCCGGGTGGGGTCTTCTCTTTTAATAATATTATTGGTGATATTTCCGCTGCCACGGGTTTTAGACAGGCTTATGTAATCAAAGAAGGTCGGACTGTCTTAGATGACGGCGGCGGAGTTTGCCAAGATTCCACCACCCTTTTTAGAGCCGTTCTAAATGCGGGATTGCCGGTTTTAAAAAGAACTGCTCATGCCTACAGAGTAGGATATTACGAACAGGGCTTTCCGCCGGGGCTTGATGCCACGGTTTTTTATCCGTCAGTTGATTTCCAGTTCAAAAATGACACGCCGGCCAGTATTTTAATCCAGGCTTATACTTATGGCACCACCCTGTATGTAGACTTGTACGGCACCTCGGACGGCCGGGAAGTGGCGCTGACCAAACCGGTTGTCACCAACCAAACTCCTCCTCCACCGGAACTCAAACAGGATGACCCGACCCTGCCCAAAGGCACACTCAAGCAGGTGGACTTTCCGGCCTGGGGGGCTAATGTCAGCTTTAAAAGAACAGTCACCAAAAATGGAGAAGTAGTGATCAATGAAACCTGGCGGTCAAACTACAAACCCTGGCAGGCTATATTTCTAGTGGGCACGCAGTGACCGCGAGCTTTGCTCAGTGGGCACTAAGGAGTAAATTCAGATCCACTTGACACAAAAATTTAAATATAGGCATACTTAAAGAGCCGTCTGATATGGTTCTAGCAGTTGAACATAGCCCTGGATTACAACAAGTAGATACTACACCAAGAGCTCCTTACAAAAGCTTACTTGAGATGTCTCCGCAAGAACAAATTCAAAGCCTAACAGATTTAGGCTCAGAAAGTTTTAGATTTCTCCACAGTCACCTTCCTTCCAAAGGATTTTTGCCTGCCTCACTTGGCAGACATGATAATCAGGACTTTGATGGTACATCCTGGCTAAGAGACAGTGTCGAAACATGCGCGCCAGCTGTAGATCCCCTCTTTAGACAATGCTTTCCAGAATTAATTAATCCAGCAGAACAATTTTATTTAGAGATGATGCGGAGATTATTACAATTATATGCCAAGGAAGATGAGTGGAAGCGGTTTGATCATGGGTTACAAAGATTACACAACAATGGTATGGTAACTATCTACGACGAACTTGCTCCCAGTACCAAAACTTTTCTGGATGGAACCAGAGTGGAAGGATGGTTCCATAATCAACCAGATGCTTGGGCAAGAATGATCTCAATTTCTGTTGCTGGAATCAAAATGGGTCTGCCGCTTCTTGCTCAAACTAAAGATGATATAAAACCTGCAGGAGAAGTCTTAGTAAAAACAGTTGCACATCTTGCTCAAACTACTATTGCAAACTTTGCCTGCCACGGTATTTGGGAAGGACACTTATGTCAAGACCACTATTCAGAAAAGAGAAAAAAGGTCGCCAGTTTAATAGATGCATGGCGGGTTTGGCCAAAAATAGAGCAAGACAGCAATACAAGAAAGTATCCAACCTATATTAACCGGCCTGAATTAAGCAGTGCAATTTATCAAGGCCTCCATTCAATGATGAGGGAATTTCCTTATGATCATACCGATCCATATAATCATCCAGAAGCCGCAGACTCGGCACAATTGACAGTTGCAAACGAAATAGGTCTTCCTAAATACGAGGAAGATACTATAGTTCAATTAACAGATCCACTGGAAAAAGAATTCGGGTTAATCAGGCATAAGGGAGATCAATATAAAAAAGGTACGGAAGAAGCACAATGGACTTTAGGCTTACTTTATGCTTCGCGGTTAAATAGCATCAGAGCAATCAGACTATTTCGGCTGGATGCTCCCACCTTAGCAAAAATACATTTAGATAAGGCTCTAGCTCAAATGAATAAAGTTAACAGGATGATTTATCAATACGGATACTTGCCTGAACTCCATTTTCAAAATGAGAATGGTGAACCCATACCCAACAATAATGATCTTGTTTGGAACAGAGCAATGACCCCGCGGACTGCTGCCCCTTTGATTAAAGCAGTTATAATCGCTCAACAGTTTGACCAGCAGGCAGCATGAGATTCTTCATTGCCCTTGAAATACCGAGTGAGAATAGACTGCAGTTTCAAGCTATTCAAGCCAAGTTGCATACAATTTTGCCCCAAGCAAGACTTGCTAATTTTGAAAAAATTCACCTGACTTTGGCATTTTTAGGAGAACAACCAGATGAACTTAGAGATAAACTGACCCAACTCATTCAGGCTGCAACTTCGGGAGTTGCCAGCTTTGAGGTCACACCTGCATATATTGATGGTTTTCCCAATATTCACCATCCCCAAGTTTTATGGGTGGGAGTAAAAGGAGATATAGATAAAGTTCTTTTAATAAGAGAAAGGATTAAAGATGCTCTGGGAAATTTGCACTTACCTGTTGATGAGAGAAGATTTATTCCCCACATCACCATTGCCAAACTCAACAATTCTATCAAAGTAGATCAAAAATTAGAAGTAGAATTGGAAAAACTTATGGCCATGCCATTTGAACCAATAAAAATAAGTTCCATTAAACTATTTGAGTCTGTTCTAGAAGAAGGCTTTCATAAACATAATACCCTGGCAGAAGTTAAACTGGAAGTGATATAATTAAGGTATGAAAAAGATTAAAACTACAACTTACAACTTCCCAGTAATCATTGAAAAAGATGAGGATGGATTTTTTGTGGCTGATTGTCCAGATCTTCAAGGTTGTCATACTCAAGGTAAAACTTTAGAAGAAGCTATCACTAACATTAGAGATGTAATAAAATTGCATTTAAAAATCCTTAAGGAAGATAAACAAGATATCCCAAGATTAGAGCCTGTTAGCATGACCTCCATTGAGGTTGCTATTTAAATGCCGAGACTTCCCCAGGTTAAAGCAAGAGATTTAATAAAAGTAGTGTTGAAGCTAGGTTTTAAATTTAGAGATCAAAGTGGTTCTCATGCAATCTATGTACATCCTGATGGCAGGAGAACAACAATATCAGTTCATCCAGCGGATACAATTGGCATCGGGCTACTAACCAAAATCATTAAAAGAGATTTGCAAATAACAAAAGCAGAATTTGTCAAACTGCTGAAAGGATAAAATGAATTGGTGCTTTGCAATTTTAAACGGCAGATTAGCTGAAATATATTTTGAAACTAGAAGAGGAGAACCTAAAATCCTTGGGCATTGTTATGTCAAAAAGGAAGAATATAAAACAAAAATAGAACAGAAATATATTAAAGAAGACACACTAAAATTCAAGTTTAGCTTTAAAAATGGAAAATACCAAGATATTAGCATGCATGAGATATAGAAGTAATTCCACAAACACAACACTTTGGCTGAAATTCACCTCATTTTAGACAGAAAATAAACGTCCTTTTTAAGAGCGATTAGCTCGCAAGAAAGTAGACGTCTTTCTTATAACGGAAATCTGAAAACTGAAACTGCCCTTTACCATCTATTATTGCCTGGTAGTCCTTACAATCCCGGCACAATTCTTCCCCTTTTATACAAATCCAATTTCCTTGTCCAATAGCTTCCTTTAACTCACCAGCCTTTTCTTTTAACCATTCCAGCTTTGGCTCCAATGGATCTAACACAATCTCCTGGGGAGCATTATCCCTATCCAGATACCAAAAGCTGGCAGATGAGACTGATTTACCTAAATTGGCCTCAGCCAGTATGGCATAAATATAAAGCTGCAAAGGATCTTTTTCATCATTTGCTCCGGTTTTAAAATCCAAAACATGCAAAGTCCCATCCTCCTTTTCCCCCACAAAATCAAAATTGCCCATTAGAATCACATCTTCAAAAAGATTTAGTTTGGGAAAATCCACCCGGTGAGTAATTTTTTCTAAGATTTGAGCATTTGTAAAAAAATTATCCAGCATTTTTAAGCCTCTTTTGCCAAAATCCCCCTCCTGTTCTCTTGATTCAAACCCTCCTTTTTTTCCTCTATATTTAAGCCACAAATTTCTAAATTTGTCTTCCAATTGCTTTTTTGTAACCTGGCCTTTTAAATCCAGACACCATTTAACACTGTCGTGCACTGTTGAACCTAAAGAAAGATAAGGAGAGGCAACTTGTAATCTAAAGTTGGTTTTCGGATCCCGGTAGATATTTTTTAAAAAGTAAGCCCTCGGACACTTCAAAAAATCAGAAAGAGAAGTATAAGAAATAAAAATGGGATTTTTAATATATTCAAACTTAGGTTTAGCAATCATTGGGGATATTATACCCTACAATATGTCAGTACATTGTCCGTACAAAATGGTAAAATTACTTTATGAAAGTTAAATCAAGACAAAACCCAAAAGCTACGGAGGACAAAAACCAGAAAGTCAGACCGGAAGTTGCCAAGTTAATTGATGAAATTTCTAAAAAGTATGCAAAAGTCTGGCAAGATTTAGCAAAAATATAACAAATCTCCCAATGGCTAAAGATGCATTCTGTTAAAATGAGCAAATAAGCTCATTTTTAACTCTTTTATTACCTTAAAAAATCAATTCCTCGGGTATATTTTCTAAGGACAGAGAGTCAGAAGTTTAAGCTTTTTTTACTTCCTCAAAACGGCCACCCAAGCGCGAACCGTGACCCTCGGGCCCAAGACCCCAAATAACATCCAAGAAACCATCCGGACGGAAGTAGGCGCTGAGCACACCGCCCCCGCGCAAAGACCCAAGCAGTTTAGACGAGGTATCTTCTTGATCTAAATATTTTCCAGTAAAATCTTTGCTTGCTTGAGAAGCCAGAATATAAGTTCTTAGTCTTGCTCCAATATATCCTTGCTTCCGGGCAAATTCTTCTAATTGTGTTTGAGTAGTATCACGGTTTGGTGCATCAACAGATGCATAAACTTTTATATATCCTCTTGTTTCATGAGTATCAGTGATAGGAGTATTTTCAGCTACAGCATAACTTCTCATTAAAGGATACATTCTGCCTAAAAGAGGAAGAGTGAGTTCATCTAATGCAGGCACTAACATCCCCAGGATAAGGTTACCATCTTTATCTATCATTGGTCTTTGAATTGCCTCTGCGCTCCAATCGCAATCCGGTACAACGATATCAATCCCCGCCCTTTTTCCATCAGCTTGCAGTTTGGTTCGCCAGAAACTGGTTACCAATTCCGGAGTACTCAGTTTTTCCTTGATTGCTTGTGCTAAAAGATCTGTTCGGGGTGCAAGAGTTTGCTCTGTACCTGATGTAAGAATTTGCCCAGGCAAAGGAACATCTGGATAAAGCTCTAACCAGCGTCTTGCCCCAGCAACCAACCCTGTTGCCAAGTTTGCTTTCAGCGGATCTGGATCCTGGGTAAACTTGTCTAATCCGCCTTCAACATGTCGCAATGTCATAATTGTCGGGATATTACCGTACTTATAGGTTATTTGTCAAGCATAACAATAAAAAGTACAATACCAACATGGTCATACTTGGTATAGAGACTTCATGTGATGAAACTGCAGCTGCTGTATTACAAAAACAGGGAAATCGAATAACTATTTTATCCAATGTTGTGGCTTCATCTGCATCTTTACAAGCTAAGTACGGTGGAATAATTCCGGAACAAGCTGCCAGGGAACAAATTAAATCTATTATTCCAGTTATAGCGGAGGCAATTGAACAAGCTTTTCCTAATGTCATTCCTGCGAATGCAGGAATCCAATTAACAAAGTCTGGTTCGGAATTGGATCCCCGTCTACGCGGGGATGACAGAATAAAAAATATTGATGCTATAGCTGTGACATATGGCCCGGGATTGATTGGTTCCCTACTTGTTGGGGTAGAAACAGCTAAAGTTCTGGCTACCATCTGGCAAAAACCACTGATTCCAGTAAACCACCTAATTGGCCATTTCTACGCAAATTGGATTGCTGATGCCACTCCAAAATTCCCCTGCATAGGCTTGCTTGTTTCCGGCGGCCACACTGATTTGGTGCTATTCACTGACCATGGCAAATACAAATACCTGGGTGGCACCCGCGATGACGCAGCTGGTGAGTGTTTTGATAAATGTGCCAGGCTGTTGGGCCTGCCGTATCCTGGTGGACCAGAGATTGCCAGATTGGCCCAAACAGGAGACCCGACAATCTATAAACTTCCCTCTCCACTTATAGACAGCAAAGATTTTGACTTTTCCTTTTCCGGCTTAAAAACTGCCGTTTCTAACTTATTCAGGAGTGATAAAACCTTAGTTCAAGCGACCGAAGTGCAGCCTGTCGCAGACTCTCACCTTATCCGAGCGAAGCGTTTTGAGAGGCCAGACCAGGCGCACGAGGGAGCTTTAGCAGACCTAGCCGCCTCCATAGAACAAGCCATTATAAATGTTCTAGTTGAAAAGACTGTCAGGGCAGTCCAAACCTACAATATTCCCCAAGTCATGGTCGCAGGTGGAGTGGCCGCCAACCAGGCTCTTTCGTCTATGCTTCGCAAAAAAATATCACGTGTGCCAGTTTTCACTCGTAGCGTAGCTTTGCTGATACCTCCCCCAGCCCTTTGTACCGATAACGGCGCTATGATTGCCTCTGCAGCATTTTTTGAGAAACCACTCAAAAATCCTTTAGATCTTCAGGCTGATCCAAATCTATCCCTTTACAACCATTGACTTTTTAAGAGCTACTCTTATAGTATTGCTTAATGGCAGGAAGGCAAGAAAGAGATCGACAGTTTGGTGGCTAGAATTTAATACCTATCAAAACAGAGGTTGTTGCTGATCTAGTTTTTAAGGAGCTTTCAACTAATCCTAGAAATTTAGTAGCTAAAAGGCTGAGAGCTCAAAGACTGAGTGGGCATCCTTTCCGTCAATCTTTAGTAAACACCTTTTTAAAAGGTATCGGCATTAAAGATCTGTGGGCTGTTATACCAAATCAACAACCATCCTCTGAAATAATTATGTTTGTTCAAACTGAAGTAAAAAAAGGTTCCCCGTCCACTTGGAAAGTCCACATTACCGAATAGTAAACCTATTATTCGTATCATCCATGTTGACCTAACTTTACCTAGACAATATACTTACTCCATGGACAAAGTATATGACCAAACCAAAATTGAACAAAAATGGTACAAATTCTGGGAGGACAATGGCTTTTTTAAACCGGAAATTAATCCTAAAGGTAAACCTTTTACCATAATTTTGCCTCCCCCCAACGCTAATGCCTCTTTACATTTTGGCCATGCCATGTATGTGATTGAAGACATCCTCATCAGATACCACAGGATGAAGGGTGAGGCTGCTTTATGGCTGCCCGGAGCAGATCATGCCGGTTTTGAAACCCAATTCGTGTTTGAAAAAAAGCTTGAGAAAGAGGGTAAATCCCGCTTTGACTATGACAGGCAAACCTTATACCAGATGATTTGGGATTTTGTCCAGGAAAATAAACATAACATGGTATCGCAGTTAAAAAGGCTGGGATTTTCGCTAGATTGGTCCAGGGAAAAATTCACTTTGGATCCTGATATTATCAAGATAGTTTATCAAACCTTTAAAAAGCTTTTTGATGACGGACTGGTTTACAGAGCTCAACGTCTTGTTAATTACTGTACTAAAAACGGCACCTCGTTTTCAGATTTAGAGGTTGTTTATGAGGAAAGAAAAGACCCGCTATATTACATAAAATATGGGCCATTGGTTTTAGCCACCACCAGACCTGAAACCAAATTTGGAGACACAGCTTTAGCTGTTAACCCCAAAGATAAAAGATATCAAAAATATGTTGGAAAAGAGCTGGAGATAGAAACAGTTTTAGGAAAAGCCAAAATCAAAATTATAGCTGATGAAACAGTTGATCCAGAGTTCGGAACAGGTGTGGTAAAAATTACTCCAGCACATGATCATGATGATTTTGCCACAGCCCAAAGGCATAATCTTCCCTTAGTTCAAGTAATTGGTTTTGACGGCAAAATGAATGAAAAAGCTGGTAAATTTGCCGGCATGAGTGTGAAAGAAGCCAGAGTGGCAGTGGTACAAGATTTGGAACAAAAAGGTTTGCTTGATCATATTGATTATGAATATAAACACCGAATCGGCCTTTGTTATAAGTGTAAAAATGTGATTGAACCGCTACCTTTGGAGCAGTGGTTTATTAAAGTCGAGCCTTTGGCAAAAAAAGCCATTGAGGCAGTAAAATCAGGCAAAATTAAAATTTATCCTAAGAATTTTGCCAAAATTTACTTTAACTGGCTGAAAAATATTAAAGATTGGAACATCTCCCGCCAAATTGTCTGGGGGATACAAATTCCAGCATGGTTTTGTGATTCTTGCAAAAAATGGAACGTTACTGAAGGTGAAAAACCAGATACATGTGCTTACTGTAATGATGCCACACTGGAGCAGGATCAGGACATTTTTGATACCTGGTTTTCCTCCGGTCAGTGGCCATATGCCACTCTTCAGACCACGGGTGATTTTGCCAAGTTTTATCCAACCTCGGTTATGGAAACCGGACGTGATACCCTCTTTTTCTGGGTAGCCAGGATGATAATGCTCGGAATTTATGCTACAGGAGAAATTCCTTTTAAAGATATCGTCTTACACGGAACTGTGCTGGATCCCCTGGGTGTCAAGATGAGCAAATCCAAAGGGAATGTGGTAAATCCAATAGAGATTGTAGATCTTTACGGAGCAGATGCAGCCAGGTTTGCTCTTGTTTATGGCACTGCTTTTGGGCATGATCAATCTTTGTCTCATCCTAAACTTCAAGCTATGAGAAATTTTACCAATAAGCTTTGGAATATAGGCAGATTTATTATTGATTTTAACCCAGACAAGATTGCTTCGTCGCAGACTCCTCGCAATGACGTCATTGCGACCCCGGACTTGATCCGGGGGAAGCAATCCAGCCATCCAGATGACAAAGCTATTATCGAAAAACTTAATCAAACAACAGAAGTAGTTACTAAATCATTAAATAGTTTCAGACTCCATGATGGAGCAAATGAGCTTTATGAATTTATCTGGCATGAGTTTGCAGATAAATATATTGAATCAACAAAGGATAGACGGGCCGAGGCCCAGCCAACCCTGGAATATGTTTTCAGAACATCTTTAGAACTACTTCACCCCTTTATGCCATTTATTACAGAGGAGTTGTGGCAAAAACTGCCGCATCAAGGAAAATCTATAATGGTCACTAACTGGCCAGGTGCATAATTTGACAATTTAGGCAAAGATACACTAAAATCTCTCGAGCACATGACAGCTGAAATACCAATCATTTATCCCCCTTTTAGTGAGGAGCTTTTGGGACAAGAATTTAATCAGTTTCTTGCACATCTTTATGCTTTAGATGAAGGATCACTTCACTTCACTTCGCTTATCCTAAAAAAGTTCTCTGATTTTCTTAGCTTTAATGAAACTAATGTTGGAGCCAGATCATTAAGCAACTGGGTTGAGAGAGGAATCCTAAAAGTTAACTTAGCAGTATTCACTAAACCGGAAATAGGACTTTTTAAACTTACTCAAGTTATATTTGCTGAAAAAGCCAGAGCATACGAGGAAGCACGCAGCTACCTGGCTCGGAATTTAGCAAATACAGAATTTGAAAGTTTTATCGGAGAAACAGAAATAGTCGGGAAAAACACCTGGGGAAGAGTAAGTCTGGCTTTTCCTGATGATCCCTGGTACATAGACCTTGGGGTACTCAAGAAAAAATATCACATTCCCATCAGATAAACCCTTTTTCCATCAATCCCCGCAAGATTCACGCATAATCACCGCTTTAAGGATCTACTTTACTCCTGTGGTTTTTCTTCAGGGGCAGCTTTTTCTCCACCTTCAGCCAGTTGTTCACCTTCAGCAGTAGCACCCTGCTCGCCCGCCATAGCTTCAGCGGAGGCGGGCTCACCTGCTACTGGAACCCCGCCCACCGCAGCTTGCGCAGCTTCTGCAGCCTGCTCTTCCATCAATGCTTCCATCTCTGCTGTGACAGCCGGGGCGATTTTAACTACAATCTCTTCCGCCGGCGCCAGCACTGTTAACTTTTCCCTATCAAGTTTAAGCTGGCCCACAGTGATGGCATCATCCACATTCTTCAATCCAGAAATATCCACTTCAATTTTTTCTACCAGATCCGTAGGCAGTGCTTCCACTTCCACCTGATTTAAAGTTTGCAGGACAATGTTTTCCCCCAGCTTGACAGATTCCGGCTCCTCGCCGATCAATACCAATGGCACCGGCACTGTCACTTTTTCTTTTAGATTAACCTGGTAAAAATCTATGTTTAAAGGTAACCCTGCCACCGGATCATACTGCACTCCCCTAATCAAAACCGGCCTGGTCTTCTCCCCTCCAATCGCCAGATCTACCAATCCTGTCTCCCCGGCGCCGGTCAACACTTTGTGGAAATCCACTGCTGAAACAGAGACATGTTCAGTTGCTAAACCCTTACCAAAAACATGACCCGGGATCAGGCCGTCTTTGCGCAAAGCTTTGACTTTTTTGCCTAAGATTCTTCTTTCAGTAGCTTTTAAATTTAATCTGTCCATAGGCGACCTTGGTAATTTATCACAAACAGGCTCACTTTGTAAAGGTCACCTTAAAGCTTCTATCCGTTGATAAATCCGTCGAAACGCTGTGCTGCTGCGGGCTGACTACCTTACCTGAAGATGAAGAGAGTTTGTAGTTTACAGGAAAGTTAAGCTGCCACTGGAAAAGATCAGCGTCTGTCCCTGCTTGCTTGATAATATCCAGTCTATAGAGAGCTTTGTTAGCAGCAAAGTTTAAATTGCCGCCTAAAGTGTAGTCTAGGACAACTGCCTTGCTTTCCTTGGGAGCTACTTCCACCAAAATTGAATAACCGGAGCGGCCGTAATCTGCAAACGGGCCGACTGCAGAGGTAGCATCTGTTTGTCCTACCAGCACCCTCGTCAACTTGGCCCCAAATGGCAAATATAATCTCATCCTGTTTTTATATTTTCCGGCCGGCCAGGTATTTGACGGGCTGCGGTTGACGTAGTTGATTTTTAATCTGTGGGTCACTTCCCCATTTTTACCAATGGTGGTGGTCAGTTGGTAGTTTCTGTCTAGGTAATAATTGGCTTTATTTGCTCCTAAATTGGCCTCGACCACACTCAAAAAATCCTGGAACTCCCCCTCTTTCACTTTTTGCTCGGGTCTGGGCAGTGCTCCCGCCCAACTTTGGGCCACCATGTAGGAAAAAAGCTTCGGGTCATCCAGATAAACTAACATGTGCTTTTGTTGCAGGGATTTATCCAGTGATGAAACTATGCCCGACCAATTTTGGTTTGGCAGGAAAAACAACCTGTTAAAAAGCTGCGTGGTCAGGGCACTTAAGAAACTTTTCTTGCCAACTCCACCAGGAGAAAATCCCTGCTCCGCATGGGTTATGGTCGAGGCCAACAAATTTTCTGCTGTTGTCTTCTGGGAATAATCCGGCACATCAATTGGCCCTATCAAGGGGAGTAAATCCTCAACTGCCCACAAATCTAGCGCCACCACCCCATCCGGCCTGGTACCTGTTTCCTGATTGAAAAACCACTCCGCCTGTCTAGCTGCTGTGGGAAAATCAGGCTCCCAATTGGCATCCCGCAGGAACCAGTCTTTTTGACCCAAATCCTCTTTTATTTCCCTAGGGGGCTCGACATGCAGGGGCAGTTGTGTGTCAATTGCGTAAATATCATTTACCTTGAAGTTTTTAAGCTTGCCGCCCTCAAAGGAAATCAGGCCGTAAGAGCCGATAAATCCTCCGGTTGGCCGCAGTTCTAAATTATTTTGCAACAGCACCAGATAATTTTTCATCCCGCCCTTGGCGGTAATTTGGGGTAAAATTGTCGCGACAATTCTACCTTTTTCTATCAGTCCCCTGACTTTTTGCAGCTTTAGCTCCAGGCTTCCCAGGGTCGGTGCAAAAATTCCCGGGACACTCAAGCCCCCTTTGCTCATTTGGGCGCTAACTTTACCGGCCAGCTCGTCGGCGGTGGTAAACTCCTGCAGGGAATCTGCCAAGAAGTTATCCTCTGAATCAGTCAACTCGCCCGTCACCGCCTGCCATCCCTGATAAAGATCTTTGGCCCCCGTGATGGCATGAGCGGAACTGGCTGTTACTTGCGAAGTTAAAGCCAGCAGCTGCTGTGAGCCTGTTACTAAATCACCAATTGGCCCAAAACCTCTTAAAAAGTCAAAACCAGCTGCAAAATCTGCTGCTACAGTCAGGTCCTCCTCGGCTCGGTCAATGTTCTTCTTAGCAGCAGCAAAATCCCCTTTGGCAAGATTGGTTGAGGCCTGTGACAAATTGGTTTTATACCCAATGACGCTGACTCCCAAATTAGCTACCGGCCAAACCAGGCCGTAAATTATCAGGCCCACCGCCATCAGTTTGTAAATTATTTCTATTTTAACAGGCTGCTGCGGCCTTTTGCCAACTTCAGCCTCCCCTCTTTTCCAGGCCTTAAGCAGCTGCAGACTTTCTTTTTTCTCCTCCGGCTTAGAAAGCTCGCTTGATTTTTCCTCTATCTCTATCTTGACCTCGTTATCCTTAAAATAACTAATTGTTTCCTTCAGCCCTTTGACCAAAGAAGTCTGGGGTTCCCAGGAGATAAACTTCATTGTTTTGATCAAGCTGGGGGTGGGCCACGGCGGCAGCTGCGAGGGATTAAACCCTTTTGTTTCATACCAAATCGGGTCCAGTAGCACCTGTTTTATCTCTGCCACCTGTATCGGATGCAGCAGGCTGCCGTCAAAAATCTTTTGCGCTGTGGCCCCGGACAGCATACTTTTAACAACCAGCTCCACCCCGTCGCCGACATACAAAGCCCGGGTGGAAAACTCCGCCACCCCAGCTGCTGTCTGCCCCTTTTGCGTCAAGGTGGCATAAATTAGGCGAGTCATCGGGTCACTACCTTTAAAACGCATTCTCGGTCCATATAAGGAGGCTAATCTAACTATCCTCGCGTTTAATTTATTTTCCGCCGCAAAAGAGGCAATCTCACTTTCCGCGCTTTTAAACCAAGATAAATCTTCTTCAGTTTTGGAATCGTAAAGCTCGATCGTTGACACAAATACCAACTTTGATTTGTGTTTTTTAGCTAGCTCCAGTATTTTAGCCAGAGACCAACCCGGAGTGGTAGCGATAAAAATATAATCCAGCCTTGGTACATCTAGGGTTAACCTTTGCGCACTCTCATTTATAAAATGAAAGTTTTTATCTTTAAAGGCTTGTTGCAAATTTTCTTTCTCACCAGTAGAAAAATTGTCCACTCCGATCACCTGCAGGCCTTTTTCCAGCAACTTATCAGTTAGATTTGACCCCAAAAAACCACCAGCTCCCACAACTAAAGCCACAGTGTTGTTTCGCGAAAGCAAAATACTATTTTTATCAATGATATTTTCTTCTAAATCTGCCACGAGATAATCGTAACACCGGGTATTTAAATTGCAAGTAAGATCAAAGGGATCTAAATATCTAATGCTATATTGGCCAACCTGTCGGCGTCTTTATTTAACTCACGTCTGATGTGGGTATAGTTAACTTCACCGATCTTCTTCTCTAAATTTCTTATTTCATCTATTAGTATGCGCAAATGCGGGCTTTTTATTTTGAACCTGCCGGACAGTTGTTCCACTACCAGCCTGGAATCGGCAAAAAACTCCACCGGGAGAATGCTAGTATAGTTTTTCTTAATATATTTAAGAGCTTGTAGAACGCTAGTATACTCGGCTACGTTGTTAGTTGTAATTCCTAAAGCTTTACCTTCTTTATAAACCACCTTTCCTTCTTCCCTAATCACAAAGCCATAAGAGGCTGGGCCGGGGTTGCCACGGGAGGCGCCATCTGTAAAAACTATTAGTTTATTCATAACCACAATAAACTACCAAGCTGGAGGATTAAAATCAAGTATTCAGAAAGGACGGTGATCCAGGAAGCAGCGTAAAAAGAGCCCTGCGGGATGTAGATAAAATTTAGCAGCAGATTAAAAAGCAGCCCTATGGCGTAAATAAGCAACATCAGATAGTACCTTTTTTTAGCCACCATGACCCAGATAAACAAAGCGGTGACAAAATAAGCCGGAAAGCCTAAAGATAAAATCCGCAGGGACTCAACGCCCCCGGCAAACCCACCACCTGTTAAGACATAAATTATCCAGGGGGCCAGATAATAAGTGGCTACGGTTGATAGTAGCGCCAAGGAAAGCAGCGCCATGGCAGCCAGTTTAATCTGTTTATTAAAAGGCTCTTGGCCTTTTTTCAACACTCCCAGCATCAGGGGATAGTAGGAGTTCATAATAAAGGCGGGCAAAACCAAAACTATTTGAAAAACCTGGTAGGCCACATTATAAATACCTACTTCACTGGCGTTTCTAAAATAGGCAATCATAAAAGCGTCACTTCTAAAATAAACAATGTTCAATCCCAGTGTGGCTGCCACCGGCCAGGACTGCTTAATTAAGTTTATCGAATACCGGATATCGAATATCGGCATGATATTGCTAATAAATTTTTTAAGTAGCAGCAGCGACAGTGTCCCGATAGCTAACCAACCCAGGGCTTGAGCCAAAACTAAAATAGCAACAGGGGATTTAGTCCCGGCCAACCAGGCCACTAACCCTAGATAAAATATAGTACCTAAACCGGAGGCCAGTACAGATCGACCAAAAGTTAATTTAGTCTGGAAAACCAGATTACTGGTAGTAAAAACTGCCGACCCCACAATCGCCAAACAACCAAATACTACTGCCTTGGCAAAATCATTAGTAGTAAAAGGCCAAACAGGCAACAGTCCTACTGCCAATGCAACCAATATCACTGACCAGATTAACCTGGTGCCTAGTAACTGACGCCACTCCAGCTGCAACTTGCCTCTATCACCGTGTAACTGCCCCAGCAAATGGGCATTAAAACCAAAATCTCCCAGCTGAAAAAAAATGGCCAGATAGGTTAGGGCCAAAGTAAAGATGCCGGTACCGCTCTCTCCATAACTCCTGGCCACTATTCCTAAAATAATAAAAGTGGAAATGGCAGTGACTGCCTTGCCCAAAAGTTGCCACAGGGTTTGTTGGGAAATTTTTAATAAGTTTTGCACTTATTTATTCTAGCTTAAATTGACTTGACAAAAAAGCAGCGGGCTGTTATTTAGTTACCGCGGGCCTAATAACCAGGTGTCTGTCAAATCCTTCTCCCACGCTTTCACTTTCTACCCCGGCAATTTCCTCCACTGCCATATGGACTATCCTTCTTTGCCACGGAGCCATTGGTTCAAGCTCTAAATCCTTCCCGGTTTCCAACACCTGGTTGGCCCAAGCTTTGGCCTGGACTGCCAAGTCCTCTTCTTTTTGTTTCCTCCAACCCATCACATCTATAATTACCCTCTTAAATGTTTCACCCTCTTTGGTGGGATTTTTGCGGGACATCATCGTATTAATTAAAAGTTGCAGGCCTTCCAAGGATTCACCCCTGGCCCCAATCAACCGCCCGGCATCTTTGGTCTCAATATTAACTTTAAAACCCTCAACCTCATCCTCAATATCATATGAGCCCTCCAATAAAAGCAGCCCTAAAATATTATCTAAGATGTCACTCAAATCTTGTTGCATGTTATTTTTTGATTTTTTTAATCCAACTTTCCATCCCGCCCCAACCGGAAATTTTATATTGCTGGATTATACCCAAAATAGTATAGGTATTCCAGTAGATGGCC
>Ga0209515_10003102_pt1 | contig 24287 bp, 27 predicted proteins | sample Subgroupgradi54m_FD_187454 | JGI IMG/M metagenome (GOLD analysis project Ga0209515, IMG submission 187454) | Subsurface groundwater microbial communities from S. Glens Falls, New York, USA - GMW60B uncontaminated upgradient, 5.4 m (SPAdes)... ... | reverse complement strand
CTGGCCGCGCCCGCCCTCGCGGCCAGCGCCGCAGAGGCTTCGGACAGGGAAAATTCGAGCCGCTTATCTTTTAAGAAGTAGTTCGAGCCGACTTTTTTGGCAAAGATGGCAATATCTTTGCCATTATTTTTTGCGCGCGCGATTTTGGCCGCATCAGCGGCCTCTTTTATAAATTCCTTGAGTGGTTCGAGCCAACTCGAACCCTTGGTTTTTATTTCAGCAATTTTTTCTTTGAGAAATTGTTTTTGTTGCAGTAATTCTTCTTTTTTCTTTTGATAACTTTCGATGTCAACAATTTCTTCCAAATAGCTTTCCAGAAGTTTATCCAATTTCTTTTCAAGATCATCAAGAGAAACGGCGAGTTTTTGGAGTTCGCCAACGGCGAACTCCTTTTCCTTTTCTCCGTCTTTTTCGGCCATTTCTAAAAGTTTGTTAGCCCAAACTTCAGAAAGAGAAACGCTATTGATAATTTCTCGTAGTTGTTTTTCCAATTCTTCTTCTCGTAGATATTTTTGAGAACAAACGCCCTTTTTCTTCACACAACGGTAATACGTGTACAAAACCTCGCTTCTGGTCTTGGGATAAAACTTTTTGTGTTTTTCCGCGGTGAAAAAACTATCACATTCTTTGCATTTGATAAATCCAGTAAAAGCAAAATTGTGTTTCTGCGGTTTCTTGTTATATTTCTTTTCCAAGACTTTCTGCACTTCATCAAAAAGTTTCTTAGTTATTAGCGGCTTGTGCTTTCCTTCGTAAGTTTCACCATGATAAGTCATCAAGCCGTAGTAAAAAGTTCGCTGAAGCATTTCTCGGATTTGGTTAAAATGCAGAGGTTTTCCGTTTCTGCGAGTAACCCCGTTTTTGAAAAATAGATCACGAATATCTTTCATTGAGGAAAATTCGCCACAGGCGAATTTTCTAAATGCTTCTTTTACTAATCTCGCGGATTTAGGAACAACCATAATACTTCTAGTGTTTCTATCGTTTTTGTATCCTAATGGCGCGTAAGACGGCCAATCGCCGCGGCGGAGTTTAAAATACAATCCTCGTTTTACATTTTCGGAAAGATTGTCCACATAATATTTGGACTGTCCGAAAGCAATTGAAAGCATAAATTTACCCTGTGGCGTATTCTCAAACCAGAAAGACGGGAATTTTAATGCTTGTAATTTTCCTGTATCCACTAAGTAAATAATCTTTCCGCCATCAATTGAATTTCTGGCAAGTCTGTCCGGGTGCCAACTAATAATTCCATTGATTAACCCTTTTTCAATTAAGGAAATAAGAGAATTAAAAATAGGCCTTCCGGGGACTTTGGCAGTTTCTGCTTCAGTCATAAATTCCGAAATTTCCAGATTTTCTCTTTGGGCAAATGCTTTTAATTCCTCTATTTGTTGCTCAATAGACATGATCTGTTTGTCTTTTTCGTCTGTGGATTTTCTACAGTAAGCTATGTATTTTGTCATGTTGTTTTTGTTTTCTTCTTTTGTTTTAAATTTTCGCGCTTTTTCTCTTACTTCTTTTTCTTTCCGGCTCGAATTTTCCCTGTCCGAAGCCTCTGCGGCGCTGGCCGCGAGGGCGGGCGCGGCCAGCGCCTACCCTTCTGATCTCCTTTTGTGCTCTGTTTACGAACAACTTCGAACTATTTTTAAAAGGGTAGGCTCACCCGCCTGACGGCGGGTTCGCCACGCTCCGGCGCGGCTGACGCCGCGCCTCCGAAAAAGTCGGCTCGAACAAATCATTTCTTTTAAGAAATGATTTCAAAGAAAAAGCGCGAAAATTTTTAAAGAACAAAATAAAATCCTAATAAGACTTATATTCTATAGACTAATTTATATAAAATTTGTTAATATGTCAACTATGAAAACCAAGTCAAATCTCTTGCTTTTGAAATTTGGAAAGCAAGTTAGAAAATTTAGGTTATCAAAAAACCTATCACAAGAAGGTCTTGCAGATTTAGCAGATCTTCACTGGACATACATCAGCGGAATTGAAAGAGGGATAAGAAACATTTCTCTGAAAAATATTGCAAAAATTTCAAAAGCTCTTGATGTAAAATTAAAAAATCTTTTTGATTTCTAAAATTAACATAGATGTGTTAAAATCACGGTATAAATTTATACGAAGGGGGTGATATCAATTATGGAGAGACTAATTCAATTACCAATAAAACATATGGAGCCAGCTGTGATTGGTTATAGGAAAGACGGAAGACCAATTTATCCAATAAGTGGTGGTGAAAGTGATGACGATTTACCAATTAAGCCAAACGCAATGAGACGAATAGGATATTCAGCAGAACAAGTGGAACAAGCTGTTCTGGATAGGGAGCGACGGATTAAAAGTTTGAGGGTTCGCGACCGACTGAGTGGGCTAGAAGATGTTAGCACTGCAGCTATCGTTAGTAGGTATAGCTTTCAAGATCCTACAGATCAAGAAATAGCTGCTGCCCAGGAAGCAAGCTCAAAGAGATAATAATCGGATGCTCGCGAAGCAAGCACAAAATCGCGCGCGCAAAAAATAGCGGAGGCGCGGCGTTAGTCGCGCCGGAGCGTGGCGAACCCGCCGTCAGGCGGGTGAGCCTACCCTTTTAAAAATAGTTCGAAGTTGTTCGTAAACAGAGCACAAAAGGAGACCGGAAGGGTAGGCGCTGGAATTTTCTTAAAGAAAAGAGTATCATAAAATTATGAAAAATAAAATCTCCATGATTGATATTTTTAAAAATCCTCGTTACCGGGGAAAGCACGTTATTTTAGCTGCAGGTAAAATTTATACTGCCAAAACTGGTGATGGCGCGGCAGAGATATTAAAAAAAATCAGAAAAAAATATCCTGATGTTACTCCTGAAGTAGCTTATTTACCAAAAGCTCATTCCCTAATTTTATGGATGTAAAGTTTAAATTTGAAAATGCCGGGAATAGTTTTTTCGGAACAGTTTATCGACCAATCGCTAAAGTTTCCTTTAAATCTCCTAAAAATAATATTTGGACAGATACTTGGACGGTAGTTGATACTGGCGCTGATTTTACTATACTACCAAGATATCTTACCCAGGATTTAGGAATCTCCTTAGAGAATGATTGTATTAAAGATACAACTCATGGCGTTGGTGGACAACAAGTAATCTATTTATATAGATACAAAATTAAAGCAAAAATTGGACAATTGGAACGAGATATTCCTTTAGCTTTTTTAGACAGTAATGAAGTTCCCGCGCTTCTTGGCCGATTAGGATTTTTGGAAACATTTAATACTGAATTTCTAAAAACTCATTTGGTGGTTTTTAAAGATTAAACAAAAAGCGCGAAAATCGACATTCGTGTCGTCCCGAGCGAAGTCGAGGGAAACGTGGTGAACCCGCTGTCAGGCGGGTGAACCTACCTTTTTAAATATAGTTCGAAGTTGTTTGTAAACAGAGCACTTACAAATATCTATACCGTACGGGTTTTTTATGTATAGCCAAACTTTTTTTAATAAACGTAAATAAATTTATGACAACTTGCGGTAACATGAAAAGTGAACCGATAAGCGGTAAACCACGTAAACTATATTTTACTGATATGAAAATGGAAGAAACTGCTATTACCCCAAGGTACGCCAAAATACGGTCCTCCTTCAAGCCATTTCCAGTTGCCTGATTTGACAGCGATTGGGTCCATAAAAAAATCTATAGCAACAACGAAATAACCATCCAATAGAATAAGTAAAGGTAATATCCGAAAATTATTTAACTTTATATGAGGTTTCTTTATTTTTAACCAATACAGAAAAGAGTTAGTGAAGCAATAACCTGTATAAATAAATACTGCCCAAAATAAAATAACAAATATTGGAACATTAAATAAAGTCATTTGCGGTCTATAAACATAGTGTCCTCCGAAAAAGGTTCCATCCCGTAAACCAATATATTCAAAAAATGTAGCTATTGCTGAAGATAAAAAAATTAAAAATATATTTATTCTCTAATTCTATTCCAAAGAAAATTCCTATAACTTTTATGACCATAATGAAGATCAGAAGAAAGAAAATTATCCATACAAATTTTGTAGTTTTAACCATTAAAAAAAGTATATCAACAAATACTTTGGCTTGCTTCTGAAGGAGAAAAAGGAAAAAGAAAAATTCACTAAAGTCGTTTTAATTTCTAAATAATTGTCCTTCGCTTTGTTCAGGACATAATAAACTGTATTCGCTCGTTCCTCGGGAACAGTTTCTAAAATAGATCTTATTATTTTCTGTCTCTCCAGACTTCAAGAACAAATTCTTTAGGAAGATTTTTCATTGAAGCAATACATTCAAATTGAATCGGCCAGTTTGACCTCATAACTCCACCTTCATCAAAACCTCCATAAATAGCAACTGCATTGGTATGATAAGCATCATAAAGTTCAGTCTCGACAAATCGTCGTACTACTGCATTACAACCTTCCATTATGGTCATTTTTTTTCTAGATCTGCAAACCCAAAGCGCATGGTCATATGGAGCTAATTTTGATTTATCATAAGGAATCATTGCTTTCATTATTTCATCTCTATACCCGGGTCCGTTTATTAATTGAATAGGATCTTCATCAACTTTCAAGCTTGGCGGATAATACGTATAAGTTGAAGGATCAACATTAAGCTTCAACCCAATCCTTCTGCCCTTCTTATCAAAAGCAAAATCCCAATCTTCTCTTTGAATACCCGCCATAACTATTCCATCTGAACTCTTTACCATTGCTTCCAATTCTTCATCAAATAGTCTCTCTGCTGCGTCTGGATAATATAATTTAAATACTCCAAAGCCTTCTGGAAGAGTCAATTGTCTTCCGCTATGATTTATAATCGGAACTTTCTGGATTAACCTTGCACCGTCCATCGAAGCTTTCTTTTTCGTTTCAAAATCTTGCGCAAAATCTTTGATTATTAAATCGCTGACTAATTGGATACCAAATAATCCTAATCTGCTACGAAGACTCGCTAGCATAAATTGAGCTAAACTAGGTGATAATTCTGGATGAATACTATCCCTTGTATATGCTAAATCTATTGTTTGAAACCCATCATTGCCTGGAGTTCGTGCAGCTTCGTATATGGTAGTTGTTCTTGGAACAAACCAATCTTGACCTGACCAAAATTTGCCGTTAAAAGATCCATTCAGTTCTTTCCACCAAGCTCTAGCATTTGCGATAGAGTCTTTACTATCAATATTTGAAATCATAAATTAAGAGCTCTATTTTATCAATTTGAGGATTAATTTTCAATCAAGAAGATTGTTTTGAAAGGCTATACCTTAAAAGTACACCTCCGAAGTGTGCTTTAATACAAAGATCAACCGAAGTGAGTTGACAATTGGATGAATGATCGGCTGGGAATTTCAAACCAAAATGACGGACCTTGTTCGCCCTGTTTTGTCTTCGTATTAATAATGAGAAGATTCGGATCTGCCCATCCGGTAATTTCCGTCAGCGTGTAATTCGCCAGTTTCAGATTAAATAAATCCGAAACATTGATATATGGTGAATTATCGGAAAATAAATTACCGGCAGCGGTAAAAACATAATAATTATCGCCAGCCGGCGTCGATTCTTTCAGGAATAAATATTTATTATCGGGAGACCAGGTATTGTAAGGTACTGTCAAATTCTGGGCAACACTTATTGTTTTATTGAAAATCAGCTGTTCGTGATTATCCGCTGTAGCGCCTGTCAGAAATGAATAGGAAATAGTAGTTTCTTTTTGTTGCTTTTTCATCGTCAATTTCCAAGTCCCGTCCGGCGAAACGACCATTGTTGTCTCATTCAATGCTAGGGGAACAGTCGGTGTTGGCGTAAACAATGGAGTAGCGAATGTTGAAAAAATGTTTTTGTTATTTGCATGGTTATATTGCGTAAGGATTAATAAACTGGCAGTCGTACCAAGTATAATGAAAAAAACCGTGGATAATTCTTTTTTTAAACTAAACATTTTTTTATAATCAAATGGGCGCTTTGCCATAGATAGTTACTTTTGTACCAAGATTTTTATTATCGGCATACGTCGTATAACCTTCGGTCAATGGATTCGCCCAATCATATAGTTTTTGCGCATCGGTGATGCGCATATTGACGCATCCGTGACTCATTGCGTGAGCAAAATTGTTATGCCAATAGGCGCCGTGTAAACTAAAACCAACGCTTCTTGAAACATCTTTATTTTCAAAAAACATGACATACGGAACGTTGGGCAAATCATAATAATCGGCCCCTTGACCACCACTCATCCTGGTTGCCCGTAATTTTGTCCAGATCGTAAAATCGCCGGTTGGTGTCGGGAACCATTTACCGGACGAAATGTACGTCTGCATAAATAAAGCTTTTCCCTGATATGCATATAATGTTTGTGTTGTCAGATCAACATAGATATGCTTCTCCTCTGAAACCGTTTGTGTTCCTAATACGGACGGCATCGTATCTTTAAGCGAAAGGAATATTTTTGGAGGGATCACTTGCCTGTTATTGAAAATTCCGACTGCGTCGTTTTCCACTTTCAATTTTTGACTATCAGTACAGCTTCTATCATTGGCACAAGGAATAGCAGGTTTGCCCGATATTAACGGATAAATCAAACTGACCAAAACAACTATAGAGATAATAATAAATAGCTTTTTTCTCACACTCCTAGCATAGTAGAAAAAAACCAGGTTGTAAACCCCGTTACTCGGGTAACGGGGTAAAGATATTAGTCGAGTTCTTCGACTTTGATATTCAGATCATCTTTATTCTGGACAAAAACGAAGGCAATCGTTTTCGAGTGATTATTAGTGATATATAAATTCTGCAGAGTGCTTGATAACGGATTGTCAGGTGAGTAAAAAATTGACACACCTGATTGCTGCGGCACATCAGGAATGGGAGCAAAATCGTGACGGGTCGGCGCTTCCGATAGCAAACCGGCATTGGTTGCCGCTACATACATAAATGATGCCAAATGACAAACGCCATCTCCCACCAACCATCCATCAGACTTGAATCCTTCACTGGAATTGAAATGAGCGTTCGTTGTCAAAGCAACTTTCCCTTTATATTTCTCTAATACTTCATCATGGAAAGCGAATGTTTGCCCGGGCTTAAGCAATAAAGTTTTAACGCCGGAGGATTTCACAGTATTCCATGAGATATTTTGGCCTTCTTTGATTTTACCGCTCATATAAGCCAAAGTCAGCAAAATATTATCTGAAAAAACAGTATTGACATAAGGATTGGAATAACGGTTCGATAACGAATAAGTTACCTGAGAAAGAACTTTAATAGAAGGTTTTGCAGGCATGATAACCAGTTTGGTCACATGAACCACAGCTAAAATAATAAAGGCAAGAAAGACCGCGCTTACGGCAATAATGACATTTCTCATAAGGTCATTATTATACCATACTATAGGTTATATTTCAACCATGCTTAAGTGCTTTTTGAAACTCAAATTGAAGGTAATTCAGCGGAGAAGGCGGGTTTACTTCTCATCTCGCATTCAGCAACAAAAATCCATGACTCCGGTCATGATTTTTTGTCGGCGGAGAAGGCGAGATTCGAACTCGCGAAAACCTTTCGGCTTTACACGCTTTCCAGGCGTGCCCCGTCGGCCACTTGGGTACTCCTCCAGTTTTTACTTATCCAGATTATATCATGGAGAATCAAAGCTATGTATTCTTTGAAATTACGGTTACTTTTTTTTGACTATCAAGAAATAAATTAAATTGTTCTTCAAATATATCTTTTCTTCCCAATAAAAGCGGTATAGAATTTTCTTTTGTTTCTACCGCACATGCTCTCACCAAAAAATGAATATTTCCAATCTTAAGATCCAGCTTAAAATCATATGCATAAATACTATAACCTCCAACTCCTAAAGTAGAACTTTTCGAAAGTTTTGACTTATTCAATCCGAGAACGGGAAGAAGATGTACAGGAATTGTAGTGATATCTGCTCCTGTATCAACGAGGAATTCAAATTCTTGCCATCCAAATGTTGTTTTTAATTCTAAATGAACAATAGGGTAAAATAATTTTCCTATTCCTCTAATATACGCATATTCAAACGGAAATTCGAAAGACATATCGTGCTCCTTTTTTAGGGATCCATGAAATAACAACGTCTGTTTTTCCTTTGGTTTTTTTAAATAAAAAATCAAGACGTTTGGCATGAGCAACTATTTTTCCTGTTTTTTTGCTTTTAGCAATGTAACCAGGACCGTATTCTTTTATCAGTGCAGAAATGTTAATCGGTTCCATACTTTTAGTATAAATCATGTATACTTATTATTCAATATTAATAGAATATTAATTTTTATGAAAAATAAAACAGTTCTTTATATTGTTGGTGGGGTAATGATTCTTTTGCTTTTTCTCATAGGCGCATATAAATTAACTAATACTGGTTCACCATCCTCATACGGCGATATAACTACGGTAAAAGCCAATGATCATGTCAAATGGTCACCTGATAAAAAGAATGTGTTAGTTGAATACTCCGATTTCCAATGTCCAGCTTGTAAAGCCTATCACGATATTCTAAAACCATTTGAAGCAAGTTCGAGTCCTGATTTTAAAATTACCCAAAAAGTAGCATTTATCTATCGATTCTTTCCCTTATATCAGGTCCATCAAAATGCATATGCAGCATCCTATGCGGCAGAGGCGGCTGGAAAACAGAGAAAATTTTTTGAGTTGGGGGATTTACTTTTCGATACACAAGACCAATGGAAGAATCTTGGAAACCCAAGCGATTTCTTCGTAAAACTCGCCGAACAGTTAAAACTTGATACCGAAAAATTCAAATCAGACATGAATGCCAGTGACGTTAAGAAGCGGGTTGACGACGATCTGGCTTCAGGAAATAATGCGGGGGTCAACTCGACTCCGACCTTTTTCCTGAATGGTAAAAAACTCGATACTATCCGCTCATTCGATGAATTTAAAAAGCTTCTTTCGAGTCTTTAATACCGCTTCCGTCATGTATAATTAGGTCATGCACCAATCTTGTCGGGTTCAATTTTCATTCGATAAAAAAAACAAAACTCATCTTGTTTTCTCGCTTCCGCAGACAAATCATTACCAAGAAATCAGCAATCTTTCTCTTGAACCAAAGCCTTTAAAAACTTTGTCTGACGAGTGGGGGAATAGGGTAGCATGTTTTGGGAACAGGAAAAATACTGTTGTAGAATTTCTCTATTCTCCGAAAAGCCTGGATAAAACAATTCAGAAAAACTGGACTTTAAGCCATTATAAAGTCAATGTTAACAATAAACTTTTTATCACTCCCAATCGATTCATAAACGGGGAAGATACAAAAATAAAAAAGTTCAGCCAATCACTTATTAAAAAAGAGCAAAACGTTTTTATAATAGCTCAAACATTCTATGGTTTTATACTCGATTATCTCTCATACGGAAAACCAACCGAAGGCTTGTATCCATATACTCAAGCTCTTGAAGAAAAAGTGACTGATTGTGGCGGCTTCTCAACATTACTCTTATCTTTATTCCAATCCGTAGGAATTCCCGGACGATTGGTTGTTGGGTTTGTGACAAAAGATAATCTGGTCAAATTAAAAGATTTCTCTATGCATGCATGGACAGAGATTCTTCTTCCAGATAGAACATGGTTTCCGATGGATCCTTCGGTTGAATGGAGAAGAAAAAATAATCAGTCGAAAAGAAACGGAGGCTTTGGAAAAATCCCTGCTGACCGTTTGATTACTTCTTTTGGTCAGGATTTTACAATTACAATTGATAGTAAAAAGTATACGATTGATTTGTTACAACTTCCTATATATCTATGATCTCTGCTGATTTTGCGCCAAATGAAAAGCTCAGTGATGCATTGTTATCACTAAAACTCTTGTTTCAACCGTGGCTCTGGGAAAAAGGAAACGCGTTAAAAGAGGTTAAGAATAAAATTGAGGCTCGTTTTCCGAATCACTTGGCATATTTTTTTCTTTCTGCACGGTCCGGATTATTTACTATATTAATGGCGTTGCAACTACCCAAAGGTTCCGAGGTACTAGTCCAGGCATTCACTTGTGAGGCCGTAATTCTCCCTATCCTGGTAAACGGGCTTAAACCGGTATATGTCGATATAGAGTCAACTACATTCTCAATTGATCCTATAGACCTACAAAAGAAGATAACAGAGCGTGCCAAGGTACTTATCCTTCAACATAGTTTCAGCATGACACCAGCCTATAGAGAAAAGGTCCTATCCCTTGTCAGAAAGCATAATCTCCTGCTAATTGAAGATATAGCCCACGGATATAGTACTAAAAAATTTTCAAATTCAACATTCTTAATGTCATTCGGCCGTTCAAAAGCCCTGTCTTCAATATTCGGTGGAGCAGTAGTAACAAGCAACAAAGAGCTTCAAAAGAGCTTGGGAAAATATGAAGCTTCATTGAAAATGCCTTCGATGATGTTTATTTTGCGTTTGTTGTTATATAAGCCTTTAAGCGTATTCATCAAATCAACCTATGATCTTTTTATCGGGAAATTGGTTCATAAAATAACTCATTTACTCCGTCTTATTCCTCTGGAAATAACACAAAAAGAAAAAGATGGTGAGTATGATCCGTTACTCGATAAAGCTTATCCTAACAGTCTAGCTATTCTTTTGTCTCATCAACTCGATAAATATGAACAAATGCAGAGAAATAGGGCTTTTATTTGCGATATCTATCGCAAAAAAATTCGAAATTCGAAATTCGAAATTCGAAATTCAGTATCATTACTTCGCTATCCCGTTCTTGTAGAAAATCCTAATGTAATCCGTTATAAAGCTGTAAAGCAAAATATCTTCTTAGGAAATTGGTACAATCAAGTTGTGGCGCCAAAAACTATCGATCTGACCAAAATGAATTATATCAATGGAAGCTGCCCAAACGCAGAAAAGATTTGCAAAAAAATCATTAATCTACCTACTAATATATCTCATCAAGAAGCCTTAAAAGTTATTAATGTCCTTTGATGAATATCCAGGAAATTACGAATCAAAAAGAATGGGATCAATTTTTTAACGAAGCAAGCTCACCTTCATTTTTACAATCTTGGGAATGGGGGGGGTTCGAAGAGAAAATGGGCTATGAAATAATGAGACTTGGTCTCTATAATAAAAACGAACTTCACGCAATCACGCTTATAATAAAAATAAAAGCTAAACGGGGCAATTTCTTATTTATTCCTCATGGGCCCATTTTCAAATTTTCAATTTTCCCTGCAATAAATTACAGGGTAAACAATTTTCAATTTTCAATCCTAAAAGACTTACTAACATATCTTATTGATCTTGCGAAAAAGGAAGGATATTTATTTATCCGTATCGGACCAATCCTTGAAAATTCTTCAGAGAACCAACAGTTATTTAAAGATCTAGGATTTAAAATGGCTCCAATATATCTTCATTCCGAAGACTTTTGGATCTTGCCTTTGGAAAAATCAGAGGATGAACTTTTAGCATCAATGAGAAAAACAACCCGCTACCTTATTAAAAAGGCTCTACGTGACGGCGTTACCATCGAAAAAAGCACCGATGAAAAATCGGTAAAACAATTTTTGAAAGTGTATGAGGAAACCATAAAACGGGAACGATTTTCTCCTTATTCAGATCGATATATTGAAAAGGAATTTGAGGCTTTCCATAAAACTGGGAATGCTTTATTTCTGTTTGGAAAACACGAAAGTAAAATACTTGCTTCAGCCCTTGTTCTTTTTACAAAATCAACCGCCTTTTATCATCAAGGCGCCTCTATTCATACAAAAATTCCGGTTCCGTATCTTCTTCAATGGGAAGCTATAAAAGAAGCGAAAAAACGTGGCTGTCGATTTTATAACTTCTGGGGAATTCTCATTAAGGGACGAACCCCTCGTGCTTGGGACGGATTGACTACCTTTAAGACCGGATTCGGTGGATATGAATATCAGTGCATACCAACGCAGGATTATATAATTTCACCCAAATATTATTTGACCTATCTCTACGAAAAATTTCTCCAGTGGAAAAGGGGAGTGTAAAATACCCTATTATCCCTCTAGCTTCGCAAACTGACCGATTTCTTTAGACTTTCGAAACATCATCTTAAAGAAAGAAATCGAAAGTATTATGTAAATAATATTAAGAAGAAACGCCATTGCCACTAAATCCCATTGAACTTTTTTGTCGACAAAATTGATGCGCATCGCTTCAAAAACATAGGTCGGCGGCAGAAAATAGCTTATTTTCTGAAGAAACGACGGAAGTGTTTTAACCGGATAGACAACCGCCATCAACGGCTGAAACATACTAATCAGACCCCATGATAATGCCTGAATTCTGTTTCCAAATCGAAACAACAGTCCTAATATGATAATAGAAAACACAAAAGCAAACATCACAAGGTTAATAAAAATTAAAACCAGATTGCCAAAACCTAAGGATAATAAATTAAAATTAAAGATCATAATCGACGTTATTGTCGCAAGGGTCAAGACCAGAAACGCCTTTAGAGATCCCGAAATCGTATACGCAAGAAGATATTCCTTAAGAGTAATTGGGGTAATAAATATATTTGTTAAATTTCTCGACCAAATATCCCACAAACATCCTACTGCAATTGCATATTGAGTAATGCTAATAACTTGAAATAACATGATTCCGGCTAAAACGCTATTAGTTACCGTTGAACCAGTAATAGATAACAAATATTTAGTAAGGAATCCAAAGACAATAATTGACCATAAAGGATACAAAATAATGTCGTTGATCACTTCAAATGAATGAATGGTAATAAAATATTCATGCAGTAAAATAGCTTTGATTCTAGCTAAAGAGATCATAAGTCTTACCACGAGCAATTTGTAAAAAAACATCTTCAAGAGTTGGTTTTTTCACTTCTATATCAGTAATCCAAATACCAATTTTTTTCAAATCGAAAATGATTTTAGGAATATCTGATTCTTCTGTAGTGATATATATCATATGATCTCCATCAAATTGAAAAACGAGTTTTTCTTTGGTGAGATATGACTCAATAAGGTTCTTTTTTTCATCAAAGGTAAGTTTCAGTTGAGCCGACTGAAAACGTTTTGTTAACCCAAGTGGCGTATCATGAGCCACGATTTTCCCGTGATTCAAAATTATTACTCGGTCGCAGATCCTTGTTACCTCCTGCATATTGTGACTGGTGTATAGAATGGTGATGTGATTTTTTTTCCTTAAATCTTCAATGAAAGATAGTGTTTTATCAGCTATATCAGGATCAAGTGACGCAGTTGGTTCATCCATAAGGAGTATTTTTGGGTCGTTCAGAAGTGCTTTCATGAAATTTACTCTCGTCTTTTGACCAGTTGATAAATCCCAATACCGTTTATAAAGAAAATCTTGCATCTCAAAATAACTCACCAATTCGGCTATTTTTTGTTCAGCGTTCTTCACCTGATATAACCGGGAAAAGACTAATAAATTTTCCCAAACCGTTGTTCGTCCTTGAAGCATATTAAAGGCAGAACTAAAATTTATTGTTTGCAAAATTTCCTGTTGGTGGGTAAAAAAATCTTTTTCAAAATAAGAAATTGTTCCGGCCGTTGGCAAAATAATTCCGAGGAGCATCTGGATTGTTGTCGTCTTTCCCGCACCGTTTGGGCCCAAAAGTCCCAAAACCTCACCTTCCTTTATATCAAAGGAAATGTTGTCAACTGCAGTAAAGTCTTTAAATCGTTTTGTCAGATTGGAAACGGAAAGTATTGCCATGAAAGTAATTATACATGAGGCGCAACCCGCTATTTCTTGTAGTTTTCTATTACCTTTACTATTGTTTGAGGAGTAAATATACCAGGTCGGACCCGAGAGATATAGAAAAGATTCTCTTTTGACTGCTGCATTCCCGGAATGACAGTAACAGCAGCTATGTAACCGGCTTCTTTGACAAAATTGACCGTTTCCTCGGAAAATGCACCATAGGGATACGCAAATGTTTTCACTTTGATCCCAAATGTTTCTTCAAGTTTTTGCTTGCTCTCAATAACCTGTTTTCTTTGAGTACTCTCCGGTAGATACTTAAGATACAGATGATCCAAGGTGTGTGATCCCAATTCGACCAATCCGCTCGCCAATATTTCTTTTATTTCTTCTTCGTTCATAAATCCTTTTCTCCCAATAAAATCGTACACAATATACATGGTCGCCTTCATCTGATATTTTTTAAGAAGCGGGAAAACATCGGTGTAAAAATCTTCGTATCCGTCGTCGAACGTCAACATGGCGGATTGAGTAGAATAATTGATTTTTCCGTCGAGAATGTCCGAGACATCTTTTACAAAATAGGTTTTATAACCTGCTTCTTTAAGTCCTTTCAAATGTCCGTCAAACAAAGCCGGATTGATATTAAGTTTTTTACGAATCAAGTCATTAATATCTTTTACATACTCTACGTAGTGATACATAATAATCGGAATTTTTACTTTTTCATTTATTGTGGCAGAAGAAGTCGCTTTTGCTTTAAGATCTTCTGATAGTTGAAAAGCTTTTTTATCATAGTACGGAGCGATTATATTGGAATCTGATTTATCTTTTTTGTGCCGCCTACTTAGCTTTAAAAAGGGAAAAATAAAACCTCCTGCAATAACAGTACATACTATTCCTGCAATAAACGGTAAAAACCATCTCTTCATACAGAATATTAATTTTATCATAAAATACCTATAGTGAGTCAGAAGGCAGATAGATAAACCAGAGGATAATACCAAGATAATTTTAAATTTATACTTCTTAATTTCTAATAATAAACTTTTAATTTTTCATTTTGAATTTGTAATTTGTTCTGTCTATTCTCCACCGCCAGCCTCGCATAACGTCGTAAAAGATATAATTTACGACGTTATGTATCCCTTTACCCCTTACCGATCAGGTACGGGGTTTACTCTCTAATGGAGAACAATCTTCTTTACTTCTTTCATAATTGTCTTTTATTATGTATAGATATAGTTAAGGTATTTCTCTGAAATACAGATAATTTGATAAAGAATAAACACTCCTCTTATCACTCTCTTCTACGAGCTAGAGGTCACTTTTTTTGGAGCATATTATCATTCCAAATAGATATTTTTGAGGCTAAATTAGTGAAAAATAGCGGTAGGCATTCTCCTACTAGGGAGTATTAGTTTTAGATCGTAACATTAATATAAACATTAATTTTCGAGGCTAATGTGAGTAAGATATTAAGTATATCAATTATCTCTATTAAAATAGTTATCCACAAATATAACCCTATAGTAATTATTTACTATAGGATATATCATTCACGTTCGTTCATTATTATTTAATCCTTCACCATCTAAGTGACTACCCTCTTCCCTATTAGAAGTTGTGTCCCGATTTTTTCGGGACTACAAATTACCAACTTAATGAAAGAATCGTAATGATTCCTACAAAGATAAGAACGATTATGTATTCACGTACTGTTTCTTTAAAAAGCCGCTGATCCATGTAATTATAAATAAGACCGGAGAGACTGTAGTAGTTTGCGGTAAGGAATAATGCATAAATAGCGATCTTCAGGGGCAAGAAAGACATAACAATCGCTAACTGTACTAATACTCCAGCAACAAGAAACGCATATTGTTTTATTTCCCTATCAAGATGCCTATTGAGGCGAATTGTCCAAAAAAGCTGCAGACTTAATATAAAGCTTACTATCCCAACGACAACTGCGTTGACCAAAAAAATTTGCTGAAACGAAAATAATATATTGAAGATAAAGAATGTTGAAAGAGCATGGTAAAAAGAATTGACAGAAAAAGCAGCACGGTACAGCTGAAGATTCTTCTCTACTCCTACATTAAAAATGTTAGAGCATAAGAGCATTGCATAAATTGAAATAGCATATAATCCAATAAAGGGTAACCGAGTAAGCCAACGTCCTGGAAAAAGGAAATAAAAAAAATAGAATGAGATGGTGATAATGACCGGCATGAGAAAAAGCCCAAACCATTCAATATCTTCAACGCCCTCAAGAATGGAAAAATAGGTAAGAACATAGCTTGTCAAAAATAAAAGAGGAACAAAAATAAACCAGTATTGGAAAAGGGAAAAGGTGGCAAAAACCATTAATAGACTCAAAATGACAGTCGTTATTACAAAACGATATCGTTTTTCAATCCTTAATGACTTTTTTTGTATCCTGTGTAATAGCGTATTGAAAAGAGTTTTGAACGTTTTCATAATCTTGTTTATTATACTTGACAATTCTCGTAATTAAAATATACTGATAAACTATGGAGGATTTACAAAGACTGGAACAACAAGCAATCAACGCTGCAATACAAACGAAGTGGGAAGAAGCAATCGAAATCAATAAAAAAATTCTGAAGCTCGATAAAAAAAATGTTGACACACATTTACGAATCGCATTTGCCCTTCTTCAAGCTAATAAAACTGCACGAGCAAAAAAATATTATAAAGCGGCCCTTAAATTGCAACCAGGAAATCACTCGATTACCGAAAATCTGGAACGGATAAAGGTCCTAGAATCAAAAAAAAATAAGGTGCCAAAAGATAAGTTTGTTAATCTTGATCCAAACCTCTTTCTTGAGACTCCGGGAAAAACAAGAAGCATTGTACTTGTCAATCCGGGGCAAAAAAATATCCTTGCCCAGCTTACCATTGGACAACATGTGTTTCTTATGCCAAAGAAACGAAAAATCGAAGTACGAACACAAGGTAAAGAATATATCGGATCCCTTCCTGATGATATTTCTAAACGATTGACCATATTTATTAAAGCAGGAAGCGAATTTGCGGTCTATATCAAAGAAGCGAATCTTAATAGAGTGGTAGTATTTGTTCGAGAAGAACGGAAAGGAAAGAAAGTAATGAAATATACCTCGTTCCCTACCAACATACAGTCAAAATTGACCGAACTAACTAAAGATGATGAATCTGGTACAAACGAAGAGGATTTAGAAGCCTCCGAAATGGACCTTGAAAAACTTGCCGAAGCTCTTGCCGCCGAAGAAAAAGAGTATCTCCCTTATGACCATGAAGAACAAGAAGAAGAGCCGGAGGAATAAAATACTACTAATTTTTAATTTCTAATTCTTAATTTTTAATCAAATCTTAATTTCTAATGTGTTAATGTTTAAACATTAAATCATTGAAAATTGTTTATACTGTAACGTTAGTTACAAGTGATTAGAAATTTGAAATTAAAAATTAGAAATTATCTCCTCGCTTTGTAATGGATGGTTTTATGCTTTAAAAAAAGAATAGAGCCTTTTATCTTTTTATTTGATATTAAACGCTTTAGTTCTATGGGAACTGAGAAATCCTTCATAGATCGGATTGCAAGAATAAGAGAAATGACTAATATAGAAATAAAGATTAACATCATAAATAAAACTCTAAATTCTAATTTAATCAACCGACCACTCCTTCTCCAAACTTCCTAATATAAGAATTATATCAGAAATTGTTGTCTCACCCTTCTCTATCGTACATCCAAAAAAACTGTTCATATCTTTTGGGGTTGGATCGTTTATTCTTTGGCTACTATAAATAATTTTGCATCCATTTTGAGGAGTCTCTGTTTGAGAAAGATCAACTACCTGTATCCCCTCACCTTCAAGAATATCGCTTATAAGAAGTGCAGTTTTATAACTTTTTGTATACAAAATTTGAACATGGTCACTTATATTTCTATAGGTCTTTTTGTAAAAATAGCCCTGAAATTCTTTGAAAAACGCTTCTCTATCAAATAGAGCTCTGTTATGTCTTTTTTTTTGTGGGAAATCAGTAATTTCTTTATATTGATTTGATGATTTCTGAAGGAAAACAGTCCATAAAAGAAATCTATCTAAGAGATTTGCGTTTGAACTATTAGTAAAAATGAATGACGAGGAAGGAAGAAACTTTTGAGGCGTTATCTCATCGTAGTAAATTGTGTTTGTTGTTGGATAAAAATAAAGATCGACAAATGAAGATGAGAGAGATGAGAATGATTTTTTTAAAATGTCTTTTTTTCGTTCAAGTGAAAAAAGTTTTCCTAAAGCTCCAACCCGATAATATCCATATCCTCCCGGGACTTCTATTTCTAAATTTGAAGGGGGTCTAAAAAAATAGTTGATGTTTTCGTCTCTACCCAACGAATAAAATACCGTAGTTGGTCCATAGAATACAACATTGATTCTATCTTTTTTTTTGAGAAACACTGATCCAATTATATTCTTATAAAACAAGTATCCAATAAATAAAAATATGCATAGAAAAAGCAACCTAGTTGAAAATTTTTTACGAGAGTCCATGTTCAATCTTAAGTCTTCTGATTTTATTGATAATATCTTCTTTTGGAAGTTTGTGAAGCAAATAAATTTTCTTAATAATTGACAATGAGGCTTCAAATTCCGGCTGGACCACAAGATGGACGCCAAGATCCTTCATCCTTCTCTGATCAGCCTCTTTATGGACACGACTGATCATAAATATTTTTGAGTTTAGTTTCTTAGCGTTTAGGACTATTGTTTCTTGTGCTAATTTCTCGGGAAGCGCAATAATAATCATAAGAGCCTCCTCTACCTGTGCATAATCAAGTATGTCAAGATCTGAAGGATCTCCGTAAATTATATTTACCCCTTCTTTTTTTGCTCGTTCAACAATCTGAAAGTTATAATCAATGGCAACAAACGGAATATTTGCCATCATCAAGGATCTGCCAATATACCTTCCAATCCTTCCGTATCCACAGATTACAATGTGATTTTTTATCTGGATGGTATCAATTGGTGACTGATCTCGGTCAATTCTATAGGTAATAAAATGCTCCAAAAATGGAAGATATTTCTTTGTTACTGTTCGGATAAAAACATACAGTAGATCTTTATTTTTTATAAGAATCGGTGTAAGAACAAGCGTTATTAACACCGAAGTAATAACGAATAAATAATGATCAAGCGAGATCACACCGTTAAGATAGGCCGATGACATCAATATAAATGCGTCTTCATCGATTTGAAATAGATAGAGACTCAAGCTAAAGGCTGTTTTTGAATGGAACTTCATAAAAAGAAAAATCGTTAAGACGATAATAGCTTTAACAAATATAACTATGCTGGTAAAAGCGAGAATCAGAGGCAATGAACCAATAATTAAAGGAATCTTAATATTCGTACCAATATAGACAAAAAAAATAACCGCAAGAAGGTCGCGGATTGGCCTCACTTCGGAAAAGATATGATAGTGTTCCAAAGTCTGCGCAAGAAGCACTCCTGCAACAAAAACACCTATCAGAATCGGAACTTTAAGAAGAAGAGAGACCCCGATGATAAAAAAGATAAAAAGAATGATAAAAAGGTTCAATAGTTCACGAGACGCTCGTGCAATGCGGTTAAACACATAGGGAACAATTTTCCTGCCAAAATAATAGAGAGAGCCAATGATAATGGTTGATTCAAAAATGCTTTTTACGATATTCACCGTTACGGGAATAAATGAGATTGACCGGCTGGTAATTGAGATAAAAATAATCAGGTATGGGATAAAAGCAATGTCTTGAAACATGAGGATTCCCAGGGCGATTTCACCTACAAATGAATTTTCCTCTCCCCTATCTTGAATGATCTTGGCAACAAGGGTGGTTGATGAAGAAGAAAAAGCAATACCGATAAGGAATGATTCTAAGATTGAAAAATGGAAAAGAAGACTCGCGATAGTAATTCCAAGGATTGAGAGAAGTAATTGGAACGTTCCTCCAAAAATAATATATTTTTTAAGGGCAAGTATGCGGACAAAATTGATATCTAACCCGACCGTAAAGAGAAGCAAGACAATACCAAAATAAGCAAAACTGTTGATGATCCCGGGCGTCACTGCGTTTGCAAACAGATTGCCGATAAATAGTCCCCCGATAATATACCCTACTATTGGAGATATCTTTATCTTTTTTGAAATAGCTGCAAAAATAAAAGGAAAGAGAAGGAAAAGAAAAAAATTAAAAACAACAGAGAATGGAATATCGGTCATAGTATTGAGTATACCAGCTTTTACTTCCGCAGCTTTCTTTCGCAGTCGATGCAGTACTCCGCTTCGGGAATAAGTTTGAGCCGGGGGATAGGAATGGCCTTATGACATCGCTCGCAGATGCCATATGAGGAACCTTTCATTATTCTTTTTAAGGCAATATCAATAGCCAAGAGTCTCTTTCCGAGATCTTTGATTTCAGCTTCGATTGTTTCGTGTCCTACTTGTTCTCGGACGTCGGTATCAACTGCGGCGTTATCTGAAGCATGATCAGGATCGGCAAAGGGATCATCTTTTTTAAGTTCTTCTACTTGCTTCAGGCTCTTTTCTTTATCCTTTTCAAGTCTTTGCTTTTGAAACGCGATAAATTTTTTTGAAAGTCGTTTGTCCATAGTGTTTAATGAGACTTCTAAAATAATAGATGAAATAAAAGCTCGATGTCAACAGTAAAATAAATGAGACTAATCCGTTAAATCGATAACCCAAGAAGTATAGAGGATGGTCTTTTAGTTTGTCAAATACAAAATAGGTGAGGGAAAAAAACCAGATAAAAAAAGCAAAAAGAAATCCCTGAGAATACCGTTCCTTTCTGATTTCAAAGAGTATTTTATAGGAAATATAGGAGGCGAAAAAGAAGCTGAGAGCTTCAAATAATGAGGTAAGATGGCGAAATCCTTCAAAACCAGTGTATTTTATCGAAAGAAAAAATTTTGTTTGTGTTCCAACTTCGGCTCCGGAAAAAAAACTTCCCAACTTTCCAAAAGCGAGTGCTAAAAAAAGAGGACTGATAAAATAATCGATAAAAGAACTTAACTTAACTTTTTTGAGTCTGTAATAGATGAATAACATCCCCAATCCTCCAAAGATCATCCCATACAGAGATAAACCAGGATATCCGTTTATAAGAATAAATTTAACCACGTTAAATCCAAACTCTTTAAAATTTAAAAGAACGTATAATAATCTTCCAAAAAAAAGCCCACCGAGAAGAGACAAAAAAACTCCATCAAAAACCTCTTCTTCCTTATGAGAGGTCAACCGGATATTTTTCCACAAAAGGAAACTACCCCAAAAGAATGCTAAAACAAGAAAAATGCCAAACGTATAAACCTTGAAAAATTTGAGATCGAGTAATACTGGAAGCATAAGAAAAATTGCTAGTAGCAATTTAACAATAATTACCTTCTAGTATAATTTATCAAATGTATAAAATCAAACAATTAAACCTTAAATTATTACTTATTTTATGTGTTGCATTTGTGCTTCGCCTCTATGGCATAAACTGGGATTCTGGATTTCATCTTCATCCCGATGAACGAATGATCTCAATGGTTGCCGACCGAATTCATTTTTTTGATAAGCTCAACCCTCATTTTTTTAATTACGGTTCACTTCCCATCTATCTTCTTAAAGGAGTTGCGCAGGGAATTGACATTTTATTTTCATCTGCTCTTGGAGTATACCAAGGTTTACTGAATGTAGGAAGAGCATTGTCAATCCTTTTTGATCTAGGGACAACATTTCTTATTTATAAGATTGTCATATTTCTTTTCAAGAAAAAAGACATCGCTTTTTTCTCTTCTTTTTTTTATTCAGTTGCTTTTTTTGCTATTCAAAACTCCCATTTTTTTACCGTAGATGTACTGTTTACGTTTCTCGCAACGCTCCTTCTCTATCGCTTACTCTTCTATACAAAAGATCAATCTTTCAAATCTATCTTCATTATAGGAGTAGTTTTTGCTGCGTTATTTGCAACGAAATTTACTGCCATCATTTTTTTACCAATAATAATTCTTGCTCTTTTAATTTTTAACTCTCGCCCCGTAACGAATTTATTCTGCTTCGGGGTTTCACTTTTAACTTTTAACTTCTTATTCATGCCTTACGCTTTCCTTGATTTTTTCCAGTTTGTTCGTGATATTTCACTTCAGCTTGTTATGAATAAGAATGCATATATATTTCCTTATACGCTTCAATATGTAAATACCCTACCTTATTGGTACTACCTGAAGAATGTCTTTTTATGGGGATTGGGACCAATTGTTTCAATCTTAAGCTTAGTTGGATTAATACAGTTAATTTTCAATTTTCCCCGAACAAATTTCTTTGAAATTTTCCGGGGCAAGCAATTTTTAACTAAATTTCTAATTTTTATTTTATTTTATTTTTTTTATTTTCTCGTAATTGGTGCGTCGGCGGTAAAATTCATGCGCTACATGCTTCCACTCTATCCTTTCTTGGCAATTATGGCGGGATTTGGACTATATAAAATATCCAAATATTCAAATACACAAATATCCCAATTATTAATAATTGGGTCAGTTCTCTGGACTTTATTATTTATCAACATCTATTCTCAACCTAACACCCGCGTAGCCGCAACTGAATGGATTCTCAAGAATATACCTACTGGTTCTTCCCTGGCCGTTGAATACTGGGATGATTATTTGCCAATCTATGGCGGAGATCGATATCATTTTAAGGAACTTCATCTCTACGATATCCCCGATGATGGTCAGAAATGGAACCGTCTTAACAAGCAATTAAAGGAGTCTAATTACATTGTTATCGCATCTAATCGACTCTATATTCCACTTCAAAAACTTGCCGATTGTAGTACCTATAAATCCTGTTATCCGAAAACTGCGGAGTATTATCAAAAGTTACTTAATGGCGAGTTGAATTTCAAAGAAGTTGCAGAATTTTCCGTGCGTCCGGGAATACAGATTGGATCTTTTAAATTTGAAATCAATGACGAATCTGCCGATGAAAGCTTTACTGTCTTCGATCATCCGAAGGTAATGATATTTAAGAAGTTATAAAAATCTCTTAAAAAATCCCAGTATCCCCTGCTTCCAACCAACCGTGTGAGTTACTCCAGCTGGACGAGACTTAATTTCTTTATAATGATCAGAATACCATTTATAGGATTTAATTAAGGCTTGCGCATTTGAATATTTTGGCTGCCAATGAAGTGTTTTCACTAATCGATCGATTGAAACATAGGAGTCTTTATCCGCAGTATCATAAACCCACTGATAGAGCGGAGATAATTTTATTTTTTCAAAAAACCAAAGTGCTTTTTTTACTGGCCACGCTGGTAAAGGAAGTATTTTAGAGCTACGGTCGCATAACCCGCCTTCGCCGAGGCTTTGGCGGGCAAAGTCAAATAATTCCTGCAGATCTTTTTTTATCGTTTGGAATTTCTTTGCTCCGATATTAAATGTTGTATTTGCTTTCTTTGTATCTTTCAACATGATAAGACGATATATTGCTTCGACAAGATCATCCACATCTAAAAGTTGATATCGATTATTTCCTGACCCGACAACCGGAATTTTCTTTCCGTCTTTAATCCAATCAAACAATATCTCAAAAACTCCAAGGCGATGTGTGCCGATAAAAGTCTTGGGCCGGAGAACAGTAACTACAAGACCTTTTTTTCGATACTCTTCGCAAAGAGCTTCTGCATCAATTTTACTTTGCCCATAAGTTCCAACACCAATCAATGGATCACTTTCATACACGGGATGCTTCCGAGGAACTCCGTATACGGCAGTAGAAGAAATATATACAAATCGTTTTATCTTATTATGATAGGCCGCATCAAGGACGGACTTTGTTCCGTTCACGTTAATGTCAAAAATCTCATTTGTTTTCCATAGAGGAAGAGCTGCCGCAGCATGAATAACTACATCCATACCTTTTGTCAATGATTTAATCGATTGTACATCTCGTATATCTGCCAGAGCAAAATGGCAAGATCTTGGATATTCCTTTTTTTCAAAATCTGCAATATCAACAAGAGTTACTTCCTGTTTTTTTTTGGAGAGATAATGAGCAAGATGAAGTCCTAAGAATCCAGCCCCGCCTGTTATTAAAATACGCATAAATTTTCAATTTTTAATTTGAAATTTTCATTCACATGTAACTGAAGTTACAGTGTAAAGAATTTTCAATGTTTTAATTTTCAATTCTCAAACAGTTTGTAAATTGTATAAATGAAAATTGATTATTGATTGAAAACTGAAAAATGAAAACTGAAAATTAAATATACGTTTATGCTATTATATTAAGAACATATGGTTAAATCAATAAACTCTAAACGTAAGATAAGGGTTGGTTTTGACCTAGACGGCGTTATTCTATATAATCCTATTCGTACCTTCAGACCTCTCGCAAGCTTTCTCAAATTTCTTAAACCATATCTTTTTCATGAAAAGTCAGAATCATTTTATTTTCCCAATTCTCGTTTAGAAAAGTTTATCTGGCGGCAACTGCACAAAACAAGCTTCT
>Ga0209515_10003100_pt1 | contig 24304 bp, 22 predicted proteins | sample Subgroupgradi54m_FD_187454 | JGI IMG/M metagenome (GOLD analysis project Ga0209515, IMG submission 187454) | Subsurface groundwater microbial communities from S. Glens Falls, New York, USA - GMW60B uncontaminated upgradient, 5.4 m (SPAdes)... ... | reverse complement strand
TGCAGCATGGATAAGCGATCCTCGCCGTACAGGAAGCCGCGCAGGGCGATGAGCACTTGCGCCTCGTACTTGTCGCTCGGCTCGGGGAGCTCGGCGTAGTAGAACGCGGTCAAATTGAGGCGGTTGAGCAGCCGGACCAGCGGCGGGGCGAGCGGCTGCTTCTGCGCGAAGTCGTTGAGCTCCTTCTGAGCGAGCCGGTATTTGCGCTGTTCGATGAGAGAGCGCACAAGCGCCAGGCGCGGGTCGCTCAAGTCCTGCGGCTTGAGCTCCTGGCTGTACTCGTAGCCGTAATCGGGGCCGTGCTCGCGCAGGCGCTTGGCCTGTTCGAGCAGCTCGCGGCTGAGCTCCTCGTCGCCGGTCGGCGCGCCGAAATGGAAAGTCAGGGCGATGCGGTGCGAGCCGGAGTTGGCCTTGACCGCGCCGATGGGGATGACGAAGGCGTAGTCGGTCTGGATTTTATTGATGCGATACGACGCGCCCATCGTCAGCTGGCGCCACTCGTCGCTGCCCACGCCCAAAGAGCCGCGCAGGCCGAACTGGCCGTAGTCGAGAGTCGAGAAATAGCGTTCGGCGGCGAAGACGAAGTCGCGGCCGGACGCGCCCGACGGGGTTTTCTTCATGCGCAGCTCGCCGATAAGGCTCAACCACAGCGACTTGTAGGCCAGCCCCAGGTTGATCGCGCGCTCGAGCTTGTCGCTGCCCGAGAACGCCACGTTGGGCGACATCAAGTGCTGCACCGCCAGCCCCACCTGCCAGCGGCGCGGAAAGCGGTAGAGCAAGCCCAGATCCGCGTCCATCGTGCTCTTGCTTTTCGCGCCGCTGAGCACGGGGTCCGCGCCCCCGGTGCATTGGATGCCGGCGCAGGAATTGCCGGCCTCGGAGCCGGCCGAAAACGAGCGCGTCAGGTACTTAAACGCGAATCCCGTCATCAGCTGCGCGCCGGAACCGCGCTCGATGGGCTTAAAGCCGTAGCCCAGCGCGAGCGTCTGCTCGGAGTAGGCGCCGGTCAGCGAGAGCCGGTCGATGCCGATGCCCACAGTCCGGCTTTTCTGGCCGCGCGAGAGCGGGTGGGCGTAATAGAACTGCGAGGAGGAAAGATCGGAACCGTCGCTCAAGCCCAAGTACAGGCGCGAATAGGCCGCGGAAAATTGCTTGCGGTCGACCTGGGACAGGCCCGCGGGATTGTAGTGAAGGGCGTAGGCGTCGTCGGCCAGCGGGCCGAAGGCGTCGCCCAGGCCCGGCGCGCGGGCGCCGGCGCCCATTTCCTCGAACGCGGCCAAAGCGGGAAACGGCATGAACCACAAAGACACAAAGACACAGAGAACGGCGGAAGGGTTAACGGCAACGTGCGTTACCATTCTTTGTGCCTTTGTGTCTTTGTGGTTTGTCGTGTTCACTTATCGCACCACCACCACGATGCCCGATGTGGCCTTCATGTCGATCGTGACGACGTAGATGTAGACGCCGTTGGCGTAGCCGCGCGGATCCCAGGAGGCGAAGGGGCTGCCTGGTTCGATGGCGACGGTGGCCACCTGGCGGCCGCGGATATCATAGATGCGGATGGTTCCGGCGGAATCCTGGGGATTGGAGTACTGGAAGACGGCCAGGTCGTTCTTGCCGTCGCCGTTGGGCGTGACGAAGCGGGTGCGGGGGCCCGTGAAGGAAAAGCCCGAGGGCGCGAAGGGGGACGCAAAACCGGCGCTTATTAGGACAAGCGCCAAACCCGCGATTTTATGCAGCATTCCGTGGAAGTATATAGGGAGGCTGCGAAGAAGATATTACAGCCCTGCGAAGTTCTCTCGCCATCGTCTGAGAGGTTAACTCAAGAATCCACCGCCGTCAAGGCCGGCCGGATGACGTGTCCGTCGGGATTACGTTATGCGGCCGCGGGACAAATTGAGCATGGTCATCGACAGTTTTGAGATCTCGGCGCGATCGTGGCTGACCAGGAGGGCCGTGAACTTTCGCTCGCGATGCAGCCGCAGGAACTCGTCCTGCAGTTCGGCGCGAGCCTCCTCGTCGAGCGCGGACAGGGGCTCGTCGAGAAGAAGCAAAGCCGGCTCCGGCACGAGGCCGCGCGCGAGCGCCGCCCGCTGCTTCTGGCCGCCGGACAGCTGCGCGGGATAACGGCGAGCCAAAGCGGTCAGTCCGGCGAGAGCGAGCATCTCGTCCACCGCGCGCGCGTCCTGGTCCGGCCGCAGCGCGAAACGTAGGTTTTCTTCGACCGTCATATTAGGGAAGAGCGAGTGGTCCTGGAAGACGAACCCGACGCGCCTGACCTGGGGAGGCGCGTCCGTGCCCGACGGCGAATCGAACCAAAGTTCTCCCGCGCACTCCAACCTCCCGGCGTCGGGACGGGTCAGCCCCGCCAGCATTCTCAACAAGGTGGTCTTGCCCGCGCCGGAACGGCCGAACAAGGTCGTCACCGCGCCGCGCGCCAGCTCGAAGTCGGCCTCGAGGTTCAGCGAGCCGTCGGCCGTGTGGAGAGTCTTACGCAGGCTCGCCTTGAGCATCTAGTGCGCCGCCACGCAGCGGCGCCGGTAAATTTGCAGCGCCAGCAGAACCGGCAAGGTCGCGGCCAGGAGGATGAGAGCGTGCCGATGCGCCAGGGCGTAGTCCATGGACTCGACCTCGGCGAAGAGGGCGATCGAGGCGACCCGCGTGCTGCCGGGTATCGAGCCGCCGATCATCAGCACGACGCCGAACTCGCCGATGGTGTGCGCGAAGCTTATGATCGCGGCGGTCAGCACCGCCGGCCGAACGTTCGGAAGAAGCACCCGCCAAAAGGTCCGCCAGCGGGACTTGCCCAAGACATAAGACGCCTCGGCGAGAGAGGAGGGCAAGGCGGAGAGCGCGGCCTCGATGGGCTGAACCATGAACGGAAGGCTGTATAAAACCGAGCCGATGACGAGCCCGGGAAACGAAAAGACGAGGCGCACACCCAGGACGCCCTCCAGCCAAAGTCCCAACGGCCCCGCGGGACCGAGCAGCATCAGGAGATAGAAGCCGATCACCGTCGGGGGCAGGACGAGGGGGAGGGCGACCAAGGCGTGGACCAGCGGGCGCAGACGGCTGCGGCTGAAGGCCAGCCAGTAGGCCAGGGGAAGGCCTCCGACGAGGAGGACGGCCGTCGTCACGGCGGCCAATTCGACCGACAAGGCCAGGGGCTGCCAGAAGCTCATCGCTTAACGTTATAATAAAATACATAACGCCATGAACATCAAGCGCCGCGTCTATGGACTTCTATACGCCGTCACTTTACCGGTGTTCGCCTCGGCCGCCCCCGCGAAATCGCTGTCGATCGCCGTCGCCGCGAACATGCTGCCCGTGATGGAGGATATTCGCCGGGGCTTCTTAGCCGAGACCGGGGTCGACCTGGTCCTCACGCCCGGCGCGTCCGGGAAATTCGCGGCGCAGATCAAAAACGGCGCGCCCTTCGACCTCTTCCTGTCGGCGGACATGGAGTTCCCCGAGAAGATTTTCTCGGACGGCTTCGCCGCCGCCAAGCCGGACCGCTACGCCGCGGGGACTTTGATCCTGTGGACCCTCAAGAAACTCGACCTCTCCTCGGGGCTCTCCGCGCTCAAGGACGCGTCGGTCGTGAAGATCGCGCTGGCGGATCCGCGGACGGCGCCGTATGGGAAGCAGGCCGAGGCGGCGTTGAAAGCCTCCGGTGTCTATGACGCCGTGTCGGCCAAGCTGGTTTACGGCGAAAGCCTGGGCCAGGTGAACCAGTTCATCACCACGCGCGCCGCCGACGCCGGCTTCACGGCCCGTTCCACCGTGGAGGCCGCGTCGTGGAAGGACAAGGGCGTCTGGGCGGAGGTGGACCGGTCGCTCTACACGCCGATCGACCAGGGACTGGTCATCCTCACCTACGGCGCCAAGAATAATCTGCAGCTCTCCCGCCGCCTTCGGGACTACATCCTGGGGCCGAAAGGCCGCGCCGTCTTGAAACGCTACGGATATATCCTCCCATAATCTGGATGACATCAACCTAAACCAGCCGCGGCACGTCTCGACGTTGCGGCCTTTGCATGCCTAAGCAGTTCGGCTCCGCCGGGAACAAGTTCTAAGCCCAATTTCCGCTTGAGTGCTCGCCCGTGGTGTGCATTCTATTTATAAGATAATACCTTGACAGAGGATTATTACTGCTATACAATACAGAGGTGAGAAGAGGCCTGGGTCAACTCGAAACAATGCTGTTTGCCTACATACAGATGCGCGCACTGAGCGCAGTACGGATGGGGGAAATGCGCGCGCCGCTCAAGCTCTCGGCGATACAGGAGCGAAAGCTTCTCAGCCGGTTGGCGAAAGCGGGGTTGATCGCCCGCGTGTGGCGCGGGTTGTATTTGGTGCCGCCGACACTCCCGTTGGGCGGCAAATGGAGTCCGAATGAAGCCGCGGCCTTGAACGCCTTGATGGCGGATCAGGCGGGGCGTTATCAGATTTGCGGACCCAACGCGTTCAACCGCTATGGATTCGACGGGCAAATTCCAACTCGAACTTATGCCTATAACAACCGCATATCGGGAGATCGTACGGTCGGCTCGGTGGAACTCACGTTGATCAAAGTGGCGGACGAACGTCTGGGCGGCACTGAAACGACGCAAACGACTGAAGGACAGGCCGCCGTCTATTCGTCGCGCGCGCGCGCGCTGGTGGACGGCGTGTATGACTGGTCTCGATTCAACAGCCTTCCTCAGGGATATTCGTGGATTGGGCGTGAGTTGGCCGCCCGCCGAGTCGGTGCGGCCGAGTTGGTCAAGGTCGCTTTGGAGTACGGCGACACGGGAACGATCCGGCGCATAGGCGCGCTGCTGGAGCGCGCTGGCGTGGACGCGGGGCTATTGCGCCAGTTGTCGCGGGCCCTCAAGCCCACGACCAGCCTGATTGCGTGGATTCCAACTAGGCCAAAACGTGGAACAGTCAACCGCCGCTGGGGGGTAGTATTCAATGGGCCGGTCTGAGCCTGTCGCCATTCGCATTCATGAAGACCCGGGGTTATTCCGGGAAGCCGTCAATTTCACGGCGGCCGAGACCGCATTTTCGCCGCGGCTCATCGAAAAAGATTACTTCTGCACCGTCTTGCTGTCCTATCTCATGGCGGCGGATGCGGCGCTCGTTTTCAAAGGTGGAACTTGCCTGGCGAAGGTGCACGCGGAGTTCTACCGTCTCAGCGAAGATCTGGACTTTGTCATCCCGCTGCCCACGGATGCCTCTCGTTCGCAGCGCAGTGCGCGAATGTCCGGGCTAAAAAAAGCCGTCCATTCGCTGGAGCGGCGGCTTCCGGTTTTCCGCATCATCCAAGCGCTGACGGGATCAAACAGTTCGAAGCAATACATCGCTTCGGCGCAATACGCGTCGTTGCTCGGCCGGCAGGAAGCTTCGATCAAGATCGAGGTGGCCCTGCGCGAACCGTTGTTGACGCCCATGGTCGATGGTTCGGCACGAACGCTTCTTCTTGATCCCGTGTCCGGTCAGCCGATATTGAGGCCGGTCCCGGTTCGGTGCATATCGCGCCTGGAGGCCTTCGCCGAAAAATTCAGGGCTGCCCTTTCGCGTCGGGAGGTGGCCATCCGAGATTTCTACGATCTTGACCACGCCGTCCGGAAGCTTGGCCTCCAGCCGCACGAGGCGCAGCTGGTCGCTCTGGTCAAACAAAAACTCGCCGTTGCGGGAAATGAGCCGGTGGACATATCCGGGCCTCGGTTGGCCGCGCTCCGCCGGCAGCTTGAACCGCAATTGAAGCCGGTATTGAGGGGCAGCGATTTTGTTGAATTCGATCTGGATCGCGCTTTTCGAATAGCGACTGCAATGGCCGCCGAGGTGACTTGAGGGAAGGCGGAGGGCGGAGCGTTCACTCTACGGCGATCTGAACAACTCCTTGGCCCCGAAACGGCGTGCGTGCGTATTCCGGCCACCCCTTCCGGGCGTCAGGTCGATTTTCTCGCGGCAAGAGCGAAATTAAAAAACCAACGATCGAGGCCTTCCAGATCCGAGCGATACTCCCCGCCGCCGAGCCAGGCGTCGCAAAGCATCTCGCGCGCCCGGGCAAGCTCCTTCAGGCGGCGGCGCCAGCGCGCGTCCCGCATCGAAAGATCGAGCAGATCCAGCGCCCTGATCATGGCGCTTTCATACAGCAGCTCATCCTTGCCCCGCCAACGCAGCGCCCGGCTCACTTCGCTCCCGACGTTCCCCAGCTGCTGCGGGAGAGACAGCCGGTCCCATCCGCCCGCCGCTAAACCGGGATGCAGGCTCTTCATGGGCCTTTAAGCGCGGATCAGTTTCGATACGATCCGCAGGATGCGCTCCCGGATCGAAGAATTCTCGACGCCCCGCGAACGATTGTCCTGGGAAGGCCGGATATTGATCATGGAATCGAACTCGACGCGATCAGCCCCGGATTTCTCCGGGTAAATGTTGATGCCCCACAAATGTCCTTGTTCGGAACCGTCTTCCATCAACAAGGCTTCCTCGTCGGAATGAAGTTCGCCGCCCAGAGCCAGCACGTCCCGCTCGACGTCGACCGTGGCCTTGACCATGGCGCCGAACTGATCCTTGGCCAGCGCCGCGACGTCCGACAGCGTGATCGGCTCCTTAAGAATTATTATTTTCATCGAAACGCTCAAACCGGCCGAACTCCGTCCGCCGACGACCGCGATTGTAGCACTTCCATCCGGCCCACTTGCCCGCCGTCACCGAGATCGCCTTGCGCCCATCGCGTCCGACCACCGCCCCGCCGGATTACTTCATGATGACGACCGTGCCGGTGAAGCTCTGGCCGTCGCCGGAGAGCTGATAGACGTAGACGCCGCCGGGCACCGAGCGGCCGTTGGCCGTGCCGTCCCACTGGAGGCTGTTCCTGATGGGGCCGGGGAGCAGGTCGGAGACGACCACGCGCCCGCGCAGGTCGAGGACGCGGCCGCGCACTTGCACATCGTTGGGGTTGTCGAAGGTGAAGACGATGTTGTCGTTCTTGCCGTCGCCATTGGGCGTGGCGAAGCGGTTGGAGAGGCCCGCCTGACCGAAGGCGAAGCTCTTGACGCGCTCCACGGAGCGCAGCTGATACCGCCCGAAATATTTCGTCTCCAGGAACAGTTGCTGCGCCGTCGCGTCGCCCTTGCCGTACAGCTGCAGCCACTTCACGCCGTTCCACCAGTACACGCTGGCATTGTCGGGACTGGCCGCCGTGCCCGTGAAGGAGGGCGTCAGCAAACCGCCGGCGATCTCGTAATGCAGGTACACGGTGCCCATGCCCTCGAGGCTGAAGTCCGCGTCCGGCGTCAGCCCGCCGCGGTAGGCCGCGAAGTCGAGCGACTTGTACACCCGGCCGACCAGGTCAGACGCATTGCTCGACGCCACGATCGCGTAGGCGCTGGCCGGATCGCCCGGCGTGCCGACCAAGGGGGCGACGAGGGCCTTGGGGATCCTGAAATAGCTCTGGTCGTCCGGGGCGACGGAGTAGGCGTCGAAGGTCGCCGCCGCGCGGATCAGGGAGCGCCCCGACAGCGTCGAGGTCGCGAGGCACGAGTCGAAGGTCTGCGCGCGCACCGTGTAGTAGAACGTCGCACTGGCGAGCGGGTCCGTCCATGTCAAGGTCGCCGTCGATACGGCCGCGACCTCGCTCCAGGGCGCTAGGATCGGCGTCGTCGAGCGATAGACGCGGTAGCCGGACAGCTCGGCGGAGGTGGGCGCGGCGGGATTGACGAACGCAACGCGGTCGTCGTAGCGCACGACCGGCAGCCAGCCCACGGTCGCCGTACCCGCTCCCGTGCTCAGGCTGATGCCGTAGGGCGTCTGCGCCAGGCGCGCGATGAACGCGCCCAGCGCGGACGCGCCCGCGGAGAGGACCGAGCGCACCCCGTCGCGCTCCGCGGCCTTGATCGCGAAGTAGTAGAGCACGCCGGCGGTCAGGCCCGTCACGGTGACGGTGTGGGAACTGCCGCGGATTCCCGGGGCGGGTGGCGAAACGACGGCGGCCGCAGCGTTGAACGCCGTGTCCGTGAGCAGCGCAGCGACCGAGCTGTATTTGATCACGAAGGCGCCGGCCGTCGTGTTCTCGTCGCCGTCGTTGCCGGGAGCGGTCCAGCGCAGCTGGACCGAGGTGACGCCGCACGTCGAGGAGGCCACCAGGTCGGTGATGCGCGCGGGCTGAAACGCCACGCCCATGAAGCCGTCGCGGTTGGCGAAGCTCGCGGAAACCGCGGTGGGGACGCTCACCGCGCCCAACGAGGCGTCGCCGCGGAAGCTGGGAGAAATTTTGCGCAGGCCGCCGGAGTCCACCGAGGAGCGGGTGTTGGAGAACGAGGCGCTGGCGGAGCCGATGGCGCCGGCGGGGACGACAAGAATGGCGCTCAAGGCCAGCAATGAGACCGTCGTGCAAGCGGAGCGAATCATACCCGAATTCTAGCCCCCTGGTGCGAATTACTTATTACGGCCATGCGAAGCTATTAAGGTTTCTCGGCATTGCCGCCGCCCTATGCGTTTGATAGAGTCCGACCGTGACGATTTTCGCGCTGCCGCTCGCCGCTACGGTGCTCCTAGTGCCGGCCTGGTGGGCTGCGGGGCGGATTCAAGACGACGAGACGAGTCCGTTTTTCCGGCTCCTGGCCGCGCTCGGCCTGGCGCTCGTCGGCTACATCGCCGGCGTCAACCTCCTGGGAAAGCTCTTCGGACATTCGATCGCCGCCGTCCTGATCTATCTCCTGCTCAACGCGGCGGCAGGCGCCTTCCTTTTGCGGCGCCGCCCGGCCGGCGAGTTCCGCCCTCTCCTGCTCCTGTCCACCTGGCGCGCTTGGGCCGGCCCCGTCCTGCTCGCCTGCGCGCTGGGACTGCCGCAGTGTCTGGTGGCGCTCAGCTCCAACTATTGGGACGAAGCCACGACCAGCGCCATTCACCTCACCGCCCCGAGCCAGTTCGCCGAGGGGATATTCCCGCCCCGCCACAATGCTTTGCCCGACGTCGTCATCAAATACCATTACGCCTTCACCATGCTCTCCGGCACGGTGAAATGGCTGCTCGGCGTCACCGCGAACGCCGCCATCGATCTCGTCAGCACCGGCCTCTGGCTGTTCATTTTTCTCTTCATCTATTTCTGGTTCCGCCGGCTCCTGTTCGACGGCCTCACGGCGGCCTGGGGAGCGTTTTCGACCTTGCTCGCAGGGGGGCTCGCCTGGCTTTACCTGCCGCGCATCGAAGCCTATAGCGGCATCGACAAATTGCCCCCGGCCTCGACTATTCTGCACCGCTATGACGCCGCGAAAAGCTGGTTCCAAAACATGCTCCTCGCGGCGATGGTGCCGAGCCAGCATCTGCGCAACGCGGACGGGAGCCTTTCCAGCCTGCCCTGGGACATCGCGGCTCAATTCCAACAGCATGCCGTCTCCTTAGGCATCGCCATGACTGTGGTCGCGCTCTATCTCCACACGATCTGGCGGCAGCGCCAAGATCTTCGTCGGCCTCTCTTGGCGGCCAACATCGTCGCCTTCAGCGTTATTTTCCTGGGGCACGCCGTCTTCGGGGCCGTCGCCGCCATCACCGCGGGCTCCTGCCTCCTGCTGGAGTGGTTTCGCAAACCGACCCGGCCCAAGTTCTTCGACGGGCTGAGCTTCACCGTCGGCGTATCCGCCCTCGCGCTGCTGCACGGAGGAATGCTGTCACGGGGCCCGCAATACGGCGGGGAAAGCTACGCATCGCTGCGCCGGGTGCTGGGATATTCGACCGGGGGGATCGGCGGTTTCTTCCATTGGAACATGGCGGGCTTCGGACTTCCGCTCGTGCTGGCGATCGCGGCGCTGTGCCTCCACGGCCGGCGCCGCGATCCCAAAGCGACCGAGCGCAACCTCCTCTTCACCGCCTTGGCGATCTTCGGCGTCTTCTCATACCTCGTTCCCCAAATCACTTACTACTCGTCGGAAACGTACGCCGACGAGCGCTACACCGAGATCAGCAAGTTCTTCTTCTGCGCCCACTTCGCGCTGGCCCTGCTCTCGGCTTTCGGCGTCGCCTATCTGCCGCGCATCCGGCGGTGGTGGGTCATGGCTTTTTTCTTCCTGGCGGCGGGGATTTCTCCCGCGATCTACTGCTACGCCAATTCCATCGACGCCAAGGGCGCGTGGCTCGGCTTTTACCGCGCGCCGTACCACCGCGACTCCATCGAGGAGCAGATGGCGACCGCGCTGCGCCGCCTGAAGAAGACCAATCATGACGTCTACTTCGACGCGTCCGCCGACGAACGCGCGAGCGGCTATCTCAGCGAGATGCTCGTCTTCGCGGGCAGCGTGTTCACTTTGACGCCCAGCGCTTACGAGCGAACCGGCATCGGCTTCCGGCTCTCCTCGGACGTGGTCGCGCGGCGCTTCGTGAAGAACAGCCGCATGGCGCGCCTCCTGCCGGGCGCGGCGGAAAGCGCCGACTGCGCGTGGTACTACAGCCGTCCCCTGAGCGACTTGGCGATGCTGCCGGTGATCGTGCGCAGCCGCTTGCAGAAACTCCTGGCCGAGGGGCGCTTCGTCAAGAAGTTCGAGGCGGGACTGCGCGCGCTTTATGCCGTCGAGAAGCCGACCGCCGACCTCGATTCGGGCATCGAGCGCTATTGGGCTCCGCTTCTCATTGCGCAGACCACGGCGGATTGCGACGGAGACGGCAAGGGCGACCTGATATTCCTCGATTACGCCGCGAAAAAAATAATCTGCGGGCGAACCAAGATCGACCTGCCGGATCAGGCGCGCGGGGAGTTCGTGAATCTCTACGTCGGCCGGTTTCCGGGCAACAAGGGCTCGAGTTTTCATATCGGACGGATGAAGGACACGGACTTCCGGCTGGGCAAGGACATCGAGAACATCGTCGAGCAGAACAACTGGGCCTGGACCTACCGCGACTCGGCCGGCGGCCAATGGCAGCCGGAGTACGACCGCTGGCTGTGGAGCCACGACATCCCTCTCATCGCCGACTTAAACGGCGGCGGCTACGCCGCTTTTCTCGCCTACCGGCCGCTCACCGGCGAATGGCTGGCGGCCCCCGACTACAGAAAAGTCCCCGGCCCTCAAGTGGACAAAAAACTTCTCCCCGTGCCGTTTGCCGGCCGCTTCCTGGAAGGATCCAAAGGCGACCTCGGCCTCTGGTCCCTGCTGGACGGGATGGTGACTTTGAAAACCATCGCCACCGGCAAAAGCGTCTCCTTCCGGTGGGGGGGCACTTACGGCTTCATCCTCGTGCCGGGCGACTACGACGGCGACGGGCGCGACGAGATCGGCGTTTACAACCAGAACGAAGGCGCCTGGTACTGGAGCCGCGCCCCGAACGGGCCCATGTCCTACGCAAAGTTCGGGACGAAAACCGCCATCCCCGTTCCGTGGGACTACAACCACGACGGACGCCTCGATCTGGCCTACTGGGAACCGCGCGAGGGCAAGATCTATGTTTCTTTCGATCTCGGACGCTCCGTGGGCCTGATCGTGCCGGTCCCGCCCCATTCCATTCCAGCCTTCGTCAACATGTACTGATCCGGGGAGCGCGCGCCATCTCCAGCCCCCCTTGTGTGCCATGGGAAGCTCTGTTAAACTTATGCAGACAGGCGGTCATCCGATAGGTCCAAAAGCGCTTTTGGCGATTGGTTCCGTCGGAGGCCCATGAAAGTCAGCCGTTATGCAGGAGTGGATTTTCACGGGTCTAAAGAAGTTCCCACAGGCACGTGTCATGCGATATTAAAGGCGGCGGGATTAAAAGGAGGCTGGAAATCCGATGCTTGACCTAAAATATTCTCTCATTATAGAAGCCACCGAGGATCCAAACTTCTTTGGATTTTACTCTCCGGAATTAGAGGGTTTCACTGGCGCCGGCAATTCCATTGAAGATTGCCTCTACAAGGCCAAATGGGGAATGGAAGAGCACGTGGCGCTTCTGCGTGAAAGAGGGCTTCCCCGCCCTCATTCAATCTCCAATGCCTCTGTGACCATCCGCAACGAGACCCTTCAGAAGGCTTGACCTGCACCGCCTTCGCGCACAGGCCGGATGGTCGCCGTGAGCGAAGCCGGCAACGTCGGCTCGTCGGGCAGCGTGTTGCTGTCGGATTTTTTAAGTGTTATAGTCCAGCCGTTCACCGAGGAAAGGCGGATTTTACGATGTCGGCCCACGAAAAGCGCCGTCTGGTGTCAGTCGTTCTTTCTTTTCGCAACGAGGAAGAAGTGATACCGGAATTCCTGCAGCGGGCGCAGAGCGCGCTGCAGCCGCTTCCCCTCGATCATGAATTCATCTTCGTCAATGATGCGTCGACCGACGGCTCCCGGGCCCTTCTCACGGAACGCTCACGCCGGGATCCGCGCATCAAGGCGCTCCATATGTCGCGGCGGTTCGGCGCGATGGAGTGCATCGTCGCCGGTCTGAAGCATGCTTCCGGGGACGCGGTGATTTATATGGACTGCGATCTCCAGGATCCGCCGGAGCTTCTTGCGCGGCTGATCGAAGAGTGGTCCGCGGGCGCCGACGTGGTGCACACCGTCCGCACGAAGCGGGAGGGCGAGCCGCGTCTTAAGATGCTGTTGACCAGCCTGGCGTACCGGTTGATCAATCTCTTCTCGGACACGAAGTTCCTCCATAATGCCGGCGACTTCAAGCTGCTGTCGCGGCGGGCGCTCAAAGAGCTCCTGGCCCTTGAGGAGCGCACGCCCTACCTGCGCGGGCTGGTCGCCTGGATCGGCTTTCGGCAGGTCGCCGTGCCTTATGAGCGGTACGCTCGGGGGGGAGGCAGCTCGAAGTTTCCCCTTTTCAGTCATTTTTTTTCCGACATGATGACTTTGCAGGGTCCGGTGGGACACCTGATCGTCGCGATGACGTCGTTCTCAATCCTTCCCATCGTGATCCTGCTCGTCATGGGCGCCGTGCTTTTCGCATGCGGATTGCTCGCCGTCGCGGCGGGGCTCTGCACGGCCGCGGGCCCGCGAACATTCACGCTGGGTGTGTTGGCGGCGTTGAGCGGGACGCAGCTCCTGGGCATCGGAACGCTGGGAATTTATCTTGGGCGCATCTACCAGGATGTGCGGCGCAGGCCGCAGTACATCGTGGAGAGCACGACCGGCTTTAGTCCTCCAGGGCCCGCAGCCACGTGAGGCGCCGCGTGAAGAGCAAGGCCGGCGGCCCCGTCGGCCGCGCTACCCTCACGGGGCTTTATCGCGCCATGCTCAAGATCCGGCTGGTGGAGGAGCGCATCGCCGCGATCTATCCCAGCGATAAGATTCAAAGCCCCATCCATCTGTGCATCGGCCAAGAGGCGGTGTCGGCGGGAGTCAGCCTCGCCATGGGTGCCGGCGACCACGTCTACGGCACCTACCGCGGGCACGGGCTCTACGTCGCCCGCGGGGGTGATTTGGGCGCGCTCTTCGCCGAGCTGTTCGCCCGCGACGGCGGCTGCTGCCGCGGTCGCGGCGGCTCCATGCACGTCGTGGCCCCCGAGAAAGGCCTTATGGGTTGCTCGGCGATCGTCGCGAGCACGATTCCCGTGGCCGTCGGCGCGGCATTGGCCGCGCGCCTGCAGGGCCGATCGAATCCGGTCGTCGCTTTCTTCGGCGACGGCGCCGTCGGCGAGGGCGTGCTGTACGAGAGCCTCAATTTCGCGGCTCTTAAGAAGCTCCCCGTTCTCTTCGTCGTGGAGAACAACAACTACGCGGTCTACTCACGCCTGAAGGCCCGCAGCGGCACCTCCGAGCTCTACCGCCTCGGCGACGCCCTCGGGGTGCGCGGGTCGCGCCATGACGGCACCGATGCCGCCGCGGTCCATGCCGCCACGGCCGCAGCACTTGCGGGAATCTCCGCGGGTGGGCCGCCGCGACTGCTCGAGTTCACAACTTATCGTTGGCATGAACATGTGGGACCGGCGCGGGACCTCGACGCGTCCTACCGTCTTCCCGGAGAGCGCGCCGAAGCCGCGGCTCACGATCCTCTCGCCGTAGCCCGCCGCAAGCTCAAGTCCGCCTTCGCAGTGACCGACCGGGAGTTCGGTCGCTGGGAAGCCGAGACGACTCGTGAGATCGACCGTGCCGTCGCTTTCGCGGAGAAAAGCCCCCACCCCAAGAAGAGCAGCCTGTCCGAGGGACTTTTCGCCAAGCCCGCGGCCGGTATCCCGTGGCGGGAGCGGTCCGCAACGACGGAGTCGCGCGAGCTCAGCTACGCCGAAGCCCTCAACGAAGCCCACCATCAGGCGATGCGCCGCGATCCCAAGGTCTTCGTCATGGGCATCGGCGCCGATGACCACAAGGCCATCTTCGGCAGCACGAAGGGGCTCGTCGAAGCCTTCGGCCGGGAGCGGGTCTTCGACACCCCGATCGCCGAGGCGGGCATGACGGGGGTCGCAATCGGCGCGGCGGTCGAGGGCATGCGGCCCGTTCACGTCCACATCCGCGCGGATTTTCTCTACCTCGCCATGGACCAACTCCTCAACCTCGCCGCCAAGTGGCGTTACATGTTCGGGGGCCGCATGTCGGTTCCCTTAGTGGTCCGGGCGGTGATCGGGCGCAGTTGGGGCCAAGGGGCGCAGCATTCGCAGAGCCTGCAGTCGTTCTTCATGCACGTTCCGGGCTTGAAGGTCGTGATGCCGACGACACCCTTCGAGGCGAAAGGCTACCTTCTCTCCGCCATTTTCGACTCCAACCCGGTGATCATGATCGAGCACCGTCTGCTCTACGACCGGAAGGGCCCTGTGCCCGAGGCCGCGTACCGCATCCCCTTCGGCCGGGCTTTCGTGCGGCGGGCGGGAAAAGATTTGACGATCGTGGCGAGCTCTTACATGGTCGTCGAGGCTTTGGCCGCGGCCGACTTTCTCTCCCATCACGGCATCAACGTCGAGATCGTCGATCCGGTTTGTCTGGCGCCGCTCGATGAAAAGACCATCCTCGCCTCGGTCCGCAAGACCGGACGGCTTCTGGTCGTCGACACCAGCTGGGTGTCCTGCGGGGCCAGTGCTGAGATCGCAGCACTTGCCGCAGACAAGGCCTTCGCCGCCCTCAAGGGGCCCGTCCGGCGCATGGGCTGCGCGCCGACTCCTTGCCCGGTGGCCAAGCCCCTGGAGAGCGCCTTCTACCCGGACGCGGCCAAGATCGCGGTCGCCGTCTTCGAGATGCTCGGGCGTCGCGTGCCCAAGTCAGCCGCGACCGCCGTCCCGACCACCTTCAAGGGTCCTTTCTAAGGCCTGTCCCAGAAGCTGAGGATGCCGAAGTTGCGGTTGAAGTACTCGGGCGCCTTTGAATGGTGGACGCGTGGCGGCAAATGATGCGGTCTGCTATACTTAAGACAAGATGAAAACGGCCAAAAAAGAAGTCTGGAAACTCCTCGAGCGGCTTCCAGACAACTCCACCTTCGAGGATATCCAGTATCATATCTACGTTCGCGAAAAAATCGAGCGAGGACTGAGGGATATTCGAGAGGGCCGCGTCCTGACCCAAAAAGAAGCCGAAAAAATAATGTCCAAGTGGCTTTAGAAGTCGTCTGGGCCAAAGCCGCCCTCGAAGACCTAGAGTTGGCGGCGGAATACATCGCGAGAGATTCTCCAAGATACGCTTCTGTGCTTGTCCGCGAAGCAAGAGCCGCGGCCTCCTCCTTGAACATTCTGCACAAGCGCGGCCGCGTCGTACCTGAAATCAGCACCGTAAGCATCCGCGAGTTGTTCGTCTGCAATTATCGCCTGATTTATCAGATCGCCCTGCGCACCGTTTACATCATAGGCTTTATCCACGGCTCCCGAGACCTGTGGTCGCTTTGGAAGAAGCAGCCGCGCTGAAGCGCTGGGCGAAACATCGGGCTCGGTCTGGTTGTCCTGCGGGGCCGGCGCCGAGATCGCCGCGCTGGCCGCGGCCTCCGTCCCGATCGGCTTCAAGGGTCCGTTCTAAAACCGAGCCAGCGCGCGACCACGAGGCACATCTCCAGCAGAGGACGGTCGGTGTTGAAATGCTTGCGGTCGGCGAAGAAGGCCCCGAACAGAACGGCGCCGAGATGGTCGAGAGGGTGGTTCCGGTACGGCAGCAGCACGTTGTAGTCCTCCGCCGAGTGGTGGACCTTGTGGCTCTCCCACAACAGCCGCGTGTGCAGCAGGCGGTGGAACACATAGAAGGAGAGCGAGTTGGCGACGAAGACGACCACGAACTGCGCGAGGAAGCTGTCGACCGAGCGCAGTAGGCCGAAGCCGAAGGCGGTCGCGATGCCGACGGCGAGTGCTACAGCCACGACCCCGATCAAAATCCCGGCGACCCGGCGGTGCCGGCGAAGGTCATCGGCCAGCCGCGTCTTGATGGTTCCGATTCTCCGCGCATGTCTGGAGTGTAGCCAGGCTGCGCGATCTGTCAAGGCGTCTTGACGACAGGTTGACGGCCTGTCATACTGGGGCCTCATGACCACCGACAAACCGCTCCGCGCCGGGCAATCGTGATCCGGCGCGTCCTTTGGAGCACACGCCTCACGGGGTTCGCCCACGCGCTGAACGACCGGCGCCACCCCATACTCCTGGCATTGATCGTCGCCGTGTCCGTCGTTTTCCAGTGCCACGAGATCGCGCGCGCGTTCGGCGGATATCATTCATATGCGGAAGCTCTCGTAACTCTTATGGTCAAAAATCTCGTCGATATCGACTTGCTGAAAACAAAACTGGGGCCTGTTCTCAACATCAATCCATTGACGGGTGATCCCACCTATTTTGCCTACCATCCCTTTTTGACGCTATACGCCTACGCGCCCTTCTTTAAGTTGTTCGGCGCCACCCCGCTCATCTCCAGAGTGATCTCCCTCGTCATATTTCAGCTGGGCACGGTCGTCCTTTACAAAACGGCTGCGGACATGTGGAACAAAAACATCGCGCTCACTGCGGCCTTCTTTTACGCGTTATTCCCCTGCTCGATCTACTTCGGAAAGATGTTCCTTCCGGAAGTCCTGCTGTCGACCATCAGCCTGGTGTTCGTGTGGTTTTACTCGAAGTGGGTCAAGTCGGAACGCCCGCTGTTCTATTGGGGGATGCTGGCGACTTATGCGCTGGGCTGCAACATGGAATGGCCCGGTTATTTTTTGGCGGCGGCCGCCATACTGCATTACCGGTACGCCCTCGGGATGAAGAACAAGAAGATCTATGGTTTGCTGGGAGTCGGCGCGGTTTCGTTCGTTATATTTTTTCTACACATGCGCTATTTAACAGGTTCGTTTTCGGGCGCTCAAACGCAGTGGCCCGAACAGTTCTCGGCCAGCGTCGATGGAGTGTTTTCCCACGCGATCAATGTGCGTTTCAAGCCGCTGCAGCTGTTCAATTCGGAATTCTATCAGAGGCTCTTGTTCGACTATGCTTTCAAGGGGTTCACGTTCCCCGCGGTGCTGGCTGCCTCATGGCTTATATTCCACAGATCCACGATGAGCCTCAAGTCGCTCATCTGGCTGGTCCCGGCTTTTGCCGGCGCGATGTGGACGCTTTTGTTCCCGTATGTATTTTACGGGCATTTTTACTATGTCGCATATTTTTCCAGCCTGATGGCCATCGCCTGCTCCCTGTTTTTCCACCGCTTGCCCGTTTGGGGGCGGTGTGTTTTTCTGGCCGCCTTTTTGCCGTTGGCCGCGCTCCACGTGCGCGGCTTGCATGCGGCAAACAACTCGTGGCCTCAGCACATCATGTTGGGGCGCGCAATTTCTTCGCTCGCGAAGCCGGGCGCCTCGTTGGCCACGACGGACGCGTTCTCCTCGCCGTTTATCGATTACTATGCGGACGGTCGAGGCATGCTCTACGACGTCGACTCGTGGGACAAGCTCAACTATGTCATTAAAAGCGGACGGATCCGCTATGTCTCGTCGTATGTCTTAGCATACAACGAATTTCTGAGCGCGCGCTATCCGTACGTGACGCTGCCGTTCGGATATAAACTCTTCGACCTTTCGGGGAAGGGGTGGAGCCCAGCCGCGAAGATTGGCTTCATCGACTCGTTTACCTGGTGGGGCAGCACCGACGGCGACTACTTGAATCTCTCTCAAGAGGAATACAATTCAGGCGATTACAACGCGTGCGTCGCGTACAGCCGAAGAGCCCTGCAGTTGAATCCGAAAATGGCCGCGGCCTACAATAACATGGGGGTCGCGTTCATCCAGTTGGGACTATATGACGATGCGATCGCGGCCTGCGGAAAGGCTTTGGCCTTGGATCCGGGCTCTCAATTGGCCAAGAACAATTTAGCCTGGGCCATGAGCAAGCCGCATAAGCCGCTCAAGGCCGGGCGGTGAAGCTGCGCTCGAGCCTGAGCGCCGCCATGTCCCGGATATGTTCAGTCGTAGCGGCCCCGAATTTTCGCGCGACCATGTCGAGGTAGGCGGGGTTCGTGAAATAAGCTTGGAATGCCTGGTCCCTGAAGCGGAGCACCTCTCCTGCGGGGAGATGCTTTGTCGCGAGCGGCAGGCTGTCGACCGAGTGCTGGGAGTAGCCGCTCCATGTCTCCGGCAGCTTAAGTCCCTGTTTAAGCGCCAGCTGGTAGAGCCCTGAGCCCGGATAGGCCATGGCGCAGTAGAAGTTGGCGTACTCCGCGTTGACGGCGACGGCGAGATCGAGAGTCTGCTGCATGCTGGCGCGGTCGTCCTCGGGAAGGCCGAAGATGTAGTTGGCGACGATGTTGATATCCGCCGCGCGGACGCGCTCGAGCGTTTTGAACATGCTCTCCTGGTCGAAGCCCTTGGACACGTCGTCGCGTACGCGTGCGTTGGCCGATTCGATGCCGAAAGCGAGCCAGCGAAAGCCGGCGCGGCGCAGCTTGTCGACCATCCCCTCCTTGACCGTGTCCACGCGGGCGTAGGCCCAGATGTTTAAGTCGTAGTCCCGTTCGATCAGCAGATCGCAGATTCCTTCCACGTGCCGAGGGGTCAGAACGAACATCTCGTCGGCGAACTTGATGTTGCGCACCCCGTGATCCTTGACGAGCTTATCGATCCAGGCGACGACTTGCCGCGGGCTCCAATACCGGTAGCTGTTGGCGGACTCCTTGAGGCCCGACTCTTTCTCGCCGCCTTTGAAGGGAGCCTGGATGCAGCAGAAGCTGCAGTGATACGGGCAGCCCAAAGTGGTATAGAAAGCGGCGTAGGGCTGGCGATTTAGGTCGCCGAAGCAATGCCAGTTATGGGCGCGGTAGCGCTCCATCGGCAGCAGGTCCCAGGCCATGCCCGGCATCTCCGCGTCCAGCGCACCGATCAGGGGCGCCTCGGGATTGCGCCGGAGGACCGAGTCTTCATGGTACAGCAGGCCCCGGACCTTGCGCAGTTCACCACCCGCTCCGGCTTTCAGCGCGGCGACGAGTTCCACCAAGGTCGCGGGCCCCTCCCCGGTGCAGACGAAGTCCGCCTTCTCTTCCTTGAGCGTAAGTTCGGGCAAAGCCGCTACATGGCCCCCCACCAAGGCGAGCCATAAATCCGGCGCGGCTTCTTTCAGAGCGGAACAGATGGCACCGGCCGAGGGCATCACCTGCGTGGACGCCGAGGGGTTGTGCCCGTAGACCACGACGGCGGTCAGCAGCGGCTTCATTTCGATGATGCGCTGCGCTGTTTGAGCGGGTGTGAGCTCCAGGGCGTTGGCGTCAAGAAGTGCGACCGAGCAGCCGTTCTTGCGGGCGAAGGCCGCCAGCAGCGCCGGCCAGACCGGGGGCTCGACCGCGGACAGGGATTTTCCCAAGGTCTGATAAATCTGGACCCTGTCGCCGGGATTGACCAGCAGGAGATCGATGTCCTTCATCGTGATTGATCGATCATATTAATTTACAATGATCCGCGTTTCCACCGGCCACGGGCCTTGCGTGAATGGCCATGCCGCTTGAATGCCCGCCCCGCCTCATTATATACTGACGCTCGTCCCCCGCACGGGACGAAGCGCCGCTGGGAGATACTAGCATTCAAAACAAGCGCCGACTCCTGATCAGCGTAGTCCTCTCCTTCCGCAACGAGGAAGAGGTCATTCCCGAACTCGTCCGGAGGCTGCGCGCGGCGCTTGAAACGACCGGATGCGACCATGAGTTGATATTCGTCAACGACGCGTCCACCGACCGCTCCTTGGAGCTGCTCAAGGCGGAGCGAAAGACCCGCGACGACATCAGGATCATCAACATGTCGAGGGTCTTCGGGCAAGGACCCTGCCTCAACGCCGGGATTACGGCGGCCCGGGGAGACGCGGTCGTCTACTTGGACAGCGATCTTCAAGACCCTCCGGAAATCATCCCGAAGATGATCGAGGCCTGGCGCGGCGACGACGAGGTCGAGATTGTCTACACGACGAGGACCGAACGAGCCGGAGAGACCTTCCTCAAGCTCTGGGCGACGAATCTGGGGTATCGGATCCTCAAGTATACGTCGGATATCGATATCGCGCTCAATTCAGGAGATTTTCGTCTTTTGTCCCGCAGGGCGACCGACGAGTACCTCAGGCTCAAGGAAAGGAGGCCTTTTTTCAGGTTCATGGTCTCCTGGATCGGGTTCAAGCAGAAGCAGGTCCTCTATCGAAGGGAACCGCGCTACGCCGGCAAGACAAAATTCCCCAGGGGGACCAGGATTATCACCCAATTCCTGGAGGTCGCCTTGGTGCCCTTTTCGGATCTGCCGCTGCGACTCTCCCTCATGATCGGATTCCTGGCCTCAGGGCTGGGCCTTCTTTACCTGCTCGTCGTCCTCGTCATGAAATGCATGAACCTGAATCTGCCCGGTGGGACGGCGCTCATGGGAGTGATTCTTCTCTTTGGAGGCATTCAACTTCTGCTCATCGGGATGCAGGGCCTCTACATCGGGGCCATCCACAACGAGGTCAAGGGAAGGCCCCACTACATCATCCGGGACACCATCGGATTCCAAGACCGGGACCGCAGCCCGTTCCCGGCGTCGGGGGAAGACTCGGCGGCCTAACCCGGAAACGCCACGCTCCATGTTCCCGGACTTTGGGGATAGGGCTTGGGAACTTTATGGGGGTCTCATTCGTATGAATAGTAATGGATAAACCACAAAGACACCAAGACACAAAGACATAAAGGATTTTTGGTTGCGGCCGCTCGCATCCGACCTGGACCGCTTTCACGGGTTATCGTTGACGCGGCCTTCCAGGTCCATAAGACTCTGGGACCAGGATTGCTCAAATCGCTCTACGAACGATGCCTCTGTCACGAACTTCAGCGTTGGGGCGTTCCTTTCAAAGCTCAATTATCTCTGCCCGTGTTCTACGACGGGGTCAGTATCGAGACGGGCCTGAGGATCGATCTGATCGTGGATGGGCGCATCATCGTCGAACTCAAGGCGGCCGAGATCATGCACCCGATCTATACGGCGCAAATTTTGACTTGCCTCAAGCTGACCGGCCTTCGCCTTGGTTTGCTCATTAATTTCAACGTTCCCCTGATCCGGGATGGAATTCGGCGCATCGTTCTTTAAAACCCTATTATCTTTGTGTCTTGGTGCCTTTGTGGTTCATCCGTTAAAAGTCCGGGAACATGGAGACGCCACGCCATTGACATGTTTGGATTGCCCTGTTAAAGTCCATAGAGTACCGGAATTGCGGATCGGGCTTAAGGTCGGCTTCCTGGCCCAGCACGAGGCAGCATTTACAGAAGATTTGTAGATTATCAGGGTCTTCGTTCAATGTCTTTTAGCATTGAGGGTTGATTAAAATGAAAATTGGGTTTCTATATCCACGCTGGACCGGAGAATACGGTCTTTTTGGCCATTTTGCAAGAAGAAATTCCACCTGGATGCCTCAAAATATCGCCCTTCTAGCAGCAATAGCAGAACAGCATGGGCATACAGCATTTATCATAGACGGGCAGGCTGAGAATATAAGCGAAGAAGAAATGGTAAATCGCGCGCTTTCTCTTAAAGCCGACATATACGCTTTAACATGCTACAGCCCTTTCTTTCATCTTAACACGGCACTAGCTAAGTGCTTAAAAGAAGCTGGATGCAAAGCTCCGATAATCGTCGGAGGACCCCACATAACAATTGTGAAGGAAAAGGTCCTTCAGCAATATCCACAATTTGATTATCTCTTCATTGGAGAAGCAGAACAATCTTTACCCAACTTTCTTGATGTATACCAAAAAGGCGGCGACTTATCTCAAGTTGATGGCATCATTTTCAAAAGAAAGGGCGAAATAATCATCGGCAAGCCTCAGTGGATCCCGACGACAGTAAAAATAACGGGCAATACCTATGGGCAAGAATATGCCTTGGATAAATACCCGCTTCCAGCAAGACACCTGTTGCCCATGGAAAAATACCGGCTGGGAACCAATGACGGCAGAACGCACTTTACTTCTATTCATACCATGAGAGGCTGTCCATGGCACTGCATATTTTGCGCTTCAGATATTTTAAATACCACTCGAATGGTTATGCGCTCACCCAGATCGGTTGTTGATGAGATCAAAAAAATAAAAAAAGACTTCCCTTATATTACTCACATTTTCTTTTCCGACGATGTCTTAACCCTGTGGGCAGAGAACCACATCTTGAAAATATGTGATTTGATAATTGAAGAAGGTGTTCAAATTACCTTTGAAAGCAGCACTAGAGCCAACTTGGTGGACGACAATATGATGGCCCGCCTGGCAAAAGCCGGCCTGGTCCGTCTTTCGTTCGGATTAGAAACAGTAAACACCCAAATGCGTGGCACCATGAAAAAGCAGGTTAAGCTTGAAGATTACCCTAGGGCAAACAAAATTTGCGATAAAAATGGCGTTGAAGCCATGAACTCTGTAATGATAGGTCTGCCCGGAGAAACGCTCGAAACCATAGAGGAACTCTCCGATTTTCTATCAAATGCCAGAGAAGTAAAGCAGGCGAATTGCGCCATTGCTGTTCCCTATCCTGGAACCGAATTCAATACCATGGCAGTGGCCGGCACCCACGGAGTGAAGCTGTTATCAGAGGATTTCTCTGAATATCTACGCTATGGCAAGGCTGTAACTACAGTTGGCGAACTAACATCTGAAGATTTAATTAAACTGCAAAATAAAATGTTCGTTAGGATCTACTCAAAACCCTGGCGCTGGAAACCTATGTACAACAAGCATGGGCTGTTCGGATTTGCATTATTGATGCTGAGGGTATTGAGATTATGGAAACAGTTGCTATTTGATCAGACAGTAAAGCCTGTCATGACGCATCCAAAAAATTGACAGCTAAAGAGTCGCCAGACTCGCCTTGACCTAAGCTGCCTCATGCAAATCGGGTTCTGACGCCCCTGGGGGCTGTCAACATCGAGTTGGGCCGGGCAGTTTGATATGCTCTCTTGACGCCATGGCCCACAGCGGCGCGAGAAGCGCATGAAAACGAGAATTTTACTGACCGGCGGCGGCGGCATGGTCGGCCGAAATTTTCTTGAGCATCCCGCCATCGGAGATTTCGAAGTGCTCGCGCCGCGCCGCGCCGAACTCGATCTTCTGGATTTCAAGGCCGTGGAGACCTATGTTCGCGCGCGCCGCCCGGACATCGTCGTTCACGCCGCCGGCCTGGTCGGCGGCATCCAGGCCAACATCGCAGAACCCGTCCGTTTCCTGCTCGAAAATCTGGACATGGGCCGCAACGTGGTCTGGGCGGCGCGTTCGGCCGGGGTGAAGAGGCTGCTCAATCTCGGCAGCGCCTGCATGTATCCCCGCGACGCGGCCAATCCCCTGCGGGAAGACATGGTGCTCAAGGGCGAGCTCGAGCCGACCAACGAGGGCTATGCTCTGGCCAAGGTGGTCGCCGCGCGTTTATGCGCGTATATTTTACGGGAAGATCCGGCGTACGCCTATAAGACTTTGATTCCCTGCAACATCTACGGCCGCTTCGACACATTCGATCCCGCGCGGTCGCATATGGTGCCCGCGATCATCCATAAGATGCAGGCGGCGAAACTGGCGGGAGCGAACTCCGTCGAGATATGGGGCGACGGCGCCGCCCGCCGGGAATTCATGTACGCGGGCGATTTGGCGGACTGCATGCTCGAGTCGGTGCGGCGCTTCGAGACTCTCCCCGAGAACATGAACGTGGGAGTCGGCGTGGACGCCCGCATCGACGACTATTATAAAACCATCGCCGACATCGTCGGCTTCACCGGCCGCTTCGAACACGACCTGACCAAGCCCGCCGGGATGGCGCAGAAACTGGTCTCGACCGAAAAGGCGCAAGCGTGGGGCTGGCGCGCCAAGACTTCCTTGCGCGACGGCGTCGCGAAAACCTACGACTATTATCGAGGCTTGAAACGTTGAGTGTCAGCCCTGGTAAGTCCGGAGAGGAAGAGCGCCCCCTCGTCATCGAAAAAGAGCGCATCAACTTTTAGCGCCTCGGA
>Ga0209515_10003098_pt1 | contig 24310 bp, 30 predicted proteins | sample Subgroupgradi54m_FD_187454 | JGI IMG/M metagenome (GOLD analysis project Ga0209515, IMG submission 187454) | Subsurface groundwater microbial communities from S. Glens Falls, New York, USA - GMW60B uncontaminated upgradient, 5.4 m (SPAdes)... ... | reverse complement strand
CGGTGGATCAAATTTTAGCAGGATTGAGTCCGAATCCGGCAAATATCTTGGTACGAGCAAAAATCTTCGCAGGGATCTTTTTGGGAGGGAAAATCTCCCTTGCGAATTTCCGAAACAATCTCGACAACCCTTTTTTTTGTATCCTCCAAAAGAGACTCCCATTTTTGAGAGGGAATCAGGGAAGTGCTGGAAGGGTGAATTTCCAAAAAATCCGGTAACCGATCCGCATGAAGCATGCCGTCCTTTTGTGTCATTTCGGAGAGATGATAATAAAGCCCACCGATTGGTTCATAATCGGGTAAAAGTAGTTTCTGTACGGCAAGGATATAAAGAGGGAGTTGTAACGATTTTCCCTGAAGAATTTGTTGTCCTGAAATGGAACGTGAACCGGTCTTGTAATCAATCACTAAAAATCTTTTTTGAACTGGATCAATATCAATTCTGTCAATACGACCTTTCAAGCGAACAGGCGTCTCTATTTCAAAACTCCATTCGAAATATTTTGGTTTGAGAGTTTTCCTTTTTTCTTGCAAAAATTGATCTACAAACTGAGTGAGCGCTCTTTGCATGGATGTTTTTTGTCGTTCCAGAAGAAAAGGTGAGAGAGCTGGACATTTTTGAGAGAGCTCCTTCACTTCATGGTCTAAAAGATCAGAAATTTTCTTTTTCAAAATATCTTTATTATTTTCCGTGAGCTGATTGTGACAGGTGCTGAGAAATTTTTCTAAAATGGAATGAAGGATGAGTCCTCGATCTGCCGGATTTATTTCTTTTTCCCAAGTGTGGTTATGCTCAATTTTGAGATAGGCAGAGGCATAAAAACGATAGGGGCATAAAAGATAATCTTCCAGCTCTGAGGGAGTGAACGTGTGTGTCGATAACCATTTTTGAAAATCTTCCGCCATTAGGATCGTCTTTTCTTTTTTAAAAAAATGGGAGTGAGCAAGAGGCCAGCTCCAAAACCACCAATGTGTGCAAAGTAAGCGACACCTCCTGCCATTGATCGGGCAGGTGTCGTTTGTACTTCAAGAATTTGCAGGAGAATCCAGAATCCTAGTACCATCCATGCAGGTAAAATAACACTTCTTAAAAAAACGAAGACAGGAACCAAAACGGCAATTTTTGCTCTAGGAAAAAGACGTAAATAAGCCGCCAGGACACCAGCGATAGCTCCAGAAGCGCCGAGAGCTGGAATCATAGAATTAAAGTTGGTGTAAATTTGAACGAAGGTCGCTATGAGGCCACAGAGAAGATAGAAGAAAAGAAAACGAACCCCTCCCATGGCTTCTTCGATGTTATCACCAAAAATCCAGAGGTAGAGCATGTTGCCAATAATGTGAAACCAGCCTCCATGAAGGAACATGGCTGTGAAAATAGAAAAAATGGGTAAAAGACCTGGTGAGAGAGCAATATTGTGTCCTACTTTAAATTCGTAAGGAATCACCGCATACTGATAAAAAAAATGATCGAGTTGTTTTTCGGGAAGGGAAAGCTGATAGCCAAACAGGGCAACATTGATGCCGATAATTAAAAGTGTGGCCCAGGGAAATTTTTTGGATCGGTTTAGATCTTTGTAGGGAATCATCCTGTGATTCCTTAAAAGACCATGGGAAAGGGTTCAATGTTTTTTTGATAATCTTCTTTAGCTTTCTGGAGGAGAAAAAGTAATAGAAATACTTTCCGTATCTTCTTCACCTCCTGAGACAAGTCTATTGGCAAGTTGTCCGGTCAGTAGGTTTTGTAAGCGTGGTGCCAAAGCAGGAGGGATATGAGGACCGCTCGTCTGAATATCTGTAATGAGAACTCTTCCTCCCTGGACCCGATAGTGAATAGAGATCTGACCATTTAAAGGGTTATGATCAAATACTTGAGCTCTTTGAACAGCATTCCTGATAAGAGGATCTGCAAGTTCCCTGATGGTTTGTCTTGCTGAGGGATAGGTAGGAGTTGTCTCACCTCTACGTAAAGTACCTCTCGTAATTCTTTGTAAACGAGCTCTTGGATCATGGTCTCCTCTTGTTCGAGAAGGAGTGTGAGTTGGTTGCTGTTCTACAGGACGGGTTGTATCCACAACATGTGAATGGTGAGGACGTGTTCTTCCGCCACCTCCACTTGGTGGAACCCTTGTTTGACATTGATAGCTCATAAATTCCCCTTATTTTTGCCCCCATTGCTTATTAAAGCATTTATTGTGCCAATATATATTTGTTTTAAATACCTAATATTATTAATCTTTAGTTGAAATTGAATGGGTAAAATTGATAAATTTTATCAGAATGATAAAATAAATAGATAAGCAACATTATTTATTTTTTGCCGAAGAAGTCACTACGATGCAGATACATCACCAAAGAGAACGAGATTTACTGGCCCAAAGGGAGCTAAGATCCCTGCAACGTTTTCATCCCACTCGAGAAGATTTGGATCCTAATCATGATGGTCGTGTGGATACTTCGGAAATCGATCATGCTTTTTTAAGAGTTGTCCAAGATCTTTATTTGGGGGGACACACACAAGAGATGAATGGACTTCTCCAAGCCGTTGACCTTCAGATTCCCTGGCTTTTTTCCCAAAATTTACGAACACGTGTAGAACATTATCTGAACACTTTACAAAGGAGTCCTGATTCTCCTGTTTTTGTAGAAAGTTTGTATCGTTTTGTTGTTTCCTCACCAGCAAATGGAGGTTTAGGAGTTCATGTTGATGGAAATGTTTCTCTTCAAGAAAATGCCGACGGTATTGTACGTCGTGGTGTTACAAATTGTCTCGGTTTCGTAACTCTTTTTTATGGAGTTTGTTTGTTAGCAGGGTTGGATGTTGTTTTCTTTGATCACAGGATTTCTTCCCACCAGTATCATTCCTTTATGGGTGTTCGTCTGGGACAACGTGTTCTTTATGTCGATCCTCTTCAAGGAGGTGTTCACGATCATGCTGATTTGAGAGCAACTTCAGAGGTTTCTCTTGTGGAATTTTTTGGTGAATATCATGTCAACAGAGCTCTGCTTAATTTTAACCCTTCAACCAATCAACCCATTCTTGTTGAACAAGCCTGGGTTGCATTGAACTGTGCTCTTCATTTTTCTCCTCATGATGCGAGCGTTTACTATACGGTTGGAGAATGGCTTTTGTATCACCCGGGAAGAGAATCTCATCGAGTTCCAAGAGCGCGTTCTTATATTGAAAGAGCCAGAACCCTTGATCCTGCATTTCCTATCCCTCAAGATATTTTGAGAGAACTGAATCTTCAGTCGTATTGACACTTCGAAGGGCTATTGTTAGGTCATTTCCATCATGCCTCTTAAACTTGTGGATAAAGACAAAAATAATTTACGTCGTCAACCGATCAGCTTGAATGATGCTCGTGATAATTTTATTGAGAGCGCCGGTAAAATTTCAGCCAATATGCTGGGTATGGTTTCTAAAGTGGGCGGTCAGATTTACGCCCTTCTTTTTTTAGCCAGAAATCCCATGTCGCTCGATGAGGTCATGAAAGCCCTGCATCTTTCCAAAGGAAATATCAGTGTGAATATTCGCATGCTGGAAGGTTTTGGTCTGGCGAGAAAAGTCTGGGTAAAGGGGACACGTAAGGATTACTACGAAGCGGCGCGGGATTATCCTCAAAAATTTTTGCGGGATTTTTTTGATCGTGTTCGAAATGGAATCGATGATTCGCTCCGGGTGATTAACCGTTGTCGTGGTGAGTTTGAGTTGGCTTCTGGAACGAGTGCCGGAGAACAAAAAGAAGACGCCGAGTTCATGGTAAACCAGTTAGCTTTGCTGGATGCTTTTTATCAGGCTGCCAGTCAAATTTTTGATGATTTCTACAAAGGGAGGAAAGTGGATACGGATCTCCTCCGTCGTGTGATTCTGGAATGATTGCATTTTTTGATGTTGATAACACTCTTGTCGATGGTTACAGCGGCTACTACACAACTCTTTTACTCATCCGAAAAAATATTTTAAAAAAAAGACGTATTGCCCAAGCTCTCTTTTATAAAATCCTCAGTCCTCTTTATCAAGGTGATCTCAAAACTATGTATGAGATTGCCATTCGGGATATGGCTGGGATTCCTATGGATGATATTCTAAAAATAGGTCGGGAATGTTTTGAAAAAGATATCAAGCCTCGACTTTTTGTGGATGCCTTAAAGTATGTTCGGAGGCATCAGAAAAAAGGAGATCCTGTTTATCTGATTACATCAGGACCTTATATGACGGTACAAATTTTATCTGAATATTTAAAAGCGGATGGACAGTATAGTGCAGCTCCTGTGGTTGATGCCAAGGGGATTTTAACTCGAAAAATAAAAATGCCCATTTATTATCGAGAAGGAAAAGTGGTGGCCGCCCAAGAAGTTTTGGCAAAACACAAAGTACATTGGAAGGATTGTTATTATTATGCTGACAGCACTGATGATCTTTTTCTTTTTGAAAAGGTCGGCCATCCTGTATTAGTTAATCCCGGTCAAAAGTTACGTGACATAGGTCAGAAAAAAAATTGGGAGATTTTAAATTTTAAAAAAGTTTTGGGAAAACAGGTTTTGAAATCATAATAGAAAAGCGATGAGGTTTATCACCCATGTCTCCTACGGCGCAGGAAGCTTTTAAGTTTTGTGAAAAAATTGCCAAGTCTCATTACGAGAACTTTCCTGTTGGCTGGTTTATTCCAAAAGTATCGCGCAAATTTGTTTATGCCGTTTATGCTTTTGCGCGAATGGCCGACGATTTTTCGGACGAACCGAGGTTTGAATCCGACAGGACGGCTCGTTTGGATGATTTTGGAAAGCGTTTGGATCTGGCCATGACCGGCCAGGTAGCTGCTGGTGATTTTCTTTTTACAGCGCTCATGGAAACTCTGGAAAAAACGGATATTCCTGCCAAACTTTTGAAAGATTTGCTCACCGCTTTTCGGATGGATACAGCAAAGAAGAGGTATAAGAATTATCAAGAGTTGCAATCGTATTGTGTGTATTCGGCCAATCCTATTGGTCGTATTGTCCTTGCCTTGTTTGGTTACAAAGATCCAAAACTTTTGAGCTTGTCAGATCAAATTTGTACGGGAATCCAGCTGGTTAATCATTGGCAGGATATTGCGGTGGATCTGGCCAAGGATCGTGTTTATCTTCCCGAGGAAGACATGAATCGTTTTGGTTATTCCTATGACGATCTTTATTCCAGAAAGATTAATGGTAATTTCCAGGCTCTCTTGAGATTTGAAATCTCTCGTACCCGTTCTCTTTTTTTTGAGGGCAAGCCGCTTTTAAATGCTCTGCATCGCAAGTTACGTTGGCAAGTGGGGCTTATGTGGCTAGGGCCAATGAAGGTTTTGGAGAAGATCGAAGAAAATGGTTATGATATTTTTCACAAACGACCTTCGCTCACAAAAGCCAATCTTATTCGTCTTTTTTTGCCGATTTTATTTGGAAAATTTTCATGAGAACTTTTGATTATAGCAAGCAGGTGGCTCGTAAAAGCGGATCCAATTTTTATTTCTCCTTTTTCTTTCTTCCGCGTGAGAAAAGGGAAGGGATTATGGCGGTTTATGCTTTTAGTCGTCTTTTAGACGATGCTGTTGATGAGGCCCCCAATGAGGAGAGTGCCCGAAAAGAAGCCGAACTTTGGCGACAACGTCTCAATGCTTGTTATGGAGTGAATTCTCAAGAATTATTAAAAAGTCATCCGCTGATTCCGGAGCTTTGCAAAACGATTCAGCGCTTTGCCATTCCACAAGAATATTTTTTCAGTCTTCTCGATGGTGTCGAGATGGATCTTGTTAAAAAAAGGTATGAAACTTTTAGAGAGCTTGAAAATTATTGCTATCATGTGGCGAGTACCGTTGGTCTTTTATGCAATCAACTTTTTGGATATCCCACAGAAGATGCCAAAAAATATGCTGTTCTTTTGGGTAAGGCCTTACAATTAACTAATATCATTCGGGATGTTGGAATGGATGCGCAAAAAAATCGTATCTACATCCCGAAGGAAGAACTTCAACGTTTTTCAGTGTCTGAACAAGAAATCTTGGAAGGTCAACCATCGGCAAATTTCTTTAAACTATTAAATTTTCAGTCAGAGAGAGCGGAAGACTATTTTCAAAAAGCCGCTCAGGCTCTTGCTTTTTCAAAAAGAAAACGTTTGATTCCCGCGGAAGTGATGGGGAATTTTTATCACGCCATCCTGAAAAAACTTCAGGAGAAAAATTTCCCTGTTTTTGATACAAAAGTAGGACTCTCAAATTTTCATAAATTTGGTTTGGTCGCCAAGGTCTTGTTAAAGTCTCTATGAGTATAAAAAAAGAAGTTCTTATCATCGGTGGTGGCTTTTCTGGATTGTCAGCGGGCGTGGAGTTGGTATCGCAAGGGCATCATGTGACCATCATTGAACGTCGTAGTCATTTAGGAGGGCGTGCTTATTCTTTTCGGGATCCCGCTACTGGTTCTGTGATGGATAATGGTCAACATATCTTGATGGGCTGTTATAAGGATACGATCGCTTTCTTGGACAAAATTGGAACTTTGGATCAGGTACATTTTCAAAAAAATCTTTCAGTTGATTTTGCCGGACCGGGATTGGGCACCAAAAAATTTCGAGCTTGGCCTTTACCCGCGCCCCTGCATTTGTTAGCCGGATTTCTGAGTTTTGGAGGCTTATCGTTCAAAGATAAAATTCCTGTGATGCGTTTAGCTTCTGTTATGAAAAAGTTAGAAAAAGAAGGTTCTGCAGGTTTGAAAAAGTTGGATCAAAAAAATATTCCTCAATGGCTGGGTGAACTCGGTCAGTCTCAAAGAACCCAAGACCGGTTTTGGAATATTTTGAACCTTGCTGCTCTCAATGATACGCCGGAAGTTTCCTCAGCCGCTCTTTTTTCTGCAGTTTTGAAGGAGGCTTTCTTTTCAGGAAGGTCCGGGTCTCGGATTGGTATTCCTAAGGTGGGGCTTTCGGATCTCTATACCGAGGCAGCGCGTGATTACATTGAGCGAAAGGGTGGAAATTTTATTACAAAATCGCGCGTGGTTCGTTTGCACTTTAAGGGACGTGAATTCCAGGAGGCGGAGTTGGAAGGAGGGGCGAGAATCAGCGCGGAGTATCTTTTATCCACGGTTCCTTTTCGGGCTTTAAAAATATTGCTCAATGATCAGATGCTTTATGAGGAACCATTTTTTCTTAATCTCGGACAATTAACCAGTTCTCCTATTGTGGCCATTAATCTTTGGTTTGATCGGGAAATTACTCAAAGCCCGTTTGTGGGATTTTGGGGAACGCGTGTCCATTGGCTTTTTAATAAAGCCCGTTATCATACAGATAATATACCTTATCTTTCTCTTGTCATCAGCGGGGCTCGTGAAGAACTTGCTATGCCGGGTCCAGAGCTGATCAAGATTGCCATGTCCGAATTGGAGTCTATTTATCCTGAAGTGGGCCGCGCTAAACTTCTCCATTCGATGGTTTCCAAGGAGCCAGAAGCTACGCTTTCTCCCGCTGTCGGTGTCTCATCTTTTCGCCTCCCTCAAAAAACTCCTTTTCATAATTTCTTCCTCGCTGGTGATTGGACCGATACCGGCCTTCCCGCAACCATTGAAAGTGCGGTTAGATCGGCAAAAAAAGCGGTTTGGCTTATCAATGAGGCCTCTGAATAAGCTTGATAAATGACGAAAATAGCCATATTATGTTAATAACTGTCATTAAATGACAGTTATTATGTTAAATATCGTTGAACAATTAAAAGCTCATCTTCCTTATGATTGTTTCTCGGATACGGAGGTTTTTAACCTTATTCCGGGAAGTGATCATCGACGTTATGGGCTGATGAAAAGAGCCTTTGCCAAGGAAGATTTATTGTCTCTTCGTCGAGGTTTTTATTGCCTTGCTGAAAAGCATCGTCGAGATCCTCTCAATCTTTTCTATGTGGCTCAAAGAATCGAAGGACCTTCTTATGTTAGTTTTGAATCCGCCCTTTCTTATCATGGTTGGATTCCAGAGGCGGTTTATACGGTGACATCGGCTTCAGCAAAACGTTCCAAACAATTTAAAACCCCATTGGGAATTTTTGATTATCAACATATTTCCTGTGAACCTTTTTTAACGGGTGTGCAAATGATTCGTGAGGGTTCTGTTGTCTATTGGATGGCCGAGCCTTGGAAGGCGCTTGCTGATTATCTGTTTGTTCATAAAGAAAATTGGAAAAGCCTTCATCCTCTGATTGAGAGTTTACGCATTGATAAGGATTGTCTGTATCAAAATTTTGATGCTAAAAAGTTAGAAGAAATTGAAGTGGCCTATCACAATAAACGTATTTCTAAATTTATCCGTGGCATCATGAAGGAGTTGTTATGAGTGTAAAAATTATCCAAGAAAGATTTGAGAGTTACCATTGTGGTTCCGAACAAGAAGAAACGAATGCTCTCAAAGAAATCACTCAGGAGATTGCTTTAGCCGGTTTATCTCGTACGGATTTTTTTAAGCAGGCTGCTTTTCAAGGTGGGACTTGTTTGAGAGTCTTATATAGCTTGGACCGTTTTTCTGAAGATCTCGATTTTATTCTAAAGGAGTCTGAGTCTCGCTTTTCCTGGGAAACTTATTTTAAAGATATGGAGATGGAATTTCGTGCTTACGGGATTGATTTAAAAATTGAAGATCGGTCTGTGGCGGATGAAACAGTGAAAAAAGCCTTTCTAAAGGATAATTCTATTGGAAAAATTCTTGTTCTCAAACATCGTCCTAAAGATCGAAGACCAGGAATGATCCGAATCAAATTTGAAATTGATACGAATCCTCCATCAGGAGGTTCTTACGAAATGAAATATCTCGATTTCCCTTTTCCTTTTGCCATCAATGTACAAGATCCTCCCACTCTGTTTGCAGGAAAAAGTCATGCTTTGTTGTGTCGTGGATATATCAAGGGTCGTGATTGGTATGATTTCTTATGGTACGTTCAGCGTAAGATTCCTCTTAATTTTAAATTTCTTTCTGAAGCTTGTGATCAAAACGGCCCATGGCAAGGCAAGGGGATTGCCATCACAAAGGAATGGTATTTGGAAGAGATGGAAAAAAAGATTCGGAAGATTGATTGGACTCATGCGCGTGAAGATGTGGCTCGTTTTTTAAAACCTCGTGATCTTCCTGTTTTGGATCTCTGGAGCTCTGATTTCTTCCTCGACCGGTTACATAAACAGGGAGCTTCTCTTTAAAAAAAGCGGTTGAATTGATTACATTGGCAAGCTAGCTCTATAGTCTTACTTATGAAAATTTATACTAAAACGGGTGATAAAGGTGAGACGGGGCTTTTTGGAGCCGGGCGGGTTTCTAAAGATTCTCCACGTATTCAGGCCTATGGCACGGTGGATGAGCTCAACGCACTTTTGGGTGTGGTGCAAAGCCTGACCGACTTGAAGGAAGTGCAAGAGGTGCTAAAAAAAATCCAGAATGATTTGTTTGATGTCGGGAGTGTTTTAGCCACGCCAGATGCCAAACAGTTGGAGAAGCTGGGTTCTTTTGTGGGACTTGAGGATGTGAGGTTTCTAGAGAAAAAAATTGATCTTCTTGAGAAGGATCTTTCTCCTTTAAAAAACTTTATTCTCCCTGGAGGAGATAAGGTTGCGGCTCAACTGCATGTAGCACGAACGGTCTGCCGTCGTGCTGAACGAGAGATTGTCCATCTTCATACTTTAGAAAAAATAGATTCTCAGATGATTATTTATATCAACCGATTATCCGACTTTCTTTTTGTTCTGGCTCGTTGGGTTAATGCCAAAAAGGGTATTGTGGAACCTCTTTGGAAAAAAAAGAAAAAATAGTGAGGGAATAATCTATGGCTGCTCCTGGAATTCCAGTCCCGATGACACCTCAGGGACACAAGAAACTTCAATCCGAGTTGAAACATTTAAAAGCTGTAGAAAGACCCAAGATCGTGGATGAGATTGAAGTGGCTCGTGGTCATGGGGATCTTTCAGAAAATGCCGAGTATGATGCCGCGAAAGACAAGCAGGGGCAGATTATGTCCCGTATTAGTATTTTAGAAGATCAACTAGCCCGTGCTCAGATTATTGATCCAGCAACCATTAGCCACAAAAAAATTGTTTTTGGAGCTACGGTCAAATTATCGGACGCCGATTCGGGTGATGAGCTTTTTTATCAAATTGTGGGAGCCTATGAGTCCGATATTAAAGAAGGAAAAATTTCCATAGAATCCCCGATTGCCAAATCTCTGATCGGAAAAGAAGTTAATGATGTGGTGAAGGTTTTTACTCCTCGTGGAGCTCGTGAGCTAGAAATTTTAGAAATCACCTACAAATGAGAAAAACCTCTCTGAGAGCCTTCTTGTTTGATTTTGACGGGGTCATTGCCGACTCGGAACCTCTGCACTTCAGTCAATTTCGTAAAGTTCTCCAACAAGAAGGAATCTCACTTTCTAAATCTGAGTATTACGAAAAGTATTTGGGTTTGGATGATCGTGGATGTTTCAAAGCTATCTGGCAAGAACAAGGCCGAGTTCTTTCTGCCAAAGAAATGGAAGAGTTGATTCATCGTAAGAACGAAGCTCTTTTAATCACTTTAAAAGGACGTTCTGTTCTCTTGCCGGGTGTTCTGGATTTTTTGAATCGTATTGGGAGTGAACACTATTTGGCCATTGTTTCTGGAGCTCTTCAAAATGAAATCAAAACTGTTTTGTCATCCGCAGGTCTTGAAAAACGTTTTCATGTGATTATTGGTGCGGAAGATGTACAGAAGGGCAAGCCAGATCCGGAAGGATTCACTAAAGCGATTCGTCTTTTGAATCGTGATTTTGTGCCACCCTCAGAAATACTTTTGGCCTCAGAATGTCTTGTGATTGAAGATTCTCCTTGGGGAATTGCCGCTGGCCTTCATGCGGGCACAAAATGCTTGGCGGTAACAAATTCCTATCCAAAGGAAAAGCTACACATGGCTCATAAAGTTGTGTCCCATCTGGGAGAAGTTTCTTTGAAAGACTTAAAGGAGTTATTCTCATGATCTCCGTTTCTGAATCCTTACGACTTCATCTGTTTTTTATGACTGTGGCTTTTGCTGTCTTTAGCATTAGCTTTTTAGTGGGCAGTCTTTATCTGTGGCAGGAGTCTCAGTTGAAACGGCATGCCACTCAAAAACTTCTCAGTTGGCTTCCTGCCTTGGAAACAATGGACAGTTTCCATTATAAAATTTTGATTCTTGGGTTCCTTCTTCTCTCCGGAGGAATTTTTTCTGGGGCTTTGCTTTCACATGCTCTTCAAGGACGTTTTTTTAGTGATGACCCCAGACAGCTTGCCTCATTAGTGACTTGGGCTCTTTATGCTTTTTTTCTGAATGTCCGCCTACAGGCAGGTTGGAGAGGTCGCAAGGGAATGATCCTTTCTATTCTTGGATTCCTTGGTGTGATCCTTGCTTTTATCGGATTAGGACATCGGTTGTAATATGACTCTCCCCGAATTTATAATAGTCGGTCTTTCACACAGAACCACTCCTGTTGAAGTTCGTGAGAAATTGGCAATTCCAGAGAATCAGATTGCTGAAATTTTATCTCAGCTCGTTAAAGAAAACGAAATTGAAGAAGCTCTTTTGTTGTCGACCTGTAATCGTGTGGAAGTCTGTATGGTGAGTGCAAATCCAGAAACAGCCACCCGTGTGATTCGAAAAATGCTTGCCGAAAGAAGTGGTCTTTCTGAAACCCAATTGAACTCTCATCTTTATGTTAAGAAGGAACAAAAAGCGGTGGGCCATTTTTTCAGAGTGACTGCAGGTTTAGATTCTATGGTGCTGGGAGAACCACAGATTGGTGGTCAGATTAAGGAGGCGTACCAACGAGCCGTTCTTCATCAAACAACAGGTGCTTATTTGAACAAGCTGGTTCATCGGGCGCTGAATGTGAACAAAAAAATAAGAACAGAAACGGACATCGGCAAGTATCCGGTGTCGGTGAGTTATGCGGCTGTTTTATTGGTGGAAAAGATTTTTGGCGATCTGGAAAAAAAACAGGTGTTGTTGATTGGTGCTGGAGAGATGGGAGCTTTGGCTGCCAAACATCTCAAAGAGCGTCATGTGGAAAAAATTTGGATTTCCAATCGTACGGGAGAAAAGGCGGAAGCGGTGGCAGATGAGATTGGTGCAGAATTTTTGCCGTTTTCTCAAATGATAGATCGTCTCGTGGATATGGACATTGTCATTACGTCCACAGGATCCGAGACGTATGTTGTTAAGGCGGATGATGTGCGTGAGGCCATGAAAAAGAGAAAAAACCAATCCATGTTTTTTATTGATATTGCCGTGCCACGAAACATTGAGCCTGAAGTCAATCAGATCGAGAATGTGTATCTCTACGACATCGATCATCTCAAGGGTTTGGTGGAAAATAATCTTCAAGAAAGAGAAAAGGAAGCTCGCAAGGCCGAAGATTTGGTAGAAGAAGAGGTTCAGTCTTTTTTGGATTATTTGAGCGCCATTAAAGTAGCTCCAACGATTCAACAACTTTCACAAAAACTTGAGTCTATCCGAAACACTGAAGTGGAGAAGTATTATGCGCGCGGGCTGGCAGCTTCAGGATCTGAGAAAGAGATGTTGGAAGCCTGTACTCGTGCTATAGTGAATAAGATACTGCATGAACCGATTATTTTAATGAAGACGGAAGAAGTGAAAGAGGGTGGAACAAAATATTCGGAAATTCTAAAAAAACTTTTTCGACTGGAAGGGGAATCATGAAGAAAGAATTGATGGAGGCTGCTCGGAAGGGGAGGAAAAATTCCTATGCTCCTTATTCGGAACATCAAGTCGGTGCGGCTGTTCTTACTTCTTCAGGGAAAATCTATTCTTCGGGTAATATTGAAAACTGTTGTTATGCCCTCACCATTTGTGCCGAGCGTGGTGCTCTCTATCATGCGATTGCTGCAGGCGAACATCATTTTAAAGCTCTGGCAGTGACCAATGGAGAAAATGATCTTGTTGTGCCTTGTGGTGTTTGCCGCCAGGTCCTTTGGGAGTTAGCGGGTGATATCCAAATCCTTCTCTTCAATAAAAAAAACAAATATCGTACGGTCTCTTTGTCAACTTTGTACCCTCAACCCTACAAGAAAAAATCCAAGAAGCGTTTGTATAAACATCGTCGTAATATCCCTTGACTCTCACACGGGTGGTGTTTAAAAAGCCCAGTTCTTACGATGGTTTATAGGACCTCGAAAAATTCCCCATTGGCTGTGTTACCTGCTGCAGCCTCTCCTTCGACGTACAACAGAGTACGCCTCAGTCGCGGCTTTGCGGGCGCCTTGCCACTGGGTTTTTTTCGAGGTCCTCGGTTTCAGTTAAGGACGCGTAGCTCAGTTGGTTAGAGTACTTCCTTGACATGGAAGGGGTCACAGGTTCGAATCCTGTCGCGTCCACAAACATAGTGAGTGAGGATTTGACGGATCGGATTTACTCCGTCCGGCAAACCGCAGCGAACGATACTTTTAATTGATATCAGATGGAGGGTTTGGGAGGAGAGCGGTATCTCCTCCCAACTATTATGGTCTGTCGCGTTGGACATGAAAACGATCCCATAGAAAAAATGCGTCATTCGTGCGCGCATGTGATGGCATCCGCCGTGCAGGAGCTATTTCCCGGCACCAAGGTGACCATCGGTCCTGTGATTGAAGACGGATTTTTTTATGATTTTGCCACGGAAAAATCTTTTACCCCCGAAGATCTTCAGAAGATCGAAGAAAAAATGGGAGAGATTATAAAACGAAATCTTCCGTTTCAACGAAAAGTCATGACTCGTGACGATGCCATTAAGCTCTTTGAAAAAAAAGGTGAGAATTTTAAAGTAGAAATTATTCAGGGTATTCCTGCGGGAGAAGAGATTAGCTGCTACCAGCATGGCGAATGGATGGATCTCTGCAAAGGTCCTCATGTGAATAGCACAGGAGATATTAAGGCGTTTAAACTGCTGAGTGCGGCTGGTGCTTATTGGCGAGGAGATGAAAAAAAAGAACGTCTCCAACGTATTTATGGAACAGCCTTTGCGGATGATAAATCTCTACAAGAATATCTAGTACGTCTCAAAGAAGCGGAAGCGCGCGATCATCGTAAGATTGGAAAAGAGCTCGATCTCTTCAGTACTCTCGAAGAAGATGGAGCAGGTCTTGTGTTGTGGCATCCCAAGGGATCTCGGATTCGTAAGGTGATTGAGGATTATTGGCGTGAGTGCCATGTGAAGGGTGGTTACGAAATTGTTTTTACACCTCACGTGGCACATCGGGATCTTTGGAAAACATCCGGTCATCTGGAATTTTACAAAGACTACATGTATGCACCGATGGAAGTGGAAGGGGCTGAGTATCAGTTGAAACCAATGAATTGCCCCTTTCATATCAAGATTTATAAAACGCATTTGCGGAGTTATCGTGATTTGCCGTTTCGTTGGGCGGAGTTGGGAACGGTTTATCGTTATGAGCGGTCGGGAGTTCTTCATGGATTGTTGAGGGTTCGTGGTTTTACTCAGGATGATGCTCATATTTTTTGTCGTCCTGATCAGTTAGAGCCGGAAGTGGCTCAAGTCCTGGATTTTACGTTTTCGATGTTGCGGACTTTTGGATTTTCTGAATTTGATGTGTATCTTTCGACACGACCTGAAAAATATGTAGGGTCAGAGGAAAACTGGGAACATGCCACCAGCGCGTTGAAGAAAGCTTTGGAGTCTCGTGGAATCAAATATGAAGTAGATCCAGGAGAAGGTGTTTTTTACGGACCCAAGATTGATGTGAAGATCAAAGATGTGATTGGCCGGTCTTGGCAATGTTCTACGATTCAAGTGGATTTTAATCTGCCGGAACGTTTTCAGTTGGATTATGTGTCTGAAGATGGAAAGAAGCAACGTCCCATCATGGTGCATCGGGCGTTATTGGGTTCCTTAGAAAGATTTTTTGGTGTTTTGATTGAACATTATGCCGGTGCTTTTCCAGTTTGGTTGGCGCCGGTTCAGGTTGTGTTGATCTCAGTCTCTGATAAGGTCACCGATTATGTCCGTCAGGTCTCAGAGACTTTGCTAGCCAAGGGGATCCGTACAGAACTGGACTTGAGAAATGACAAGCTTGGTGGCAAGATCCGCGAAGCGGAAATGAAAAAGATTCCTTATATGCTTGTGATCGGTCAAAGAGATATGGAGCAGAGGAAGGTCAGTGTACGCAGCAAGAAAAAGGGTGATTTGGGTGCCCAAACTGTGGATGAGTTTTTAGCTCAGCTTAACACAGAGATTCAGAACAGAGCTTAATTCGGGGGAGGTTTATTTGGCTTTTCAAAGAGAAAAAGAAATTCGAACAAACAATCGTATTCGGGTGAGTCAGGTAAGGTTGATCGATCATAATGGAGAACAAAAGGGAGTTGTAGCCACGATGGATGCTATCCGAATGGCTCGAGAGGCTGGTTTAGATCTTGTAGAGATTTCTCCGAATGCGGCTCCGCCGGTTTGTAAAATTCTTGATTATGGAAAGTACAAATACACTTTAAAAAAACGAGCCCACGAAGCTAAGAAGAAACAGGTGGTGGTCAAACTAAAGGAAGTTAAGATGAGACCAACCACCGACGAACATGATTTTCAATTTAAATTGCGTCATGTAAAACGGTTTTTGGAAGAGGGAGATAAGGTAAAAATCACGGTTGTTTTTAAAGGTCGCGAGATGGCTTATGTGGATCGTGGTCGTACGGTGATGAATCGTGTTTTTGAGGAAGTGAAGACTGTGAGTAAAGTCGAGCATGGACCCAGTATGGAAGGGCGCTCGATGATTATGGTGATCGGCCCAAACTAGCAGGATGTTGATAAATGCCCATCTACTTCGTTGTCCACTTCGGTTGCTCCTCGACGTACATAAAAAGTACGCCTGCGTCGCACCTCAGTGGACTACCTCGTATCTGGGACATTTATCAACATCCTGAACAACGCACTTTAAAAGGAGATGTGTGATGCCAAAATTAAAAACTAACAAAGCGGCGCAGAAGCGTTTTAAAATTTCAAGATCTGGAAAGATCAAGAGAAAGAGAGCATTTCTTCGCCATATTTTAACGTCTAAAGGAAAAGGTCGTAAGAGACATTTGAGACAGACAGCTTATATTCATAAAGCAGACGAGAAGGCAGTGAGACAACTTCTGCCTTACGCATAACGGGATTTTGATAAATGCCCAACTAGATTAAGGAGATATCAGTATGCCACGCGCAAAAGGCGGGTCCAAAACCCGCAAACGTAGAAATAGAATTCTCAAACAAGCCAGCGGTTATCGTGGAGGACGTTCGCGTCTGATCCGTACTGCGACAGAAGCCGTTAAGCGAGGGATGCGTTATGCTACTCGTCATCGAAAGCTGAAGAAAAGAGATTTTCGTAAGCTTTGGATTGCACGTATTGGCGCCGCTGCCAAAGAGAATGGAACCTCTTACGCTGCTTTGATGGGCAAGCTTATCAAGGCCAATATTGGGTTAAACCGTAAAATGCTTTCTGAACTGGCTGTTCATAATCCACAGGCTTTTTCAAAAGTTGTAGAGAGTGTTAGAGGATAAGATTGGATTCCATGACGGAGCTTACCCATCTCGCCACCCAATTTGGAGAGGAGATCCAAAAGATCAGTTCCGAAGAAGAGCTGCATCGTTTGAAGTCTGCTTATTTGGGGAAGAAGGGTTATGTGTCTCAACTTCTCCGAAATTTGGGACAACTATCCCCGGAAGAGAGGCCTGTTTATGGTTCTCGTACCAATGAATTGAAGAATCAGATTGAAGAAGAGTGTCGTCTTTTGTTGGAAAAAATTTCCGAGCAGAAAAAAGAAAAAAAAATTCGTGAAGAATGTGTGGATGTCACCTTGCCAGGGCGGCAATTTTCGGAAGGTTCCCATCATCCTCTGACCCTGGTAATGGAAGAAGTTAAAGATCTCTTTCGTGACATTGGTTTTTCTATCTATGAAGGCCCGGAGATTGAGACGGATTTTTACAACTTCGAAGCTCTGAATATTCCCATTCATCACCCCGCTAGAGATATGCAGGATACATTTTATGTGAACTCGCAATTTCTTTTACGCACCCACACTTCCCCAGTACAAATTCATGTGATGAAGAAAACAAAGCCACCTATCCGTATGATTGCGCCAGGAGCGGTCTATCGGCGTGATTCTGATATTTCGCACACGCCGATGTTTCATCAAGTGGAAGGTCTTGTGGTGGATTCCGACATTCGGTTTTCTGATTTAAAAGGTGTCTTAGCTTATTTTCTCAATCGTTTTTTTGGGCAATCCTTAAAATTAAGATTTCGTCCCAGTTATTTCCCTTTCACAGAACCTTCCGCAGAAGTCGACATCGGTTGCGTAATTTGTGGGGCCACGCATGGCGGAGGTAAAAAAGAAAAGATCACCTCATGTCGTTTGTGTAAAGGTACCGGCTGGCTGGAAGTGATGGGTTGCGGCATGGTTCATCCGGCTGTCTTTGAAAAAGTAGGATACGGTAAGTACAAAATAAAAGGTTTTGCGTTTGGGATGGGAATCGAACGACTCACGATGCTTAAATTTGCCATTCCGGACATTCGGCTTTTCTATGAAAATGATTTGAGATTTTTGAGGCAATTCTCATGAAGCTTCCTCTGACATGGTTAAAAGATTTTATATCTTATCGGTGCAGCTCGGAAGAATTGGCTCGCCGTCTGACCCTTGGTGGTTTTGAAATAGAGGGTCAGGAGCAAATTCAAGGTGACACTGTATTTGAGGTGAATGTGACTCCGAACCGAGGCGATGGGTTGTCTGTTTTGGGAATAGCTCGGGAAGTTTCGGCGCTATTAAATCTTCCTCTTAAACAGAAAAAGTCTTTGCTTAAAACAACCTTTAAAAAAGTTCATCCGAAAATAAAAATTTCTCTCAAGTCTTCAAAAAAATGTCCCCGTTATGCCATGGCTATTCTGAAAGATGTTCGTGTGGGTAAAAGTCCGGAATGGATGGTGAAAAGATTAGAGCAGGTAGGTTTGAGAAGTATCAACAATGTTGTAGACGTTACGAATTATATTTTAATGGAAACAGGCCACCCTCTTCATGCTTTTGATCTAAAAAAGATTCGTGGAGGGGTGGTTTCTGTTCGTGAGGCACAGTCTGGAGAAATTCTTCAAACCTTGAATGGGCAAAAACACGAGCTCATTTCTTCTGACCTTATCATTGCGGATGCGCAAGGCCCCATCGCTTTGGCAGGCGTGATGGGAGGAAAGGATTCTGAAATTGATTTCCAAACAACGGACGTGGCTCTGGAATGTGCTTTTTTTGATCCATCCACACTCCGTAAGACAGCCAGACGTCTTGGTTTGCAGACGGACTCTTCCTACCGTTTTGAACGCCGTGTCGATCCAGAGAATCAATCTTCTTTAATGCGAGCTTTAGAACTTTTGATCGAAGTGACCGGGGGATTCTTAGAAGGTCCGGTGTTGGAACTTTATCCAAAAAAAATACCGAATGTAAAAATAAGTTTTAATCCTGAGGATGTTCAAGAGACTGTGGGTGGAATCTGGAAGTCGAGTGAAATTAAAAAATCACTCCAACGACTTTCATTTGGTGTGAAGGAAAAAAATAAATCCCATTGGGATGTATTGGTACCGAGTTGGCGTGGCGATGTGGAGATCAAGGAAGATTTAATAGAAGAGGTGGTACGTCTCGGAGGCTTGGATCGTGTGCCTGTTACGTTTCCTTTTTTAAAAGCTTCACCGGCTGTGGGGACTGAAATTTCTCAAGAAAAACAGGTTAAAGATCTTTTAAGTCACCTTGGATTTCATGAAGCCATTCACTTTAGTTTTGTGTCGCCAGAAGATGTTTCTTTGCTTGACCCATCTCTTTTGGAGAGAAGTGTCTCCCTTAAAAATCCGTTGGGACAAGAATATTCGCTGATGTCTCCAAGCCTTCTTCCGTCTCTGCTTAAAACACTCTCTCATCATCACCGACATAAAATTTTTTCTGTACGGCTTTTTGAACTTCGAAAACGTTTTTTAAAAACTCAAGATAGTTTTATGGAACGACGTTCTTTGGCAGGTGTTTTGTCAGGGGCCAAACTGTCTTCTCACTGGAGTGATGCCGATAAGGAGATTGATTTTTTTGATGTGAAAGGGATTCTTCAAAGAGTGTTAGGTTCTTTTGGGCTTCTCCATTTTGATATTTTAAAAGGTAAAACAAACTACCTTCATCCTGGCAAGCAAGCCCTGATCCGTTCTGGAGATAAAGAATGCGGTATCTTTGGGGAAATTCATCCTGAGGTTGCTCAGAAGCTCGACCTTAAAAAATCTGTTTTTGTTTTTGAATTGGATTGGGAGGTGCTTCTGGAGTCTTTAAAAGAGAAGGTTGTTTTTCAGAATTTTTCACAACAACCTGTTGTAAAGAGGGATTTGGCTTTGTTGCTGGATGAAAATATTTCGGCAGGAGAGGTGAGAGATTTTATTGCCCAACAAGATAAATCGGTTTGGAGTGTCGATGTATTTGATCTGTACCAGGGGGACAAGATTCCTCCAGGCAAGAAAAGTGTAGCTTTTGCCATTGAGCTGGGGAATGTAGATCAAACGATGACAGAAGAAGAAATTGTTGGTATCATGCATCGAATTATGGAAAACTCTCAACAAAAGTTTAAAGCGGAAATTAGATAAACAGGAGGCCCTATGACCAAGGCAGAGATTATTGAAAGTGTCTATTCGAAGATTGGTTTTTCAAAAAAGGAATCGAGTGATATTGTGGAGTTGGTTTTCGATACGATGAAACAGACATTGGAGCGCGGAGAAAAGATTAAAATCTCTGGTTTTGGAAATTTTGTGGTACGTCTCAAAAGACCTCGCATGGGTCGTAATCCTCAGACCGGAGAATCTATTGAAATTACCGCAAGACGTGTTTTGACCTTTCGTCCGAGTCAGGTGCTTAAATCTGCTTTAAATCACGGTGACGGTGCCACTCCAAAACCCTAGAAGTTTTGCGGACTCATGATACCGGATAAAACCTATTTTAAGATTGGTGAGGTGGCGGAGCTCGCAGGTGTAGAGCCCTATGTGCTCCGATATTGGGAGTCTGAATTTCGTGAAATTTGTCCCGTTAAATCGAAATCAAAGCAGCGTTTGTATCGTAAAAAGGATATTGAAACGGTTTTTTTGATCAAGAGTCTTCTCTATACAGAAGGGTTTACCATTGAGGGAGCTCGCAAACGAATTAAAGAAACACGTGGGGACAAAGAAGACAATACGAACGGTCAGTTGAAGATGACCTTTGATGGTGAAAAAAGTATGGTTCTTTTAAGAAAAGTAAAAAAAGAGCTCGAAGAGGTTTTAAGGAGTCTTGAGAAATCATAAGGCAGGACATAAAAGATGGGGTTGTTATCGGGACGGCGGGATTTGAACCCGCGACCCCACGCACCCCAAGCGTGTGCTCTACCAGGCTGAGCCACGTCCCGTAAAAAAAGAAGATTTCTTATAAAAAGAAATGTCTAACAAGTCTACTCCTTTCATTCTCATTTCTAATGACGACGGTATCCGAGCCGAAGGTATTCAGGTACTTGCCAGGGAGATGCGTCGGTTTGCCGACGTTGTAGTCGTGGCTCCTGATAATGAACAGAGCGCTTCGAGCCATTCATTAACCTTGCATCGACCGCTTCGTGTGTATCGACATTCTCCCACGGATTATTCGGTGGATGGAACTCCTACGGATTGTATTACCCTCGCTGTTCATGAAATTTTAAAAAAGAAACCAGATTTGGTTGTCTCCGGTATTAATCGTGGCGCCAATCTGGGTGATGATGTTCATTATTCGGGAACTGTTTCTGCCGCTGTGGAAGGGGCTTTAATGGGAATTCCTTCTATTGCGGTGTCTTTGGTTGTTTGGGGAGATCGGAACCCTTATTTTAAAACCGCAGCCCATTTTGCAAGAAAGTTAGTGAAAAAAGTCATTCGGGAAGGTTTACCCAAAGGTTTGGTCCTCAATGTGAATGTTCCCAATGTTTCCGAGAAAAAAATAAAGGGGTATGCTTTTAGTCGTTTGGGTAAGAGAAATTATGGAGAAGTTATCTTTGAAAAAATTGATCCTCGAGGAAGAAAGTATTATTGGATCGGCGGTGATGATCGTACCTTTAATGATATTTCAGGATCGGATGGAAATATGATTTATAAAAATAAAATTTCCATCACTCCCTTGCAAGTGGATCTCACTCACTACACTCTTTTAGATCAGATGTCTCAGTGGAAAATCGAGTGAACGAGGATTGATGGACTATTCCATTGCCCGAAAAAAGATGGTGCAGGAACAACTTCTAGCACGGGGTATTACGGATCCACGTGTGATTGAAGTGATGGGACGAATTCCTCGACATGAGTTTGTCGATGAAGGTCTGGCCAGTCAAGCTTATCTGGATCATCCTCTCAACATTGGTCTCAAACAAACGATATCGCAGCCTTACATGGTAGGTTTCATGACGGAAAGCTTGCAGTTAAAAGGGCATGAACGCGTTTTAGAAATTGGTACGGGTTCTGGTTACCAGACGGTTCTTCTTGCGGAGTTATGTCGTCAGGTTTATTCCATAGAACGTATCACAACTCTTTCCAATCGGGCTCGGCGCATTTTTTATAAGTTGGGTTATTCCAATATCATACTTCGTATAGGAGATGGGACTTTGGGTTGGCCGGAAGAAGCTCCTTTTGATGCGATTCTAGTGACAGCAGGCTCTCCCCAGATTCCCCGTCCCTATATGGATCAGCTTAGCGAGGGAGGAACTCTCGTTATTCCTCGTGGAAATGAAGCGAGTCAGGATTTGGTGCGTATTCGGAAAAAAAATGGAAAGTTTCAGGAAGAAATTTTAAGCGAATGTCGTTTTGTGAAATTGTATGGTGAGCATGGATGGTAAAAGATTTTTTAAAATTATTTTTGTTAGCGATGTTAGCCTTTTCATTTCATGCTTGCACAACTGTTTATACAGCTCATGGGGCGTATTATCGTGTTCAAAAGGGAGACACGTTAGAAAGCATTGCTACCCGATTTAAAAAAGATCTTCAGGAACTGGCTGAAATTAACAATATTGAAAAGGTAGAAGACTTGAAGTCCGGAAAATCAATTTATATCCCGGGGATTACGGTAAATCATTTTTCTCATATTATTGAAAAGGCGCGTGCGTCCAAACCCTATGTGGCCAAGAAAATTCAAGAGAAACCCAAAAAAGGAAAGCAAGAAGCTTTGAATACTCCTGTACCCAGAATTGAAGTGAATCATCATCGTTTTATTTGGCCGATTCGAGGTGAGCTCTCTTCGCTTTATGGAATGCGTCATGGACGACGTCATGATGGCATTGATATTCGTGCTAAAGTAGGAACTGTAGTGGTAGCTGCCGATAAAGGTGAAGTTGTTTTTTCCAAACGGATGCGTGGTTATGGAAATCTGATTCTCATTAAACATGACGAGGATTTTTTTACCGTCTACGCCCACAATTCTGTCAACCTTGCTAAAAAGGGGAAACATGTAAAAACAGGGGATATTATTGCCAAGACTGGTCGCACGGGTCGGGCTACAGGCCCGCACCTTCATTTTGAGGTAAGGGAGGGGACCAAGGCCAGGAATCCTCTTTTTTTCCTTCCTAAAAACCAGGATGTTACTAAAGTACAAGAAAAAGGAGAGAACGATGATGAAAATAATGGACGAGATGAAGACGAAAATCCGTGATGTTCCTGACTTTCCCAAAAAGGGAATTATTTTTAAGGATATCACACCACTTTTGGCAGACGTTCGTAGTTTTCAGTCGATCATTGATACATTGGCTAAAAAATATGCCGATAAGACCATCGATGCGATTGTGGCGGTAGAATCACGAGGATTTATTTTTGGTTCCGCTTTAGCCTATCGGATGGATGCGGGGTTTGTTCCTGTTCGTAAAAAAGGAAAACTTCCCTATAAGACAACCAAAGTCGAATATGCGTTGGAATACGGTACCGATGTTGTGGAAATGCACGAAGATGCTTTGCATAAAGGAAGTCGCGTTTTGTTGATTGATGATGTGTTGGCCACGGGAGGTACTGCTAAAGCGAGCTGTGATTTAATTGAAAAAGTAGGTGGCCAGGTTGTGGAGTGTGCTTTTGTCATTGAGCTCGGTTTTCTGAACGGTCGCGAGAAATTAAAAGGACACGAAGTTTTTTCGTTGATACAATACTAATCATTATAATCATTGGCCCCCGTAGCACAATGGATAGTGCAGTGCACTCCTAAGGCAAAGATGGCAGTTCGATTCTGCCCGGGGGCATTTTAAACAACTATTGAATAAGTCTGAACGCCAACGATCATGTGATCATAAGCAAAGTGCAGAGGTCGGCGGATTTTTTGAATTCCGTAAGGAGTTTCTGTTGAAACATGTTCCTTGGTTCGTATCGGGTGATAACCTCGGTGTCGATTATCTTCCTGATAATCCACGCCCTCAAATTCAATCGAGAGAGCAAGACCACGATCGTTGGGTTCAAAGAGTGTTACGTTTGTCGGCAAGTTTGGGCGTCGTCGATATTGATCGAATAAATGAAAAGAGTGAGTGTCAGGTTTCCATGCGTGTCTCGTAATAAGACCCATGTGATCTACAGCGTCTTTAAGAGGAAACAAAAACCCGATATCATGTTTTCCACCCATCAGAACAAAACGACATTCTTGTGGGTTTACAGAAATAAAAGAAGCAGCGCTTGTTCTGTAGTTAGCAGGATCATAACCGCCATCGATTGTCGTTCGGCGTGTCAATTCTCTCTCTGGATCAGCCAAAGGTGTGCTCAAAGGCCCGAGAGTAAAAGTCCTAACAGTTTCAACAAGGTTCGAACGGAAACTAAAAGTCATAGTTCTTTTCTCGGAGAAACTTGGAAAAGGTTGCGGATAATTTTAAAAGAGTTCCAAAATTTCTTTCGGAGAGTAAATCAGGAAATCACATCCCGACTCCTGAATTTCTTTAAGTGGCCGAAACCCATAAGTCACTCCACACGTGAGTATGCCGGCATTTTTTCCCGTTTCTATATCCACACGACCATCTCCAATGATGGCGGTTTCTTTGGGAGAGACGCCGAATTCTTTAAGGAGATGATGCACAAGGGCGGGGTTTGGTTTTTTTGGAAAACTTGTGTCTCCTCCATAAACACCCTCAAAATATTTCATTACACCCAGCCCTTTGAGGATTTTTTCGGAATACCCTTGTGATTTATTTGTAATCACCACTTTTGGAGTTTTATTAAAATGTTGGAGGATTTTTTCTACACCATCAAAAAGCTTTGTCGTGTCCAAAAGGTGCTGATCATAATGCGCTTTAAAAATTTCGAGAGCTTTTTCAAAGGAGTGTCCT
>Ga0209515_10003097_pt1 | contig 24310 bp, 28 predicted proteins | sample Subgroupgradi54m_FD_187454 | JGI IMG/M metagenome (GOLD analysis project Ga0209515, IMG submission 187454) | Subsurface groundwater microbial communities from S. Glens Falls, New York, USA - GMW60B uncontaminated upgradient, 5.4 m (SPAdes)... ... | reverse complement strand
TCAGTGGGGCGAAGAAATTCGCGTTATAAAACGGCGCGGTGTAGATATCGTGTTTGTGGTGGATACGTCACTTAGCATGTTGGTCGAAGATGCGAAGCCGAACCGCTTAGCGTTAGCCAAACGGGAAATGCGTAATTTCCTGGGTAAGCTTAAGGGGGACCGGATCGGAATGGTGGCTTTTGCTGGCTCGGCTTTCCTTCAAGTTCCGCTCACGGTAGATTACGCTGCGTTCAAGCTCTTTCTGGATGCTATTGATGTCGGTTATATTCCGCGTGCGGGAAGTTCGCTCAAAGTCGGTTTGGCCTCAGCGGTTCAAGCTTTTAAAGAAGGAAAAGATGATCAGCGGGTTGCGGTCCTTCTCACCGACGGTGAGAGCCACTCGGCGGAGGGCAATGAGTTAATTGAGCAGATGCGTCAATCGAAGGTGAAAGTGTATGCTATCGGGATTGGGACTAAAAAAGGAGGGCCCATACCGCTCCGCTCCGAGGGTAAGCATCTCGGGGGATACAAAAAAGATCAGAAAGGTGAGACAATTATCTCTAAGTTAGAAGACGAATTCTTAAAGAAATTGACTAAGGAAACGGGCGGCCTCTATTATCCGGCTACGGCTTCCGGCAGAGAAGTTGATTTGATTTATGAAGATATGCAAAAATTTGGCAAGAAAGAGTTAAGCGAACAAGAAAGAGTGCAGAAAGAAGATCATTTTCAGCTGTTTTTGGCTATCGGTTTAATTGTACTGGCCTTGGAAACGATTATAAACGAGAGAAGAGGAATTTTTTCCGCATGATTCGCACCGTTTTTATTTTATGCTGCGTTTTGCTTTTATCGTTTGGCGGAGTTTTTTCTACATCGAGTTCGCTCAACGAACAGGGAAATGAGCATTTTATGAAAAAAGAATACGAACCGGCGCTTAAAGAGTATTTAGCCGCTCAGGTGAAAGATCCGGACGATCCGCGTATCCGTTATAACCTCGGAAGTACTTTGTATGAATTAGGAAAATATCCGGAAGCCAGAGAAGTCTTTGAGCGAACCCTGGCCATGGAATCCGTAAAGGACATGGATCCAAACTTTAAATCGGAACTGCTTTATAATTATGGCAACACGCTTTATAGGCTTGGCGCCGTAGACCAGGCTGTCGAAAAATATAAATCCGTTCTCGATATTAATTCCAACGACCAGGATGCCAAATTTAATTTGGAAATTCTTCAAAAAACCAAGAATAAAAAAGATAAAGACAACCAGAAGAAAGAACAACAAAAGCAGAACGGCCAGAAAAACGAGCCCCAGCAGCAAGAGAAGAATCAAAATCAACAGGACAAAGGCCAGGATCAACAGAATCAAAAGCAGCAAAATCAGAATCAAGATCAGAAACAGCAAGGTAAGCAACAGCAAAAAGATCAGCAGAATCAAAGTGGGCAGAAACAGGAACAAGATAAAGGCGATCAAAACCAACCCGAGCAGAATCAAAAAAACGAACAAAAATCAGATCAGCAGTCGGATTCTTCAAAGCAAGACCAGCAAAATAAAAGCGAAAAGCCTGAACAAAGTCAGGATAAGGGGCAATCGTCCGATCAGAAACAGCAGTCGCAACAAAACCAGCAACCTCAGCAGCAAAAACAGCAGGAGCAGGAAAAGCCTTCTTCCGGTGAGCCTAAAGAAGAAGAGGGAAATAAGAACGACCAACCCAGTCCGCAGGGGAAACAGCAGCCCGCGCAACATATTCCGAGTCCTGAGCAGTTAAACCCGCCGCAAAATACCCAGCCCCAGCCGGGACCGGGCGAGCAGAAACAAGAACGCGAAGGGCCTTCGCCGGACACCGAAAGAAGCGGTCAGCTGCCTGCCGCTGTCGGTCCGAATGATGCTGAGCCGTACGAAGCGGGTCAAGTTCCTTACGAAGAAGCTATGAAGATATTGAATACTTTAAATCAATCGGAGCGTCAGCTTCAGGCGCTCCGGCGTCCGGAAGCTCCGCAAGGCCGGGAGGCGCCTCCGGCTAAGGATTGGTAATTAAGCAAAAACAAACGTTAACCAGGGAGAAAAGCATGCTGACTGAGCAAGTTGACCAGGATTTAAAGGAAGCCATGAAAGCCAAGGATACCGTGAAGGTATCTACCTTACGGATGTTTAAGGCGGCCGCCAAGAACGCCGCCATTGATAAGAAAAAGCCTAGCCTCGATGATAACGAATGCCTTTCCCTTATTTCAAAATTGGTAAAGCAGCGTCGGGAGTCGATCGAGGAGTTTAAAAAAGGAAACCGGCAGGACCTCGTTCAAACCGAAGAAGCCGAAATCAAGGTTCTTCAGTCTTATTTGCCCCAAGCCCTGGGCGACCAAGAGATCGACCGTATGATTGACGAGGCGATTAAGGAAACGGGTGCTGCCAAGCGTTCCGATATGTCCAAAGTCATGAAGATCGTGATGCAAAAATCCGCCGGCCGCGCCGACGGAAGTATTCTCAGTCAAAAGGTGGCCGCAAAGCTCCAATAATCCCGCGAGTTATTGATTCTTTTTGCCCATCAAGAACGCCAAACCCGCCCGTTCTAGGAAATTCTCTCTTTGTGAAAGTCACCTATATAAATATTATACATAATATATGTTATGAGACTATTCTAGTATTTCCAATATAGTCCCAACGATTGAACTAGCCGGAAAAACACCTCGAGATTCTTCAGGCAAGAAGATGAATTTCTTGAAAAGTCTTATGCTTTTATCAGTGCGTGAAAATTATTTTTCAGCGTATGCGACGGGACTGACAGGAACGAAATCGATGGTAGGAATTTTAGAATAAAGCCGGGTGGTCATCCCCTTATGAAGCAGTGTTTGAATGGCTTTACGAACCGTATCGCCGCAGTCGACCGTAAGATCGTTTACGTACATGGCTACAAAACGATCGGCCTTTTCGGCCGCCAGACCCCGGCCGTATTGGAGCGCATAATTAAGCGCATCCGGGCGATTTTTAAGCCCAAATAAGATGCTTTCCCGGAAGATTTCAGTAACCTGCGTCATGGTTTCGAGGCCGAGGTCTTTACGGACAACGTCAATACCGAGCGGCAGCGGAAGTTTGGTTTCTTCGTACCACCATTTACCTAGGTCAAGGACCAGATTAAGTCCCGACTCTTTATACGTCAATTGACCTTCATGGATAATGAGCCCGGCATCAATTTCTCCTGCCAGAATCGAAGGAATGATCTTATCGAACGGAATAACGGTATAAGAAGCAATGTTGGGGTCGAAAATTTTTAAGGCAAGAAAGGCAGTCGTTAACTCGCCCGGGATGCCAATCCGGCATCGCCGAAGCGTAATGGGAGTCATGGATTTTTTAGAAACGACGATCGGTCCGTATTGTTCCCCTACGCTGGCGCCGCAAGGCATAATCGCATACGTATCGGCAATGTGGGCAAACGCGTGCACGGATACGGCCGTGACTTCCAAATCGGCCTTAAGGGCCATACGATTAAGCGATTCGATATCGAGAATGACATCTTTAAATTCGTACCGGCCGGTATCAATTTTATGCTTGGCGAGGGCGTAGAACATAAAGGCATCATCGGGATCCGGGCTGTGGCCGAATCGGATGAGCTGTTTCTGATCTTCGGGATTATGCTTTGTCATTAGGAATGTGCAGCGGCTTCGGCGCCGGCGGTTTGACCGCAAACACTTCTGATCGTATACGTTGGCGCGACTTTCATTCCCTCTCCATACGGAAACATATTAATCGTTTCCCAGGGGCAAATTTCAGGACACTTGCGGCATCCGATGCAGCGCTGAAGATCGATTTCAACCAGTTTTTGAAGTTCGGGAAATTCCGGACCCGGAACGATCTCAATGCAGTCCACCGGACATACCGTAATGCACGCTTCGCATCCGGTGCATCCGTTTTGATCAATTACGGCAAGCTCCCGCGGCTCTTTTTTCCGGGCGGGTTTATTGGGCACGCTAGGCACGAAGAACCTTCGTTAATAAGTTAAAAATTTAGATTTATGATTACGAGTGCTAAATTATACATGCTGCGTTCAAAAGAAAGCAAGATTCTATTCGCCCGGACGGCGGCCTGTTCCCTCTTGCCGTTTTTGCAATTCGTCGACTTGATCGCGTAGCGCTTCGTTTTCGTTCCGTAATTGAGTAATTGTTTTTAAAAGCTGGCTGCGCGGCCGTTCTAAGTCATCCACGACGCCCATGGGCGTACCTTCAAGATGATCCAGTTCGCGATTTCCTTTAACGAGCAGTTTAACGCAGATAAACCCAAGGATTAAGCATACAAGTATGGCCAACCCTTGAAAAATCATAGTTCGAAAATGCGCGGGAACCGTGTCAGGTTTCGGCAGCCGTTTTTCTGTACAAGCACCATGTTTTCCAGGCGCACGCCGCCCAGTCCGGGATAGTAAAGGCCCGGCTCTACCGTGACGACCATATTTGATTTTAAGATATCATCGGCATTTCCAATCCGCGGCGGCTCGTGTACCTCAAGCCCGAGACCGTGCCCGGTGCCATGGAAAAACCCCTGCATGCGGCCTTTAATGAGGCCGGTCGGATATCCGCTTTTTTCAAACAGATCCAAAATAGCCCGGTGAATTTTCTTTCCGTTCACATTCTCTTTTACCATGGATATGCCTAAATCCTGTCCTTCTTTGACTGTTTTGTAGAGCTTTTTCAATTTAGGCGAAGCTTTTCCCCGCAGCACCGTTCTCGTCATGTCGGCGAAATAGTTTGTTTCACTTGATTGTGGAAACACATCCATGATGATCGGAACGTGGGCACGCAAAGGACCGGTTCCGACCTGGTGCGGGTCGCAAGCCTGGTCTCCCGAGGCTATGATGGTGTGTTGGCCGATACAATTTCTAAGAAGAAGCTGTTCGTGAATGACGTAGCGGATTTTTTCCGAAGTGAGCCGCTCTTTCCCTGAATACAGAAATCCATTCTTGATCCGCGCCTTGGAAATAATACGTACGGCCTCATGAACGGCCGCTTCGGTAGAACGCTGCGTTTCTTCAATAGCGGATATCTCGTATTTATCTTTGATAATGCGTTCGCTGTAAAAAGGCCGGCTTCCGGCGGATAAACGAAACCCTTGCTTTCTGAACGCGTCCGCATAGCCCACGGGAAAATGATGAGGAACGAGGAGGTGGCGTATTTTCTTTTCTTTCAAAAAATAAGTAACCAGGCCGATCAGACCTACGGATTGTTTTAACTTTTTGGCGGCTTCAGCGGCTAGTTTTGAATACGATAATATGCGGGAGACGCGAGCTTGCTTACGAGCGCGGTCAATTTCCAGATCGCTCATGATGGCATACGATGTTCCCTTCGCTTCGATAAAAATAAACGCATCGGGAACGAAAAAGCGAGTCGCGTAAAACATATCGGCGTCATGTTCGCTGGCGGCGATCATGAGTTTGGCGTGATTATTCATTTCTGCTTTTATTTTCGACGGACAACTTTTTTTGCGGCTTCGACAATATGGCTGGCTGATAATTTATAGTGTTCGATCAATTCGTCCGGAGCACCCGATTCGGCAAAGGTATCGTTGATGGAAACGGTCTCGATAGGCACGGGATGAGTTTGTGCCACCGTTTCGCTCACCGTCGCGAAAAGACCGCCGTAGAACGAATGTTCCTCGCAAACCACCATGGCGCCGGTTTTTTTCGCCAACGTTTCTACCAACCGGACGTCCAGCGGCTTTATAGTGTGCATATCTACCACCGTGGCTTGAATACCTGCTGAAGCTAACGTTTGAGCGGCTTGGAGGGCCTCAAAGACCGTAATTCCGCAAGCCAGGATGGTCACATCTTTCCCCTCTTCGAGAACGATCCCCTTCCCTATTTGAAATGAGTTGTTTGCCCCGTTTTCATATATGACAGGCACTTTGGGGCGGCCGCAGCGAATATATACGGGGCCGTTATGAGCCGCCGCTAATTTCACCAGTTTTTTTGTGGAAAAGCCATCGGAAGGTACGATGACCGAAAAATTAGGCAGTGCGGTCATAAGAGCAAAATCTTCGATGCTTTGCTGCGATACGCCGTCTTCACCGACGGAAATTCCGCCGTGCGAAGTTACAATTTTTACATTGGCGTTTGGGTAGGCAATTGACATGCGCATTTGATCGTAGCCTTTGCAGGTAAGAAAACAGGCGAAGCTGCTGACAAACGGAATTTTTCCGCAGTACGCCATGCCGGCAGCAACGCCGACCATGTTGGCTTCCTGAATGCCGCAATTAAAAAACCGATCGGGAAATTCTTTTCCGAAGAGGCCTGTTTTGGTCGATTTGGATAAATCCGCGTCGAGGACAACGACATCGCGATTTTCTTTGCCGAGTTCCACCAAAGCTTCTCCGTATGCATCGCGCGTCGCTTGGCCCATTTTTTTTTCACGAATTTTTAACATGACCGTTTCTTCCATTTAAAATTTTAGCGCTTCAAGTTCCGCTAAGGCACGTTTGGCTTCTTCCGCGGTGGGCGCCACTCCGTGGTAGTTGTTATTGTTTTCCATGAATGTCACGCCTTTACCTTTTACGGTGTGGGCTAAAATAACGGAGGGCTTGCCGTGAACGGAACGGGCCCAGGAAAGCGAATCGATAATTTGCCGGTAATCGTGGCCGTCGATTTCTTGAACAGCCCAGCCGAAAGCTTTCCATTTATCCGGCACCGGATCCATGTCTAAGATTTCTTTGGTCGAGCCGTCCAACTGCTGTGCGTTTAAATCAACGATGGCGGTAAGATTGTCAATTTTACGGAAAGAAGCGCTCATAATGGCTTCCCACGTCTGGCCTTCGTTGCATTCCCCGTCGCTTAAAATCACGTAGGTGTAAAAATCTTTTTTTGAAAGTTTGGCGGCTAAAGCGCATCCAATGCCGATCGAAAGACCTTGTCCCAGTGAACCGGTGGAAGCTTCGATACCCGGCGTTCTTTTTTGATCGGGATGGCCTTGCAACAAGCTACCTAATTTACGCAGGGTCATTAACTCTTCGCGCGGGAAATAACCGGCATGGGCCAGGACCGTATAAAGCGCCGGAGCGGCATGGCCTTTGCTCAAAATGACGCGATCGCGGTCTTCCCAATGAGGACGTTTGGGATCGTGGCGAAGAAATTCATAATATAAGACTGCAAGAATATCAATGATAGATAGAGAGCCGCCGGGATGTCCGGATTTGGCTTCGCCAAGCATGCGAATGATATCTTTTCGCATCTCGTTGGCTTTTTTCTTTAATTCGGGGATGGGTTCGTTGTGCATAAGAACGGGAGATAATATAGGTTTTACTTATTAAAATCAAACATAATTTAAATACTTAAGTGTCTATAATGAAATAAGAAGCGCCTAACAGAATACGGTTAGGATATGCCCATTCTAAAACGGAGAAAGTCGCTCAAATTTTTGCACTGAAGGTAAGGATTTTTAGCTTTTTCTTTCCCCATCGATGAGACGGGCTCGTCATCGTAATTGTGCCCCGGAAGAAGTAGGACGCGATCGTCGAGCTTCATTAATTTTTCGGTGAGACTCCGGTACATTTCTTCGGGGTTTCCTCCCGGCAAATCACATCTCCCGCATGCGTTGATGAAAAGCGTATCGCCCGAAACCAAATGATCTTCAACCAAAAAACATTGCGAGCCCGGTGTATGGCCGGGCGTATGTAAAAATGTAATGGTAATATCGCCGATCCGTACATTTTCCCCGCCTTCGACAGGACAAAGATTTGCTTGCATGCCTTTTAGGTGCGCGGCTTCGTTCTTGTGTATAAAAACCTGGCCATCGGTTTTGGCTAAGAAATCTTTTACGCCATTTACGTGATCGAAATGGGTGTGCGTGACAAGGGCTTTTGAAACCTTCATGCCGTCCTGCTCGGCCACTTTTAGAACACGGTCAACTTCCCACGCCGGATCCACAACGACGGCTTCTTTTTTCTCACGATCGCCTAGAATATACATGTAATTTTGCATCGGCCCTACTTCAATTTGTTTGATATAGAGTCGCTCAGACAGGTTCATTTAAGGAAACTCACAGCTTGTGTTATGACATGCATTTTCATTCGTATACTGGAAAGACAAATTCGTTTCAATTTTTCTCTTCTGCTTTTCGCCAAGTGGCCAAACAGTTTTGCGTTGCCTGAATTTCCGTTTTTGAAATCGATTTCGATCAGTTGAAATCCCACAGGCCCGAAATTAATGAGACCAAGCGATTTAAATACCGCCTCTTTGGCAGAAAAAAAACGAGCCAAAAATTCGGTCTTATCGCGGCTGAGTTTGAATTTTTTAAGTTCGTTCGGGCGTAAGATTCGAGCAATGATTTTGTCCGGAAATCGTCTAAGCCGTTTGATTCGGCTAAGCAAAACAATATCGGTGCCGACACCCAAAACAGTCACGGTTTTTTCTCCGTAGCCGGTAACGCATTCCCGAGTCGCGCCAGCAAAACCATATTGGCGCATATCGCTTTATATTCGAACACAAAGCAAAGGATATTCCATGCGAAGGCGGCCAGAACAGCGATGTGATGTGTATTGGTTGAGCCGGCTTCCGTTGCTGTCGCCCCGCCTGTAAATGCGGCCGCCATCATGGCAAGGGAGCCGAATAGTGCGAATGGAAAAGATCGGCCCTTCAATTTTTTTGTTGCCTGTATAAAATCTCCCTCAAGTCCAAACTCTTCGCAGGCCGTTTTGATGGATTTCCCCGTACCGATAAAATAAACAAAAACAATGCAGTGAACGAGGCATGTAAAAATCGTGACAAAAAGCCCGGCCAGAATGTGCATGGGCTTGGGTAGGAGTGCGCCGAAGGCCATGTAGCCCGTCCCTGCCGTAAGGAGAAGTAGAATGGTATTGGCTATCGCCAAACCCGTAAATAAGTAGTTCATAACGATAAACCTCTCTAATTAAGCGCGGAATATTTTCCGAAGATCAAAATTTTGCGGTGTCTTGGGGGGAATGTCAATCTATTTATACTTTGCTTGATGGGGTCAGAGCAAAGAAACAATCCAGAGCAATGTGCAGAATAACATAATACGATCGTTCATTTTCTTCTCCTGTGAGAAATGAAGTATGTTTTTAAGAAAAATTTCTAAATAAACCGATGACCTTCCCTAAGATTTTGACTTGGCGAGTGATGATATCTTTGTATTTTTCATTCGATGCGTGAAGACATATGGAATGCTCGCGCTTATAGAATCGCTTTACCGTGGCTTCTTCTCCCAACAAGGCTACGACAATATCGCCGTTTTCCGCGGCGGACTGCATACGTACAAGCGCACAATCGCCGTCGTGAATACCGTCTCCGATCATGCTGTCACCCCGTACTTTCAGCGCAAAAATCTTCCCCGCCTTCACCCAATGGCGCGGAAGCGTGATGATTTCTTCTATATTTTCTTCGGCAAGGATCGGCATGCCGGCGGCAACACGGCCGAGGAGCGGTATTTGAACGGTGTCGGCCAAATCGATGTTTTCGATATCCGGAATCAGGGCCGGCTTAACGATCGATTTTTTCTGATTGATCAATTCGAGCGATCTGGATTTACCTTCCGTCCGCTTTAGAGCGCCCTTCCCTTCCAAAGCTTTCAAGTGGTCAAAGACGGAACTCGAAGCAATTTTAAAGTGCTCACCGATCTCGCGAACGGTGGGTGGATAGCCTGTTTTTCGCATAAAATGGGCTATATACGCCAGTATCTCTTTTTGTTTCAGGGTTAGTTCTTCCATGGCTTAACGCTCCCAATAGGTGCGTTAATATACCTAACAGATGTTAGGTTGTCAAGGGGGAGATTAAAGCTAAGAGAGTTTATGGCGTATCGGTAGAAATCATGGGTTTTACGGGCGTTCCATCGCTCCAGTAGCCCATAAATGTTTGCTCGGCCGTACCGCCCAAGGCCGCCTGGCGGTTTTTTCCATAAAACGCAGCATCACACAAAGCATCGAATAATTTCCACAATCCGTAGTAATCAAGGGCGTTCAATTTTAACTCATCGGATTCGAGGTCGGGGTAGTCATTTTCTTTTGACCGATGAATACGTTTAGTTCCGCCTCCTTCTTTAAGCCGAATAAGCCAGCGCAGAAAATTTCCTTTTAATTTTACGCCCGAATCGTATTTCGAATTGGGCGCCGTGGGCGCAAAATGGCTTGCCTGAAGCGGAGGATATCCGTGATCGTCGGAAACTTGAATGAGGAAGTCTTTATCAGTAAGAGGAACTTGTGTGGATTCATAAAATATTCGTTTGGCATCGACATCGCGCGCAATCCAATCTTGGTCACCCGTAACTGTCAACAGGAGCGTACCGGGGTGAATTTTAGCCATGTCTTCTAACCGTAATTGAATTTTTGGAATTTTAGACCAGGATTTCCCCGGCTGGACGGGCATGATGGCTTTTGGAATGGGAAGCCCCGACTCGGCTGCAAGCGCCGCCATATTTGCGGTAATTTGCCCGCCGGCAGAATGACCGACAATCGCAAATTTTTCTAAATCCGGTTTTGGGTGATCGCCGGATTCGGCTTGTTTATTAAGAATGCCGATTGCCTTTTTGACGGCACGAATTGCATTGCCCGTGACTTTTTCAGTATGGTAGCGAAACTTCCCCGGCTCTTGGTAGGTGGGAAAAATAACGATGTTTCCACGGCGAACAATATGTTCGATCCAAGCGCCGTAGATGCGCGGATTACTACCGCCCCAGCCATGGTTAAATACAATCACGGGCGCTGTCGTTGGAACGGGCTCTGCAGGTTCAAAAATCCAGAATTGCTCGGGACCTTTTTCAAAAACAGATTTGATCACATCGCTGTGAAGATAGGATTTCCCGCCCGGCCCGGAGAGAGGTTGTTCAGGCGGAATGAAATCCGCCCAAACTCCGACACGCATTATGAGAAGAAAACCTATAACGAAATGAAATACTTTCGCTCTCAAGAAAAGTTGCTTAGGCCGTTTTCCGGCTAACAGCCGCTTCACGCCTACGAATTTTTATGCGCTTTAGGCGGCGTTTTAGGCGTTCGCGTTTTAATATTACTTTAAGATTGGCGGTCATGATAAATACCTCTTTCTTCGGAAGACATCCGTTTTTACGTTAGTCACGCGGTGAATAAATAGTAAACCATTTAAATGATCTACTTCGTGCTGCCAACAGATGGCCTCAAGGCCTTCTGTTGTTTGTTCAAATTCCCTGCCCTCTTCATCCAGCGCTTTGATCGAAAGGCGCTGAGCTCTCGTCACATTGCCGGTGTAATCGGGCAAACTAAGGCAACCTTCCCGATTTGGTTTAGGTTCTGCCCAGGAAATAATCTCGGGGTTGATAAAAACCCTGAGCGATTTAGTCGGATCTTTCTTAGAAATATCCGCAACAAATATGCGTTTCGAAATTCCAATTTGGGGTGCGGCAAGTCCCACCGTGCCCGGTCCGGAATGCATGGTATCGATAAGATTCTTGATAATTTTCTGTAATTCACGATCAAAATCCACCACGGGTTCAGCAATTTTGGTTAATACGGGTTCGGGAAAGCGGCATACGGGAAGGCTCGGCATAATCTCTACAGTTGAAACACATCAACGGGCTTTAGGGTAATGTCTGCTTTCAATTTTTTCCCAAGCTTGGCTAATTCGTTTTTAATTTTCTCAGGCGATAATTTTTTGGGTAATTCTACTTCAATGAGCATGGCATAAATGGGTTTTTTGCCTGAGCCGACAACTTTCGTATTTACATCGGTGATGTTTATCTTTTGATCGGCCAGCAATCGGGCGACTCGATATACGAGTCCGGGCTGATCGGCACCCAGCAGCGAAATCATGTGCGGGTTTTGTTTTTCCGTTTCAGACGAGTGATATTTAGGAGGAAGTTTCACATCTTTGCATTGAATATTTAACGAAAAGCGTTTCGCTGCTTTGGCAAAATGATGTTCGAGGTTATTTTGGGTCAGCTTCGCCGGCGCGCTCACAATCATAATGACGGCAAATTCCCCGCCGAGAATCGTCATGCTGGAGTCTTCGATGTTGCAGCGGTTCAGATAGAGCACTTCGGTAACGGCGCTTACGATGCCGGGGCGGTCTTTACCGATTGCTGTAATTACGAAATGTTTTTTATTAGCCATGGAGTCTCATTGTAACACCGGAAAACGAAGCCGGCATCATTTTTTCTTGCCAAAAAGTTTTTGGGCAAACGCCAAACCTTCTTCTTTGGTTTGAAATTTTCCTTCCAATTGATATTCCAATAATTCTTCCAGCATTTTTTTAAATTCAGGCCCCGCCGCAAAACCGGCTTGGATCAAATCGTTCCCATCCACCATCGGTTTGGGCTTACGAATTTCGGCTTTAAATTCCTTCAGCTGTTCCTGGCAAAAAGTATAGTTATCAAGCATGCCGTGGCTTGCCGAGCAGTCGATGCGATGCAGTTCCAGTTCAAGCGGAAATGTCTCGGTGCTCATATAATTCCGCAGCCGCCCTTTTCGCATATTTTTGACATCTTTGAACCGCATATGATTATGAACGGCAACCGAAACTTGTTCGATAAGTTTATTTGGAAATCGTAGACGCCGCATAATTTCTTCGGTTTTCGTCGCGCCGAGTTCGGCATGGTTATTGAAACGAATCCGGTCGCCCGTGTCATCAAAGGTATCCGGTTTGGCGATATCGTGGAAGAGCACGCTCATGGCTAATTCGACCGATGGGTTCAGATCGTTTAAGGAATCAAGCATAATTTCGGTATGATGGAACACATCCCCTTCCGGATGAAAATCCGGCGGTTGTTGACATCCCTTCATCCGTTCTGCTTCGGGAAGAATGATAGACAGAAGTCCGCTATCGGAAAGCATGCGTAGTCCCAGCCCAGCGTTGCTGCGCGTAAAAATTTTAACCAATTCATCGCGAATGCGTTCCATGCTTACCGATTTTATAGCGGGTGCCATTTTTTTGAGCACCTGCCAGGTTTTTTCCTCGATTTTGAATCCCAAATTTGTCGCAAAACGTACCGCGCGAATCATTCTGAGATGATCTTCGGAAAAACGTTTTTCCGGATCTCCGATGGCGCGAATTATTTTGGTGTCGATGTCTTTGTTTCCTTCGACAAAATCATATATCTTTTCTTCGACGGGATCGTAAAAAATGCCGTTGATGGTGAAATCACGCCGCTTCGCGTCTTCTTCCGGTGTCGTAAATTTTACCCAATCGGGATGCCGGCCGTCGGTATACGAGCCTTCGGTACGAAACGTAGCGACTTCGTAATGGCGGTCGTCTACGACAACCAGGATGACGCCAAACTTTTTCCCTACCGCCACGGTCTTTGGAAATATTTTCTCGACGTCATCAGGGCTCGCGGAAGTGGCAACATCAAAATCCTGGGCTTCCCTTTTCATGATCAAATCGCGGACACAGCCCCCGGCAAAAAGCGCTTTAAAACCGCTTTTCCTAAGCGTGCGGACAATTTCGGTAGCTTCTTTTAATTGGGAATCGTTCATGAAGTAGAAAGTGATTTTAATTTTTTAACGACAAAAAAACCGCCGGCCGACGCCAGCGCTGAAAATAATATCAATCCTCGTAATCCTATCAAGTGATAAAGCTGCCCGCCCATAAATGTTGAAGCGACCAATCCAATATTACGAACGCTCATCAGTATAGCAAAAAGCGAACCTTCAATGCCCGTTCCGTGCGCTAGTTTAGCGGATGCTGACATAAGAGGCAAAAGCGTAATATAAGCCATAATGCCGCTTACAAAACTTAATGTAATAGCCGAAAAGCGATTGAACATCAAAAAGCAAAGCAGCGTGCTGATAATGTCCAGCGATATCGCTATGACCAATGTTTTTTGCAAGGAGATATTTTTTAAAAATTTATAATAAATAAAGCAGCCGATCATGGCGCCGATCCAACTAAGGCTTTGAACCGTTCCAAGAAGCGTTTCCCGGAATCCGAGCTTATCTTTGAAATAAAAGAATAAAGGCGTGGCGAAAGAAGCGGAAACGGTCCCGAGCAATAATAGGACAGAAAACCAAAATAGTTCGCCTTTAAAAATAAGAGACAGGCTTTTGATGAGCGCTTTTAAAACCTTCGTTGGCGTGAACGATTTTTTGGAAGCCGACTCTTCTTTTAATTGCAGAGAAATAAAAAGAGAAAGGATCGGCAACGCGCCGGTTAATGCAAAAACGGTGCGAAATCCAAATTTGACCGTGAGCCAGCCGCCGAGGACGCCGCTTACGATAGCGCCCAAGCTTCGAAATCCCCACGAAAGCGATTGATAGGTCTGCGTGGTATGGGCATCGGAATATTCGACGACCAAACCGTCGGTGACCACATCAACCATGGCAAACCCGGCATTGGCGAGAAAGATGCATACTACCGTAGCGGCTGAAAAACTCGGAAGCGCGGCCATGCACCACCACCCTACCGCGGATAAAACGGAGGCCAGAAACACATAGCTTTTCCTGCGGTATCCCCAGAGCGGGAAGGTATCCGAAAGCGCCGCAAAGAGCGGTTTTAAAAGCCACGGAAGCGAAACGATGGCGGACATGGTGGTCATGTCTTTGATATCTAGGCCGGCGTGTCTCAGATAAAGAGGCAGCGCGATGCTGCTCAAGCCTAAAGCGCCTTGAATAAAGTAAACGGCGCTCGTGAGCTCGGCGAGCGAACGGTTAACGCGCATTTTTAGCTTGCGGTGGATGCAAGGCTGGCCAGGTGTGCATTTTTTGCAGCCGGAGATGATGGAAGCCAATGATTTTGTTTAAGTACATCACGAAGGCGTAAAAGGTGTTCCCGCATGGGAGTTCTTTTACGCGCATCGTATAAAAGATAGGCCGGATGATAGAGGACCATGAGGAGAGATTCCGGAAATTCCGGGTCGGTGAAAAATTTTCCGGCTTCGTCGCTCATGGAGAACTTTGTTTTGGTTGGAACGAGATGTTTTAGCGCTGTGGCGCCAAGTAATAAAATAACTTTTGGTTTTACCAAAGAAATTTGATGCTTCAAAAGTGAGATACAGGTTTTCGCTTCTTCTTGACGGGGAGCTCGATTCTCAGGCGGCCGGCACTTCACAACATTGGCAATCAGTGTATCGAGGTTGGTATCGATCCCGATTTCTTGAAAAAGTTCATCCATGAGTCGTCCTGCCCGGCCGACAAAAGCTTTTCCCTGCTTGTCTTCGTTCTCACCGGGTCCTTCGCCGATAAGCATGAGACGTGCTTCCGGATTTCCTCGATCGACAACGATATGCGTTCGCCCTTTATGCAGTTCGCACCGGTCGCAATTCGAAGCAATTAAAGCGTTTTTGAATTGGCTATAATTCTGCGTGGTGAGAATACTGTTTTGGGTGGAATCAAAAAAGTCTAATTGCATGCCTAGTTTTCGGTCACGCGATATACGGCATCGTTTTCGTGAAGTTTTGCCCTCACTTCAAGTCCGATGATCTGGCCGCTTTTAGCTGATTGAATAGCCTTATGATCGACCTGCATTTGAGTAACCTTTTGCGTGTAATCGACGTGCTTTCCGTAAATGCGAATCGTCTCACCGACCGAAAGCGGGCCGTTCTTGACCTTAATCACTGCGGCGTGAACTTTGCCGTAATAATGTGTAACGTTTCCGACAAAATCTTTTTTGGAAGGCGGCGGACCGGCCTTTTTAGACGGAATGCCGAAAAGCTTTTTTAGAAATTCAAACATGGTTACCTCTCGTTGGTTGGTGTTACCATGCTAACGAATCGTACACCGGTAATTTCACGCTCTGTGATTTTACCGTTATTCTTCTTCAGCAATATAAGAACCTGCTCCCAAGCGCCGCACGGATAAATCATAAGCCCGGGATCTTTTAATTGATCTACGAGCGCCGGCGGCGGTGCTTTAACCGCTGCGGCGAGTGAGATTTTATCAAACGGTTGTCGTTCTGGCCAACCTAAATTTCCATCCCCTAAGCGAATGTTTTCGATTGGATAACTGAGCCGCTTTAATGTTTCGGTCGCCGTTTTGTAAAGCAGCGGTCGAGTTTCAATCGAATACACTTCCTTGGCAAGTTCAAGCAGGATGGCGGTTTGATAACCCGATCCGGTGCCTATTTCGAGCACTCGATCGGTAGGGGCGATTTCGAGGAGGCTCGTCATGAGTCCTACGATATAAGGTTGGGAAATGGTCTGCTCTTCCCCGATATGAAGGGGCCTATCTTCGTAGGCGAATTTTTTAAGATCGTCCGGAACAAACTCCTCCCGCGGCACTTTACCCATGGCGGTAAGCACGTTTTCGCGGGTAATATTACGGCGTTTAATCTGGGTCTCGACCATCTCCGTACGTAGCGATGGCCAATCGAAGGACGCGGGATTCCGTTTTTCGCGTTTAAATAGGGACATTACCACAAAGCCGGTTTGGGCGGCGCAGATTAGCGATTATAAAAAAGAATCCACCCGTATGAAACGATGGCTGTCCTTAGGAAATGGACGGTTGCAAAGGCAACGCCCATACCGGATAAAAATTTGAAGATATTAAAATTATAGTTCATAACTATTCGCTTTCGGGAAACCAAGCTAACCAAGCTGTCAGAAGAGCGGGCTGGCCGGGTATTCGTTTTAATGTTTCGTCAGAAGAGCTTGATTTTAATTCTGATTCTTGTATTTCCCAAAAATTATTCTGTTGATCCTTCAGGGCAAATTCACCGACATGCCTGAAAACATGGGCATCTCTGAGGAATGCATAAACAGCTTCTGCCTCACCCGTATACAAGAGGACAAAGTTTACCCCACCCAGCGCATCGTTGACAATTCCTTTTTCCTGCAATTCTTTGATGGGGTACGCTTTTGCCCTTCCGTTTAGATAAATGCCGTATACAAGAGGATTTCTGGCAAAATTTTCTTTGGCTAGATCCGGTTTGTTATTTTCAGAAGGCGGATCCGTTTGAAGCTCTTCTTCGCGATCAAAAAAAGGCGATGTTTTCTCATAATCCTTTGAATAACCTGTATTTATATCTAATACAAAAGTCTCGGGGTGGCGGTTTTTCCAGGCTTTCCAGGTCATTTTGGTCACGTTTAAGGGGGTGAGCATTTCCCCGGCAACCCCTGGTTTGCCGGTAAGTGCTTGGCCTCTTGCGGCATTCCAGAGATTCCCTGTTTGGTGGTCGTACATGACAAAAGTATTTTGATAGGCCAACCCTGAGAAGCCGAAGGTGGTTACCTTGCTTTGCCGCTCTGTTGCGTAGGCATTGACTGTTTTGCTGTAAGGGCACGTAATAAGCGCGAACGATTTAAGACCGATGGTGCCGTTTACGATTAAATGCCAATCCAAAATCTTTTCCGGATAGGCCTGCGCTTTATCGCCTTCTGCGATTCCATAAATAACATCTTCGTCTTTCAGAAAAGTTACTTTGCGTTTTTCGATCATAGCGGGAGAGTTTATAGCAGGCGCTGCATCTTTAGGCTCGCCGCTCCAAAAAAGGTCTTGAAGTCTGAAATCTTTCGCTTTCTCCTCTAGCGAAAAGGCGGCGAAAGCAGGGTCTGCTTTAATAAGAAGTTCTTTCTTAAACGTTTCGTACTCAGCGAGCGGCTCGATATCAAGAGAGCGCGCCCACTCGCTCCAATCCAGCCAATTTTCTCCAAAATCTTTTTTTGAAATTGCTTTTAGCGATTGAACGATCTCGCCTGAAAGCGAATCCCCCGTTGCCAAGAGATCGATTAGAACAGGAATAGCTTTGGCATCATGGATGCGCCCAAGCTCCTTAACAGCTTCTTCTTTAATGCGCTTATTGGGATGAGTGAGGTTGCCTGCGAGCGCTCGTAGGTATTGATCGGCAGTAAGTTGTTCTTGCGAATACGCAGAGCCGCGAAAAATATCAAGCAAAGCTACGCTTATAAGAACAAACAGAACAAGAAGACGTTTAAAATTAAAGTGCAGCGTTTTCATCGATTTGCTTAAAATCCGAAGGAGGATCAAATACATTCTCGTTTAGTGCCGAGGCGTCGATTTTTGATAACCATTTTTCTTCGCTAAAACCATTTGCGATCGGGCCGAACTGTGTTGTGGTTTGAACCGGAAAAAGATTTTGTGAAAGAAGTAAAGTCTCGGATCGTAAGGCATCCGTCAAGAAAGGTATATCTTGAAATTGAATCTGAAGAAGCTCAAGCGCATAATTCAACTCTGCCTGTCCTGTTATGCCGGTAGCCGCGCAAATTTCCATGGTACGCTGATCCGACTCGACGAGCAGCGTACGGCATTCCCAATCTTGATGCTTTCTTTTCTCTCCCAATTCTTTAACACGATAGAAAGGTTCGTTCGTAGGATCGGCAGATGTTACGTTATCTTTTTCTTGAAATGTAGCGAACGCTGCTCGGATGGCTTCGTTTTGCCCCACTAATTGTTTATTAAGCTCTTCGGCGTTTACCCGCGAAAACGTTTGATTCGCATAGTCTATAAAAATCATATTCTGCCGGGTTAAATCAATAATCTGGGCGGTCTCGCCTTCTACGGCAATTTTTATTTTATCTCCCTTAACATACAGTTTTTCAATGCGCTGACCGGAAGGTTCTTCGCCAAAACGATCCGTAATTTGAAAGGTATAGGTCACATCGGAGTAAGCATTAGAGACAAGATAAACAGAAGAGAGCGCAAGCAGTAGCCATAATTTTTTCATGATAGAAATTAGGGTTTGCTGGAATCGGGAAAAAGGATTTCTTCGCTTGGAATTTGTTCCGAAAGAGGCTTATCCTCTTCGATGCTTCCGATACGCGTATGAATTTGTTCAAATTTTTTTCTGGAACGGTCGTACGCGCCCGAAGCGCTGGTTAGATGCTTGCCGAGTATTCCCAGGTCATCATCGAGTTTGCCAAAATCAAGACGTAACCGGCTGATTAATTCTTGAATGCTGCGTGCTTTTTCTTCAATTTTGAGGCCTCGGAGTCCAAGAAGTATGGTTTGAAGATAAGCATATAAAGTATTCGGTGATACCGGAATCACGTGCTTTTCCAAAGCGTATTGAATAAGCGACCGCTGACCGGCTATTCGATAATCGGAAATGGTGAGCTCGTAGTAAACATTTTCTGCGGGGATATACATTAAAGCGAAATCAAGCGTTCCTTCTTCCGGTAAAATGTATTTTGAAGCAATCGCGTCGATATGTTTTTTTGTGTCCGCGATGAGAAGACGGTGCATTTCTTCCTTTTCTTTATCCGTTGGCGCGGCCCAGAAGCGCTTAAAATTTTCAAGCGGAAATTTGGCATCAATGGGAACAAGTCCCTGCGCCAGGCAGACCACCGCATCGACCTTGTCGTTACTTTTAAACGTGTGTTGAAGCTGAAAGCGGTCGTTTGGAAGAATCTGAGCTAGGAGTTCACCTAAAATGAGTTCGCCGAGAATTCCGCGCTGTTTGGGTGCTTTCAGGATATTCTGTAATCCCTGAATGTCTTTACCCACTTCATAGATACGTTTATTGGCTTCATCCAATTGACCGAGACTGGTTTGTACCTGGCCAATAACCCGCGCCGCGCCGTCCAACCGGGTGCCTATACGTTCTTGAGTTTGCGATAACACATCCCGCTGATCGCGCATGCGAGTTTCCAGCTGCTCTTGCAGATTGTGGAGGCGGTTGTCGAATATGCGAAGCATCTCTTCGAAACGAGAAGCGTCGAGCGTGTTTGTTTTTGGCGTGCGCAACAGAATAAACAGCACGGCAACAGCACACAGAAGCGCAATAAGCGAAATAAAAATAGCAGCTATAGTTACTAGGGACATAGGCAGGACCGTCTCTTTGTATGGGCCGGTATATTAAACCTGTTTAAAACCAGTGTCAATGAAGCGGACGCGTCACGGGCTCTGAACTATGCGTATGTGCACTATTTGGTGTACTAGGAGCCGGCGAAGGTGGAAGTATCTGCTGTGTTTGTACCGGCGGTGTCTGCACCTGCGCAGTTTTTACAGGTTTTCTAAGAAACGGAGGACGAAATAAGAATCCCCGCTTCCTCTCCTCAACATTGATCTGATGTTCTTCAATATGAAGAGCCGGATCACCGGTTAAGCGAATACGGCTTCGGAATTGCCGTTCCAAATTCCGAATGGATTGACGCTCGCGTTTAAGGAGATGTTCGATTACCGCCGGATGCGCGAGGGCCTGAATTTCCTTATGGCCGTTTGCCGTCAGACGCCTTCTGATTTCACGCAAGATCTCAATGCCCATGGTTGTGATGGATTTTACGGTACCCTTTCCGCGGCAATAAGGGCAGCTATTAAACACCGAGCTTGCAACGGAGGGCCGCACGCGCTGGCGGGTCATTTCGATTAAACCAATGTCGGATATGGGAAGAATATTTGTCCGGGCGCGGTCTCTTCCTAATTCTCCCCGCATGGCACGATAGATTTCCCGCCGGTTATGAGGATTTTCCATGTCAATAAAATCGATGATGACAATGCCCCCCACGTCTCTCAGTCGCAGCTGCCGCGAAATTTCCTTGCAGGCCTCCATGTTTGTTTGAAACACGGTGTGCTCAAGATTGTTGGAGCCGGTAAATTTACCGGTATTTACATCAATGGCCACCAAACTTTCCGTTTGTTCGATGACAATGCTTCCGCCCGATTTAAGCGCAACGGTTCGTTGGAAAGTATTGGCAATCTCCTCATCGACCTTGTGATGCTCAAAAAGAGGATCGTTGTCCCGGTACAACTCGAGTTCCGGTTCGTATCCCGGAATATAACTTTTCATGAATTGCTGTATGTGTTTAAAAAGTTCCTTCCGGTCTACAATGATTTTGTCCTGCCCCTCGTTGAAGCTATCCCGGATCATGCGTTCGATTAAATCCGGCTCAATATGGATAAGCGAGGGCGCGCGCGTACGTTTTTGCATGGATTCGATATTACGCCACTGATTAAGTAAATAACGTATATCCCTTAAAAACTCCTTCTTCGTCTTCCCTTCTCCGGCGGTACGCACAATAAAGCCCACGCCGTCCGGAATTTCGATATCGGCAAATATTTCCTTGATACGATCCCGTTCGTTTCGATCGGCTATTTTTCGGGAGATACCGAATCTTTCATGGCCCGGCATAAGTACGAGATAGCGGGCAGGCAGCGAAATATGCGTGGTGAGGCGCGGACCTTTTGTACGGATGGCTTCTTTTACGACTTGAACAATGATTTCCTGGCCGGAGTGGAGAACGTCTTCGATGCTGACGTGTTTTCTCTTAATATCACCCGGATCAATGCCAATTTCGTCGGAAAAGGGAGAACTGAGCGAATCGCCTACGTAGAGAAACCCGTCTTTGCCGGTACCGAGGTCCACAAAAGCGGCATCCATGCCTTTAACTACGGATTTAACACGGGCTTTGTATATGTTTCCGAATTGACGGATAGACTCAGTGCGCTCTATGTAGAATTCTTCGAGGCGTTCGTCTTCGAGGATGGCAATACGTTTTTCGTTAGCTTCTTGAGAGATGAGAATCGTGCGTTTCATTTTTTTCCTTCCTTTTACGCATTTTCACAAAGAAAATGCGCGGATTATGAACGCACGAATACGGTTTGTATCCGAAGTAATTAGACGGTCGTTGCCGGTTGAGCGGCGGGTGGAAGGCCAGCCAGGGGCTGTCCTTCGGTATCAACGACGTTAACCGTAACAAAGAAAATCGTCTCAATTTTCTCATTACTGGAACCGGTTGTTTCCCGTTTAGAACGGAAAAGTTTTCCGAGTAGCGGTAATTCGCTTAAAAACGGTATGGCGTCTTCGGTGCCCGAGTGGGCATCCGTCAACAGTCCACCAATAGCGATTGTTTCGTTGTCTTTGATAAGAACCTGAGTCGACGCTTCCGTCGTGGTAAAGCTTGGAAACGCGAGGTTGGTCGTTCCGATCGCCGTAAACCCATCAAACGAGCTTACTTCAGGTTTCAAATCCACTAAAATCTCATCCGCATTGTTCACATGCGGAGTGACGTTTAACACTACGCCAACATCGCGTGGTGTAAAGCCAGTTACCTCAAAACTGCCTGAGGTTTCGTTGCGCTCAAAAGTAGGCAGACCTATTTCCTGACCTACTTGAACCTTCGCCGTCTGATTATTGAGCACCACGATGCGTGGGTTTGAAACGATTTTCGTATTCGTACGTGACTTTAACAAATTTAAAACGGCAGAAAATGCTGAAAAATCCATAGTACCAAAAGTAAATGCATCTGAACTTGAACTTACGCCAGGCTGGGGAAAGGCACGAGTATCTCGTTCGTTTCTTATATCCGTCGTTCCACTAGCGAGCTGAGGAAAAAAAGATTCTTGAAAGCGGCCGAACGGGAACGGAAATTGTAGGTCTTTATCTGCAGTAAACGGGAATGTTGATGGTCGAATCGGGCCGGTGCCTATTCCGCCTGCGACATTCCAATCGATTCCGAGATTTTCGGTATCGCGTAAAGCCGTGCGAACTATTTTAGAATCGATATAAACCTGAGGAGTTCGTTTATCCAGCGTTTGAATGACTTTAGCAATCTTATACAAGTTGGTTGCTACATCGGTAACGATCACAACGTTTGCCCGGTTAACCGACTTAATTCTTCCCCGCTCGGTGAGCATTTCTTTTACAGCTTCTTCAACTTCTTTCGCCGTTGTGTAATTGAGAATAAACGTTTCTGTGACCAACTCTTCGGCTGCTAAATTTTCACGTGTCGTTACGCGAATTACGTTACCTGTGCGTTCGTATACATAACCATAGGTACGAAGCACGATATCGAGGGCTTTATCCCAAGGAACATCGGTTAATCTGACCGTTACGGTACCCCTAACCTCAGGTCCGGTAACAATATTTACGCCGCTTTTAAGGCTCAAAATCCTTAAGACATTTAGGATATCAGCATCCTTAAAATCTACGGTAACGCGGGCTGTTTCGGAAGGGGTATTCAAAGTATCTTCAGTTAGTGCTGCTTCCGGCGTAAGTTCGTCTTGGGCAAAAACATTGGGACTAAACATAAATAATAAAAAGGCAAGCAGAAGAGCCTTGGAAAAGATCACGTCCTGTTTTGATCCTATCATTTTTTATTTCCTGTTCAGCTGGTTATCTTTTTTGAGATCGTCGATTGGAAGCTTAACGGTATAAAGAGCATCTTCTTGCGCTATCTTTATAAAATTTTCTCCAATTTCTTTTACTTCAAAGCCGCCGATGAGGTCGCCTGTTCGGTAAATTTCCCCGTTTACAATAGCTAAAGACCCCTGCAGCGGATCATAAATAATCCCTTCCAATTTAACGCCCTCAACCGATAGCTCTTGAAGATCTGAGACGCTTACACTATCGGCTATCAGCGAGAGGAAAGGATCACGCCGACCGCCATTATCATACATAAACTCTCTGTCTAGTGCTAGGCAAAAATTAATATTTGTTGCTAAAACTAATAAACTTGCAACAAACAGACAAGTAAGAAAACGTCTGTTCATGTCATTTCGCCCCAGCGTTTTTCGCTGTTCCTTTAGCACTGATGACCGTTAAAGAGAGCGAAACCTTATTCGTGTCCGTTTGATTTTCTCTTCCCGTTACGGACAATTCCTGAATTTTAAAGATTTTCGGCTTTTGATACAGCGTAGCAAGCAGTTTAACCAATCCATCGAATCCGCTTTCAAGGTCAATTTCAAATTCAAAAGCTTCGTATGATTTTTGAAACTCAGGTTTAATGTAATCGGCCAGGCGATTCGGACGTGAACTGGTTATTTGTACCTCGAAGTTACGGGCAACTTCCGATATATCAGCAATAAAATCCCCAACCTCATCATCGGTAAATAACGCTTGGCGGGTCTGATTAATCTCCTTTTCCAATCGGGCCTGCTCTTCTTCGAAAGCAGGAAGCAGCGCTACGTTTCTTAGGGCAGCAACCGTGGAATCTTGAATTCCTTTCAAACGCGCGGCTGTGGATACGACGCCAAAATACGAGGGTAGCGTCAAGCATAAGCCTATTCCAAGGGCAACCCCCGCCGGGACAAGATGCCTTTGTATCATTTTTCGGTCAAATCCCTGTAATTCTTTAATCATGGAAAGCATGGTTTAACGATTCCTCACGTACGATGCTTTAAACTCAACTATTTCTACCCGATCCGCCATTTTTCGCTTGGTGGTGGTTAATAGTTCAATATCCGCATAAATATTGTCTTTGGCCAGTATGGTTTCAATCTCATTTTTTAATTTGTTCGTAAATTCCCCTACCGAACTGATGGCTGATTCCTCGCTGATGGGTCGCGCAAGTCCGATTAACGTTAATGTCCAGCCTTCCGATTGGTCCTTTAATTCCAGTTTGGACAACCAAAGATTGCTCGGTATATGAACCGAAATATTTCCTAGCACTTGTGCCCAATTTATTTCGTTTGAAAGCATGGATCGAATGAGCGTAGCCTCGGGACGAAGCGTTTTCTGCAAATGATCGCTGAGCTTTTTTGCCTGGTCGCTTTT
>Ga0209515_10003096_pt1 | contig 24310 bp, 25 predicted proteins | sample Subgroupgradi54m_FD_187454 | JGI IMG/M metagenome (GOLD analysis project Ga0209515, IMG submission 187454) | Subsurface groundwater microbial communities from S. Glens Falls, New York, USA - GMW60B uncontaminated upgradient, 5.4 m (SPAdes)... ... | reverse complement strand
GGCCGACTTTTGGGCGTCTTCTATTTTGCCGATGTCTCTTTGGGCTTTTGCCAAATCAAGATATGATGTTGGGTCGGTTGGGCCAAGAGCGATTTCTCTTTGGGCGAGTTCCAGGTTTTTGATTTTATAGATAGGGTTCTCTTGCGAAAGCTCGTCGTAGGCGCTTTTTACTTTGCGAAGAACTAGAAGATTATTTGGTGAAATTGTTAAGGATTTTTCGCCCGTTTCTGACGTTTGGCCGGCCAAGATTTCGGCAATCTTTGGATCCTTTTGGCTGGTGGCGTAGACGGCCAGAACATGCGAGTAGTCGGCCAGATAAAAGGGATTTTCCCCGGGGAAGACGGCAATGGTGCTCTCGTAGGCGGCGAGCCGGCCCAGGTTTCTGGCTCGGGAAATGAGAATGTCGGCAAAATAAAGGCGGAGGACGAAGATAAAAAGCCAAAGACTGAGAGCGGCGGCTGTAAAGGCTAAGGTTTTTCTGGCGATGCCGAGGATTTTAAAATTGACAACCTTGATGGGTGAATCGGCCATAACTAAAACAGCCGCAATTTCTAAAAACATAAAAAGTTGGGTTGTTACAATGGAAAAACCGAAAAAGATGGTGACAAAATATCCGGTTATTGAAGCAAGCACCGCTTTGGCCCAGATGGAGACAGGGTTTTTCGATCCGGCAATTTTGGAAAGTTCAAATAAGCTTACGCCAATAAAGACTAGGAAGCCCCCAAATCCCAAGAGGCCTACATTTGCCAAATAATTCAAAAATTCGTTGTGGGCTTTATTGTAGTAAAAATTCCATTCGGTTGTAAGGTTATGGGCTTGCGGACGGAATTGGTAATAAGAGTAGACAAAAGTTTCTGGGCCAAAACCCAAGATGGGTCGGGCTTTGAAAGCGGCAACGGCGCCTTGCCAAACGATTAAGCGGATTTGTCCGGACGACGTGCCGGCATTGGCCCGAGCAGACTGGGGTTTTGTCAAAGCTTCAGCGATTCGCGACCTTAGAGTGGCGCCAGAGCCGACAAGGACAAGTGCCGTGAGAATCGCTGCGACAAGAAAGATCTTAAAGTTTTTTCTGACCAGTTCCGTGCCGATGAGTGCTGAAAAAATTAAGACGGCGACAGCTAAGCCCAGAAGCCCGGAGATAGAACTGGTAAATAGAAGAGCCAAGGTAAGCGCGGCAACGATGACAAAAGGGAGAAGGCGCGAGCCCTTTTTGGAAATTAAAAGAAGAGACAGGGCAAGGGGGATTATCATTACTATAAATGAAGCTAGCCAGTTGGGTTGGCCGAGGGTGGAAAAGATTCTAGCGGTGGGGTCGAATTCTTTTTGCCAGCAGGTGGCATTGAGTTTGCCGGTGAGGATGAGGCAATTGGGGTCGGCGCCAAAATGGCCGGGGATTCCCCAAAGCGCGACGGCAAAAGCGGCGACAATCATGGTCAAAAGTAGTTTTTGGGCTTTTTGGAAACTAAGGTTAATGAGGGCAGAAGTAAAAATCACAAGATAGGCAAATTGGGAAAGCAGGCCGCCATTTAAGCGGGTCGGGTAGCCGAAGACGGAAGTAAATTTATCAATTGAGGTGAGAGTCGAGATAATCTGGATAGCTACAAACGCGGCAAGAGAATAAAAAACTAAACTTCTGGGGATTTGGATTTTCCCCTGAGCGATAAATTTTAAGGAAGTTAGCGCCAAAAGTAAAACCGCAGACACGTAAACGATAAACATTTTGGGAACTTCGAAAAGCTCGGTGTTGGCGGTTGTAAAAAATAGCGGGGTGATAATGGCAGACGATAGGAAAGTAAACCAGATAAATTTGTCAAGAAGGGCTATAATTTTATTGTTCACGAAGAAAATGTTAGCATAATTTTTGCAAATTAGGTTACGATTGACTCTGGAAGACCGATAGTAATATAATTCGTCTATGGTAGAAGTAGCCTCAAGAAACTGGCATGTTGACCAAACAATGGCGAGTGAAATGCTTGCTCATTTTGTTGGGGAACAGAAAGCCGGTAGTCAGGTCGAGGTAGTAGCTGTCGATAGTAGAAAGCATCTGCTTGGTGATTTCAAAGGGACAGCAGTTTTTAGACGAAGATATCTCCAACTTTTTAATCGCATGGTTGTGCCAAGAGATGAGGACGAATTGGCACAGATCAGTGATGATTTTGCCGGAATGGTATTCCAGGATATGGCCTTTATGTTTTTTATGTTTATATCTCAAACTAAACCTGAGTCTTTAACTTTAGTTTCGCCCGAAAGAACACGGGCATTATATCGTAAATTATTTCCTCGAGCTACACTTGCGCACTATCCGTTCAGGGACGATTCACTTTCGAAGGTCAACGTTCCGGATGGAATTTTAGTTAGGGAGGATGGTAGCGTTGCGGCTATTTGCGAATATAGTCTGAATGGCGGTCATGACTATTTCCAGAATAAAGTTGAGGGATTTAATAGACAAAATGAAGTATTCGGGAAGATTTTGAATGGGGCAAAGCTGATAGTTGTTACCCCGACTTTTCGAGAGCATAAACCTTCAGGTCTTGAAGTGGTAGAGTTACCCTTTAATCATCATCAGTTTAGAGATTTCACTGAATATACTTTTGAGAATTATCGAATGCATCCAGAAAGCGCAACGATTATGGAAGTGCAAAAAAGGGCAAAGGAGCAGTTGGCACGAGCTCGGTTATTTTCAATGGGAAGCGCTACACTGGAGACACGAAGATATCTAGAAAGATTTGCAAGAGTAGCTTAGTAACTCTTTACTTTCTGGGCTGTATTGTTTAATCAGTAAATTCTTTGTATACTTGCTCCCGCTTCTTATGATTCCGGTTATTGACCAAATCCTTGGTAAATTTTCCCTTGATTTAGGTATCGATTTGGGCACGGCCAATACGCTGGTTTATGTGCGCGGGAAAGGGATTGTGATCCGCGAGCCTTCGATTGTGGCCCAAAATAAAAAGACCAAAAAAGTGCTGGCGATTGGGACAGAGGCCAAAAGGATGGTCGGACGGACTCCAAAAAACATTGAGGCGGTGCGGCCGCTTCGCGATGGTGTTGTTTGCGATTTTGACACGACTCTGGCGATGATGGCGCATTTTGTCCGTAAAGTTCACGAAAAACCTGGCAGAACCATTTCGATTCCCCGGCCCAAAATTATTATCGGTGTGCCGACGCAAATTAGCGAAGTTGAGAGGCGCGCGGTTTTGGATGCGGCCCATGCTTCCGGCGCGCGCGAGGTTTATTTAATCGAGGAACCGATGGCGGCGGCAATCGGCGCGGGCTTGCCGGTTGAGGAGCCGGTTGGCTCGATGATTGTCGATATCGGCGGAGGAACTTGCGAGATAGCCGTAATTTCTTTGGGCGGCATTGTGGTTGGGAAATCCTTAAGGGCTGCCGGCGACGCGATGGAGCGGGAGATTACCAACTATGTGCGTTCGCGCTGGGGGCTATTAATCGGGGAGAAGACGGCAGAAGAATTGAAAATGCTTCTGGGAAGCGCGATTCCGATGCAAATTGAAAAAGAGATGGTTGTGCGCGGGCGGGATTTGGAAAAAGGACTGCCGAGGTCTGTTAAAGTAACTTCGGTGCAGATTAGAGAAGCACTATCGGCGGCTGTAACGACTATCGTTTCGGCGATAAAAGAGATTGTGGAAGACACGCCGCCGGAGCTTGCCAGCGACATTGCCGAGCGCGGCATCGTTCTGTGCGGGGGAGGATCTTTAATCTGGGGCTTGCCGAAGCTGATTTCTCAAGAAACAAAAATGCCGACGGCACTTGCCGACGAACCTCTTTCTTGTGTAGTTACGGGCTGCGCCAAACTCTTGGAAGATCCAAAGCTTTTGAAAAAAGTGGTAATTACAAAGATTTAAGTTGCGCTACCGGCTACAATGTAGGAGGTGAAAAAGAAGAAGCTGTATTTGCTAGGCGCCGACAGCGCGATTTTTAGCGAGAAGGTTGGAAGGCTGAAGTTTACGCCGCTTGGCGAAGAGGGCGGAGAGTCTGACACCAGGACAAGAATATTTGCACTTTTAGTTTTTGCCATTGTTTTTGTTTTCCTTCTAAGGCTTTTTTATCTTCAAGTTGTGAGTGGTGCCAAAAACCGGGCGCTGGCGGAAAATAACCGTATACGGCTGGTTGGCATTGTGGCGCCGCGGGGGAAAATTCTGGATAGGAACGGGGAACTTTTGGCGGAGAGTAACGTTACTTACTGGCTTAAAAAAGGTGATGTGAGAAAACAAATTGCGCTTCAGCAGAAAAATGATTTGGAAGCGCAAGGTCTGGCCAGCGAGGATTTTGAAGGAAGTCTGGGGCAAATTTATGAGGAGGTTGGACGCTCCTATCAATTGGGTGAGGACGCGAGTCATGTTTTAGGATATACGAGTTTGGCGCAGAAGGTAGACCTTAATAAAAACCAACAGCTAACTTCCGCCGATCTGGTTGGCCGGGCGGGGATTGAGGAAACTTACGAAGACTTTTTAAAAGGGGTCGACGGGCAAAAGTTAATTGAAGTTGATGCTACAGGCGGCCGCGTTTCGATCCTTAATAAAGTTGATCCGAGGCAAGGGGAAGATATTCATTTAACAATCGATGCGCGGTTGCAAAAGGTGGCGTATGAAGCTTTGAGGCGCGGCGCGGAGAAAGTTTCTTCAAAGGGCGGGGCGATTATCGTTGCCAATCCCGAGACCGGTCAGGTTTTGGCACTAGCATCTCTGCCTTCTTTTGATCCGAATAATGTCGGAAGCGTTACCAACGATCCGAATAAGCCGCTTTTTAATAGGGCGACTCTGGGAAATTATCCGCCGGGTTCGATTTTTAAAATTGTGACAGCGTTAGCCGGTTTGGAATCGGGAAAAATTAACAAGGATACGGAAATTGAGGACGTAGGGGAATTTGATTTTTCCGGGACGCATTTTTCTAACTGGTATTTTACTAGTTACGGGGCGAAAGACGGAGTTTTGAAGCTTGTGCGGGCAATTGCCAGGTCCAACGACATTTTTTTCTTTAAAGTCGGGCAAATGGTAGGTTTGGACCCGATCCGCAAAATGGCCTTGAAATTGGGTTTTGGGGCTAAAACGGGAATTGATTTGCCAAGCGAAGATTTTGGTCTGGTGCCCGACGATGTCTGGAAACAAGCGACGCAAAAAACACCGTGGTATCCGGGTGATACGATGCATATGGCAATCGGGCAGGGTTTTATGCTTTCAACGCCGATGCAAATTTCAACTCTCATCAACTTTATGGCCAGCGGTCAATTGATGAAGCCGTATTTAGTTAGCCAAATTGACGGTCCCAAGACTTCTAAAATTGGACCGAAGGCCAGCGGCCAAAAATTGGCCAGCGATGCCAATTTTCAATTAGTGCGCGAAGGGATGCGCCAAGTTTGCCAAACAGGTGGGACTGGCTGGCCGTTTTTTGAAGTTAAAAACTACACTTTGGGCTGCAAAACCGGAACGGCGGAGCAAACGGAAGGTAACCCCCACGCCTGGTTTGGGGCTTTTGCGCCATTTGATAAGGCGCAGATTAGTGTTACGGTTTTGGTTGAAGACGGCGGTGAAGGTTCAACGGTGGCCGGGCCGGTAGCTAAAGAAGTTTTGGACTGGTACTTCGGAAAGCATTGATTTGACTAGACCATAGTTTTAGTTCACAATGATGAAGGTCAAAAGCTGCCGCTTCGCGAAAGCGGCTAATTTTTTGGGGAAGAGCATCATGAAGAAATTAGATTTGCCGGAAAAACTTGTTGTCAAGCTTCATAAGTATAAAGATTTGCGCTATGGGGAAAACCCACACCAGAGAAGCGCATTTTATATCGAAGACCCCAAAAGGCCTGGTTATAAACAACTTTGGGGAATGCCGCTTTCACACAACAATTTAGGTGATGCTAACCACGCTTGGCGTCTGGTTGTCGAATTTTCGGAGCCGACTTGCGCCATTATTAAGCACGGTAACCCGAGCGGTATAACCTCCCGTAAAAATCTGGCTGAAGCCTTCAGGAAAGCGCTGGCCGCCGATCCGGTTTCGGCCTTTGGCGGGATTATCGCGGTTAACCGTCCGCCGACAATGGAGATGATTGAGGCAATGCATGGGGTTTTTTTTGAGCTTTTGGTTGCCCCGGATTTTTCAAAAGAAGTTTTGGAAAGGCTTAAAAAACGCAGCGCCAAGATGAGAGTGGTTAAGGCAGAAAAACCACCGCTACAATTGGAATTCACAAGAGTTTTTAATGGTTATCTTGTTCAAACTCCTGATGCAATCCGTGAGGACAGTTCCCAGTGGAGGTTAGTTTCTGGCAAAAGACCGAGTAACGAAACCTGGAAAGATTTGGAATTTACCTGGCGGGTTGTGAAACACGTTAAATCTAATGCCATTGTAATAGCCCGCAGCAGAAGTTTGCGCGGAATGGGAACAGGTCAGCCAAACAGGGTGAATGCTGTCAAGCTGGCGCTAAACCAGGCGGGGGAAAAGGCAAAAGGCGCGGTTTTGGCATCTGACGCGTTTTTCCCTTTTGCGGATAATATCGAACTGGCGGCAAAAGCAGGCATTTCTGTTATTATTCAGCCGGGCGGATCAATTAATGATAAAGAAGTAATTGCCGCTGCCAAAAAACACAGGATGACGATGGTGTTTACGGGAGTAAGACACTTTAAGCACTAGAGAAATGACCAAATTCCAAAATGGATAAGATTCAAATTAAAACAGCATTTGTCGCGGTATTTGATAAAAAAAGTGTGGACAAGCTGGCGGTGTTTTTTAAGTACTACAAAGTAAACGTTTTGGGAACTGCGGGGACTGTCAAATATTTAAAGACAAAAGGAGTAAAGGCGAAATCGGCGACTTGGGGTTTTGATTTTGGAGGGAGAGTCAAAAGTCTGGAGCGCAAAAACTTCGCGGGGATCTTGGCCGACAGTGCCAAATCCAAGCATCTAGCGGAACTTAAAAAACTAAAGGTGCCGGCAATTGGCGGGGTCGTTGTCGATCTTTATAAGCTGGACCCTAAAAATTTTCCGGAGACGATGGATATTGGTGGGCAGGCTTTGATTCGCGCCGCCATTAAAAACTACAAAAATGTGGCGGTGGCGTTTGACGCAAAAAGCATAGAAGATTTGGAATGGGAACTCAAGAAAAACAAGGGAGTGACGACTTTGGCATTTAGACAAAAGCAGGCGGCAAGGGCTTTGAAGTTTATTGCACAAAGGACAGCACTTGAGTCAAAATTATTTAGGTGAGCAAAGAACTTCCTTATTGGGTAGCAACTTCGGCAATACCCGGAGTTGGGACGGCGACATTTAGTTTTCTTCTAAAACGTTTTAAAACACTAAAGAAATTCTGGGAAGAGCCGGATGCGCAAATCCAAAAGTTAAAGGTTGATGTAAAAACTCGGCAATCGATTATCGACTATCGACGATCGGTGGATCCGAAAGTTTATTTGGCGACGGTTTATGAACGGGGGATCAAAGTTGTTTCGCTTACAGATCGGGATTATCCGGCGAATTTAAGGTCGGTTTCGGACGCGCCGCCGGTTTTATATTTTCGCGGGGAAATTTTGCCGCAAGATGATCTGGCAATCGGCGTTGTCGGCGCGCGGTTTGCGACGGTTTACGGCCGGCAGGTAACGGAGAAATTGGTTTTTGATTTGGTTAATCAAGGACTGACGATTGTTTCGGGACTGGCGAGGGGGATAGATAGCATGGCGCATCGGGCGGCTTTGGAAGCAGGCGGCCGGACGATTGCGGTTTTGGGATGCGGTGTCGATTTAATCTATCCGCCGGAGAATAAAAACTTGGCAGAGGAGATTGTTAAAAATGGCGCATTGGTTTCGGAATTTCCTTTAGGTTTCCCATCGGTGCCGAGCAATTTTCCGGCTAGGAATAGGATCATTTCCGGTTTATCTTTGGGAATTTTGGTAACAGAAGCGGCCATTGATTCCGGATCACTAATTACTGCCGGGCAAGCGGCAGAACAAGGCAGGGAAGTTTTTGCGGTACCCGGGCCAATTAATAGCAAGATGAGCGCGGGAGCAAACAATCTTTTGAAAGAAGGCGTGCATCCGGCAACGGAGGCGGCCGACATTTTGCAGGTTTTGGATATAGAAAGACAGAGAGTCAAAGTCGAAAGTCAAAGTGGAAAGCCAAGATCTAAAGACAAAACGGAGCAAGCGATTTTGAAAGTTTTGGACGGTCAATCAAAGCATATCGATGTGATTGCTCGCGAAGCGGGTTTTAGGATCGATAAGGTAACAGTTGCCCTTTCGATGATGGAACTTCGGGGTCTTGTCAAAAACTACGGCTCAGGCGTTTGGGGAGTTTAGATCTTATTAATATTGGTGATAATTCCTTCAATCTTTCGCAGGTCGTTTAAGAGATAATCCGGCTTTTTACTCTTGAGGCGTTTGGTGCTGTTGTAGCCGTTTGTGATGGCGACAGAAATTGCGCCAAGTTCTCGGGCGATTTCTATTTCTTCTACGGTGTCTCCGACGACCAAAATCTCGCTCGGCTTGACGTTATTAGTTTTTAGATAATCTTTTAGTTTGTCGCCTTTGCTGCGTTTGAATAAAACCTGATATGTTTGTTCATTGCCAATAACTGTGTCGAAATAGTTTTCGATCCTTAATCTTTTTAAGTGTTTTACGATTTGGTAATCAATATGATTGCTAAAAATCACGGAAGGAATGTTATGCTCTTTTAGCCATTTCAGGAGGTCACGGGTGCCGGCGCGGGTTCTGGAATTGGCGGCCCGTGCCTCGTAAGTTGCATGGAAAATAGTTTCGCTTTTTTCAAACTTGGCCTTTGGGATTTTTGGGTTGACGCCGATTTTTTTGTAGAAATGAACAAGGGGTATTTCAAAGGTTTCCTGGAACTTTTTAAGAGATATGGGTTTATAACCAAGGGCTACCAATGCGGCATCATCGCCAACTAAACATGCGACGGTGTCGGAAAGGATTGTGCCGTTCCAGTCAAAGGCGACCAGCTTGATCATTTTTTGGGCTGTTTATAGCGTTGGTATGCAAGGATGCCCCAACAGATGCTTGTCCCTACAGTAGCCACAAAACTCAGCCAAAGCCCAAGCGTGAGATAGGTGAGGGCAAAGATAGAAAGAACAATGCTTGTAATTGAGCTTGTTGAAAATTCGGGTTTTTGCTTACCCCGAATTGTAGGAATGATGCAGATAATAAAAATCCAACTGCCAATAGAAAAAACTAAATCCTGCCAGTGCATTTTGTAAAGAATAACAGTTCTTGCATTTTCCGTCTATGTTGACAAATATGTTAAGTTAAAAGGCAAGATGAAAAATTTGGTGATTGTAGAAAGTCCGACGAAAGCAAGGACGCTGGGGCAGTTCCTTGGATCCGACTACAAAATAACCGCCAGCATGGGGCATGTGCGGGATCTGCCGCGGGGGGAATTTGGTGTGGACGTGGAGCACGGTTTTGAACCCAAGTATGTAATTCCCAAGGAAAAGATTAAAACAGTTAATATCTTAGCCAAGGAAGCGGCGGCGGCGGATAATTTGTGGCTTGCCTCCGACCCGGACCGTGAGGGTGAGGCAATTGCCTGGAACATGCTGGAGGTGATCAAGGAAAAGGGAAAATTAAAAAACCCAAAGTACCAGCGGGTTGTTTTCCATGAAATTACAAAAGATGCAGTAATGGAGGCTTTCGAGCATCCGCGCCAGATCGATGCTGATTTGGTGGATGCCCAGCAGGCAAGAAGAATTCTGGATCGGCTGGTCGGTTATAAACTTTCGCCACTACTTTGGAAGAAAGTTAAAAGCGGACTTTCTGCCGGGCGGGTGCAATCGGTGGCTCTGCGGCTGGTTGTTGATAAGGAGCGGGAGATAGAAGCGTTTAAACCGGTTGAATACTGGCCAATTGAAGCAATTTTAGCCGGGAGGAGAGACGAGAACAAGGGGCAGGAGTTTAGCGCGTCCTTAGCCAAAATAGGTGATGAGAAGGCCGAAGTTGGAAACAAAGAATCGGCAGATAAGATTGTCGCGGATTTAGAGAAGGCCGCTTATAAAATTCTCAAGGTCGAGGCAAAAGACGCTAAGAAATATCCAAACCCGCCGTTTACGACTTCAACTTTGCAACAGATTGCCGCATCGCGTTTGGGATACGCGCCAAAACGGACGATGAGAATAGCCCAGGATTTGTACGAACAAGGGTTGATTACTTACATGAGAACCGATTCGGTTAACCTTTCGCCAAAGGCCGTCGAGGCAACGAGAAAATATATTGCGGACACTTTTGGCAAGGAATATTTGCCCGCCAATGCCAGGCATTACAAAGCCAAGTCGCGTTTGGCGCAAGAAGCGCACGAGGCGATTAGACCAACGAATATAACAGTTGATAGTTCACGGTTAACAGTTGACAGTAGCGACCATAGAAAACTCTATGACTTAATCTGGAAACGAATGGTTGTTTGCCAGATGGCCGAGGCGGTGGTGGCCGAAACGAGCGTCGACATAGAGGCTCGGGGTCCTGTCAGCAGTTTCCCTCCCGTCGGTGCTCGTTCAGGTAGTAGTTCGGACCAAATCAGTAATGACCAGTCTGAACTGCGCGCCGCCGGGAGCCCTTCTTCTGCTGTCACCCCTCACACTTATCTTCTGCGGGCTAATGGGCAGAAAGTAAAATTTGACGGCTGGTACAAGGTTTACGAAAAGGCACCGATAACGGAACAGATTTTGCCGGATTTGAAAGATGGCGAAGACTTAGACCTTAAGAAAGTAAATTCCGAGCAAAAATTCACCGAACCGCCGGCGAGATATACCGAGGCAACTTTAATCCGCGATTTGGAAAAACACGATATCGGCAGGCCTTCTACTTACGCGCCGACGATTTCAACTTTATATGAGCGGGTGTATATCGAAAAATTAGAAAGTAAAAAAATAGGGCCGACGCCGGTTGGCGAAACCGTTATCGATTTTCTGGAAAAATATTTTGCGGAAATTATTGATTTAAAGTTTACGGCCAAGATGGAGGAGGATCTGGATAAAATCGCTCAAGGCGAAGAGAAGATGGCGCGCGTGATGGAAGATTTCTGGGGGCCGTTTGATAAAAAAGTGGAAAAGGTGCTGGAGGAGGCGGGGAAGATGAAAGTGGCGGTAGAGGAAACCGGAGAGGCGTGCGAAAAGTGCGGTAAGCCGATGGTTATCCGCTACGGCCGGTTTGGAAAGTTCATGGCCTGTTCCGGTTTTCCGGATTGCAAAAATACCAAAACGATGGCGGCGCCAACGGGGATGGTTTGCCCGGATGACGGCGGGGAAATTGTGACGAAGAAAACGAAACGCGGCAAAACTTTCTGGGGATGTGTTAATTATCCAAAGTGCAAGTGGGCAAGTTGGACAAAACCAGATCTGCCGGTTACGCAACCAGCCTCAAGTACGGTATAATTTGGACAGATATGACCCAAAGTCCTGAAACGCCGTTTAATAATACCCCGGAGCTTAGAGCGCGTAGAAACGCTGAGCTTGAGATTCTAGAAGCGGTTGATCTAAATCCCCCAAAAGCCGTGTTTCTGGGAAGGGGTTTGGTCCAGGCGACTTTTGATTACTTTACATCCTTTGTCCTAAAACATGACCATCCACTCCTCCGCGGAACTATTACAAGGCAGGCAGATGTGCTGAGAGCCACTGATTCTGGTGACACGCAAAAACTGGGTGAATATCTCAAAGTAGAAGCAGATTATTTATCCTCTAATCCGACATGGATGATTGGTCAATCACCAGAGCTGTTGAAGTTACCAGATAAACTTAGAGAACTAGCAAAGGCTATTGGAAATTAACGTTAAATAGTTTATATTCTTTAAGAGCTACAATTCTTCTGCCCCCAACTAAGTTATGCCGACAAAACTTTCACCAGATAAAGCCGCGGAAAAAGTAATGGTTGTTGCCCGTGAGGAACTTTTCAAAGATGGAATTTGGTACGGGTTAAAAACTAAGGATGTCGAAAAATACACCAGGCTGATTTCCAAATCACACAAGTTTATGGCCCGCGGGCAAGTGGAAGACAACGGCCGCTTTAAGCAGATTATTCCCTACGTTATTTTTGAGAATCACGGCCGGATTTTTGTGATGCACAGGAAGGCCGACCATACCGACCGCCGTTTGGCCAATAACTATTCAATCGGAATCGGCGGGCATATAAACCGCGGCGATATAAAAGGCGCCAATATAATTTCCTGGGCAAAGAGGGAATTTGAGGAAGAAGTTTCTTATGGGGGCAAATATAAGGCAAAATTCCTGGGTGTTTTGAATGACGATTCCAATGAGGTGGGAATGGTGCATGTGGGGCTGGTGATTTTATTTAGCGGGGATAGCGATGAGATTAGTGTCCGCTACGAGCATAAATCCGGCGAGCTGGTCGCGCGCGAAAATCTTAAGAAATATTTTAAGGGGATGGAAACCTGGAGCCGGATTGTCGTAAACTTTCTGGAGATGAAAAGTAACAAGAAACCAGAAACCAGAAACAAGAAACAAGAAACAGGGAATTTCCCGGGGATTTTGCCGGATTGGATTATTGCCAAATATTTGGATGAGGGGATTATTAAAATAGATCCACTTCCTAAAAACTGGCGCGAAAATATTGACCAGGTTTCGATGGACTTTCATTTGGGCGGTAGTTTGAAACTTTTCCGTGGGGGCACTTATAGGTTTGTGGATACGAGGAAAGGTTTACCGGAAGACGCGATGGAAGAGGTGAATTTAAAAGACGGCGACCCTTTTATTCTGGAACCGGGCGCGTTTGCAATTGCTTCTACAAAAGAATCTTTGAAGTTGCCTAACGATATTGTCGGCCGACTGGAGGGTAAAAGTTCTTTGGCGCGTTTGGGGATTTTGGTGCACTCGACGGCGGCAAGGTTTGACCCGGGGTGGAACGGCGCGCCGGTCCTGGAACTTGGAAATCTTGGGCCAAAGCCGGCAATTTTATACTGCGGCATGCCGATTTGCGCTTTTACTTTTGAAAAAATCGCCGCCGGGGTAAAGATGCCATATTCAGGCAGCCGCAGTGATAGATATTCCGGATCGCGTGATGCGGTTGCTTCTAGGGTTCATAGGGCAAGTGCCAAAAGGGACAAAGATGGCAAAAGGTAAGCTAATTGTCTTTGAAGGGATTGATGGTGCCGGTTCTACGACTCAGCTTAAGCTTTTTGGAAAGTATTTGGCGAAAAAGAAAATAAAGTTTGTCGAAACTTGCGAGCCGACGGATGGCCCGATTGGAAAGCTCATTAGAAAGGCACTAAGGCACGAACTGAAGTTTTCCTGGGAGACTTTGCAGCTTATGTACAGCGGCGACCGAGCCGACCATTTGGACAAAATTATCAAACCCAATCTTGAACGTGGAGTAAATGTAATTTCTGACAGATATTTTTTATCAACCTTTGCATACGGCGAGCTCAATCTGGATGGTAAGTGGTTGCGCGGGCTGAACCGAAAATTTTTGCCAGCGGACATAACATTTTATATAGATACTCCGGCGGATGTGGCAATTTCCAGGATAAAGAAGACGCGTGGGGAAAAAGAGTTATTTGAGAAAAAGAAATTTTTGGAAAATGTCAGGAAAAATTATTTAAAAATTGCCCGGGAGTTTGGAAATTCGATCCATGTTCTTTCAGGGACATTACCCATGGAGCGAATTGCAAAAGAAGTAGTGAGTATTTTTGAGAATGATAAATAATTCCTCTGAAAGATTTTCCAAAGAAGAGGTTTGGTTTATTGAACCATTTTTTACAAATTTAGATAAAAACGTTTTTGCCGCCAAGTATTTACCAAGCGAAGTTTTGGGGGCGCTGGCCTCTCGATATTCCAGATCGGTAAAGGGGGTGCGCAGGCTTTTTTATGACGAATATATAAAGCCGATTATTGAGCCAGATTTGGAAGGGGCGGACCAAAAATCGATCCGCGAAGCGGAGGTAATGAAAAAAGAGCTTGTCGGGTTTGTTGATTATCTGCATACCCATGGCGGTTTTGAGGCGGTTGTAAATTCCAAACGGGCGCGTGATTTTTTCAGCAAATGGCTGGCGGCATATGGCGACGATTCGATTGCGCAGATGGCCGGTGCGCATGTATTTTTCGAAAACGTTTCTAATATTGCCACTAAATTTTTAGAAGATTTTAGGATTGGTTTTGCGCCACTGGAGAAATCGACGCGCTACGTTTTATTTGACGAGAAGGTTGGTGGCCGTTGGCTTTACTATGTTGATCCTGATCTAGCCAAATCTTCTTTTGGCAAAGAGTATGTAAAGACGATGAATATGCTTTTCAAAAGGTATGCCGATTCGATCGAACCACTTTCCAAATATCTTCGTAAGATTTTTCCGCAGGAAAAAGATCAGAGCGATCGCGCCTATCGCGAGACGATAAAGGCCAAGACTTGCGACGTTTTGCGGGCCTATTTGCCGGCGGCAACGCTGACTAATGTTGGGTTTTTTGGGGTCGGTCAGGCTTTTGAATACGTACTGACCAAATCTTTCGCGTCGCCGCTTGCGGAACTCAGGAATCTAGCACGGGATGCGCAGATAGAACTCAACAAAGTCATTCCATCTTTGGTTAACCGGGCTTCCAGTCAGCGGGGCAAGGTTTATCAGCGGTATGTTAGAAATTCCGAGAAAAGTTTGGAGAAATTGACAAAGAAGTTTGTTAGAGGTCAGAGCTTAGAGATTAGTTCCGGGGTTGAGCTGGTCGAATACGACACGGATGCAGAAGACAAGATTGTGGCCAGTCTTCTTTATAAATATGCAAGTGTTTCATATAGCGACGTTTTGGCTAATGTCCAAAAAATGTCAAGCAGGGATAAACTTTCTGTGATAAGAAAAGTAGTAAGCGGTAGAAAGGTCAGGCAGCACAGGCTGGTGCGGGCATTTGAGAATACTTATTATAAATTCGATATTGTAGCCAACTTTGGCGCGTACCGTGATTTGCATCGCCACCGAATGCTGACGCAGGAGCGGCAAAGATTCACCACAGAGTTGGGGTTTGATGTGCCGCACGATTTGGAAATGGCGAAAATGGCAAAACCTTATATTGATGCGGCCAGGAAAGTAGATAAATTGTATCGCCGAATAAAAAAGCGCTACCCCGACCAGGCGCAGTATCTGGTGATGATGGGGAATAGGATTCGCTGGTACCAGTGGGAGAATTTGCGGGAACTGGGGTGGGAGGCGGAACTTAGGACCGGGCCGCAAGGGCACCCTGATTATCGGGTCGTCGAGCACCAAAAAGTGGAAGCGGTGAGAGCGGTCCATCCTAGTTTGGTGGAGGCATTGAAGTTTGTGGATTTTAATAAGTACGATTTGGCGCGAAGGGAAAGCGAAAAAAGAATCGATAGAAAACTTGGAAATATTAAGTAAAGAGGGAGGTGATAGTAGATGCCATTTAGAAATCCTTTTGGAGGTAGAGAGCGCGTAAGTGGTCCAGCTCCTGATAAAGTTATGCCCCCTAGGCAGGATGTTGGAAGTAACTCCTCTACAGGTGAAACCACGTCAGTTGACCCTGGGGAGCTCGAGGCAAAACTCGCAGCTAAATATAAATCAGTAATCGACTACTACGTTTCCAAACAGAACTTAAATAAGCCTATGCCCGTGATTTCAGAAGAATTAACTGCTCAATTTACGCACCAGGGTCAGTTGAATCCTGATTATGATTTTGTACTGAGGGAAATTAGGAACAAAAGAGAAGTCCCTCAGGCGTGATAGAATTATTCAATGAGGGAAATTGAAGCTGTCCTCTTTGATCTGGATGGCACGCTTTTTGATACGAGAGAATTTATTTTTAGAGCGTTTCGCCATTCTCTCCGTAAGCATACCAACAAACGTGTTAAGTGGGAGGACATCGAGCATGTTCTAGGTAAACCACTTATAGACTGCTACGGTATTTTATTTCCTTCCGGTGATATGGAGGTGCTCTGCCAAACCCACAAAGATTTTCAAGCCAACAATCTTCATTTAGTTAAACCATTTGCCAAGTCGCGCGCCACACTCAAGAAGCTGGTTGAGGAGGGAATTAAAAACGGATTGGTTTCCAGCAGGCATAACGATACTTTGAGTGATAATTTGAAAGCGACAAAAATTGATTATCTACTTGAAGTGGTAATTACAGCTGATGATGTTACCAACCATAAACCCCATCCAGAACCGCTTCTTAAGGCACTAGATGCTTTAAAAGTTTCGCCAAAAAATGCTCTGATGGTTGGTGATACCGACGTTGATATACTGGCCGGGAAAAATGCCGGTATGAGGACTGTCGGAGTGACGTACGGATTTCATGGCGCGCGGATAGTTGATGCCAAACCCGACTGGGTGATAGACGACATTTCTGAGCTTTGGGGAATTGTTGACAAAATAAACTCCAAAAGATAAAATGCCTTTATAAATTGGCACGGGAAACCCTGCCAACTTTTTTTGGAAAAATGACAGATCGTAATACAAGATTTTCGCAAGAAAGTCCGGAAGAAATAATTAGGGACCTGAAGGCGCTTGGTTATCCGATTGAGGAAATCAGGAGAAGGGTTGGGAACCATAATCCCACTCCAAGAATAGCTCCCGGTTCTGCACAGCATATAGCTAGCATGCGACCCGAAGAGCGGGCGCGCTATGAAAGAGAAGTTCTTGGTAAGAATGGTGACGCCAATTTTCATCCCGCTATGGAAGTTCCTGATTCGGCAGGTAACCATCAGGATTTTGTGCCTCCGCCGGAAGGATTGCCCAAGACTCGTTTAGCCCAAAGGGGTTTTGCTAGTCGCAGATATCGATATTCTTAAGAAAAATGGCAGAACAAGATTTATAGGTATTGATTTGCATTCTTTTTGAGATCTTGATATAGTTTTCCACATCACACACGCTAGGAGTTTACTCCTTGACCACATTTCCTAGCGGAGGCGAAAAGGAGTAAAAAGTTTTTATAATGTCAAACGTTCCATCAATGCAGGATCTATTAGAGGCCGGTGTCCATTTCGGGCATCAGGTACGCCGCTGGAATCCAAAAATGGCTAAGTATATTTTTACGGCCCGTGAGGGGATTCACGTTATTGATCTGGGGCAAACCGTTGCCAAACTGGAAGAAGCCTGCGACTTTGTTAGAAAAGTGGGGCAAGACGGCGGCAAGATTTTGTTTCTGGCCAGTAAAAAGCAGGCCAGGGATATTATTGCCCAGGAGGCAGAGCGCGCCGGGGCATATTACATCAACGAACGCTGGATCGGCGGGCTTCTGACCAATTGGGAGCAAACTTCAAAGACGATCAAGCACCTTTTTGACCTTAAAGAGAAAAAGGAGAGCGGCGCGTTTGGCGACAGAACCAAAAAAGAAAATCTTTTAATCGATCGCGACATTGCTAAGCTGGAAAGGCTTTACGGGGGTTTGGGAAAGATCGAAAAACTGCCGGAGGCGCTTTTTGTTGTCGACGTTAAGAAAGAAGAAAACGCCTGCCGCGAGGCGATGGCTAAGGAAATTCCGGTGGTGGCGATTTGCGATACTAACACCAATACCAGTTTGGTTAACTGGCCGATTCCCGGCAATGATGATGCAACACGGGCAATAGCGATTGTTGTCGAAGCGATTGCGGCCGCGTATAAAGAAGGAAGAGAAGCGTACGAGAAGAGGTCTGCTAAGGAAAAAGTGGAAGCGGATAAAAAAGCTGTCAAAGACGCAGCTGATGCCGAGAAGAAAGCGGCCGAGGATGCAGCAGAAGCCGAGAAAAAGGCGGCGAAAGATGCAGCTAAGCCAGAAGGCGCAACTGCTGTTTCTTAATCTATGACAAACATTTCAGTTGACGACATCAAAAAATTAAGAGAGAAAACCGGTGTTGGGATTGCCGACTGCCGCAAAGCGCTGGAAGAATCCGGCGGCGATTTTAAAAAGGCGGAAGAGCTTTTAAAATCGTGGGGGATGGACAAGGCCGCAGCAAAGTCTGACAGAGTTGTGGGTGCGGGTTTAGTTGAAACCTATATGCACGCTGGCGGCAAGGTTGGCGTGATTTGCGAAGTTAACTGCGAAACGGATTTTGTGGCCAGGACGGACGAATTTAAAAGCCTTGCCCATGAGGTGGCAATGCAGATTGCGGCAATGGACCCAAAAGACGTGAAAGAACTTGAAAAACAGGAATATATCCGCGATACAACTAAGACAATCTCTGATTTAATAAAAGAAACGATAGCCAAAGTCGGCGAAAATATCGTCATCAAACGCTTTGAGCGATTTGAACTAGGACAATAAGAGAGCTTATTGTTCTCACTATGATCGAACAATGACAGAAAGAACAGCTGGTCAAGAAGCCGCGATAAGAATGATAGTAAAATTTAGAGAGGTAGCACCAGTTGGTGCTTTAAACTACCTTCTCGGTATGAGGGCATTGGAGCTTGGAGTTACATCGCTGGAGTTCCCTCCCGGTGATGAGCCCCGTATTCAAGATGGTTTAGTTGGGACGCAGCGAAGTCAGCATTTGGATGCTTGCAGAAACCATATAAGCAATTGGTCACCGCAAATGCGGGCAGATGCTGAAAGAGTTTTAGGTTTACTCGCGAGAATTTATCCAGATCCAGTCAAGATGACAGAAAATGCTTAACGAAGCCAGGCAAAAAATGGCCGATGCCATAGGGCATCTTAAAAGCGAACTTGCTCAGATAAGAACCGGGCGGGCGAATGCTACTTTGGTTTCGGATATTATCTGCGACGCATATGACAGCAAGATGATGGTTAAGGAGCTGGCGCAAATTACCACTCCGGAAGCGGCAGTTATTTTAATTTCTCCCTGGGACAAGGCGATAATTACCAATATCGTTGGGGGAATTTCCAAGAGCAATGCGGGTTTGAACCCGGTCGTTGACGGTGATTTAATTAGGATTGTTATACCGCCGCTTACAGCCGAGCGACGTGAGCAGTTTATAAAGCAGATGCACCAAACTTTGGAAAAATATCGGGTCCAAGTTAGGCAGGCGAGGCAGGAGACGCGGGAAGACCTTAAAAGGCGAAAGGAATCCGGCGATATTTCCGAAGATGAAGAGAAAAGGCTGGAAGAGCAGCTGCAAAAACTCCATGACGAATTTTTTGAGGCAATTGAAGTAGCGGGGAAAGTCAAGGAAGAGGATCTCCGCCAAGTCTGAGCCACGGGTCCTGTCGCCCAGTTTCCTTCCCGTCGGTGCTCGCCTCGAACTAGATTTTCCGGTATAATGTATGGATGACTGAAGGGCTGCGCGCCGTCGGGACCACAACCTCAGCCGCCACCCGTTAAATATGCTGGCAATTCTAATTTTCATTCTGATACTTTCGTTGCTTGTCCTAATCCACGAATTTGGGCATTTTGTGATGGCCAAACGCGGCGGGATCGGGGTTGAGGAGTTTGGCTTTGGTTTGCCGCCGAGGGCGTGGGGAAAGAAAGTTGGCCGGACAATTTATTCCGTAAACTGGTTGCCGTTTGGGGGTTTTGTAAGGCTTGTCGGGGAAGATTCGCTGGACAGGAACCGCGATGCCAAAAACAGTTTTCAAGTTAAAAGTTTGGGAAGAAGGATGACGGTGGTTTTGGCTGGCGTCTTTATGAATTTTATCCTGGCTGTTGTTATTTTTTACGTCATCCTTTTTACGCAGGGGTTCAAAGCAACACTACCGGTTTTAACGGATCATAAATTCAGGTTTGTCAATCAAAGTACACAGATTGTTGTCGTTCCGATTGACGGTTTGCCTGCTGCTAGTGCTGGGATAAAACCTGGGGACGCGATTGTTAAGGCAAATGATGCGGTCATAAAATCGGCACAGGATTTGCAAAATGTGATTAGGAAAAATGCGGATAAGCCGATTGTTTTTACGATCGCGAATCTCACAAATAACCAAAGACGGCAAGTTACGGTTACCCCCAAGTATGACGAAAAGTTGAAGGCGCCGGCAATTGGCGTGGGCATTGATGAGTTTGTAGAACTAAATTACCAAACGCTGCCTCAAAAGTTATTTAGCGGTTTTGCGCACAGTTATAATTTAACGGATTATTCTTTTAGATATTTAGGACAAGTTATCGGCTATTCTTTTGCCCACCGCGATTTTTCCAGGGTTTCGCAAAATGTTTCCGGGCCGCTTGGAATTGCCCAGATTACGGCACAAGCGGTCGCCTTCGGGCCGATTTCGGTTCTCTCGATTGTCGGGCTACTCTCTTTAAATCTGGCGGTTATGAACGCTTTGCCGATTCCGGCTTTGGATGGGGGAAGGTTTTTCTTTCTGGTGATTGAAGCTATCACGCGCCGCAAACCGCACCCGCTGATTGAGAAATGGACGCATACGGTAGGCTTTGCGGTTTTAATCGGCCTGCTGGTTTTAGTGAGCTATTCCGATATCTTGAAGATCATCAAATAGAGTTTTATGGCGACAATAGATGATTTTGCGAAACTAGATATAAGAGTCGGCAAGATAGTTGATGTCGAGGATTTTCCGGAGGCGCGGAAGCCGCTTTATAAAATCACGATTGATTTTGGTGAGGAAATCGGCACCAAACATTCTGCCGTGGGCGCGACACATAATTACACTAAAGCTCAGCTAAAAGGTAAGTTGATGCTGGGCGTAGTGAACTTTCCGCCAAGACAGATTGGACCATTCACTTCGGAGGTGTTGTCATTGGGGGTTACCGACGAGGAAGGACATTGTGTTTTAATTGAACCAGATAGGAAGGTTTTTCTGGGAGCAAAATTATTCTAGATATCAGCAAAGCTTAAGTTTATATAATTGACTTAAGAATTATCTGAAGCTTTCTGATATTTTTCTAGATAAACTCGAAAAATGAGATATTCAAAACTTTTTTCTAAAACTTCGAAGCAAGATCCGGCCGACGAATCTTCGATTAATGCCAAGCTTCTGATAAAGGCTGGGTTTATTCGAAAAGAAGTTGCCGGTGTCTATACATTTTTGCCTCTTGGGCTTCGGGTTCTTAATAAAATAACCCAGATTGTTCGCGAGGAAATGGATGCTAGCGGCGGGCAGGAAATGCTTCTCACCGTTTTGCAGAAGAAAGAAAATTGGCAAAAGACCGGCAGATGGACAAGCCTTGACGTTTTATTCAAAGTCAAAAGCAAATCCGGCGCCGAATATGCGCTCGGGCCAACTCATGAGGAAGAACTGGTGCCTATAGTTTCCGGTTTTGTTTCTTCCTACCGCGATTTGCCCGTTTATCTTTACCAAATTCAAACAAAATTCCGCGACGAACCGCGGGCAAAGGCCGGGCTCTTGCGCGGCCGCGAGTTTTTAATGAAAGACCTTTATTCGTTTCATGCGGATGAGCGCGACATGATGGATTACTACGAAAAGATGAAAGTTGCCTATAAAAAAGTTTTTGATCGTGTTGGGTTGGAGGCTATTGAAACTAAGGCAGCCGGCGGGACATTTTCCAAAGAATCGCATGAATATCAGGTGATATGCCAAAGCGGTGAGGACGAGATTATTTATTGCCCCGGTGGAGACTACGCCGAAAATACGGAAATTGCCACCGTCAAAGAAGGAAAACAGTGCGATCTTGGGCACGGAACATTAAAAAAAGTAAAGACAATTGAAGTTGGCAATATTTTCCCGCTTAAGGATAAATACTCCAAGGCTTTAGGGCTTAAATTTGTCGACCGCGACGGGAAAGAAAAATATCCGATGATGGGCTGTTATGGGATTGGGATTTCAAGGTTAATGGGGGCGATTGTGGAAGTTTTCAACGATGATCGCGGAATAATCTGGCCGAAGTCGGTTAGCCCTTATGACGCGCACTTGATTTCTTTGGATGCTGATGGAGAGAAAGTGTATGGCGAATTGATCGAGGCCGGAATCGATGTTTTGTGGGATGACCGCGATGACGTTTCCGCCGGAGAAAAGTTTGCAGACGCCGATTTAATTGGAATTCCAGTTCGTTTGGTGGTTTCTAAAAAAGTTGGGCAGGGGAAAGTGGAATGGAAAGCGCGAGGAGACCAAAAAACGGATACTGTTTCTGTCGATGAGGCTTTAAAAAGATTGAAATCCCGTTAAAAATAACCTATAATATCCGGATGGCTCAAGAGAGAATATCGGCAGAGGTTTGGCGCGACATGATGCTGGGTTTCATGCGTGGCGGACCACAACTAGGAATTAGCAATTTTACATTGAAAGGATCCATAGATGTCTCCACTTACTTTGATAATTTTGTAGGTATTTTCGCTGAAGGTATGGTTGTTGTGGGGAGCAGCATTGGTGATCGTACCGAATTCTTTTCGCGCATTTTGGATGTGGGAGTTCCTGAAAGAGTGAAGCAGTTTCCAGTTGTAGGAGACGAAAGTTTAAGAGATGCGACGCGTTTAGTAGAAGGTTTTCATGCGATGATGAGTATGCCCACGCGAGTTTTGGCTTTCGGTAAGGCAAGGGATACCGGTGAGGAAATTGTTGTTCTGTTTACGACAGCAGGGATTCATCCGCAAGAAGCGCTTGATGAGATAAAAGAGAAGGTTCGCGAGCGTCTTGCTCAATTGAACTAAGTTTTATAAAATCTAGTATTCATGCAGTACACGGTAAATAAACTGGAAAAAGGTAAGGTTGAAGTAAAAGTTGACGTGCCCAAGGCCGGGTTTGAGGAAGCTTACAGGGAAACGGTCGGCGCGTTTGGCAAAAAGACCAACATTGCCGGGTTTAGGCCGGGGATGGCGCCTAGCGATGTGGTTGTCGGCCATGTCGGAGCCAATAAAGTTTTGAACGAGACAGCCAGCTTTTTAATTTCCAAACATCTCGGTGATATTTTTAAAAAGGAAGATTTGGTGCCCCTGGATTCGCCTAAAATTGCCGTCGATACACTGGCCGCCGCTAGCCCTTTTTCATTTACCGCCAGCTTTACTTTGAGGCCACAGATAAAAGTTGGGGACTGGAAAGCCATTAAAGTTAAAAAAGTTACGGCTAAAGAAGTGACGGCAAAGGATATCGAGGAATCGATCAAGAATATTTATGAGGCTTGGAAGAAATCCTCCTCCGCTAAAGCTCCGGAAGGACAAGGCAAAACAGAAGAAACAAAAGATGACAACGTCATTTATGATGCCAAAGGGAACGCGATTCCGGTTAATCCGCCAGCTGGCGGAGGAAAGAACAATGTTGAGGTTACAAATATCGACGACGAGTTCGCTAAAGCCATCGGCGCGAAAGACTTAGCTCACCTTCACGAAATAATTAAGAAAGATCTGGAAACATTGGTGGCCGACCAGGTCGAGACGCAGCTGGAGCAGGAAATTTTTGACGAAATTTTGAAGCTTGGTGAAGTGGAAGTGCCGGAGATTTTGGTAGACGATGAACTTAACCGAATTTTAATTAGGCTCAATAGCGAATTGGAAAAGCAGGGTCGGACCCTTGAGGCCTACCTTGCTGAGGAAAAGTTGACGATCGATGGTCTTAAAGATAAATGGCGGGAGCAGGCGGCAAAAAACGTCAAGATTTCGCTGGTGATGGATACAATTGGTCGGGAGGAAAAAGTGCAGGTTAGCAAAGAAGAATTGGACGCGGCGCTTAGCGGAGTCAATCAGACAAACTTATCGGCGGACCAGAAGAGAGATTTGGAAAATTATTTGGTGACTTCTATTTTCCAGGCCAAGACTTTGGATTTGGTAAAAAAAACCGTAGCTGCCTAAGCAATGACCGGCGAACGAGGCTATTCGTTATTATCAGGTCAGGAACTAAAAGTGGAGCTTGTTTCTCTAGTAAAAATGGTTCCTAGGAGCAATCCATTAATAGAAGCAGAGCTTTCTGGGCGCAGTTTGGGAGAATTAGAAGCGGACGGGGGAGGTTTTGGTCCAGATAGTTACATTTCTGCGCTGACAGATAGATTTATATCTTTATTGCAACGATCTCATTTTACTCCTTCCTTGCGTGAATTTTTAGGTGATCTTTTTGAAGATATGTCTACTTGGGGCGAAGATTTTGCTGAAGAGGATAGTTTATATGAGATGCTAGAGCTGGATGCTGATCATCTTGGGATGTTTGATCTTGACCGAGCACGCGATATTGCACGTAACATAATTAATCTACAAATGAGAAGCAACCTTGTGCTTGTGGAGTATCTTAACCAAGTTCTCGGAGAAGAGGAAATTGAGGGAATTGATGAAAGTGAGGGAATGGATGACAGGTTGATCGCTGCTCGACAAGAGTTTATTGAAAAGTACGGCGAGGAGCCGTAAACATTTGCCAAAATTTAGATCTGGTCAAAAAGACAGTCGCTGCTTGAAATCCAATCTTCATTTAAGTATTATTTATTTCCATGCTTACTGCCAGTGATATCAAAAAATTAATGCAGGTTTTTGCGACGAAGGCAGATCTTGAGGAGCTTGTCACGAAATCTGAGTTTCACCAAACGATGGATGATGTTATC
>Ga0209515_10003090_pt1 | contig 24335 bp, 27 predicted proteins | sample Subgroupgradi54m_FD_187454 | JGI IMG/M metagenome (GOLD analysis project Ga0209515, IMG submission 187454) | Subsurface groundwater microbial communities from S. Glens Falls, New York, USA - GMW60B uncontaminated upgradient, 5.4 m (SPAdes)... ... | reverse complement strand
CTAAGGTATTGTTGATTTTGTGTGCTCCACCGTGCAAAAGGTCTTCTCTTTTTAGATATATCTTTGCACCACCAATTTTTTCAGTTAGATTTTTTGCAAAGTAAAGAGGAGTTGGCCTACCTGCATATTCACGTAAATAATAGTCTAGTTCGTTTTTGAAATCTTTGTCATTTTTAAATTTTAAATAGGCTTCTTCTAATTCTTCTACTGCTGGAACTAGCGTCTCTGGAATGTATCTTCCTCCAAACTCGCCAAATTTTCCTGCCTTGGGATATTTTATTTTCATATAGATAACACCAGTTTTTCTACATGTCCCTTGATATCTTTACTCTTCATTATGCTACTTCCAACAAGAAAGGCGTCTGCACCACACTCATGAAGGAATTTGATATCTTTTGGAGATTCTATGCCGCTCTCAGAGAGAATTATTCTTTTTTCGTTTCTGTCTTTGAGAATTTCTTTTGTAGTATTCAGATCAATTTCCAAAGAATCTAAATTGCGATTGTTTATTCCAAGTATATCTGCATCTGTTTTCATTGATCTTGTAAATTCATTTTTTGTATGAGATTCTAAAAGAATCATGAGGTTTTTCTTGTGCGCATAGGCAATAAATTCGTCAATATCATTGGCAAATTTTTTGTCAAAGATTGTTTGTATGAGTAATATGCAGTCAGCACCAATTTTTTCAGCTGCATCTATCTGAATTTTGTCAATGACTATATCCTTCATTAAAAGAGGTACTTTGACTTGTTTTCGAATTTTTTGGAAATATTCTGGTGAGCCATTAAAAAGATGAGGTTGTGTAAGAATGGAAAGTCCAACTGCACCTCCTTGAATCATTAATTCTGCGATTTCTATAGGATCTGATATCTGACGAATGCTTCCAAGCGATGGGGAAGAAAATTTTACCTCTGTTATAAGTGGGGCATGTTTGTTTTTTCTTATGTCATCAACTAAATTATTTTTTGATCTGTGTAATTTTTCCGTGATCTCGTAAACTCCATCAGCTATGGCTTTTTGTGAATTATTTGCAAGTTGCTGTAACATATTTTTCATGATTTTTCAAACTCCTCGACTTTTTCTATATTGCCACAAAAACGAATAAAATCTCTAAAGGCATTATACGATTTACCACTTTTTATGGAATCTAGTGCCATTGGTATTGCCTCGTAAAAATCATTAACAATGCCTGAAATTATCAAACCTGCTGCTGCATTAAGCGCTGTTATTTCAATCATTGATTTGTTTGCGGTACCTTTCAATACTGTGATGAAGGATTTTATTGCTTCATCTTTTGATGAGACTTGAATATCACTGAGATTAGACTTTGCCAATCCAAAATCTTGCGGATTTAGAATTCTAATACTGATTTTACCATCTTTGAGATGACAAATTTGATTTTTTGATGTAGTGGAAAGCTCATCTAACCCATCGTGGGACAATACAGACATTACGTTTTCTGCACCGCGTGCCTTTAGCAATAAAACAATTCTTTCAAGATAATCTGCAGAAAAAACTCCGACTAACTGATTTCTTACTCCTGCTGGATTGCTTAGTGGTCCAAGCAAATTAAACGCAGTCCTTATTCCAAGAATTTTTCTTGCTTCTGCAATATTTTTCATTGCTGGATGAAATTTCTGTGCAAACATAAATCCTATTCCACATTTTTCTATAATCTCAGTTACTCTTTCTGGTGGCATGTTTAGATCATATCCAAAATATTCAAAAATATCAGCACTTCCAGAAATTCCTGAAACTGATCTGTTACCATGTTTTGCTATCGTTCCACCAACACTGTTAATTACAAACGCAGCAGTTGTGGAAACATTGAAGGTCCTCATCTTATCGCCACCTGTTCCACATACATCAATAATTCTGCCAGGCCTTTTTGGGCTAATATGAATAGCATATTGTTGCATTTTATCTAGCATCGCCAAAAGTTCTTCATCGGACTCGCCCTTATCAGTTAAATTTCTTAAAAAGTTGGCTGCTTCCTCAGAAGAGATTTGTCCCTTGAGTAATTCATCCATAATGCCACTCATCTCATCATAGTTAAGATCTTGATACAGTGAAAGCTTGTTTGTTAGTTCTGCAATCATTTTTTTATCAACTTTATGAAATTAGCTAGAATTTTTTTCCCTTCACCAGTCATTACAGATTCTGGGTGGAACTGTACTCCTTCGATGAGGTATTTTTTATGACTTACTGCCATTACCTCCTTGTCATCCTGTGCAACTGCAGTTACTTTGAGCACGTCTGGAATTACAGTCTTATCTCCTACTAGGGAATGATATCGAGTAGCTTTGAATGGATTTTGAACTCCTTCAAACAATGGGGATTCATAATATTCAACTGGACTAGTCTTTCCATGTCTTACATTACCAGCATTTACAACTTTTCCACCAAAGGCATGAATGATTCCTTGGTGCCCAAGACACACTCCTAGGATTGGGGTTGTCGGACCTAACTCGGTTATCACCTTGTTGCAGATTCCAAAATATTTTTCATCTTCTGGTGTGCCAGGTCCTGGTGATATTACAATTGCATCATATTTTCTTTCTTTGATTTCATCAATTGTTATTTTATCATTTCTAACAACATCTGATGTAACATTAAGCTCTCCAAGGAGCTGAGCAATATTGTAAACAAATGAATCATAGTTGTCGATTATTAGAAATTTCATTTTGATGCCTCCTTTAGCGCATTTAGCATTGCATCTGCTTTGTGCTGGGTTTCAAGCCACTCATTTTCAGCTTTAGAATCTGATACAATGCCAGCTCCAGTTTGAATAAATCCGTTTTTTCCTTCAAAAAATATTGTTCTTATTGCAATAGCAAAATCACAGCAACCATTAAAAGAAAAATATCCTACCGCTCCTGCATAGGATCCGCGCACGTCTGGCTCTAACTCATCAATTATTTCCATTGCGCGAATTTTTGGAGCACCAGAAACAGTTCCTGCTGGAAACACTGCCTTGATGGCATCAAATACGTCATATTTTTGATCCAAGCTTCCAACTACATGAGTAACTATGTGTTGTACATGACTGAATTTTTTGATAGCCATGAGCTCCTTTACATGTACAGAACCATATTTACAAACGCGTCCAATATCATTTCTACCAAGGTCTACAAGCATTGTGTGTTCGGCAAGTTCTTTCTCGTCATTTAGCATTTCTTGTTTTAATAACTCATTTTTTTTCTCATCATCAGTTATTGGCCTAGTGCCAGCAATGGGAAATGTCTCAACAACTTTTCCAGTGACTCGAAGTAGCATTTCAGGGCTCGAACCGATAATAACTCTATTTCCCATTTTCAAGTGATATAGGTATGGAGATGGATTTATCTGTCTAAGTGATTTGTATACTTTGAGAAGATCACCTTCTGCAGAAAATTTAAATTTTCTTGAAAGTACTACTTGGAAAATGTCTCCATCATGTATGTATTTTTTTGCCTTATCTACCATCTTTTCAAATTTTTGTCTATCTAGGTTTTCTGAAATTTCTGATACTGAGAATTTTTCGAACTCTGCCTCAGCAAATGTTACACTGTTGATTCTATTTTTGTCATAATAAAAATAAAATGATTTTTTCTCTTTATTGTCATATAAGATTCCATCAGTGTAAATTCCAAATTCCATTAGTGGTATGTCGTCTTTTTTATGTGAATCTGGAATTTTTTCCCATAGCCTGATGGCATCATAATTTATTACTCCTACTGCTCCTCCAAGATAACGATATTTCTGATCAGGAATTTCATAAAGGAGTTTTTTTATTTCAGATAATGGATCGTTTGTTAGAATTGTTCTAGTATTTCCATTTTTATCCCGTAGTACTATTCTGTCTGTATATCCTTTGATCACAATAGACGGATCAAATCCCATTATCGAAGTTTCTGCTAATTCTTCAGGTCCAGTTAAGGATTCAAACAAAAAGGAATAGTTGTAATTTCGTGAAATCTTGTTATACAGTTCAAATTGGGGGCTAGTTACGTCTAGGGGTATTATACTAAGCTTTGAATGTCCAAATGCGTCCACCCATATAGAAAGCCATGTTCTAACTATATTTAAAATTAAGCACATCACAGGAAGAACATCATAAGAAAATTACGGTATGGTACGGTACCTTTATATCGGATCCGGCTGTATTAAGATACATGTCTCAGATCTTGGCTCCAAGCCAGAAAAGAAGTGAAATCTTATTGTTTCAAGATCTATATTTTGTAAAAAAAGGCACGGCTGTAAAAACAGCGGTTCAAGAGGCCGTCTGTAGCATTTGTGAAAAGGGGCTTGAAGATGGAGTTTCAGTAACTGCAAAAACAATTAGGCAAAAAATCAAGTTCTTCTGTCAATACCATCTTCCAGTAGATTTCTAAATTAATTGAAAAAAGAAAATTAATTTTGTCTTAGTGGACTTGTAATTGCACCTTCAGAAGCTGAACCTACAAGTGATGCATATTTTGCTAACGCGCCAGTTTCGTAGTTTGGTTTTCTAGGTTTCCATTCTTTACGTCTTTGTGCAAGTTCGCTTTCAGATACTATCATGTCCAAAGTATTTTTTTCAATATTGATCACGATCTCATCGCCTTCTTTTACTAGTGCAATATTTCCACCAACAGCTGCTTCTGGAGAAACATGTCCTATCATAAGACCTCTTGTTGCGCCAGAAAATCTCCCATCTGTTACAAGGCAAACTTTTTCTCCAAGTTTTTGCCCCACAAGTGCTGCAGTTACTCCAAGCATCTCTCTCATACCAGGTCCTCCCTTGGGACCTTCATATCGTATTATCACAACATCATTTTCTTTTATTTCCCTTTTTGAAATGGCATCAAATGCATCTTCTTCTCTATCGAAAACTTTGGCTTTTCCACGAAATTCCGTAGCATGTACTCCAGCTACTTTTACTACTGCACCGTCTGGCGCAAGCGAACCTCTGAGAATTTCTAATGTTCCAGTTAGGTGAATTGGCGATTCGATCGGTTTGAGTACTTTTTGGTTTGCATCAAACGAAAGTGGAATCGAATCTAGATTTTGTTTGAGAGTCTTGCCAGTTGCGGTCATTGTATTTTCATTTAGAAGATTCTTTTTAGACAAGCTTTTCATCAAGATTGGAATTCCGCCAATTTTATCGAGATCAAGCATTACGTAAAACCCACCTGGTCTCATGTCTGCAATGTGTGGTGTCTTCTTTCTAATTCTTTCAAAATCATCAAGTGAAAGTTTTACTCCAATCTCACGTGATAAAGCTAAAAGATGAAGAACTGCATTTGTAGAGCCACCTATTGCATTGGCTACAGTTATTGCATTTTCAAACGCCTCAAAGGAAAGAATATCTTTTGGTCTTATGCCATTTTCTAAAAGATTTAGCACAGCTCTGCCACTATCATACACCATCTTTTCTCTTCTTGGGTCTTCAGCTGGAGGTGATGCACTTCCAGGTAAAGCAATTCCGATTGCCTCGCTAATTGATGCCATTGTATTTGCGGTATACATGCCACCACAAGAACCAGCATTTGGACATGCAACGTTTTCAAGATTTTTCAAGGCTTCAAGTGTTAATTGGCCTGCTTCGTATGCTCCTACAGCCTCGTAAACGTCTTGTATCGTTACTTGTTTTCCTTCATAAATTCCTGGCATGATTGTTCCACCGTAAACAAAAACTGATGGAATGTTTAGTCTAGCCATGCCCATCATGGTACCAGGTAAACTTTTGTCACACCCTGCTATTCCTACTAATCCATCATATTGATGAGCTCTTACCATTACTTCAATAGAATCTGCAATTATTTCCCTGCTAACTAGAGATGCTTTCATGCCTTCATGTCCCATGGCAATGCCATCGCTTACAGCAATTGTTGCAAACTCCCTTGGTGTACCGCCAGAATCACTTACTCCTTGTTTTGCATTTTGTGCCAGTCTTCCAAGATGTATATTGCATGGTGTAGCTTCATTTCCAGTATGAGATACCCCAATGAAGGGTTTGCTAAAGTCCTCATCTTTTAATCCCATTGCCTTGTACATGGCTCTGTGAGGGGCTCTGGATGGTCCTACTACTACATTTCTACTTGATATTTCCATTTTGAATACTGTGGGGAGATTATTGGCATAATTTTAGCTTTCCATTGAAAACCAAATGAAACTGTTTAGTTTACTTGCTTTATTCTAGGATTTCCAAGTCAATGCAGGCTTTATTCTAAATCAGTTTTTTCTAATTCTTGGCAAAGTTTTTTATAATTTTCTATCAAGTCTTTGAAAACTAGGAAAATTGCATTGACATTTTTCTGGGCAAGCTCAAAACGCATGGTTTTCTCGACAAGATAAGAGGGTTCCTTGGGATCTAAACCCGTATCTTCCCAGATTCTATCAATATCACTCATTAATTTCTGTAAATTCACTTCCTTTTGATGTATTTTTTCTTTCAATTCTCTAACTATTGGAGATTCCATTACTTGCTTCCTAAAACAAGATGAAGATATAAGAAAAACCTTGATTCTATGGTATAGTCTGTAAGAACAAATGACCTTAAAAATTTAGACAATATTATATTTTATAAAAAATATTACAAAAACTCTGTAAATTATAGTAAAATTTTATCATTTCCAAAAGTGGAAATCAGTATGTTACCAGAGGATACATCCTAGATTTCAATAGATATGGATTCTAATATATGACATGCAAGATACGGCAGAAGTAGCAACAGATAACTTTGAACTAGGTGGCAATATGTACATAGCTGCCATCAAACGCCTTAATAAAAAAATACAGGTTATTCAGACAAGTTAGGTAAATTTTCTTTTTGATGATTCAAAAATTATGAATGAATCTATGCTTATTCTTTAAATTACATCAGATGATGGAATATGCCAACTAATCACGTGGGAGATATTTTCTGATTAATTTTTTAGCCTCTTTAATTGTATCTTTACGATCTTTTGTATTCAAATATTTTTTTAATCTTAGATTGTAATCATTCAAAAATTCTTGCATGGTTGCATTCTTCTTGCCTAAAGTATAAGAAGCCCATTTACTTTTGCTTCGTGTTCTGTATTTTTGAAGAGGATTCTTCATTAGGAAAAACCATGATTTTTTTTTATTTCTATATGCACTTACTGGAAGATATCCTATTAGTGGAAGATGTTTTTTATTATTCGAACTTCTTTATTCTTAAACGATTCTTTATACAATTTATCTTCATCATCAGATGGATAATGACTTTCATATACTACCGTTGCATCAGAAATTTCAAATTCGTCAGAATATCCACATAAGAAATCAACTCTTTTTAGGTTCTTTTTAGAAAGAAGACGTTTTGCTATTGAACGAGATCTGCAAAACCTATCTGCGTCTTGTTCTATCCCAATTGCTCTCTTAACCTTGCCATGAGTTATAGCCATTATAATCACGCGGCCATGACCTGATCCTAAATCATAGAATACATCATTTCTTCTTAATCTGGCTAATCTGAACATCTTGATTATCTCTGTAGGTGTTACAGCATTTGCTGGTCCCCATTCATTTTCTAATCGTTTTTCTGTCTTGATACCCAAACTTGTTATTAAATGAAGAATTTTTTAGTATTTCTAAATTTCCAACAAATCATGATATTGTGTCTAAAACAGATTTTCTAGATACGAAAAAGGCCTAGATCCTAGTCAAAACAAACTGATTTAATTAACACTTCTTCACAATTATACGCGCTTTTAATAATTAGGCTAATACAAAAATAGATTATGACAATTCAACTGCATAGGTTATTTGTAATTTTATCTATACTTCTACTGAGTTCGATTTTTTTACCTGCGTATGCTGAAGTCACATCTCTTAAAACCAATACGCCGTTTTACAAAGGTGGAAACAAAATCTACTTTTCTGGTACTACTTTGAACACAGATCAGCAAGCTGTTACTATGGTAATCTATAATCCAAACAATGAATTTGTACTTTTATTAACTGGAATTTCCGATAGTAGTACTCACACATTTCAAATAATTATTGATACTAGTAGCCAAGAAAATCAACAAAAATTCTCACTAAAAGGAATTTACAACGCGACTGCATTTATTGCCTATAAGACAGCTGGAAAAACAGTAAATTTTATTTTTTCACCTGATGGATCTCCTATGCTACCTTCTCAGCCAACAAACCTCATGACAACTCCTATATCCTCAACAGAAATCGACCTTAGCTGGATTATTCCATCGTTAAATGGTGGTTCGACAATAAACGGATACAAAATTGAACGAAATGATGGAAGTGGATTTAATGTAATTCAAAACACACAAACAACAACATATCAAGACACAGGTTTAACTCCAAGTAAACAATATTCGTATAGGGTATCCGCAATGACCTCTGCTGGTACAAGTAATCCATCTGATGTAATGTCTGCAACGACATTGTCAGCACCAACACAGACTAACTCTGGTTCTCACGTTCCACCAGTCCAAAACAATACTGGGGCTTCTAGTCAAACAACTAATGACAATCAATCAATTGATCAACTAATCAAACAAAGAATTGAAAATGCAAAGCGATTACAACAACTGTTACAATCAAAATTGAAACAAATCTCATTAAATGAAAATATGGGCGTTGGAGATTTAATTGGGAATACTTTTTCGGCACAAACACAAAATTTAGGGAACATTCTACAATCGTTTAATTTTAACAATCTTTTGTATCCTTTGATGATTCTAGCTGGAGTTGGCGTTATTGTAGCAGTTATTATTGTAAAGAAAAATGGACTTTGGTTTAATCCAAGTTTCAAATCAACGGACAGGCATCATACAAGTGATTCAATGGAATCAGAAAAACAAGATGATGTTCCAGTTGAAGAAGATTATTCCCTTATGATTCTAAAAAATAGACTTGCCAAGGGCGAAATAACAATTGAAGAATACAACAGGCTAAAAGATGCTCTAAGAGAATCCTAGGTAATCAACTTGAAAGAATCGACTCTAGCAAGTTGATCATTTATCTGGGTTTCATTTTCATTGCCATATGAAATTAAGATTCTATCACCTTGCTTAAACACGTAATTACGAATACTTGATACTTGTTGGTGATTTATGTAGAATTTTAGAGTGTACTTGTCATTGCTACAAAACTGTCTTTTGTCTGGGAAGATAAAGCATTGGTCAGTAAATCCAATATGAAGAGAATTAAAGAAGAATCCCAAAGTTACATTTGCAGCATGCATATGAAGGGTTTCACCGTTATCTTTCTCAACGTGTATGTAGGGGGTCTTTAGTTGATAAGCAGGAGAAGAATAATCAAACATCTGGTTGTAAATCATAGTTAACAATCCTGCATGAACGTGGATTCCGCCAAGTGGGCCTGCTCCGGGCGGCACTCCTGTAGGAGTTACGGTAGTTGATAATTCATAGAAATTATAACTTGTAACTGCAAGAACTGCAATGATTCCACCAAAAACGCCAAGAGCTATCAGTTTGTATTTCACCTTTTGTTTTTGATGTTTTTCAACGTAACTTTCTCGTTCTTTTTCTCGCTCTTCTCGATATTTTTTGCCCATAGGTTGATAAAAGTCAAATTTTCACCCTAAATAACAGTATCTGGTCATGACTTTACCGCGGTTAAGTAAACTCAACCAGTATTTTTTGTCTTAAACTGTGGTGAAACAGTATTTGATATCTTCATTGAGTTTAGTGTGTTACTAAAATCCATACTATATTTGTCAAATTCAGTTGTTTGCGCATACATGATTACTTCAAGTATGTATTTTTCTGTTACATATAGAAAGAAGTCACATAATTTCATTTTTTTGCATTAATTTAAATAAAATACTAGACGCAATACTGTATGAATTGTCTGTTCTGTGATATTCTTGAGGGAAAAGTAAAGGCGCATTTTGTTTATGAGGATAAATCTCATGTAGCTATATTGGATAAATATCCTATCCAGTTGGGCCATACGCTTGTCATGCCACGAGATCATCATGAAAAAATTACTGACATGAATACAGAAAACGTTTCTTCATTGTTTTCTAAGATTCCTGTTATTGCACGGGCAATATTGGACGTTACTAAAGCAGATGGCTTTAACATCGGGCAAAATAACGGAAAAGCTGCAAACCAGATAGTTCCTCACGTTCACGTTCATATCATACCTCGACATTCTAATACTGGTCCAGGTTGGACAAAAAGAATGATTTCAAATGAAGCGGATTTAGAAAACTTGGCAGCAAAAATACGAAAATGTGTGCAACCAGTTCAATGAAGTCTTGTCTTCTGGAATTCAAAGAAGAGTGATTCTTAACTAATCCTAAAATCTAGGTGTGATTTGTTCCACGAAGTAAAATTCAAATTAATTGATACAATGTATCAGAAAGTTACTTCTCAATTCTTATTTATCTAATTTAGTCTTTTAAAACAGAGACTGTAGGCGCTACCAGACCAACCGTGAAGTCATTAACCACATCACGTAACTTGCCTACAGTTTCATTTTTACTAAATTTTTAATGGTTTTGGATCAGTTTAATTCCTTTATTATGGATTCCATGTCTGTTCTTGTCAAACCGACATGTTTCTTAGCATCTCTTCTTGCAATGATTTTTCCCTCTTGAAAGGCAATCATCGTTGGTACCGCCTGGATGTTGAATCTATCCCAAAGTGGATTTTCATCTTCATTTACTAATGCAGCTTTTTTCTGGGCTTTTCCTGAACTCATTTCTTCAAAAGTTGGTTTAAAATTTGCACAATAAGGACACCAGCCAGCATAAAACAGTACCAATGTTTTCTGTCCATTGTTTAATACCTTAGAATCAAATTCCTCAGGCAATACATGTTCCATAGGTTGAACTGATCTTGTAAAATATTTAGAGCTACCGAAAATGAATTTTTATTACAAAAATAAATTTAAAACGAGTCAACTTATTGATTTGGATTATATCTCAAAAACGCCCCGACTTTTCCAATACTAGATAACATTGTACCATGTTCTGTTGTGCCTGATATTACCTCTACTTTTGCACCAGTTTCTCCAGCAATTAATGCCAAATAGTCTACGATGTCTCGTTCAGTTGCTTCAGAATCCATGCTTTTACAATTAGGACAAGGCGAGCTTAAAAGTTCCTGAGTTCTTTGTATTAGCTTGGGTCGTTCCAAAATTTCTGTTTGTACATTTTGACATCTTCTACATGTAACATCAAGTTTTCGTAGATTGGTGTCATCAGTGATAAGAATCAAGCTTACAACATTTCTTTTTAGAAGATCGATGATATCATTCAAACCATAAACTGCAAGTCCTCTTGAAAAATGAATCTCATGAAATAGTTTCTCGACAAACTTCTTTTCTTCTACCATTCTATAATCAGATAATACTTCTTGTGCTCTAGCAAATGCTTCACGAACTCCCTCTGAACCAGCATATGAAGTATCAAGAGTTGCTATGATCATGTTTTGAAGTCTATATTCGAGATATTCTTCTCGTATGAAAGTCTCTTTTGTGGGACCAGGACCGGAAATTATTAGCCCCTTTATTGGATAAACGTCTATAAAATACTCTCTTGTTGTATCTGCAACTCTGTGATAATATCCACTAAGCTCCATTTCTCTTAACCTTTCAAATCTTCTTGCTGATTGACCCCCCTGTCTGTGTTTTCCTGCTACTCCAGAGGAAGTTTCTGATAATACTTCTAGCTTGTCGCCATGTAAAAGACCCCATCCTGCGTCTTTTGCATCAATTGCCAAAAATCCAATCATGTTTTCATCTTTTAGCATGTCTTTTAGCAATTCAACATGAAAATGATCATCACATCTATACAGAAATGTCTGTAACTCTTTTGGGGGTTCTATTTCGTAAAGTTTGATGACTTCACTGCCAATGGGTCCCCCTCCTTCTGCTGGGAGTGCGCCACAAAAGATCACTAGTCCTTTGTCTGGAGGTTTTTTGTAAAGCTTTAATCTTTGAATGACACGTGAGAGTGCATCGACAACATGAGTTCTTGTAAGATCTGATTTGATGTTATCTGCAGTCCCCTGCTCTTCCCGTAATCCGTTTATTACTTCGTGTAAAGCTTTCTTTGGCGGTATGTATAAAGAGATAAGCTCAGTCCCACGACCAGATTTGTCTGAAAGTTCCTCTAACGTTTTTCGTAATTTGTACATTTTTACAGAGTCTTGTTTTTCAATTGTAGGCTTACCCATTAACATGACCTCTTGAGATTATGAATATTAAGTTTGGTTTGAATTGAAAATTTAGATTCAAAAAGTTGAATGAATTAATGTCTATGTCGTTGAATTATTTTGCTTTTGATCTTTATGTTGTTAATATTCATCTTTTAGTGTATTGAGTTTTGTCAGATTGTATCAAGAACTTGCTTGAAAACTGAAAATGGTTGATTTCCAGTTATTTTTCCATAGACTTTTTTACTATCCAATATCAAAAATGACGGTGTAGCATCAATTCCTATTTTTTCTCCAAATTGTTGATTGTCAAGAACTTTTTGTTCGTATTTCTTACCGTCAAGGCATTTGTCAAATTGTACAAGGTCTAATCCTACCGTTGTTGCAAACTGATCTAATGACTTTTTATTTACCCATCCTGTTCTTTCGCCAGCCCAGTTTTTGTATAACTCATCATGATAACTCCAATACTTGTCTTGGTCGTTAGCACAGTATGATGCTTCTGCAGCTAGAACTGAATCGGGTCCGTTTAATGGAAAGTCTCGAAATACAATGTTTGCTTTGCCTGTGTTGACATATTCTTGGATAAGTGAATTCAAGCCAGTTTGATGAAAGGCATGACAATACGTGCATTGGTAATCACCCCATTCTACTATCGTAATTGGAGCATTGGGGTTTCCAAGAATAGGAGACCCATTCTGACTTAACATTTGAATGGTTATCTTGGAATCCTTTTGGTTATTATGGGGGGTAAGCATGTATGATAACGCAATAAGCGTGATAATTACAGGTATTGCGATGACATAGTATTTTTTCACATTCGAGTTGTGTTTTGAATCGAATATTAAGATTGTTTAACCCAACTTCTCGGTTATATTAATACCAGTCAACCAAGCCTAAGCCCCTACAAATGTTTTTCATGATCAGCAATGGTCTGCAATGCAGAACTTTTTGCTGCTATTTCTGCTGTTTTCGTGTCTTCCGCACTTCCTATAATTATTATATCATAATCATGTGGATTCAATCCCTTAATTATGGAAGTACGTATTTTTAGATCCTTTTGCAGGGCATCATTATTCTTATTATCAGGCATCAGAAATTTGCCTTCTTTGAATATCAGAGTTGTTGCACCAACAGCTCCGATCTTTATTGCCGCGTCTCGTTGTTCTATCCCTGACTTTACATTTCCAGCAAGTCCCTTTACTAATACTGCATGATTGAATTTTGCAAGTGCGATAGAGCATTTTGGAATATCCATCTCTGCAGGAACGGTAGAATGTAATTTAGCATATACGGACTTTCCTTTATTTGTTAACCACATTCCTGCATTAGAAGTTTCAATCATGCCGCTCATTTTCAAATGTTTTACGAGTGTCTTGATAGAACCTTCCCCAAGCCTCAGTTCATTGATCAATAATGCTCTACTTATTCTATTTTTTTCCATTAGTTGCAACGCTTTGAAAACATGTGCTAGATCAAAAGTAAGGATTCTGCTAGGGGCATATCTGTCTGCCACTTTAGATAGTGTTCGAATTACTTGGTGCATTTGCTTTGATCTAAAGACATGCAAGTCCATAATATTAATTATTGAGTCTAGTTGGATAAACCACCCAACCGTTTAAATAACATTCTCTTTACCGGATTTTAGTTGACAAATACATCTCAGATAACAAAATCACAGAGTGCAGTCCCAATAATTGCTGTAGCGGTTCTGTTTGCATTGTTTGGACTAGGATACTTTGTAGTGGGTTTTGATCAGGGGCAGCTATTTAGCATAGTGGAAGGGCATATGACATATCCCCAGATGAATGGTGTGGGATATCTGCACGAATTTACCCACGACATGAGACACGCATCGGGTTTTGCGTGTCACTAATGTGATATAAAATGAAAACCCTTTCTTTTCTTTTTATTGTAATAGTCGCAGGTCTTTTATCAGGACTGGTTCACGGTCTTGTTAATGTCGCATTTGTGGAACCATATCTTGATAACGCCATAGGAATTGAAAACCAGCGTTTGTTTGCAGAAGGAAAAGCCCAAGATACCCCGCAATTTTGGCAACAGTTTACAGATTATAGAATATGGCAGAAGCAGGGTTCCATAGTTGCAGGCGGAATATTGGGAATTGCTACAGGTGCATTGTTTGGATTGGTGTTTGCATACTCTAGGCATATGCTTCTAGGTCAAACTGATATCAAAAAAGCTCTAGTGCTTGCAGGTATAATGTGGGCTGTACTTTATTTCATTCCATTTTTGAAATATCCAGCAAATCCTCCAACCGTAGGAGATCCTAATACAATAGTTTTCAGAGCTACAACGTATGCTTTGTTCGTAGCATTATCAAGTCTTGGGGCATTTGGATTTTCCAGAGTCTACAAAAAAATGCAGAGTAAAAAATTGGTTGCGTTTTTAGGATATGCGGTATATGTGATGATATTATTTGTGGTCATGCCACCAAATCCAGATGTAATTAAGACTCCAATGGATCTGGTAAATGGATTTAGAGAAATATCAGCAGTTACAATGACGATATATTGGATTGCAAATGCCATAATACTTGGCTATCTATGGAAGAGATTCCAGCCGCATCTTGAAAAAGAACAAAAACTTAGTTAATTTTATCTTCAAAGATATATTTGAGACCACACTAAAATGTGATCTACATGTCTACCCATTTTGATCATTTGGTGTCAGGATAATTACTGGTTCGGGTTTTCTTATGCTTACATCTGCTTTACTTATTCTACTTTTGTAAAGCTTGAATTTTTTTCCATTGTCTGACAAAATCCATTTGTCAACTTTAACAAGTGCAATCTCTTCAAGATCCGAAATCTTTTTGTAAACTGAACTCAGTGGGATTCTATGTTCTTCAGAAAGCTCCATCGCAGTCTTTCCTTGTTTGATTATGGAAAACAGTATGGACCTTGATTGAGCATCCGCTAAAGCCTCTATGACTTTTTGATTTACGTCATACTTTTTTAGTTGTGATAGTGAGAGCCTTTTTCTCAACATTTTCTCAATTAGTATAGCCTAACTATTTAAACGAGATGTAACTCATTCTAAAAATTTGGAGCATCTTTGTTGTTTAAATAAAGTTAGCTTATCCTAACTGAGATATATGATAGATTACTGGCAGCTCTTACTTTTGGGTGCTATAGCAGGTTTCACAATATTTCTAGGTCTTCCAGTAGCTAGATTACAAAATCTAAGTTCAAAAAAGAAGGGATTCCTTAACGCACTTGCATTAGGAATTTTGGTATTTTTAATAATTGATGTGTTCAGTCATGCATATGAGACTGCATCAAATGCGGCGACTGATGCATTTTCTGGAAAAGGAAGTACAGGAGATGCAGTAGTTGATCTTACTGCAATGTTTGGTGGAATTGCCATTGGTCTTATTGGATTAGTGTACTATGAAACAAAGGTAATGACAAAAAAGTTTCCACAAGTTTTATCTCTTGAAAATATCAAGAGTGGTGATGAACATCTTCACAAGGTATTCCATGATGCAAGTGCATACAAGCTTGCCATGATGATTGCAATTGGAATTGGTTCTCATAACTTTAGTGAAGGATTAGCGATTGGTCAATCATATATTGCAGGACAGATAGGGCTGGCAATAATTTTGATAATTGGATTCGGAGCACACAATACCACTGAAGGATTTGGAATCGCAGGTCCACTTACAGGGCTTGTAACAAAGCCATCTGCTAGATTTCTTGCAAAGGTAGGTCTAGTTGGTGGTGGACCTACATTTATTGGTACGATACTAGGCAGTTTGTGGAATTCTAACATAGCATACATCCTGTTCTTATCTATTGCAGGTGGTGCACTCATCTACGTTTCCATGTTGATGTATAACACAGGAAGAAAGTATACAACAAACGATATTCTGATGGTTGGCATTTTTATAGGTCTGTGTATTGGGTTTGTTACCGATCTTGTGGTCAAACTTGGTGGCGCGTAACTATTTTAATAACAGAAAGTTTTAGGTTGTTATTTTTGATAATAGGTTTTCCTTTTTAGCCTTCTTGATTTCTCTAGCTATTCTTCTTCCCATGCTCATTGGTTCATCATAAAGGAATGTCGAATAGGGTGACCCGTCAACATATAGATTGGTTCCAGCAACTATTCTTGCAGAGAACTCAAATGTAGTGAATTTTCCATTATCATCATAAACTCCTTCTAAACAAAATGGCCCATTCATTCCAGGAGCAACGAGTCTTTTTGAGGCATCAACAAATCTCTCTCCCATAGAATAGACTTCATCAAGAAGTGATTCCCTCAAAACTATTGGGATGTTTCCAATTACGTTAAAGGATGGAATCAAATCAACCTCTATTTGTTGGGGTGCGGGAATTCTTCCAAGGCCATCAATATCGGACTCATATCTTCTATCTACTCCAAAAAACTCTAATTCGTCAGTTAACGGTGAAAAAAAGTATTGAAGATATGCTGATACTCCAAATGCATATTCTTGCAGGTATAGATCACTATCTCCTTTGATAATACCTTGAGAAATTAACTTGTCACGTTTTTTGTTATAGTCTTTCTCACTTGTAGTCAAAAAATATCCTTTGCCTCCAGCTGCTCCGTATCTCTTTGCTATTACTAATGTCTTGATCTCTTTTGGGCTTGGAATGGTTTTAGGAATTTTGAGCTTTGATTCAATCATTAATTTTTCTTTCATCTTTCTATCTGATTCCCATCTGAGGATCCATTTGTTGCCAAAGATCGGAATTTTAATTGATTCTATCTGCGATGAATCCATTTGGGAAATAAGAGTTCCGTGTGGAATTAGCACCGCATCTTCATCTTTTAGCTTTGAAGTACATTTTTGTTCTGTTAATTCTAAAAATGAATCGACGAGTATTAATTCATCTATGAATCTAAATCTGCGATAAAGTTTTTCGCGTTTTTTTTCACATATGAGTAAAGTCTTGAAACCTTCATCTTTTGCTCCTTTTAAGACCTGTAATGCACAATGAGACCCAAGAGTAGCAATTGTAGTCATTTTTCTTCGATAATTTTCCTTACAGACGGCTCTTTATGAAAGTTCCACGTAGGAATTGGAAATAAAAGAGAACACATCATCAATTAAATCAATTTGATAAATCTAACCTTGATCATGTTAATTTATAGAGTTTTTTAGGAAATGGAAATTAGTGTCCACGAATGAATCCCTGGTGCTATTCCAAATTTGGATGAAAAAGTCCTTATATTATAGATTTTAAATAATTAAGGGTTGCAATTGGAAAAATTGGGTTATGGTAATACTAGATTAGTAACAATTAAAACTAAATCGATAATTTCATTAATTCTCCATTCATATGCTGATGACGACAAGAAAAAAATTCTAAATGTTACAGCAAACAAACCCCGTATAATTTTAGATATCATAAATGCATGCAAATTGCCTCAAACCTCTTCTTACAGGAAAATTAATTCGCTTATAAAAAATGGTTTGTTAATTCCAGACGGTCAAATTCCAAGAAAATTTGGGAAAAAGGTTACAAAATATGTTGCACTATTTGGGAATTTAGAAATTAATATAATAAAAAATGATATTAGCGTTAAGGCAAGGTTAAGTGAAGGTGCACGTCATGCCATCTTTCGTATGATGCGTGAGAAAATTGTAAACTTTAATAAAAAACAAAAAGTGTCTAGTTCAAAAAATTATCAAGTCGTTCAGACCAAGGCCATTTCCATACCTACTGATTCCTTGATTCCGTTCCTTCTAAAAGGAGGTATAATCAAAGTTTGAAATCTTCAAAAGGGTCTCTGTCTCAAACAAAATAGACAACTCTTTTTTAATATATCTAGATAAATTATATTCATACCAGACACAGGTACGTGGTTAACTTGCTGAGATGGCCCTCTCAACAAGAACCACTTTTTATTCCCCATGATTTCTGTATTTGCTTTTGTTCAAAACTTCAAAAATGTCCATTCAAAACATAAATTAACACTAACTAGGGCAGATTTGATGAAAAGGCTTGGCAGATAGCGATCTTGGAACTTGGCGTAGAACGATTTACTCAAACGAAATTGATCCTACCTTAGATGGAAAAGAAGTAATTGTAATGGGATGGGTTTCTAGTGTTAGAGACCATGGAAACCTTGTATTCATGATGATTAATGACAAAAATGGTGAAATTCAGGTTACTGCTAAAAAAGGAGATTGTCGTGAAGAAATAAGACAAGAAATTGTTAAGCTAAAAGAACAATCGAGTGTTGCCATCAAAGGAATAATCAAACCATCAAACAAGGCTCCGCATGGAGCAGAAATTGCACCACTTGAAATGAAAATTTTTTCCATGGCAGAAAAGATTGCCCCCTTTACTTCACAAACAAAAATAGTGGCCAACATTGATACTCGACTAGAAATACGTGCTGTAGATCTCAGAAGGAATATCTTGCAACATGTTTTCAGAGCACGAAGTTTAGTTTTAAAATCAATCCGAGATTATCTGTACGAAAAAGAATTTGTTGAAGTAAATACTCCAAAAATGATTGCAACAGCGACTGAGGGAGGTGCAGCACTGTTTCCGATATTTTACTATAACAAGGAAGCATTTCTTGCCCAAAGCCCGCAGCTTTACAAAGAACAATTGACAATGAGCTTTGAGAAGGTTTTTGAAATTGCTCCTATCTTCAGGGCAGAACCTTCTAGGACAAACAGGCATCTTTCCGAAGCAATTTCAATAGATCTTGAAGAAGCTTTTTCGGATTATAACGATATCATGAAACACATTGAAAACATCGTAAAGCGAGCAGTTCAGACAGTACAAGATTATCACACAAAATCAAATTCAGGTATCACGTTTCAAATTCCAGAAGTTCCTAATTCTATACCTCAATACACATATTCTGAGCTAATTGAAAAGATGCAAAAAACTGGAATAAAAACCGAATGGGGAGACGACTTATATGCATCTAATCTCAAAAAACTCGACCTTGCAGGATTTTATTTCGTAAAGGATTGGCCATTGGGACCCAAGCCATTTTACGTCAAGGCCAAAGCCGATAATTCCAAAATATCTGAATCATTTGATTTTATGTATGGAGATTTGGAGCTTTCATCTGGCAGCACAAGAATTGAGAAAAGATCCGAGCTTGAAGAAAGAATGAAAAACAAAGGATTCAAACTAGACGCTTTTGACTATCATCTTAGGGTGTTCGATTATGGTGTTCCACCTCATGCTGGTTGTGGAATTGGTCTTGAAAGGTTGATGATGGCACTAACCGGAACAGAAAATATTAGAGATGTAACATTTTATCCAAGAGATGTGGATAGACTCACACCGTAGTGAAAACAATGGTAGATAGAAAAGAAATAGAACACCTTAGTAATTTAATAAAAATAGATATTTCGAATCCTCAAAAATACATTACGCAAGTTGAAAAAATTTTGAATTACTTTGAACTTTTGGACAAAGTTGAGATTAAGACAGATGATTTAATAAGACAAGAATTAACTCTTGATAAACTACGTGAAGATAAATTTGTACCGTTTGAGGATAAACTTATTGAAAACCTGAAAAAAACAAAAGAAAATTTTGTTAGGGCACCAAAGATGGTTTAAAATGAACCTTGCAATCTCAATATCACAATATGTGCAACAGATACATGACGGAGTGTTGTCATCTGAAGAGTTTATTGCAAAAACACTTGAAAGAATAAACAAGGTTGACAAAACCCTTCATGCATTCATATCCATAAACGAAAACGCCTTAGAACAAGCCAAACAGATAGACAAGAAACTAAAAGGAAAAGAAAAAGTTGGCGCTTGCCTTGGTATGCCAATTTCAATTAAAGACAACATTTGCACAAAAGGGATTAAAACTACTTGCGCATCAAAAATGCTTGAAGATTTTGTTGCTCCATATGATGCAACTGTTATTTCAAAATTAAAATCTCAAGACGCAATAATTATTGGTAAAGCAAACTTGGATGAATTTGCAATGGGTTCTACTACGGAATTTAGTTATTTTGGTCCAAGCAGAAATCCGTGGAATCCAGACTATGTTCCTGGCGGTTCATCAGGTGGAAGTGGTGTCTCTGTAAGTGCGCTTGAATGCATTGCCTCACTTGGTTCTGATACGGGCGGTTCTGTGAGAAGTCCTGCTAGTTTCTGTTCTGTGGTTGGATTAAAACCCACTTATGGTCTGATTAGCAGATATGGTCTTGTTTCATTTGCAAACAGCATTGAACAGGTAGGTCCACTTGCACGAACTGTAGAAGATATCGCGTTTATTTTGAACATTATTGCAGGGCATGATTTACACGATAATACTACTATTGAAAGTGGAAAACCTGATTATACAAAAGATCTAGATGTTGGTGTTTCAGGAAAAAAAATTGGAATAATTTCAGAAATGATAGGTGACGGTGTAGACAAAGAGGTACAATCAGCTACAAAAGACGCCGTGTCAAGATTTGAAAAACTCGGTGCAGAATGTGTTTCAATTTCTCTTGATTCTGCAAAACATTCTGTTGCGGCATATTATACACTAGCATCTGCAGAAGCAAGTAGTAACCTTGCACGATTTGATAATCTAAGATACGGATTTGATTTTAGCGTAGAAGGGTATGAGTATAACCAATACATTTCGAAAGCAAGAAGCAATTTTGGTCCAGAAGTCACAAGAAGGATGCTACTTGGTACGTTCGTATTATCAACTGGATATTACGGGAAATATTATCAAAAGGCACAAAAAGTTAGAAGTTTAATTAAATCACAACTTGCTGAATCCTTTAAGAAAGTAGATCTTCTTTTAGCACCAACAATGCCAATTTTACCATTTAAAATTGGCGAAAAAATTGACGATCCATTAAAGATCTACTTGCTTGATATTAATACAATAATAGCCAATCTTTCTGGAATTCCTGCAATTTCTGTTCCTTTTGCTATTGCAAAAGGATTGCCTATAGGAATTCAGCTCTTTGCAAACTCACTTCAAGAAAAACAACTTTTACAAGCTGCCCATGCATTACAAAAAACAACAAACCTTCCCGGAGTGCCAATTTGACCAAGATAGGATTAGAAATTCACTGTCAACTTACAAAACTTGAGAGTAAACTATTCTGTTCTTGCAAAGCAGACTATCGAAGCTTTGAGCCAAATTCTAACATATGTCCTGTATGTATGGGCTTGCCTGGCTCATTACCAATTCTGAATAAAAAAGCCGTTGAAAAGGCATCTATGTTATCTATTGCGTTGGAATGTAAGATTCCTCCAAAGATTAGCTTTTTTAGAAAAAATTACTTTTATCCTGACTTGCCAAAAAATTTTCAAATTACACAGTATAATGCATATGGTCCTACCAGTATAGGTTATGAAGGCAAAATCATAATTGAAGACAAGGAAATAAGAATTAGAAGAATACAGTTAGAAGAAGATCCTGGCAGGCTTGTGTATAGTGGTAGTTCAGAAAAAACGCAGATTACTTTAGTTGATTACAACAGGGCTGGCACACCACTTGTTGAGATGGTGACTGAACCAGATTTTGAAAACCCAAAACAAGTCCGCATCTTTTTGAATATTCTAGCAGATCTTGTGGAAAACCTTGGTATAGCAGACCCATATTTAGAAGGTGCATTTAGGGTGGATGGAAATATTTCCATTGAAAAAGGAAATCGTGTTGAAATTAAAAACGTGGGGTCATTTCGCGATATAGAAAAGGCACTTCACTTTGAAATAACACGACAACAAAGCTTAGCAGAAAGAGGAATCCATATTCCTGCAGAAACAAGACACTGGGATGAAGCAAGAAAAATTACCGCCTCCTCTAGATCGAAAGAGGAAGAACAAGATTATAGATATTTTCCAGAGGAAGACATCCCGAAAATAATCATTGAAAAAACTCTACTTGACAGCTTGAAAAAAATCATGCCAGAAAGCGTCATGTCTAAAAAAGAAAGATACATCAACAAATATGGAATTCCAGGTCAAGTTGCCGAAATCTTATCTTCTGACAAGTTTTATTCTGATTTATTTGAACAAGCTCACACAGAAAAAAACGCTAAAGAGATTGCGAATCTCATAACTACAGATCTCAAAGGCTTTGCAGATACAAATGAACAACGGGAACAACTTAAACTTACACCAAAGCACCTTTCGGATTTAGCTGATGCAATACTAAATAACAAAATTACAAGAAATTCTGGGAAGCTCGCTTTACAAGAAATAATAAAGACAGGAAAACCTCTCTCAGAAATAATTTCCACTCTTGACCTAGGCCATGTTGATGATGAATCATCACTTTTAAAAACAATAGAAGAAGTTTTTATCGAAGAACAAAAAGCTGTCTCTGAAGCAAAACAAAACCCTGATACAATTAACTATCTTGTGGGCAAAGTAATGAGGAAAACAAAAGGTAAGGCTAATCCTAATCTTACCCTTGATATAATTAGGAAAAAGCTAGACTCCCAGTAACGCTACAGTTTTGCCGTTTTCATCCACATTATTTTTGATTATCATACAAAACTTGCCACTATAGTATATCAAACTACGTTTCTTAATTTAAAATCAACAAATTCGAGACTTGAACAAAGGGAAAATCTGCCAGTAAGGAGGTGTTTATATAAATACAACCCGTAATACAGGTGTACTGGTTTTAGATAAGGATACTCAAAGTAAATTGAAATGCATTGAAGAAAACTGCCCAAAAAGGCCTCTAATAACTGACAGCAATACTGGCGAGGTATTGTGTTCTGGTTGTGGGTTGGTTGTGATGGACAAAGTTGAGGTAATAGGTCCTGAACAGAATGTTTTCAGTAGTGAAGAATATTTTGAAAAAGCAAGGACCGGAGCTAAATCATCGTTGGCAATTGACGACATGGGATTAGCTACTGTGATTGATACCAAAGACAAAGATGCAATGGGCAACTACCTATCTGGAGACATGAGAAGCACGTTTAATCGATTAAGAATTTGGGATAGTAGAAGTAAATCAAGATCTACGGAAAAAAGTATGAGAACTGCCTTTGTTCTTTTAAACAATGTAAAATCAAAGCTTGCCATACCTGATATGGTAATAGAACAAACTGCATACATGTACAGGAAGATGTTGGCAAAGAAAATGACAAGAGGTAGAAGTATCGCTGCTCTGGTACTTGCATCTCTTTATGCTGCATGCAGGGAGTCAAATACTCCAAGAACATTACAGGATATTGCATTAGCTGGAAATATTACCCAAAAAGACCTTTCAAGACACGTTAGGATTTTAATAAACACTCTTGACTTGAAATTAGAATCTTACGATTCCTCTGGTTTTGTTAATAGAATAGCTAGTACTATGGGTATAAGTGAAAAAACACAAAGGGATGCATTGGACATTTTATCAAAAGCAAAAGAAAAAGGATTTGTTACAGGAAAAAATCCAATGGCTATGGCAGCCTCATCACTTTATCTTTCATGCCTAGCCAACTCTGAAAAACAAACTCAAAAAGGAATTTCGATAGCTTCAGGAATCAGTATGGTTACCATCAGAAATAGAACCAGTTCTCTTGCTAAAATTTTAAACTGGTATGGATTACTGACAAAAAACATTGCTGCCTAGAGGACCGTGATTTTCAACTAAGGATGAATAATAATATTTATCGAATTTGAGAGTAGAGATATCTTTAAAATAAAATATGTTGATATGGTTTGTATGCAAGGCTCAAGTGCGCTGGATAAATATGATTTAAAAAAAGCACATCAAGCTCTAAAAATGCTTCTTATTGATAGAAGTAACGAATTCCGCGTATTTGCTCAAGGTATTGGATATCCAACTAATACTAAAGACTGGGAATTAATAATCTTAAATTTTTGTCTTGATTTTGTTGAGTGTTTTAATGCATGGTCTGGCGAAAACTCCCCTGATCATAATCAAATTCACAAATGTATGACACAGATGAGACAAATAGCTAGAGGCAAATCAAACATGACTGAAGTTACACACCTTCAGAATATCGCATACCTACTTGCAGAAGACTTTAAATCAATTTACAAAAGAATGGAATAAAAATTGAAATAAGATATCCATAACGCTTGTTGAATTGGTATTTCACCAGTTTGTATCAACAGATCATCCTTCAGAAGCAGATTTTCCACCATCTACGTTTAGGATGATTCCTGTGATCCAGTTTGCTTCGTCTGATGCCAAGTATACCGAAGCATTTGCAACATCTACCGGTTCTCCAATTCTA
>Ga0209515_10003087_pt1 | contig 24349 bp, 22 predicted proteins | sample Subgroupgradi54m_FD_187454 | JGI IMG/M metagenome (GOLD analysis project Ga0209515, IMG submission 187454) | Subsurface groundwater microbial communities from S. Glens Falls, New York, USA - GMW60B uncontaminated upgradient, 5.4 m (SPAdes)... ... | reverse complement strand
CGGCCAGATCAACTCGTCGTGCTCCTCGCTCGAGCTGGTGCTGTCCAACTACTACCAGAAGGGCGTGCCCATCCTCTACAACTCGTGCACGGGATCGACCTCGCACTCCGCGTACGACGGCTTCTACGAACAGTACGGCCAGTACGACTGGAAGCTGCAGAACGCCCGCCCCGCGCCGTTTTGCCTGACTTCACAGAAGACCTCCAGTTACTTCCCGCCGAGCGGCAACTGCTTCGGCTACTTCCCCAACGAGTGGATGACGTTCCAGATCCAGCTCAAGCTCGGCCCTCGCGTGGGCGACGAGTTCAAGGGCAGCTACGTCACGATGTGGATGGCCCGCGAGGGCAAGCCCTCGGAGATGGTCATCCAGTGGGGCCCGTACAACCTCACCGCCGGCACCCCCACCGACAACGAGCGCTACGGCAAGATCTGGCTCATCCCCTACAACACCGGCAAGAACACTTCCCAGTCCTATCCCATTGCCTACACCTGGTACGACGAACTCATCGTCTCGACGAAAAGGATCGCCGATCCGCCCTGAGCGAGATGTGCCGGCGGCCCCGGCCCACGGCATAATCGTCGCACGGAGGTCGCGGTTCATGAAGATCGTCCCCGCTGCCAAATACTGCATCCACGTCGCCATGGTCTGCGCGTTGCTCGGTGGCGGCGCTTTGCACGCGCAAGGCGTAGGGGGCTTCTCCGACAACACCGCAGCGTACGACCCGCGCGAAATCGCGATGTTGCCGCCCTACTGCAAGCACACCCAACTCTTCCGCGAGAAGGTGCCGGGCGGCAACGATCCAGGACAGATCGCTCGTTGGCAGGAGGTCATGGGCTACTCGTACATCAACCTGCACCACTATTGCTGGGGGCTGATGAAAACCAACCGGGGCGCCTACATGGCGCGCAACGCACAACTGCGCGGCTTTCTGTTGCGCGATGCCATCACCGAGTACAACTACGTCATCGACCGTGCGCAGCCTGGGTTCATCCTGATGCCGGAAATCCTCACGAAGAAGGGCGAAAACCTGATCCGTCTGGGCAAGGGGCCTTTGGCCGTGGTCGAGTTCGAACGTGCAGCCGAGGCGAAACCGGACTACTGGCCCCCCTACGCGGCCATGGGCGACTACTACCTGAGCATCGGCGAGATGAAAATGGCGCGTGAAACGCTCGAACGAGGCCTTTCGTTCGCGCCCGACACCAGTGCCTTGAAGCGCCGCATCGACGAACTCGACGCCGTCAAAGGCGGTCGCCCGGCCGCCAAGTGAGACGAGCTCGACGACCTACCCGCGCGCTGCCACGACGATCGCGCGAAGCTCTTTCCAGATCGCCGGCTTGAGCGCGGTGGCTGCGCTCAGATACGCTGCCGCTCCGACCAGAATCAGCAGGGGCAGCCTGACCGCATCGGTCAGTTCGCCCGTAAACACACGCGTCGCAGCGATCGCAAGAATCATCGGCAGCCCGGCGAAGACCGGGAGGCTGAGCGCGCGCGCGACCTGGCCGATGTTCATGCCGATCGCGGCGGTGACCCGGTGCAGATTGAACGAGAGATTCAAGGCCCAGGCGATCGGCCAAGCCACCGCGATGCCGTCGATACCCCAATGCACGCCGATCAGGAAGCTGGCCGGAAACACGATCAGTCCTACCAGCATGTTCTTGAAATAGAGATCGGTCTTGCCGACCGCGGCAACGGCCGTCAACATGATGATCGTGATGAGCCGCAGCGGAACGATCAGGCTCATCAGTTGCAGCGGAAAGATGGCGGCCTGCCACTTCGCGCCCAGCACCACGCGCACGAACTCCGGCGCGCAACTCGACAAGCCCCAGAGCAAGGGTACCGAGATGAGGCTCGCCATGCGGAACGACATCAGCATTCCCTGCTGCAGCCGGGCCGGATCGTCCTGCAGCCGCGCAACGGTGGGGAATGCCACTTGATTGACGACCGACATCAGCTTCTGCATCGGCAGCGTGGCCACGTGAACGGCCACCGCATAGGCGCCGATGGCGCTTGCCGACAGATAGCGCGACGCGATCATCAGGTCCGACTGAAGAATCAGGTTGGTGCCGATGCCCGTCACGGTCAGGATCCCGCCGTAGTGCAGATGCGAGCGCAAGCCGCGCAGCCGAAAGCTCGGACGGATTCGCTGTCCGACGACAAGCAACAGGCTCGAACGCACCACGCCCGAGGCCAGGCTGCCGATCACGAGCGCCCACACTCCCTGCTGCAAGAGCGCAAGAACCAGTGTCACCACGCTGCCGCACAGGCCGCTCGCCAGATCGATCCACGCCTTGCGGCGGAACTCGAGATCGCGCGACATCAGAGCCTGCGGAATGGCGCTGGCCGCAGCAACGAAGAACTGCAGTGAAAGCACCTGGGTCAACAGGGTCAGGCGCGGCTCGTGGAACACGAGTGCGACCAACGGCGCACACGCAGCCACCGCAAGCCCGACCCCGACGTTGAGCATGATGACAAGACCGCCCAATTGCGCGAGCTCAGGCTGCGAGAGCGTGCGTGCGCGCACGATCGACGCGCCCAGACCCAGTTCTGCGAGCTCGGATGAAACGGCAATGACCACCGTGGCCATCGCCATCAGCCCGTAGTCCGCCGGGGACAGCAGCCGCACCACGATCAGCGTGACTGCCCACGCAAACGCCTGGCTGACGAATTTCGACGCCGCAGTCCACTTCAAGCCTGCAATGGCCTGTCGTTCGATGCCGCCGGGGGTCACGCCGACGCCTTGGAGGAGTAGTGCGTCAGGTTCGAAGCGATCTTCAGCAGATACGAATAGTCCCGGATCCCCGCGCGTGTCATCCACCACGCGATCTGCAATACCGGACGACGCAACAGCGTGCCCGGAAAGTTCTCGCTGGCCAGCGCCGCGGACGAGTGCGCCAGCAGCTGAGCCGACGCCTCCTTGAGCGTTTGCTTCGAGTAAAACCCTTCCTCCCACTGGCTCACCAACTGCTTGGGCATCGGCAGCGGGCAAGGCTCGTGGTCGTCATAGGCCTGCCACGGTATGGTGTCGAGCGCGTAGGGAAACTCCTTCAGCCACGTGTTGTAGAACCGGTGGTGGATGAACGGCTCGATCGGAGCGGAAAGAACGAGCCGCATGAACGCAGCGTCGAAGAACGGGTTGATCGTCTCGAGCCGGCAGCGGTCGATATCCTCGTACAGCGCCGCGGAATGGCGGCGCTGGTCGTTGAGCATCAGGAACAGATGCAAGCGCCGCCCCTCGTCGAAGCTCGCGAGCTGCTGGACTTGTTCGAGCACGCCGTCGAAGCAGCAGGCTTCGAGCGTGCTGCGAAATTCGGGCTGAAACGCCATCGGCGTGAGCTGGATCCGGTTCTTGTGCAGGTACGCCTTGACCGCGTCGCTGCGCCGGCCTTGCTGCATCAGCGACACCATCGTGTCGTCGAGGTAGACATGGCCCAGGCCGACGCTGCCGCCGTTGCCGGTCCAGGGTGCCGAAGGGAACTCCGGTATGTCCTGCGTCGCCAGCGAAGCGAGCCACGCCACGTGGCCGGCAACGATTCGGACCGCACCGTCGGCGGGCCCGTGCGGATACTCGAAGTGCCGCGTCTTCATGCGCTCGGCCGCGTTGCGTCCCAACACCAGATCGAGCGAGCCTTCGGGGGCGATGTTGACGCTGTGGACCTGCGCTCCGGCGGCGAGCAACGATGCCGTCACGCAGCGCGAATCGAGGCCGCCCGAAAAGAACGACAGGACACTTCGACGCTTGCCGAGCCGCCACGTCACCGCATCCTGGAATGTCTGATGCATGGCGCGGGAGAGCTCGCCCATGTCCATGTCGGTGGGAGCAAGCTCGTCCCAGCGCCAGTATTTCGTCCTCTTGATGCCTCTCGAACGCGACACCTCGATGACTTCCGCGCCGTCGAGCAGCTCGATGTCTTCGTACGGCGTTCGAGTGGCGAGCGAGAAGCCGAACGCGGTCATTTCCAGCAGGCCGCGGTGGTCGAGCCGCTTCTTGAGCGCGGAGATGTCTTCGAGGATGCGCAGCGCGCTCGCGAAGTAGACCAGCCCGTCGACAAAGCTCACGTACAGCGAGCGCACGCAGAACAGGTCGACCGCCAGGCGCAGCGTGCCGCGGGCCGGGTCCAGCTGGACCACTGCGAACGAGCCTCGCATGCGGGCGAGCAGCGAGTTGTCGCCGCCCAACCACGCCTCGTGCAGAGTTCTCAGGTCGTCGGTCCGGCTCGCATCGGCGCGCGAGCGCAGCAACAAGTCGCCACCGAGAAAGGAGCGGGCTCCCTGGGCGTCGACAACGTCGCCTTGCCCCGGCAGGAGCCCAAGGTCGATGAAGCCGAGCGCATAACCCGGCCCCGTATGGAGAGTCGCCTTGTCTGCCGGGTTGCGTGAGATCGCCTTGGCGAATTCCTGCGCCGTTTTGTCAGGGATTTCACGGTTCGCGTCGAGCGCGAAAACGCCGCCGAAGATCGTCATGAAGCCGCTCCCGCAGCCTGGGGGCAGCCTCGACGGGGGCTCATGGCGTCGACCGGATCGGCCAAGCCCTGAAATCGTTCGATGTCACCCATTCGACAGCGGTTGGGTCATGGTGATGAGGCGCCCGTCAACGCGCGGCACTGGCGGAGCCGAATTGTTGCATGGCGCAGCGATGTGTCCAGAGGGCGGCCTATTCGCGGGGGCGAGCACCGGCGCCATCGCCTTCTCCTTGTACCAGACCGCGCAGGACCTTCACAAGACGGCGCGCTTGCTCCTGCTTCGAAAACCGATGCTCGACCGATTGCCTGGCGCGCTGTCCGACCTCGCGCCGCAACTGCGGGTCGCGCAAGGCCTTCAGGCAGGCCATCCAATCTTGCCGGGACCGCGCCAGGAAACCGTTCACGCCGTGTTCGAGTATCGCTTCGTAGGCCGGAATCGGCGTCGCGACGACCGGCAGCCCGATCGACATCTTCATCGTCAGGCGGTTTTCCGACTTCACCATCCAGCGTGGAACCGCGGCTTGGCCGGCAGGATCGTTGTTCGGCTCGATCGGGATGATGCCGATGTCCGATGCCTGCATCTGCTCGTACACGCCGCTCGGATGCCATGGGATGCGATGGATTCTTCGATGCGCCAGGAAGGCGAGGTAACCCAGCAACTCGGCGTAGCGCCTGCCGAGCATCGACCAGCGGGCTGCGCGAATGCGCTGCATGTAGGCGCCGGGAGGCGCGTAGCCTCCGACGATCGAGGTCTCGAGCCAGCTGGGCGGGGCGTTGAGCACCGGCAACTGGGTCAGCGGGGCCGATGTCACCAGTACCGCGCGCAAGCGATGGTTCGGGCTGCCGTCATGGTCGCTCCACACGGTTTTCTTCGCTTCAGGGTTTTCGATGCCGTCGTGGACGACCTGGATCTTGTGCTGCAGCGCCGCCGGATACTGGGACTTGAGGTAGTCGGTGACGGTAATGGTGACGTCGGTGGCTTCGGCCATCGCGATGTCGACCACGTCGCACACGCCAAAGACCGTCTTGACCCCTCGCGCGGACAGCTGGCGCGCCAACGCCTGGGCGCTGGGGCCATAGACCTTCTGGAAGAAAACGATCCCAAGTCCTGCTTCCACGAGGCCTGGCGCCATGCCCGACAGATCGGGCTGTTCCATGCTGCGCACCGGATCGAACACGATATGCGGCTCGAACTGCGCCTCGCTCAGGAAAGGCAGAATGTTGAGCACGGCAATCCGTGTGCTGGGCAGCGGGTCGCGCGAATTGGACAGCAGAACAAAACCGATCTTGGTCGGACTCATCGACGGGCGACTGTACGCAGACAGAATGGAGGCATGGCACTTGGGGGCAGGGCAGCGAAGTATCGCCGCGCCCTCGGAAGCGTTCAAGCCGAGAAGCGCGTGTCCGCACTAGGGGGGAACCCCCTGGTTTGGGGGTGTTGCGGTACCCCATATCGCATCTTCGATGACATGATGCCGACGCCGCAATGCCTTCGGCGCGATCCAGCACGAAACTGAACAGTTCGACATGGGCACCGTGATCCCGATCCCCTCGACACACCTCGACGCCACAGGCACACCCGCCCGAAGCTTCAGCTGCCGCTCCTGCGCAGCGCCGCTGCGCACGAGCTTCGTCGACCTCGGCATGTCGCCGCTGTGCCAGACCCACATCGCAGCCGATCAGTTGCACGAGATGGAGCCGTTCTATCCGCTGCACGCCTACGTCTGCGAGCGCTGCTGGCTGGTGCAGCTGCAAGAGTTCGTGTCGCCGGCGAACATCTTCACCGAGTACGCCTACTTCTCGTCGTACTCCACGAGCTGGGTCGAGCATGCGCGCCGCTACGTGCAGATGGCGATCGAACGGTTCGGCCTCGGCGGCGCGAGCCGCGTGATGGAGATCGCGAGCAACGACGGCTACCTGCTGCAGCATTTCGTCGCGGCCGGCGTGCCGGTGCTCGGCATCGAGCCGGCGGCCAATGTCGCCAAGGTCGCTGTCGACAAGGGCGTGCCGACGACGACGCGCTTCTTCGGTCTCGAGACCGCTCGCGAGATCGAGCGTGAACACGGCAAGCCCGACCTGCTGCTCGGCAACAACGTGCTGGCCCATGTGCCCGACCTGAACGATTTCGTCGCCGGCATGAAGCAGCTGCTCGCAGCGGGCGGCGTCATCACGATGGAGTTTCCGCATCTGCAGCGCCTGATGGCCGAGAACCAGTTCGACACGATCTACCACGAGCATTTCAGCTACTTCTCGTTCGTCTCGGTCGAGCAGGTGTTTGCGCGCCACGGCCTCGCGCTGTTCGATGTCGAGGAGCTGCCCACCCACGGCGGCTCGCTGCGCATCTACGCGCGCCACGCCGAGAACGCCGCGCGGCAGGTCGGGCCACGTGTGCAGGCGCTGCGCCAGCGCGAGATCGACGACGGTTTCATGACACCGGCGCGCTACCGCGGCTTCGGCGAACAGGTGCAGGCCACCAAGCGCCGCTTGCTCGGCTTTTTGATCGACGCCAAGTCGCGCGGCAAGAAGATCGCGGGCTATGGCGCGCCGGGCAAGGGCAACACGCTCCTCAACTACTGCGGCATCCGCACCGACTTCCTCGATTTCACGGTCGACGCCAATCCGTACAAACAAGGCAAGTTCACGCCCGGCACGCGCATCCCCATCCTCGCGCCCGAGGCGATCCGCGAGGCGCGGCCCGACTACGTCCTGATCCTGCCGTGGAACCTGAAGGACGAGATCGCGCGCGCCGCCGCCTACATCCACGAATGGGGCGGTCGCTTCGTCGTTCCGATCCCCGAGGTGACCGTCCTCCAACCCGCGCCGGCGCGCACGCCATGAAGATTCTCGTCACCGGTACCGAGGGCTACATCGGCACCCGCCTGGCAGCCTGGCTGCACGCCGCCGGCCACGCCGTGGCGGGGCTGGACAGCGGCCTGTATCGCGATGGCTGCCTCTACCTCGACCCGCTGGGCATGCCGTTCGGCCCGAGGACGAGCTACAAGGACTTGCGCACGGTGACGCCGGCCGACTTCGAAGGCTTCGACGCGGTCATTCACCTCGCCGAGCTGTCGAACGATCCGCTCGGCCAGAACCGGCCGGAGATCACGTTCAAGATCAATCACGAGGGCTCGCTGCACATCGCCCGCGCAGCGCGCGAGGCCGGGGTTCGGCGTTTTGTCTACGCGTCGTCGTGCAGCGTCTACGGCGTCGGCAGCGGCGAATTCCTCGACGAGACCTCGCCGACCCACCCACAAACCGCCTATGCCGAGTGCAAGGTCCGCGTCGAACGCGACCTGCTTCCGCTGGCCGACGACGCGCGCTTCTCCGTCGTGTTCCTGCGCAACGCCACCGCCTACGGGCCGTCGCCGCGGATGCGCTTCGACATTGTGCTGAACGACCTGTGCGCGCTCGCCCACACGAAGAAGAAGATCGCGATGATCAGCGACGGCAGCCCGTGGCGGCCGATCGTGCATGTCGAGGACATCTGCGAAGCGATGCGCTGCGCGGCAGAAGCGCCGGCCGCCGCGATCAACGGCGAGATCTTCAACGTCGGCCAGACCACCGAGAACTACCGCGTGCGCGAGATCGCGCAGATCGTGGCCGAGGCCTTCCCCGGCTGCGAGGTCAGCGCCGGCCCGCCCAGCCAGGACAACCGCAGCTACCGCGTCTCGTTCGACAAGATCGCAAGCAAGCTGCCCGGCTTCAAGGCGCGCTGGAGCGCGGCGCAAGGTGCCGCGGAATTGCGCCGGCTGTTCGAGCGCATCGAGCTCTCGGCCGAGACCCACGAATACCGCGCGTTCACGCGCCTGAAGCAGCTGAAGTACCTGCTGCGCACCGGGCAGCTCGACGACGACCTGTTCTGGAGGCCGCGGTGATCTTCGAAGCAACCGCCATCCCGGGGGCCTTCATCGTGCAGCCCGAGCTGCGCGAAGACGAGCGGGGCTTCTTCGCGCGGCTGTGGTGCCGCGCCGAGTTCGCTGCGCGCGGCATCGACATCGAGATGGTGCAGGCGAGTCTGTCGCACAACCGGCTCGCCGGAACCTTGCGCGGCCTGCATTTCGCAGCGGCGCCGGCGCAAGAGGGCAAGCTGGTGCGCTGCGAGCGCGGTCGCATCTTCGATGTGATCGTCGACCTGCGGCCCGAATCGGCGGCGTTCCTGAAACACTATTCCGTCGAGCTCGACGACACCGATCGAACTGCGCTGTACATCCCGCCCGGCGTGGCACACGGCTTCCAGACATTGGCCGACGACTGCGACGTGCTCTACATGATGAGCGAGGCGTATCGGCCGGCAAGCGCCGCCGGCGTGCGCTACGACGACCCTGCGTTCGGCATCCGCTGGCCGCGGCCGGTGGCGATGATCGCCGAACGCGATCGGAGCTACCCGGACTTCGACCGCGCGGCACATGCGGCGCGCGGCGCGCCCAACACGCTTCGGTGAGGCGCGGCGCATGGCACTCGTTCACCTGCAAACCGAAGCCGGCGCGCGCGCAGCGGCGGACAGCGCGTTCGGCATGATGGCGCAGATGTACCCGATCTGCCGCAGCATCACCGGCATGGGCGTTCGCCGCACGCTCGACTTGATCGAGCAGGTCGTGCCGCTGACTCGCCACGAAGTGGCGAGCGGCACGCCGGTGTTCGACTGGGAGGTGCCCAAGGAGTGGAACATTCGCGACGCCTACGTGGCCGATCGCAACGGCCGGCGCCTGATCGACTTCCAGGCGCACAACCTGCATGTGCTCAACTATTCGGCGCCGGTGCGGCGCACGATGACACTCGACGAACTCCAGCCGCACCTTCACTCGCTGCCCGATCGGCCCGACTGGATCCCGTATCGCACCAGCTACTACCGTGAAGACTGGGGCTTCTGCCTGCGCCATCGAGATCGCGAGCGACTCGGCCCCGGCCCGTACGAGGTGGTCGTCGACGCCGACCTCGCACCCGGACACCTGAGCTACGCCGAGTGTGTGGTGCCGGGCAGCAGCGGCGGCGAGGCCATCGTCTACACCCACACCTGCCACCCGTCGCTTGCCAACGACAACTTGACCGGCATCGCCGCCGCGGTGCAGCTCGCTCGCGCGCTGCGCGAGCAGGCACCTCGGCTGACCTGGCGCTTCATCTTCGGGCCCGGCACGATCGGTTCGCTGACCTGGCTGTCGCGCAACGAAGCGCGTCTGCCCCAAGTCGTCGGGGGGCTGGTGATCGGCTTGCTCGGCGACGCCGGACCGCTGACCTACAAGCGCAGCCGGCGCGGCGACAGCGCGACCGACCGCATCGCCGAGCAGGTGCTGCAGGCGAGCGCTGCCGCGTCGCGCTGCGTCGACTTCGAGCCCTACGGCTACGACGAACGCCAGTTCTGCTCGCCCGGCTTCAACCTGCCGGTCGGCCGCCTGACCCGTTCGCCGAACGGCGCCTATCCGGAATATCACAGCTCGGCGGACGACCTGTCGCTGGTGCAGCCGGCGCAGTTCGCGCAATCGTTGCACGTGCTGGCCCGCATGCTGTCGGCGATGGACGCGAACCGGGTGCCGCTGAACCTGAGCCCGAAGGGCGAACCGCGCCTGGGCAAGCGCGGGCTGTACGGCACGCTGGGCGGCAGCGCGCCGGGCGAGTTCGAACATGCGCTGCTGTGGGTGCTGAGCTGCGCTGACGGCGAGCACGATCTGGTCGGCATCGCCAAGCGCTCGCGCCTGGGCATCGATCTGCTCGATCGCGCCGCGGCGGCGCTCGAGCAGGCCGGGTTGGTGAGGACAATCGACCCGCTCGGCGCGGCCGCCTCGGCACGCAGCGACACGAAGGGAGCAAGCGCATGAAAGTCGTGCTGTTCTGCGGCGGTCTCGGCACACGTTTGCGCGAGCATTCGGAGACGATTCCGAAGCCGCTCGTCAACGTCGGCTACCGTCCGATCCTGTGGCACCTGATGCGCTACTACGCGCACTACGGGCACAAGGATTTCATCCTCGCGCTCGGCTACCGCGGCGACCTGATCCGCGACTACTTCCTCAACTACAACGAGTGCATGTCGAACGACTTCGTGCTGTCCGAGGGCGGCAAGAAGATCGAGCTGCTGAGCAGCGACTTCAGCGATTGGCGCATCACCTTCGTCGACACCGGGCTGCACGCCAACCTCGGGCAGCGGCTGCTGCGGGTGCGCCAGCACCTGGCGGGCGAGCCGGAGTTCCTGGCGAACTACGCCGACGGCCTGAGCGACCTGCCGCTGGACGAGCACATCGAGAACTTCCGGCGCCGCGAGGTGACCGCGAGCTTCGTCGCGGTGCGCACCTCGCAAAGCTTCCACTCGGTGCAGTCGGAAGAAGACGGGCTGGTGACCGGCTTCGGCCAGATCGCCGACTCGGAGTTCTGGATCAACGGCGGCTTTTTCTGCCTGCGCCAGGACATCTTCGACGTGATCGAAGAGGGCGACGAGCTGGTGGAAAAGCCGTTCCAGCGCCTGATCGCACGGCGCCGGCTCGCCGTGATGCGCCACCCCGGCTTCTGGCAGTCGATGGACACCTTCAAGGACAAGATCACCTTCGACCGCATGGAAGCCCGCGGCAACTGCCCGTGGATGGTGTGGAAGCGCTGACCCGACAGGCCCACGATGCTCGCACTGAACCTCGGCCCGACCCGCAAGCGCCTGCGTGTGCTGTGCCTCGGCGCGCACAGCGACGACATCGAGATCGGCTGCGCCGGCACGCTGCTGCGCTGGCTGGCCGAGTACGAGGCGGTCGAGTTCACCTGGGCCGTGCTGAGTGCCGCAGATGCGCGCGCCGACGAGGCGCGGCGCAGCGCCGAGGCCTTGCTGGACGGCGCCGCCGCGCTGGACATCGTGCTCGGCGACTTCGAAGACGCCCATCTGCCGGCGCAGTTCAGGCGCGCCAAGGCATTTGTCGGCGCGCTCAAGGACCGCTGTGAGCCCGACGTCGTGCTCACGCACCACCTCGCCGACGCGCACCAGGACCATCGTCTGGTGGCCGAACTCGCCTGGCAGACCTGGCGCGATCACCTGATACTCGAATATGAGATTCCCAAATATGAGGGAGATCTGGGTCGCCCGAACCTGTTCGCGGTGCTGCCGGAAGCGATCGCACAGCGCAAGATCGATCACTTGCTCGTGCATTTCGCAAGCCAGCGGTCCAAGGATTGGTTTCGTGCCGAAACCTTCGCCAGCCTGATGCGCTTGCGCGGCGTCGAGTGCCGTTCGGCGAGCGGTTGGGCGGAAGCCTTTCATGCCAGAAAGGTGACCCTGTAGCGCAAGCGCGCGTCCAAGGAGTGAATGTCAGATGAGCCACAGCGTCTACTTTGATTCGCGGATGTCCGACGACGAGCGCCGCGCCGCGTTGTACGACGGACAGCTGTTCGTCTACTCGGCGCTGCCGTCAGTGCGCCAATTCACCGAGTTCGCGCGCCAGCTGATCGAAGACGCGTTCGCTCCGCTCAACCCCGAGACCGCCCAGTTCGAGCTGCCGGTCGAGCGCTTCGCCGAGATCCTCGGCGAGCTCAAGCCGCGCTTCATCCACCATGCCGAATCGAAGCGGCATGTGACGAACATCCTCACCGAGCTGGGCTGCAACCTCGAGCAGACGCACTTCGACGTGCCGCGCTTGCGCAGCTCGACCAGCGACAGCTACCTGACCACCGGCATCGCCTATGCATGGCACCCGCATCGCGACACCTGGTATTCGGCGCCACTGTGCCAGCTCAACTTCTGGCTGCCGGTGTACGACATCGTGTCCGACAATGCGATGGCGTTTCACCCGGCCTACTGGAACAAGGGCGTCCCCAACAATTCGAGCGACTACAACTACTACGTGTGGAACAAGTTGCACCGTGGCCCGGAGGTCGCGAAGCTGGTCAAGGAAGATCCGCGCCCGCTGCCGCGATCGACCGAAACGCTCGCGCTCGAGCCGCAACTGCGCCTGCTGTGCCCGGTCGGCGGTGTCCTGATGTTTTCCGGCGCGCAGATGCACTCGAGCGTTCCGAACACCTCGGGCCGGACCCGTTTCAGCATCGACTTCCGCTCGGTCCATCTGGCGGATGCGGCGCAGCGTCGGGGCGCGCGCTGGACCGACGAACAGTGCACCGGCACGACGATGCGCGACTACCTGCGCGGCAGCGATCTGTCGCGCCTGCCGGAACAGGTCGTCTCCCTGTACGACGATGGCAGCGCCGCGTCCGGCGATGCAATCTACCGGACGCGCCACGGGTCGGCCGAGGCGCCGGGCGCTTGACGATGAACACTGCGCAGCAGACCACCGAAGCGATGCGCCGGCGCATGGCCGAGCTCGTGCCGGGTGGCTGCCACACCTATGCCAAGGGCGACGACCAGTTCCCCGCATCGGCGCCGCCGTTCATCGATCGCGGCGCCGGCTGCCACAGCTGGGACCGAGAGGGCAACCAATACATCGAGTACGGCATGGGGCTGCGCGCGGTGACCCTCGGCCACGCCTTCGCGCCGGTGGTCGAGGCCGTGCGGAACAAGCTCGGCGACGGGACCAACTTCTCGCGGCCGTCGACGATCGAGCTCGAATGCGCCGAATGTTTTCTCGACATCGTGTCGAGCGCCGAGATGGTCAAGTTCTGCAAGGACGGCTCGGACGCGGTCGATGGTGCAGTGCGCCTGGCCAGGGCGCACACCGGCCGCGACATCGTCGCGATCTGCGCCGACCATCCGTTCTTCTCGACCAGCGACTGGTTCATCGGCAGCACGCCGATGAATGCGGGCATCACGCAGGCCACGCAGGACCAGACCGTGAAGTTCGCGTACAACGACATCGCGAGTGTCGAGCGGCTGTTTGCCGAGCACCCCGGGCAGATCGCCTGTGTGGTGCTGGAAGCGGCGCGCACCGAAGAGCCGCTCGCGGGCTACCTGGAACGGCTCAGGGACCTGACCCACGCAAACGGCGCGCTGCTGGTCTTCGACGAGATGATCACGGGCTTTCGCTGGCACCTGCGCGGCGCGCAGCATGTGTACGGCGTGACGCCCGACCTGTCGGCCTTCGGCAAGGGCCTGGCCAATGGCTTCTCGGTCTCGGCGCTTGCGGGCCGGCGCGAGGTGATGCAGCTCGGCGGCAGCGATCACCGACGCGAACGAGTGTTCCTGCTGTCGACGACACACGGCGCCGAAACCCATCACCTGGCGGCCGCGTTGGCGACGATGCGCTTCTACCGCGAGCATCCGGTGGTGGAAACCTTGTACGCGCGCGGTGCTCGGCTTCGCCACGGCTTCGAGCGGGCGGTGGCCGACAACGGGCTGGCCGGCTACGTCGACGTGTCGAGCCGCGACTGCAACCTGCTGTTCGCCACCCGCGATGCCGAGCGTCGACCCAGCCAGACGTTTCGCACGCTGTTCATGCAGGAGATGATCCGGCGCGGCGTGATCGCCCCGTCCTTTGTCGTGAGCTACTCGCACAGCGAACACGACATCGATCACACGGTTGCCGCCCTGCACGACGCTTTGCGGATCTACCGCCTCGCGCTCGACGATGGCGTAGAACGGTATCTGGAAGGGCGGGCAGTTCGGCCGGTGTTCCGCCCTTTTGCGTGAATCGGAGCCGAACCGTGCTGACTGTCCTGCTGGCGACCCACAACGGTGAACGCACCCTCCCCGCCGTGCTCGAGGCGTACCGTTGCATCGACGCACCGCAGGGCGGCTGGAAGCTCGTGATCGTCGACAGCGCCAGCACCGACAGCACACCCGAAGTCCTTTCCCGGTTCGAGTCGCTGCTGCCGTTGACCCACCTGCGGGTTGCCGAAGCGGGCAAGAATCGGGCGCTCAACGCCGGCCTGGCCACCATCGAAGGAGATCTCGTGGTGCTCACCGACGACGACGCAGCGCCCGCGGCGAACTGGTTGCAGGAAATGCGACGCGCAGCCGACACCCATGCGGCCTTCGACATCTTCGGCGGCGCCATCGTCCCGCGCTGGGAGCGCGAACCCGAACCATGGCTGCTCAATTGGGTGTTGAAAGGCGTCACGTACTCGATCACCGACGAAAATATGAACGAAGGACCCATCGGCGCGGCGCAGGTGTGGGGGCCCAACATGGCGGTTCGGGCGCGCCTGTTCGCACAAGGGCACTGCTTCAACGAAACGATCGGGCCCTCCGCCGGCGCGAGCTATGCAATGGGAAGCGAAACGGAGTTCACTTTGCGAATGGAGGCGAACGGACACCGGGCCTGGTTCGCGAGCCGCGCCACCGTGGCTCACATGATTCGCTCTTTCCAGATGGAAGAGTCCTGGGTGTTTCGGCGCGCGAGCCGCTACGGACGGGGAATGTTCCGTTGGGACCGCCAACGCGGCTTGCCGCTGGGTCGCACCGTGTTCGGTGTTCCGCGGTGGTTGCTGCGAAACATTCTGACGAACGCGCTTGCCCTGGTTTCGGACCGGTTGAAGGGCAACAGCGAAAAGGCGTTCCACCGCGCCTGGGATCTGTACTGCCACTGCGGCTACGTCGCCGAGGCTCGGAAATTCGCGCGCACAGGGTGACCGGCATGCCTGTTCGAGTCAGCGTCGTCACTCCCTTCTACAACACGGGACAGTACCTGGAAGAATGCATCCAGAGCGTGCTCGCGCAATCGTTCAAGGATTTCGAGTACATCCTCGTGAACAACTGCAGTACCGACAATTCGCTCGCCATTGCACAGAAGTACGCCGACGCCGACAGCCGAATTCGACTCTTCAGCAACGATCGATTCCTGAACCAGGTACAGAACTACAACCGGAGTCTGGCGCTGGTCTCGCAGGAGAGCCGGTACTGCAAGATGGTCCAGGCCGACGACTGGATCTACAAGCATTGCCTGGAGGAAATGGTCGCACTGGCCGACACCGACGCGCGCATCGGAATCGTGAGCTCGTATCGCCTTGCCGGCCGCCAGGTCAAGGAAGTAGGCCTGGACTGCCGCGAAAGCGTATTGCCCGGCCGCGCCGTCTGTCGCAAGCAACTGCTCGAAGCTTGTCACTTCTTCGGCTCGCCCTCGACACTGCTGTTCCGCTCCGACATCGTGCGCTCGAGGCGACCGTTCTACGCCGAAGGTCGACTCCATGAGGACACCGAGGCATGTTATGAGATTCTCGAAGACTGCGACTTCGGATTCGTCCACCAGGTGCTCTCGTTCAGTCGCACCGAGAACGACTCCATCATGTCGAGCACGCGGCGTTTCAATCCGGCGCTGCTCGACAAGCTGATCATTGTTCGGAAGTACGGTCGCAACTGTCTCGACCCCGACGAGTTCGCGGCGTGTTGGCGCAGCCACGAGAGCCGATACCTCCGGTACCTGGCCGAGTCGGCCCTGCGGTTCAGAGGGCGCGACTTCTGGGACTACCACATCAAGGGGCTCGCCACGGCCGGATACCGGCTCAGCTCGATCAGATTGGCCGCACAGCTGGTTCTCGTGGTGATCGATCTCGTCCTGAACCCCAAGCACACGATGACCCGCGCCCTGCGGGCCTTCAGGTGATCGAGCAGCGATGACGCGTCCGTCTCACACCGCGTTTCACCAGACGCTGGAGTTGCTGCTCATGATCACCTCGCGCGAGATCATGATCCGCTACAAGCAGTCGGTAATGGGCTTTCTTTGGGCTTTCCTGATGCCGGCGCTGGTCATTCTGGCGGGCCTGGTGGTGCGCCTGGTCATGTCTCGCCTGGCGGGCATGCCGCTGGCCACTGATGCGTTGGCCGCGATGGTGGTCAAGGCGCTGCCCTGGGCCTTCTTCGTTTCCGCGATACGCCTGTCGACCAACAGCCTGACCTCCAACAGCAATCTGGTCACCCGCGCGAGGTGCCCGCGAATCGTGTTTCCGTTGTCGTCGGTTCTGTCCGCGCTCTTCGACCTTGCAGTCGCAGCGGTGCCGCTGTGCGTGGTGCTTGCGCTTATCAACGTGCCGCTCACCCTCCAGCTGCTGTGGGTCGTCCCCCTGTTGCTGTTGCTTGTCGCGCTCGTCAGCGGCCTGGGCATCGCTTTGGCAACCGCAAATCTGTTCTACCGGGACGTGAAATACATCGTCGAGGTCTTTCTGATGTTCGCGATCTTCTTCACGCCGGTGCTGTTCGAAACGAGCATGCTCGGGCCGTGGCGCAACTGGGTTCTGCTGAATCCGATGGCTCCCCTGCTGGAAGGGCTCTACGCCGCGGTCGTCGTCGGGCGCGCGCCTGATCTGGCGTGGGTGGCCTACAGCGCCGTCGTTACCGTCACGATCACGATCGCGGCCTGGCTCCTGTTTCGGCGTCTCGAGCCCACGTTCGCCGACAACATCTGACCATGGATGACATCGCCATTCGGTTTTCCGGCGTCACCAAGCGCTTTCGGCGTGGCGAGAGGCACGACTCGATTCGCGATCTGCTTCCGGCGCTGGCGCGCCGTTTGCTGGGTCGCGGCGCTTCACCCGCTCCGGACGAGCGCGAGTTCATCGCGCTCAACAACATCGACCTGGAGGTGCGCCAAGGCGAAACGCTCGGCGTCATCGGCCACAACGGCGCCGGCAAGAGCACCATGCTCAAGCACTTCGCCGGCATCATGACGCCGACCGAAGGCCGCATCGAAGTGCGGGGCAGACTCTCGGCCCTGATCGAGGTCGGCGCCGGTTTCCATCCCGACCTCACGGGCCGGGAGAATGTCTTCCTCAGCGGTGTGATCCTCGGGATGAGTCGCGCCGAAGTGGCGCGCAAGTTCGACACCATCGTCGACTTCGCGGGCCTGGCGCCGTTCATCGACACCCCCGTCAAGCGCTATTCGTCCGGCATGTTCGCGCGCCTGGGCTTCGCGGTGGCGGCACACCTGGAGCCCGACATCCTCGTCATCGACGAGGTGTTGAGCGTGGGCGACTTCATGTTCCAGCAGAAGAGCCTGCAGAAAATGCGTGAGATCGCCCACGGCGGCGCGACCGTGGTCTTCGTGTCGCACAACCTCAAGGCGGTGTCCGATCTGTGCCGGCGCACGGTGCTGCTCGATCGCGGCGCGATCGTCGCCGACGGCCCGAGCGGAGAGGTCATCCGGACCTACCTCGGTCGCGAGCACGCCAAGATGCAGCGCCCGCGCACTGTCGACGTCGAGATCACCGCAGTCGCCCTGCTGCGACACGGCGTGGAGGCAGTGCAGTTTCGCTCCGGTGACGAGGCCGAGGTTCGAATCGACTTCATCGCCCGCAAGGACACCGAGAAGGTGGCGATCGTGCTTGCCGTCCTGGACGAAGGCCTCGAGAACGTGTTCTACACGTCGACCGACGCGCTGCCGAATTCGCCGGCAATGGACCTCGCTGCCGGCGAATCCTGCACGATCACTTTCAACCTCAAGCTGCACCTCGCGACGGCGACCTTCCATCTCGGTGTCTACCTCCATTGCACGGACATCGATCGGGTGTTCGACCAGGCCGTGCCAGCGGCAACCTTCTTCGTGACGACCGACCCCGAAGTGCGTGGTTCGGCAAATCTGTACCCGAGCGTGCGTTCGATCGAACGCAAGAGGTCGAGCCGGCCGGCTGACTCCGCAGGTGAACGAGTAGCGTCAGAACCGCAAGCCCGGTTCGCAGGCCAGGAGGCGGCCTCATGACACTCGACACCTCAGTGGGTGTGATCGCCCTCGTCCCCGATGCGTGGAACAACATCGTCATGCCGCGCCATCAGGTGCTCAAGCGCCTGGCGAGTCACTTCCCGGTCGTGTGGGTCGAGCCTGCGTACGGATGGCGCGAGTGCTGGCTGCCCTCCTCGGCACACTTCATGAAACCCGATCGTTGGTGGTCGCCGGCGCCCGGTCTGGAGGTCGTGACACCCGGCCGTTTGCATCCGAGTTTCGTCTGGCCGCATTGGCTGGCCTTGTTGACCTTGCGTTCCCGGCTCGCCACCGCTCGACGGCGCCTGGTCGCACAGGGTGCCAAGCGCATCGTTCTCTACATCTGGCGGGACGAGTTCGCGGACGCGCTCGGTCTTGTCGATCACGACGTCAGCTGCTATCACATAGATGACGAATACTCGTTCGACGAACGCGACGCGCCCAACTCGCCGCGGGAAATCGAGCTGCTTCGGCGCGTTGACCAGGTCATCGTGCACTCGGCGGCCTTGCTGGCTAAGAAGGGCGGAATCAATCCGCACACCGCGCGTGTACCCAACGGCGTCGACTATCTGAGCTACGCGACGCCCCACGCCGCATTCCCAGACCTCGCGGCCGTACCGCGCCCCCGCATCGGCTACGCGGGCGTCATCAAGAAGCAACTCGATCTGGCCCTGCTGGTGCGTCTGGCCCGTGCGCGCACCGAATATTCCTTCGTACTAGTCGGACCGATCCTGAACGTCACCGGAAAGGAGCGGCAGATTGTCGAACTCAAGCAACTTCGCAACGTGTTCTTCCTGGGCGAAAAGTCCGCAGACGAGCTACCGGCGTATGTGCAGCATTTCGACGTATGTCTGATGTGCTACGAAATCAACGACTACACGAAGTACATCTATCCGCTGAAGCTCAACGAGTACCTGGCGACCGGGCGACCGACGGTCTCCTCCCCCATCGATGCAGTGACGAGGTTCGCCTCGGTGGTCACGTTGGCGCGAACCGATGCCGAGTGGCTGGCCGCAGTGGACGCAAGCCTGGAAGAACCTGCCCGCGCTGCGAGCGTGGTCGAGTCGCGTCGCGCGTTTGCCCGTACGCATGAGTGGGATGCACTCGTCAATCGGATTGCGCTTCAGCTTCAAGCCGCTCTTGCCCGGACCGAATCGGCCGGGAGGCCTCGAACTGCCTGAACGAATGATGTCGAACCCAATGAAGATGTCGATGCCGCACACACACGATGCGCAATTGCGCCAGGCAAACGTATGAGCAGATTCAGATCACGCTACCGCGCCGGGGACTGGGTGGAGGTGCGCACCAAGGAAGAGATCCTCGCCACACTCGATGAGAACGGCGCGCTTGAGCAACTGCCCTTCATGCCGGAGATGCTGCGCCACTGCGGCCAGCGTTTCCAGGTCTTCGCGAGCGCCCACAAGACCTGCGATACGGTCAACAAAACCGGCGGGCGCCGCATGCGTGACGCGGTCCATCTGGAAGGACTGCGGTGCGACGGTTCGGCGCACGGCGGCTGCCAGGCCACGTGCCTGATCTTCTGGAAGGAGGCGTGGTTGAAACCGGTGCGCGAGGGCACATCGCCCGCGCCGGCACTGACTGCGGCCATGCCCGAAGGCGGCAACACGCCCTGCGACGAGCCCACGCTGATGCAGCGAACGCGCCTTTCCGGCGACGACCCGCAGGACCCCACCTACGTCTGCCAGGCAACGCGTCTGTACGACGCCACGACGGCATTGAAGCGCTGGGCGCCGCGGCAGTATGTCGCCGATGTACGCAGTGGCAACGTCAAGCTCGCCGAGGCGGCGAAGGTCCTGTTCCTCGCACTGGTCTACAACCTGCGCGATTTCAAGCACGGCTATCGCCTCACCCGCTGGCTCTACGACCGTGCTCACCATGCCCTGGTTGGACGCCCGAGCCCCTATGGCATTGGCGTGATCCCGCGTGGCAGCCCGACACCGACCGAGCAATTGGACCTGCAGGTCGGCGAGGTGGTGCGCGTCAAGTCGCACGAAGAGATCCTTGCAACGATCGATACGCGCAACCGCAACCGCGGAATGGCATTCGACAAGGAGATGGTCAGGTACTGCGGGCAGGATCTGCGCGTGATCAAGCGCATGTCAAAGATCGTCAACGAGTCCACCGGCAAGATGCTGCACATGCCCAACCCGTCGGTGCTCCTGGAAGGGGCGTACTGCACGAGCCATTACAGCGAGCGTCGCCTGCTGTGCCCGCGCCGCGCGGTGCCGTATTGGCGCGAGATCTGGCTGCGGCGCGCAGGGGGTGCACCGGCGCAGCCGACCGAAGCGCCGGTCATCATCGTCCGGCCGCAGGCCAAGACCGAACCCTAGCCTCGATCGCCCTCCATGGAGAGCCTTTTGATCCGAGACCGCCTGCTGCCGATGCTGCGCTGCCCGTTCTGCGGCGGCGCGTTCGAATTCGACGAGAAACCGCGTCCGCCGCTGGGCCGCGCCGAGTTCGGGTTGCTGAGATGCGCTTGCTCGGTGTTTCCGGTGATCGACGGCATCCCGATCATTCAGCGCGCCCCGGTGTGCATGCTGGAGCACACCCGTGGAACGCAGGAAACGGAAGGCATCACCATCGATGCTCTGGTCGCGCTGATCCGCCGTGGCGACACTCTGGATGCGCTGCTCGAATGCGTCGCTGTGCCCGAAATGCCCGCGATCTGGCGTGCGGCGCTGGGCTGGCGTCTCTCGCACAGCCGCTTCGCGGTGCGCGCCGCGCGCGCTCTCTCCAAGAAGAAGTTCGTCCGCGAGGTGATGGCGTCGCGCGACGCGATCGGTGCGCGCGCCTTGCTCGAGCACTACTACCTCTCGGGCGGCCCGTTGGACCCGGCGATGGGACACTACTTCATCCGGCGGTTCGGCCAGCCACGACACCTGGCGGCACTGGCGATGGCGGCGACGATCGCATCCGAGTTCAAGCCTGTGCTCGACATCGCGTGCGGCATCGGCAATCTGGAGCACTACTTCAGTTGTCGCAGCGATCCCGCGCCGGTGATCGGCCTGGACATGAATTTCTACCATCTGTGGATCGCTCGACACTGGATGGCGCCGGCGGGGCACTACGTTTGCGCGAATGCGAGTGACGCACTGCCCTTCGCCGACGCCAGCTTTTCGTCCACCGTCTGCTCCGATGCCTATCACCTGATCCGAAACCACGACAACCTGCTTCGCGAAATTGAGCGTTGCGCTCCGGGGCGCATGGTGGTGCTCACCCGTGTGGGCAACGCCTCGGTGATGCCCAATGAAGGCGTCGAACGCAGCCTCGAGGCCTATCTGGCCGAGTTCGGACACGCCGCGCAGGCCTTCGACGAAGCGGAACTGGTGAGACGCTATCTGCGCCGTACCGACGCATTTGCGCCGTCGGCAAAGGCGCACGCAAACCTGAACGAGTCGAAATGGCTGTCCTTCGCATGGAACGTCCCGCTGCCCTGCGTGCGCAGCATCGAGTCGGATCCGATTGCGCCGCATGCCGTGGGTCGGCTTGGTGTCAACCCGATCTATTCGCAAGACCCGCAGGCCGAAGGTGGTTTGCGGCTCAGATTTCAGTTTCCGCTCATCTGGTACGCGTACGAGAACCACGCCATGCTTTCCTATCATCCGCGGGTTGTGACCCTTTCGCGCGATCAAGTCGCCGACATGGCGTCCTGGCAGAGCAAGGACGCCATGCGCAAGCTGGTCGACTCGTTCGTGCTGTTGGGGTTGCCGCAGCGATTCGCCCGATCAGACGCCTCGCTCGCGGCGCCGCAGAGTTCGTAGCGCTTGGGTCGTCCATCCGTTCCTGCGATTGCCGACCCGTCAGCCGTGCGACCTTTGGCTCCCCATCGGCTGACCTGGCTTCGCGCCTCCACGTTGAAGCTGCTGGTGTGGTTCGGCTGCGTGAGCGCTGTCGCAGCGTGCGGGGATGCGGTCGCGCCTGCATCCGCGCCTGTTTTCGTCCTTGCCCCAGCCGCGGTGTACCCGGTGCACGTCGAATCGGCCAAGCGCTACTTGGTGGACGCCGCGGGCAAGCCGTTCTTCGTCAATGGCGACTCTCCGTGGTTGCCCATCGTTCAGCTCACGCGCGAAGAGGTGGACCAGTACTTCGAGGACCGGCGCCTGAAGGGTGTCAACACCTTGCTGGTCGAACTCATCGAGCACTTGTTCGCCACCAACGCCCCGCGCAACATCTACGGCGATGCGCCGTTCACCACGCCGGGGGACTTCAGCACCCCCAACGAGGCCTACTTCGCGCACGCGGACTACGTCATCAACAAGGCCGCGCAGAAGGGCATGCTCGTGCTGCTCACCCCCGCCTATGTGGGCTACAACGGCGGCAACGAAGGCTGGTACCAGGAGATGTCGGCCAACGGCACGGCCAAGCTGTACGCCTACGGGCAGTACCTGGGCAACCGCTACAAGAACTTCGACAACATCGTGTGGGTCGACGGCGGCGACTACAACGTCGCGAACAAGGCGCTGGTGCAGGCGCTGGCCAACGGCATTCGCAGTGTGGACAGCAAGCCCCACACCTATCACGCCCAGCGCGGCACCGCAGCCATGCAGTTCTGGGGCACTGCCGAGCCGTGGCTCACGGTCAACGACATCTACACCGACGAGAACTCGGTGGTGGCCTCCGCGTTCGGCGAATACAACCGCTCGAGCGCGCCGTTCTTCCTCATCGAGGCGCGTTACGAGGGCTCCAACGGCGCCACCGAGCAGACCGTGCGCATGCAGGCCTATCAGGCCGTGCTCTCCGGCGCCAGCGGCCATGTCATGGGCAACTCATCGCTGTGGGAACTCAAGCCGGGTTGGCAGCAGTTGCTCAACAGCGGCGGTGCGCGCAGCCTGCTGCCGCTGTCCAACCTGTTCACCTCGCGCCCCTGGTGGATGCTGCAGCCCGACAGCGCCAACACCACGCTGACCTCGGGCGTAAGCTCCGGCGCCGATCGCGCAGTGGCCGCACGCGCCAGCGATGGCTCCTTTGCCATCGCCTACACGCCCACCGTCCGCACCTTCACCATCGACATGTCCAAGCTCGCCGGCCCCAAGGTCAAGGCCCAGTGGGTCGACCCTTCCAGCGGCACCGCCTCCACCGTCACCGGCTCCCCCTTCCCCGCCTTCGGCACGCAGGGCATGCGCCCTGTCGGCAACAACGCATCCGGCTACGCAGACTGGGTGCTCGTGCTGGAGTCGACTCCTTAGCACTTAGCGGCGTCGAAGTTTCGAACGGTGCGGCTCGTTGCGAAACCCTGCGCTGGGTAACCAAACGCGCAGAACACGCCCCTCGGCCGTCAGCCCGAGGCGGCTCCCTCCTACACACGTGCGCGCCGCGTTCCGATGGGCAGGGCAGTGGCGCAACCCTACATTTCATTTCACGTGTCCGCAGTGCTCCGAGCACTACAGCGATATCTGCCGTTTCACACGAATGACTCCGCATGGCAACGTGCGGCGTCATTGTGATTCGCCCTTGTGGGCTCGTTCGGCGGATCAATTGCCATGGCACCGAACGCTCTCTACAGAAGGGCGGCAGTAGCGGTTTGAACAAGGAACAAGAAAGGTCGCTTGTCATGAAGTTTGCATTGAATCCCGCCGCATTGGCGGTTGGCCACGCACTTGCGTGTCTTGCATTGGCAGGATGCGGCGGAGGCGGCGATGGTGCCGCGACAGACACCACGGCCCTCGAAAGCAAGGACCGGGCGCACGCACTTGACGCAGGGGCATCCACCTGGACCAAGGTCGCCGATGAAGGACATTCGTTCAACATAAGCGGCACCCAAACCGTTCGCTTCGGCGCCGGCCCGAGTTGGGTCTACAAGAGCGTGACGGGCATAGGTCAATGCACCACCGCGTTCTTCGGATCGGACCCGGCCCACATGGTGGTGAAGTCATGCGAGGTGCAGGCACCGGCACCGGCTCCCGCGCCAGCACCAGCACCAGCACCAGCACCCGCGCCAGCACCTGCTCCAGCACCAGCACCAGCACCAGCACCAGCACCTGCTCCCGCACCGGCGCCTGCCCCCGCACCAGCGCCTGCGCCTGCGCCTGCGCCTGCGCCAGCGCCAGCGCCAGCGCCTGCCCCCGCACCAGCACCAGCACCTGCACCTGCACCTGCACCTGCACCTGCACCTGCTCCCGCACCAGCACCAGCACCAGCGCCTGCGCCTGCGCCAGCCCCTGCGCCTGCTCCGGCACCAGCTCCTGCTCCCGCTCCCGCTCCCGCACCAGCCCCAGCCCCAGCCCCAGCCGCGGTGTACCCGGTGCACGTCGAATCGGCCAAGCGCTACTTGGTGGACGCCGCGGGCAAGCCGTTCTTCGTCAATGGCGACTCTCCGTGGT
>Ga0209515_10003084_pt1 | contig 24352 bp, 20 predicted proteins | sample Subgroupgradi54m_FD_187454 | JGI IMG/M metagenome (GOLD analysis project Ga0209515, IMG submission 187454) | Subsurface groundwater microbial communities from S. Glens Falls, New York, USA - GMW60B uncontaminated upgradient, 5.4 m (SPAdes)... ... | reverse complement strand
CACTTTTTTATTGTTGACACCTTTCTAACTTTTTTTACAACTGCCCTTTTTTATTTACTGCTTTTTTATCTTAACCAGCCACGTTTGAGAACTATATTGCTGCTTGGGATTGTCTTTGCCACGTCACTAACAACCAAAATAACTGCAATAATTTGGCTGCCGATTTTAGCTTTGGTTGTTATTGCCAAAAATATTAATCCTGGTCGGTTAAACCTGAAACAGTTTAACTCCGCCGTTACCAGTCTTACTCTTTTTATTACAGTTGTTTTATCTTTTGGCTTTTTGTTTATGCCGTATGCCTTTCTGGATCATTCGAAATTTATCGCTGATGTTTTGGCTCAAATAAAACTAAACAGCGACCCCTACGTTTTTCCCTATACCCTCCAATATGTTTATACTCTGCCCTACCTCTACTCTCTGAGTAATATTTTTCTTTGGGGACTTGGGCCGATAATCGGGGTTTTATCCGTCATTGGCTTATACTATATTGTCAAAGAACTCCTGCTAAAGCGCCAGAGCCCAAATCTTCTTTTTTTCCTTGCTTTTTACCTTTATTACTTTTTAATAATTGGTAAATCAGCAGCCAAATTCATGCGCTATATGCTGCCCATCTATCCTTTTTTAGCTATAATCGCAGGGTATGGTTTATGGTCCGCGATTACAAAGATACCAATTCTTTTTCCTCCAGGCAAAGGCGCAGTGAAACCGGCACAACCTCTTAAGACAAAAATTGTGTATCAAGTGCTGGGTATAATTATTTTAATCTCGGCTTTTCTCTGGACCCTTGCTTTTTTGAATATTTATTCCCATCCTCATACCCGGATATCATCTTCAGAATGGATCAATCAAAATGTTGCAGCCGGCTCAACATTGGCTGTTGAACATTGGGATGATAGATTGCCCCTTTTTGCTCAAGAGAAATACAATTTTGTCGAGCTGACCTTATACGATCAACCTGACGATGCCAATAAGTGGCAAGTAATGGAGCAAAAACTTAAAAGTGCAGACTATATTATTCTTGCCTCCAACCGCCTCTTTGTTCCCTTGCAAAAACTGGCAGATTGTAATAAATATAAAGTTTGTTATCCAGAAACCGCCCGTTACTACCGGCAATTGTTTGATGGGAGTTTGGGCTTTGGCAAAGTGGCAGAATTTGTCGTGTATCCAAGCTTACAAATAGGCTCCTGGAAATGGCAAATTAACGATCAAACCTCTGATGAATCCTTTACAGTCTACGATCACCCAAAAGTAATAATTTTCAAAAAAAATAAGTGATAGTTAGGCCACTTACCAAATTGTCTTTCCTAATAGCCAGCGCAGCTACAATCTTATGCTGGTATCTTTTATACAAAAGCTATTCCCTTTTTACTTATTTTAAAATTCCCTATTTTGCAATGGACAAAATTCCTGGGCATTATCAAGCTTCCACTCTGCATCTTACAACGGCTTTGATTATTATTTTATCTGGCACCTACATTATTGGTTATTATCTTCTCAAAAGTGTAAAAAAAATAACCACGTCTTTAAAATTAATAATAATTTTTTCCATTTTGGCTGTTGGGATAATCAATGTTTTTATATATCCTGTTGGACAATCAGATATCTTTACTTACATAATTGAGAGTAAATTATTCTTTTTTTATCACCAAAACCCGTATCTGACAACCTTTCAAAATTACTTCCGCGATCCTCTTTTTTATTACACGGGCTTCTCAAACTTGCCTTTGGTGTATGGGCCTGCTTGGCTCCTTTTATCTGCTATACCGTTTGTTTTTGTGGGATTCAAAAATCTTCTCTACCTACTTCTCTCTTATAAAATATTCAGTTTTTTCTGCCTTATTATTATTGCAGCTGTTATTTTTTTATATGAGGATAATGAAAACTCAAAATGGAAGAATCTCTATCTTTTTGCACTTAATCCCTTCATTCTTTTTGAGGCTGTAACCAACGGCCATAATGATATAGTCATGACTGTTTTTTTAGTCGGAGCAGTATTTCTTTTTAAAAAGAAATCTTGGCTTGCACTTGCCTTTTTAGTGCTATCGGGACTTGTTAAATATTTTAGTTTTATTCTTATACCTTTATTTATATTACTTACTTTTAAAGCCAAATGGCCGCAAAAAATTATATTAAAATCTGCTTTTGCTTCTTTTTTGATCGGGGCTATATTATCTTCTACTTTTTTTATAGGCGCAGGCCAGATCAGCAATTTTATATATTCAATAAGTGCTTCTTTAAATATTAAAACCTATTCAATTTTTTCTTTAATCCGGGAGTATATTTTGCAAAGCCAAAGTAACCTTAGCTCTTTTGTGCCTTTTTTGTGGGCCTTTTTGGCCTTATTATTTACTCTTTTTTATTTTTTTAAATCAACCAAAAAAAATCTTGTTGAAAAACCCATCTTGTCCATGGCAGATCTTTTACTTCTTTTTTTAATTCTTTTGACTTTATTTCAACCCTGGTATTTAATTCCTGTGATCTCACTTTTTATATTAACTGATAATCAGGCTTTGATTTGGTTTGTTTTCTTAATAACTTTTGCTGATACGCTTTTTTATCCGCTTTCTGTTTGGGCTTGGTTTAATTCGGGGTTAACTCTTTTTAATATTCACTTATTTCAATCATTTTTTGTGACAATGCCGGTCATTTTTTACTTTCTCTACAGCGCAATTAAGGGATTTTTTAACAGACCAAAGTAGTAATTTTCAAGAAAAAAATAATTTAATTTATTTTCTTTCGGGGGAGGAGGCTGAATAACCTCTCGGAGGATAATTAGGCAACCCTTCCTTAAGTCTAAATTCTGTCATATGTAAATCTCCAGGATCCGAAACATTTGTCCAAAAGCCTGGTGTGTGCATAATTCCTACAAGTTCCCTTCCCTCGGCTAAAAACCTTTTTTCTAGATCATCTGGGAAATCTTCCCCGTCTATTAACCACCTGTTATTAGCAATATCTCTTGAAATAACACACAATCCCGCGTTTCCCTCCTGCCAAATTTTTCCTTTGTATCTAACCACTTTTCTTAGATCACCAAATTCGCTATCAGCTCTAATTCTTTTTGTTTCTAAAACCCCTATATTTGCTCTTTGGGCTACAAAAGAGTTAGTTATTGCTTGTTTTAATCTTTCATGAGTATTTATTAATTCTCCCGGGTTTAAGTCAGTAAAAATATCTCCAAACAAGACAAAAATATTTTTTTCATCCTTGGGTACTTTATTTTCTATTGCTTCCCTTAGTGCTCCTGCAGTTTCCAGACCTTCACGAGAATCGATATGATAGTAAAAGTTAAAGCCATATTCTCGATTATAACCCTCTCCAAAATGACTGGATACAACTTCGGCCTGATGTCCCAAGCTCATTATAATATCAGTAATCCTAGGATCCCTTTGTAAGATTGCCAGTTGCCATTCAATGATTGGATGTCCTAAAAGTGGGCGCATTGGTTTTGGAACCTCTGACTTTCCTGCAGGATCCATCCGTGTTCCTTTGCCACCGGCCAATACTACTGCGTACATGTTCAAATTGTACTAAAGACTTGCAGAAAATCAATACTATAGGTATTTAAAGCCACTTTTTGAAGAAACCTAAGATTCCTTGATTCCATCCAACTGTATGAGTTATTCCTGGAGTCTGGGATTTTATCTCTTTGTAATTATCCAAATACCACTGGTAAGCTTTGATCAGACTGTCAGAATTGGAATATCTGGGATTCCATTTCAAAGTCTTAACCAGTTTGTTAATGGATACGAAAGAATCCTTATCGGCTGTCTCATAAACCCACTGATACAGCGGCGACAGTCTCATCTGCTCCAAAACCCACAAAGTTTTCTTGATCCAAAAGGCAGGTGTTGGTAAAACTCTTGATCCAGAACGAGCATAACGAAATAGAGCCTCCAGATCTTGCCTGACAGTCCCAAACTTCTGCGCACCAATATTAAAAACATCATCAACTTGGATTTTATTTTTTGCAGTTGCAAAAAGATAAATTGCTTCAACCAGATCATCCACATCCAGAAGTTGATAACGATTATTGCCGTATCCTACAACCGGAATTTGCTTACCGTCTTTGATCCAGTCAAAAAGAATCTCAAACACCCCCAAACGGTGGGTTCCTAAAAAAGTTTTGGGCCTGATGACAGTCACAATTAGTCCCCTCTTCCTATGTTCTTTGCATAATTTCTCCGCCTGAATTTTACTTGTCCCATAGGGACCAACTCCAATAAGCGGATCATTTTCAAACACGGGGTGCTTGGTGGGAATACCATAAACGGCAGTTGAGGAGATATAGATAAAATGCTTGACTTTATTTTTTAAAGAAGCCTCAAGAAGGTTACTCGTCCCACCAACATTCACCTCAAAAATATCTTCCTTTCTCCACAGCGGAAGGGCTGCAGCAGCATGAACAACCAGATCAACCTTTTTTGTCACTTTATCCATCAACTTTTTATCCCGGATGTCGCCTTTGACAAAAGTAGCCTTTCTCCTATATTCTGTCTTATCAAAAAGTGCAAGATCAAGAAGCACCAGATCTACTTTTTTCCCACTTAAAAAGTCAGCTAGATGTAAACCCAAAAAACCTGCAGCGCCTGTTACCAAAACTCTCATAACAAAATATATATTATACAGCTATAATTAGATTTTTATGCCACCTGATAGACAAAATAGGCCTTTGCGTATCGGCTTTGATTTAGACGGCGTCATTTTATACAATCCAGCACGTATCGTCAGACCTATTTTTGCCTGGATTCGACGACTTATTTTAAAGCAGAAAAAAACAATTTTTTATGTCCCCCAGACGTCGTTGGAAAAAGCCTTTTGGTGGCTTGTTCACAAATCAAGCCTTTTCCCCAATTATGGTTACCACGAGTTGACGAAGCTGATTAAAACCCAAAACATTAAGGCTTATATCATAACTGGCCGCTACGAGGTTCTGGATAAAGATTTCAAAAAGTGGTGTAGTAGGCTTGAGGCAGATAAATATTTTCAGGCTTGCTTAAACAACAAAGCTAACCTGCAGCCGCATAAATTTAAGCGGCAGATGATCAAAAAGCTTGGGCTTGATATCTTTGTGGAGGATAATTGGGATATTATCCAGCTTATAAAAAATGGGGAGAAAACCAACAGCAGGGTTAAACTTTTCTGGATTTATAACATCCTGGATAAAAATATCCCTTATAAGTATAAATTTAAAAACCTCAAACAAGTTTCGGATTATCTTACTCGCGGCGGAAGACGTTGATGAAGTTTTTAAGAGGAACCAAAACCTTCTGAATATTTTTACCCTCCCTTTTGATCACTTTGGGATTTCCTTTTTTGGGAATCAGAGACAACACTCCCTCAAAAAGATGGCCTCCCTTTTCTTCTCTAACAAAAAGTCTAATTTTGGCCAAATTGGGTAGTTTCCTTGCCCCTAAGCTTAAAAGATTAAAAAAGCCGCCCACTGCGCGGCGGCTTTCTTTGGAGAGATTTTTGGCAATAACCTCAACTTTCTTCTCTTGAGTTCCTCTTATAAGAAGGTCCAAAAAATCGCGAGTAGTTATCACTCCTATTGGGACCCTTTGCTTATCAGTTATTACCACACTGCCTATTCCTTTGTCCAGAATCAAATCCAAAGCTTCTTTCATTGTATTTTCTAAAGTCAGCGTTAAAACATAGGTTTTGACGAATTTTTTCACCTGATGATTAAATAGACTTACCTTATTGCCTTCCCTGTCACCCCTGTGTAGTTTTTTGCGCGGAGTAATTAGAAAATGAATAAGATCATAATAAGACAAAACTCCCCTTAATTTCATATCTCTGTTGATGATAACTAGCTTGGAAATTTTGCGAGTTTTGAAAGTATGAATTGCTTCAGAAACCAGATCTGTTTCATAGGCTGTTATGATTGGCCGATTTTTTATTTTTTGGAAATTGTCAATGGTTAAATCAAGGATATTTAGATGACCAAGGGCTCCAAGCAGCCTGCGGGCAGAAACAATGCCCATAAATTTGTCCTGGTCGTTAAAAACAGGCAGATAGTGAACTTTTGACTCAATCATCAATTGAGCAACTTTAGAGATGGGGTAATTGGTTCGTACCCGAGGTGCGTGAAAAACGCAATGCTCAACTTTTGCATTACCAGGATAGGATGTTTTGATCAAACAATGATAAGGATTGATAACACCCAAGAATTTTTTATCATCTGAAAAAACAAAGGCTGCATCATGTGAAGTTGAAAGATAAGACAAGGCTGAGGAAAGAGTTTGCTCCGGAGAAATTTTTATTATGTCTTTTGTTTGAGTGATATCTTGTATTTTCATAAGCTTACAAAAAAAAGGCCAAATTGTAACTGGTGTGACATGGGAGTCTATTTTCGTTTGATACGGATCAAGCCTGAGCACGGCAAGACTTCGATTCCCCGTTTGGCAATCTCATCCAAAAAAAGATTGGCGCCAATGGAATCAGCCGCCATATGGCCGGCATCAATGACATTAATGTGCAACTTTCTCAGCTCTAAAACAGCCTCCTCAGCAACATGCATCTCAACCAAAGTTCCCACTCCTGCCTTGGCCAACTCAATATACAACTCCTTGGAAGGGTTAGTTCCTCCTGTAAAACCCACGACTACTTTTCCCGCTCTGGTTGAGGCGGCTCCGGCGACAATGTGTGGGGCCATTTTACCCTTTGTTGCTTCCATAAACTCTGGAAGTTCGTTAATATAATCCAAAACCTCCCCTGCAGTGCGAAAATGCTTCTTGCTAAGATACTGTTTCATAAAATTATGACCCATATTATCCCAAACCGTGTGTAAAGCCAGAAGCGGAACCTCAAGTAGCCGGGCTGCATCTACAGCTTGTGAATGATTCAGAGGCTTAAAGCGCCGCTGAACCACAGCTTTCCTTTCATCAAAAAGGGCATGGGCTACATTTTCTGGTACCCCCGCCTCAGCAAACATATCAATTTGAATATCCAATACCTCGTGAAGGGCTGCTAGGGCGTGGCCTGAGGGATGGTGTGAAATCAGAAGATCGATCTTGTGGCCTTTTTGACTTAGCCTATCAGTAAGAAGAACTTCTGCAGCCCCGGCATCAATTCCCGCCATCAGTTTTTTGATCTGTGTTTGTGGATTGCCGTAGAGGATTCGTGAGTCTGAATAAGGATTTGTCAAACACTCTGGATCAAAATATTGCTTCTTTTTGGCTGGGAGTTCTTGATATTCTTTTTTGGTCCTGGCAAGAAAAGCCTTGACTCCGTCTGTTCCTCTTGGATCGGCTTTTATACCCATCTCAATGGCCAGATCGTAAATCTGCTTTATCGTCATAAAAGATATGTTAACTCCCAATGAAGCATTCGTCAACCCCGAAATTTGCTCTTGCTGATATAATTTGATAATCCCACCTGCCGGGGTGGCGGAACTGGCAGACGCGCAGGTCTCAAAAACCTGTGATGGCAACATCATGAGAGTTCGAGTCTCTCCCCCGGCACCAAAGTGAATCCTCTCTTGCAAAACTAAACGCGGCTTATTAAAACAGTCTAAATGAGATTTTGACTAATTGTGGAAAATTAACCCACTCACGCACGAACCCAAAACGGAGGCGAACCATAAGCTCATAAATCTTCTGCTATAATAATAAGTATGAACGATTCAGTTCCTCCTGAAGATCTAAAAAGAGAATTGAGTTCTCCCGCGATCATAATAATTGATGAGAGGAATCCTCGCAATATACTATCAGATTCACTTAGATTAATTGATTTGTCGCCTTCAGTTCTAGTGGGTTTTTCATCCTTAAGCAATGAGGGTTTTGCTGAAAATCCACAAAGACAAAGAGAGCTGGCAGAATTTATAGCAGATTTAACAAAGATAGAAGAAAAAGGTCCTTTGCTAGATGTTGGATTTGGTTCAAATTTAACTGTGGCTACAACCTTAAAACACCGTGGAGTTCCAGCTTACGCTATTGACGTATTTGCCGTTAGGATAAGAGAGGAAAATCCCTGGCATGCACCAGAAGTTGAAAAGGTTCAAGACGGAGTTACTATACTCTGCGGAGATGCGGGAAAGCTAGCAGATAACGATTCTGCATTAAAGCATACTAAATTTGGTTTAATTCTTTTTAATGGTTCATGGGCATCTGGTGGAAACAACTTTACTGTAGCTGAAGGTGAAGGCTTGGATTTCAGGTACCATGGACTCTATGGTATAGGCTATAATGAGCGAAAAGAAGGTGTCCCGCCTTTTAATGAATTCGTAGATAAAGAGAAAGACGCGATACTACGAGCTTGTAGAAGTGCGCTTGTTGAAGGTGGAATGATCGGAATGATTTCTTCAAGATATGCTTATCATGGGGCAGGATACCCTTTCGAAAAACTTCCAGATGAAAAGGTGGCTTTTCTAGATGTTATAATGCGGCTATCTAGATTAGGAGCTAAAAAAATTATGCTAGTTGGTCTCTCCCCAGAAGGATTAAGACGTGTGGTCGCGGAGTCATTACGGTCAAGAAAAGAATATGATGTAAAATTTCCAGATTGGGTTCAAACAGAAATTAAACAAGAAGAGATAGAAGAAATAGTCCGTCAGCTTACAGATTTTGATGCCTTACCCGCTGAGGATCCAATGACTCGCTATTTAAATGAATCTGAATGGCGTAATACCCAACGCGCAAAAATATTAGAGTTTGCTTCCAAGGTAGAGAGAGTACGAAATATAGCTCGTATTGATGGACTATTTGCAGAGTTTTAGTTTAACTTCTTGATATAATAACTCGAAGTTCTTGAGGGCAGCGCTTTGATAGCCGTTTTACCAGTTTCCAGCATGGGATAGGCAGCCATCAGTTTGGCAATCAAGGCACAGAAAGGTTAGAAACAAGATGATAAAGAGGCACTAAAGGGGATGCTTTGCTTGATTTCCCAATTGGTTCTTGATGTTTAATAAAGATGTGTTGTTTAACTTATATCCTTTTTATATATATTAAGATATAAGGATAAAGGTTAATTAAAATTTAGCCTCAAAAACAACCAATTTTAACTGGTACCGGCACCAGTTACTTTTTAATCATCCACCTCCTCTGGTAGTGATCGTTTATTTGGCTCGAAATAGATATGATTCTACTTTTTGCTCTAATGTTTTTAGTAATTATTCTTCTTTTCTCTTCTAAACGGTTCTCTCCTGTTCCCTATTTTCCTACCAGCAAAAAAGATCTTCCCTTAGCTATTATAGCTTTGAGTTTGAAAAATAATCAAACTGTGATCGATCTTGGTGCAGGAGACGGTTTGGTACTCTTTGAAGCAGCCAAAGAAGCTTACAAACGCAAGTTAAACACTCAATTTATTGCAGTAGAACTCAATCCTATTCTAATCTTAATACTTCAGCTGAGACGTTTCTTTCACCCCAACAAACAACATATAAAAATTATGTGGGCCGATATGTTTAAGATCAATTTGAGCCAAGATACCACTATTCAAAATCCAACTGTGTATTTGTATATCTCACCCTGGCTGATGGAGCAAATTTACGCCAAATTGAAGAAAGATCTAAAATACTTTAACTTAATCTCTTACTACTATCCCCTCCCGAAAGTAAAACCAAATAAAACAATTACTGGAAAAAACAAACTTTATACGTATAAAGTTAATAAATAGTTTTAGATACGATATATTTACGCATCGTGGGAAAAGATAATGGGATTTTCTGGAGGAGTTACATTTAAAGGAGTCTGAGCTGAACCGCTAAATAAATTATTTCTGAAAGCCTCGTAAATTTCTAGGGCTACCGGATCATGAGAAACAATAGTCTCATAAGACTGTCTTTTATTTTCAGCACCACCAACCACATCTTTAGGTAAGGCTAATTCCAACAACGCAGCTGCCCCATCAACAGACAAATAAACTCTACCTGGAGTAAAACCTCCTGTAGCCATAAAATCTTCAACTATTTCGCGTGTGAAATCTGGATCTTCTTGTATGTCTGGAAGCTCCTCTAAAAACCCCATTAAAGTTTCCATAAAATATGGCGCTTGATGCGGAAACAGCTTTCCTGCTACAGCCCTTCCAAACAAACTATCTCTTTTAAAAGTTACGTCTGCCCCGAGTCTATGAGCAAGAACTGTAAAATTTTTTGCAGCGTCTGCTACGACTAATACTGCATTCCTATTGTCTATCCATGTGCTGTAGTCCTTTTTAGGATCTGCATCTAAAGGGATTCCTTCGTAAACAAATCTTTCTAATCTCATTCTGGTTCTTGTAAATGGCATGTTCCTATATCTTTCAGGGTATATTTCACCAGGGATTGCTCCTGCAATAGGAAATCCCCCAGTTGCCTCTAAAAAAGTATCCACATGAGGAAATTTTCTATCTGATTCAGGTGAACGTCTCATAAAAAAACCTACCCTTGATTTGGTAGGCTCAATTTAAAAATTCTGTTTTTCACTCTAAAAGTAGTTTATAATACAAATTTTTCTTTGTCAACTACGTAAGTAGTTTGACAAAAAGTTTAAAAGGAATATAATATGTTTTCTATGGTTACGGCTGAAGCAAGTATTCATATTTCAGTCTTGGATAGGCTCAATTCTAGAGTTAAAAGCGTATGGGAAAGAAGAGGCTATGCACAGCTTCCACGCCGTTTAATAAGAAATACTCATGACGAGAAGGAGGTAGAAAGTTTAATAAAAGCAAGCCAATTGGATCTTATTACTGGAGAAAGGCCAAAGCGACTAATTGGAGAGAAAACTCGCAGAATTAGAGTGGCATATTTATATGATCCCATGCGGGTCCAGGCGGAAAGATTGCCTTACCATTATCATGATGAGGAGGATTCTGATTTTCATGGGCGTTTGCCTGAGCTATTGAAGCTACAAGAAGAAGGTTGGCCTTTAATCAATACTGATGAAGGCGCAGTTCAGTTGAGACCACGGCAAGAGAAAAATGCAGAGCAAGATTCTCTCAGAATGTCAGCATAAATTCAAAATTTCCCCCTTGACAAATTGTGTCTTATAGTATAAGTTATATCTATGGGAATAGAAAGCCATCCTTTCGCAAGAAAACTCATTGTCCCGGGTTTACTAGCTGGTGCCTTAACTGCAGTTAATACCGTAACAGATGGAGCTTTGACTAGACCCTTCTCCACTTCAACTCTTGAAGGGGTTCAAGCAACCGATGGCCAAGCTCATCCAGGTGATAGATATTGGCGCGAGCTTCAAGATAAAATAAATTCAGGAGATCAATTCGGATTAGGTCGTATTGAAATTGATGTCCAAAAGCAAAATAGTCCACTTAGGGTTAGATTCGAGCCCGATATCATTAATAGGTCTGGCCAGAATGAAGACAAAGGCAATATAGCAGCTTACCTCTATCCGGGCCGTAGATGGATCATCGATTATGTTGCCATGGTTCCAGGAGCCGTTATAGATGACGAGAATCTGTGGTATATGGTTAACGCAAAGGCTTTAGGACTCGATTATAATGGCTATGTCTTTATATCTGCCAGCAAAGAGACAGAACGTTCCGTACGGTTGTTACGATATAAAGGTGTTGGAAGAATTAGTGGAAATAAAGATAAAGGACTGTATATCGTCCAAGGCAGTACAAGAGTCCCTCTTGGTTCTATTGTCGTTGAGAAATCTCAATCCTATGCTTCTGCCGTAGGACTACGCACTCCTAGGGAAGGTTTTACTCCTGTTCACAGAGTTATTCCGAACAGGAGGCCACCTAGAAGGTATTAATCGTTTTAAGTTGCAATAATTCTCCCATGTCAGAAAAAAGTAGCGACCTTATGGAAAGAAGCCTTTCACCAGATCAGAAGCTTTTTCTAGCTGGTTTAGCTTTCTTGGAAGATGTATCTGAAGATCAAACTATCCTTGAAGATCCTCAAAATAGCGAAAGAGTTAGAAGTGTTGGTGCCACCCTCGTAAGGCACTTTCCTCAACAAGATATCGGGGTAGTTAAAGATTTTTTACCTATTGATGAGATGGACGCGCACAGACTCTATAAAATGATTACTGTTCAGTCTGACATGCTAAACGATATGGAAGAACAAAAATTAAACATGCTTGGACTTTATGCTTTCAGTTATTTAACTTTTGGTCAAATTGGCAAAATTTATGGACTTTCAAAACAGGCAGTTCACCAAACGGTAATAGGAAGATTTAATATTTGGTTTCATAGAAAGCATTCTTCTCGTTCTTTTATGCGCCGATCGGAAGATCTTCGTTTTTTTCTACAATCCAGTAGCCCACGATTGCGGCTGAGACGATGACGTTTAGAGATTTATTGATCCCCCACATCGGGATTTCGACACTTTGATCGGCTAATTTGAGCGTTTCCCCCCGAATTCCTGTTGTCTCGTTACCAAAAATAAGCGCCAGCGGCAAAGAATAATCAGCTTTCCTGTAATCAATCGCCTTTTTTGCCTGTTCCACCGCCACGATTTCAACCGGGGCGGTTGTTTTTGGCTTGGTTCTAAGGTCTAAAATCGCTTCTTCAGCGCTTTTTTTGTACTCCCATGGAACAACTTTGAAGGTGCCGATAGAAGCTTTAGTGATACGGGAATTAGGGGGTGTTTCCACCTGCCCGCAAAGATACATCTTTTCTATCGCCAGAGCGTCAGCTAAACGAAACAATCCACCAACGTTGTAGGTATCATAGACATTTTCTACTATAAAATAGAGCCGATTCCGTTTTATCTTTTTAAGGTGATTAGCAATTCTGTTTTCATTAACGGTCCGTAAATCCGCTGCCGCAAGTTTCATGTAAATATTTTACAGTGAAAAGTTGCTAATTTGAAGCCCAAATTCTCATAGTAGTGCTCAGCACAATCCCATAGTTGACAATGCCTAAACCCTGTAGTATACTATCGCTTATGGTAAGGGAACGACGAGTGTTTGCATACCTTTTTGTAGTTCTTTTATTTTTATTTTTTACGCTACCTGTTAGAGGTCAATATGGGCAATATGGAGCACCCGCTCCATCCCAATCAATTTTGATTGAGAAAACAGTCTCCAAACCAGGTAGTTCTGATTTTGTTGATAATCTTTCTCCCAGTGATCCCCGCTTTGCCCCAGGACAGCAAATTACTTTCCGACTTAAAGTCAAAAACACTTCTAATATAAATCTCACCAATGTCACTGTCAAAGACTTTGTGCCTGACTTTTTGCAACCTGTGTCTGGGCCAGGCAGTTTTGATTCCGGATCAAGAAGCATCAGCTTTAGCGCAGGTGACTTTGCCGTTAATGAGGAAAAAACCTTCTTTTTGACCATGAAAGTGGTAGCGCAGGACCAATTGCCCGCTGATAAAGGCATAATTTGCGAGATCAATAAAGCACAAGCCTTCACCGATCAAGTTTCGGACGAGGATACAGCCCAATTTTGTATTGAAAAACAGGTTGTGGGAGTAACTCAGGTTCCAACAGCAGGCCCAGAACTTGGCCTTGCAATTTTAACCTTTGACGCAGCGATTCTAGGAGCAGGTTTCTGGCTAAGAAAAAGGACTAATTAAACAATCTCTATCTATGAGAAAACGCTATCTAAACAGTCAAAATACGATTCTGGTGATAAACAGCCAAGGTGATTCAAATTTACATTTAAATAAACTCTTAAACAGTTTACATCCTCAACAGCAAATTCTTGCTCTTGTACCTAAGGTCAGAGGGGAAAAAGGCAACATTGCCAGTCAAAGACTAACAATTCTGCGCCTATTAAATCGTACCAATCCTCTATCGATTTTTACTATCTTTCGCTATCTCTGGAAGTATGATAAAGTCGAGACTGTCCTTTTCCAACTAGAGCTGACCAAATCGTCTAAACTAATTGCTCATATCTTTCTGCCAGTTGTCCTTTTGGGCCTAAAAATAGCTAAAAAACACGTCTTTTTTGAGCTTAACCCTCAACAAGCCTTCCAAAAACCTCTCCTTACAGCTTTTTATAAAGCTGTTGCTCGTTTAGCAGACGAAATGGTAGTTAGAACAAGAGGTAGAATAAAATATCAAACGTTATAAAATTTATAGGATGGTAATCAAAAATGGCAAGTATTGATAATATTGACAAATTACTAATTATATATTATACTACAAGCCACTAAAGAAACTATGCCGCATCCAGACAGAAATCCAGGAAACCCACAAGAACACGAAATATGGAGACCAAGTCGTAGAGATCTTCTTAGATTAGTAGGCGTTGGATTATTAGGTCTAGTAGCTGAAGCGTGCAGTAGAACTGTACCAGAACCTCTTCGTACAAAGGCTGTTATTCCCCCAGGTTACCAAAAGGTAGGACCAGATCAACAAGTAGTAGCTAAGGCCTCAACAACTCCACCACCAGATCTAGCTCAAGAAGCAAAAGCTTTTGTCGATGCATGGCCTAAAACGGCTGATGCAGCTGTTCAAAGATGGGGTGGAAAAGCTTCCCTTTGGAATCTAGATCAAAGAGTGTTAAATGGAACCAACAGCAGAATTGAGGATTATATGGGTAAAGGAGCTTCTTACACTATGTACGAGTGGAGATATCTGAAGGGTAATACTCCTTTTCCTTGGCCAAAAACTCCTGAAGAGGCTCTGAAATATTTTCTTGGGGATCATATACCAGCCGGAGTAAGCGCCAAAAACATGTTTCCTCAAAATTTTGTCGTTGCCGGTAGAAATTTATTGACAGGCTGGCACTTCAGCGAAGATTTTCATGGAGATGTGCAGGTAAAAGTTCATGGAGGCGAAGTTCTTGAAGGTTATACTGCCAATAAAACTCAGCGCTCACAAGATGACCGAGCCTACATCATCTATGGCGGAGACCAAACAGGTACTGTTTCATCGTTTAACCTGGGTAAGGTACAGGGTTTTACTGTCTGGCAGCCAGGAACTGATCCTAACGGACTTGCTTTAAGAATGGACTCTTATGAAGGAAACAGTGTTGACCACCCACATTATCTGGGACCCAATGCTCAAAGGCTTGGTCCAGATCCAATAGGCTTCCCTCCAAGCTACCCCGCCCCTGGTCATATTTAAAGCTTAAATAAATCTTATAGTATTGAAACCCGGCTTCATTTCTGATATAATTTGGCTCTGTGAAGAGCCTTATAGAAAAGTACAACCATGCTGATAATGTCATCTTTATCTCCTCTTATCCTGAAAAGGGGGTTCGCTATAGTGAACGAGTATGTGCCGTAGGAGGCTTTACAAAAAATACCATCGAAGCTTTCCAAAAAAAAGCTAAAAATAAGCATTTTATAGTCTTAACTGTCACACTTAATGGCAAAAAAGAAATTTACGAGGAAAACGGTATACTTGTCTGCAGAGTATTCAAAAGAAACAAACTTTCTTCCTATCTTTCTTTAATTCAAACTCTTTTAAATTTCAATAAGGTAAAAAGAGTCTTTATTGAATTTGAGTTTAGCTCGTGGGGCGATACCAAAACTACATCGCTTTTCTTCTTAATACCGCTTCTACTTAAAATTTTGAAGAAAAAGCAGATTATAGTTCTTCATCAAGTGGTTGAGAGGCTTGATAAGCTCAACGGTCATTTGGGCTGGAAAAGAAAAGATTTGCGCAGAGCATTTTTCAACGCTTTCTTAAGATTATTTTATAAGATCCTTGTTGTTTTAAGCGATCACATTGTAGTCACTGAAGAGATTTTTAAGGAAAGACTCATCCAGATGTCTGATCATAGTAATAAAATTCAAGTAATCACTCACGGTGTCGATACGCAAGTCAGAATGCAAAGCAGAGATGAAAGTAGAAGGCTGCTTGGCCTTCCTAAAGATAAGTTTATAGTTATGTATTTTGGCTATTTAAATTGGTATAAAGGTGCGGATCTTTTCTTGGATTATGCTCAAAAAACCAGCAACCAGAATATCTTTTTTGTTCTTGCAGGAGGCAAATCTTTTACCTATTCTCAAAAAAAACACTATCAAAACTATATCAAAAAATTCGATAGTTTGCCTAAAAATGTTAGATTAACTGGTTTTGTTCCAGAGGATAAGTTAGGCCTTTATTATAGTGCAGCTGACCTTTTAGTTCTTCCCTATCGTACAATGATGTCTTCATCTGGTCCACTTTCTCTAACTTTTTCCTTTGAAAAACCAGTATTACTTTCGAGTAATTTATTGCCCTATCTAAAATCCGGAGATTTTGCAAAGGCTTTAGAAAAAACAGATCTAAAACAAGAGCAGCTTTTTTTCCAATTGAACTTTAACGATTTTTATAAAAAAATTAGCTCTGCAAACATGGCTAAATTGGCTCAATTCTCCAGAATCATGAAAAAAGAGAGAAATTATTTTTCTACCATTCACCAATATTTAGAGATGATATGAAAAACCTATTAACTACGAAAATAAAGAATTTTTTCTTGGTAAACACGTTTTTCTGCCTTATTTTATTTTTCTTCCTTAGCTCTATTGTTTTTACTTATCCTGCAATCTTACATTTATCTGATAAGCTAATAGGAGATGGAGGCGACAATTACCAAAATTTAATCTTCCAGTTTATAGCCTCAGGAAAGATTAAACACCTCCAATATCCTTTTTCTCATACTGATATTCTTCGATTTCCGGTCGGATTTAGCTTTGAAACAGGATTTGAATCGGTGGTAACAATATTAACAGGAGCTTTTCTTTCTCTTTTTCTAAACAGTATTCTAACTTATAATATAACCGTCTTTCTGTTGCTGACTTTAAATGGATTTCTTTCATTTTTACTTTTTAAGTATATCTCCAAGTCCAATTTTCTAGGAATAATTGGAGGTATTATCTATGGATATTCGTCCTTTGTAATCGGTAGAAGCGCCGGACATCTCAATTTATTATTCATAGGCGGATTTCCTCTATTTATATATGCACTTTTAAAGAGTAAAAAGAATCTTACACTAAGAAATATTACCCTCGTCTTTATTGCTGGGACCTTGATTCTCTTAGGTTCTTTTCAATATGCACTTTTATTTACTTTGTCATTTCTTATCTGCCTACCATTATTAATGTTCTTTTTTCCTATAGCTTTACAAGCCATTGCATTAAACATTTCTAAGAAAGCATATAAAGTTTTATTACTACTACTCCCCTTTTTTGTAATTATAATGATTTTCAGCTACCCTCATCTCCACGCCTTCCTTACAGGAGAATTTTTCAAACCCGACAGAACTGGAAGTATAACTATACTTGAAAACAGTCCATCGTTAAAAGATTTTGTCTTACCAAATAGCTATTTACCTTTACAAATTACAGAACTTTCTAAAAACTTAAATAATAGTTTTAGGTCGATTGATAGAGTTGTTTTTATAGGCTGGGTAGAATTGTTTTTATTTTCACTCTTTATTGCCTTTTATAAAAACAAAAGATTAAAATATTTAATCCTTTCTGTAACTCTTATTTTCTTTATATTCTCTTTAGGCTTTATTAATCCAGAAAGTAAAATTTATTTACCTTACTTCTTTCTTCATAATATCTTTCCTTTTTCATTTATTGATGAGCCAACAAGATTTTTTGTAGTTTTTTATCTTTTTTTAATTATAGGCGTTATTTTGCAACTTAAACAGATGTACAAAAAGAATGGAAAAACGATGGTCTTTCTAATATTTGTTGCGATACTAATTGTTTTAGAAAGGTTACCTTTTAATTATTGGTTAGCTCCAACATTCGTAAATGATTCTTTTATTCAGGTGGTTAGAAAAGAAAAAGGCACAGCAGTTTGGGATATCCCTGTAAGCTACACCAATAGTATATATGATGTTTTACCCTATGCTTACGATAAAAAAATTATTTCAGGTCCTTTTCAGTGGTTTGCTGATACAGAAAAACCAAAATCCTTTATTAAAAACAACAATCTTGCACGATTTATATGTGGGGAAAACATAAAAATAAATAAAGGAACCGAATCAGAAAATATAAAACTTATCCAAGTACTAAAAACTCATAATATCCAAACTATTGTAGTACATACCAATGATCCCAAGGATCATGCTAAATACTATTTTCCAGATTGCGCTAATGCCAGAATTCAAGCCTCCATATTGTTACCACAGCTTTTTATGCCTATTCCAACGTCCCAACCTAAAGTCTTATCACTTTTCTTTCCTACAATCCCCGGAGTTGGAGATAAAATCTTTTTCCCTTACGAAGGAACTTTTTATATCAATGGCTTTCATGCTTATCCCAGCAGCTGGTTGCCCATTCATCTTTTTCTCGATGGAAAAGAAATTGCCCTTGATCAACACTGGACAGATAGAGGTCAAAAGAATGCCACGCTTGACCCTTTTTTGAAAATTGATACTAAAAGCGGATCTAAACTTAGAATCGAATTTGATAAAAATCAAAATGAAAGTTACTCATTCATTAAATTATGGTATAGGTATGAACCAAATACAGCTGCCGTAGGCGATATAACCATTAATGGAATTACAAAAGTCTATCAAGATGATGATGCTACAGTTTTTAAAATCAATTGATATGATTATGCGCTTTATTAAAAAAAACTTTTATCTTATCTTACTTATATTAATTTCTCTTTTGCTTTTTTGGGCAAATTTTCAACCGGGGACTTATCTCACAGGTTGGGATAACCTGCAAACTGAACTCAATCCAGTATTGGCTGTTAAACGTTCCTTGTTTGCCATATGGGAAGAATACCAAAGCTTCGGGCTACTTTCTGGACTTGCCCATTCTACGGATATTGTAAGAGCTGTATTTTTATGGCTGCTCTCTTATATTCTTCCCCAAAATATCATACGTTATTTTTTTCATACTTTTATGTTACTTGCTGGTGGACTGGGCGCTTTTAAGCTCCTTGACTACGTATTTTCGAACCATTTAGGGCCTAACAACAGGAAAGCTTTTGCTTTTATGGGAGCATTGTTTTATATGCTTAATTTTGGAACAGTGCAGATTTTTTATGTTCCGTACGAGGCTTTTTCAGTCTTCTTTGCTTCATTACCGTGGCAAATTTGGATTTTTATGAAATCTCTTGAGAATAAAAACAAACGGAATCTCTTCTTATTTTCTCTTATAAACTTCTTAGCAACTCCAGCTTATTACATACAAACTCTTTTTATTGTCTATTTACTCATACTGCTACTTTTGATTGTGGAGCGTATACTTGAGAATCAATCTTTAAAATTCATTAAATCTGCTGCTTTTTTCTTGCTGCTTGTTATTCTTATAAATGCCTTTTGGCTTTTCCCGCAGCTTTACTTCTTGAGAACTTCGGTTTCTGTAGTTAAAAACGCCAAAATAAATCAACTGGCAACTGATGATTTATTTTTTCAGAACAAAGAGAAAGGAACTTTATCTTATTTTTTGAAAATGCAAGGCTTCTATTTTGATCTCTTTCGCACCAACCAGCAATCGCTTTTCTTGGAGTGGAAAAACCATTTCGCAAATGCCTATATTAATTTTTTACTTTATTTTTTTGCCTTTGTTTCTCTTCTGGGTCTTTTTTCCAAAAGAAAATTTCATCTTTTCTTTGTAGGAGTTTTTATATTGGTTACTATTGCTCTTTTGAATACTACTGCACCTTTTTCCTGGATCAATGACTGGCTGCGTCAAAATTACTTTATTAATCAAGTTTTCCGCTCTCCCTTTACTAAGTTCATAATTCCCTACTCACTGGTTGCTAGTTATCTTCTGGTTTCAGGAATTAACAATCTTATTTCTTGGCTAAGTCGATTCATTTCTCACGACCGTACTAATTTGATTAACTATTTGTTAGGCTTACTTATTTTTGCTATTTTTCTCTACTCTCTTCCTTCCTTCCAAGGCTATTTTTTCTCTCCTTCTATTAAGGTTGCAATTCCTACTGATTATTTACAATTGATGGATTATTTTATAAAAACGGACAAAAACAAGCGCATTGCCCTCTTACCCGATTATACTTATTGGGGTTGGTTTTATACCAGATGGGGTTATGACGGATCCGGTTTTTTGTGGTATGGTCTAGAACAACCAATAGTTTCACGCACCTTTGACGTGTGGAGCAACAAGAGTGAGAGTTATTTTTGGGAAGCTAAAACCGAGGCAGAGGCAGAAGATCTAAACAACCTTGAAAAAGTCTTTGAAAAATATGATATTGACTATCTTCTTTTGGATCGTTCTCTATTACCTGTAAGTTCAACTGTAAAAGGTCTGCAATACGATAGGCTCGAAACAATGTTTGCCAGCAGTAAAAAAATAGTTTTAGTCAGAAAGTCGGAAAATTTGAGCCTTTACCAAATCAAACATGACAAAAAAATTCAAAATTTCGTGGCAATTGCCTCAGCTCTACCTAATATTGGCCCAGGAATAACTCTCACCAGCAGAGATGCTGCTTATATTGATAATAATGACTATCAAACCTCCGTAGCTTCTTCCTATTTTAAATATTATCCTTTTCTTGATTTAACCTCACAAACTCAAATTGTGAATAAACGATGGACAATTCAAGAGGATCCAAACAATTTTTTTATATCCACAAAGCTATCAATCGAGCCTCAAAAATACAAATTAATTCTTCCTCCCTACCAGACTGAGGCTGTGCTTTATCAAAATAATCAAGTCTTGAAATATAGTGAATCACTTATTCCAAAAGTGAACGGGAATAATTTGACAATAACGATTCCTAAAAAATTGATTAGTTCTGTAGCATTAAACACTGCAAAGGTTAACAATTGCTCTTTGAAAGGAGGAGAAATTGAGACTAAATATATTAATTCTTCCCTCATAAGCACTTCTCTAAATGCTGGTCTTGCCTGTTTAGGTTTTGATGGTTCGTTTTTAGATCAAAGATACGGCTATTTAGTAAAAATAAATAATAAAAACTCCGTTGGACGAAGATTCTTTTTCTATATTTTAGACGATACCAAAAAACAAAGCTATATTGAGGATCGCTTGCAAAAAGATGCACAATATTATCTACTCAACCCAAGATACCAATACGGATTAGGTTATAGTTTCAGCTTCCACAACGATTCCTATCGCAATATACCATCAATAAATAGGCTCGATTCGGTTCAAGTATATTCTTTCCCTACATCCACAATTCAAAATATTTACTTTGTCAACAATAACATTACAGCCAACAAAAATCACTTCTTAAACAATTTCAAAAGCAAAAAAAATACTTACTTTGACTATACTGCTTCATTTGGGCAAAGCGACAGTTCTTCTTTGATACTTAATCAAGCTTATCATTCCGGATGGGTTGCTTACAAAGTAGGAAACGAAAATGCCTTAACAGATTACTTCCCATTCCTCTTTGGCACGCAGCTTAAAGATCATGTTTTGGTCAATAATTGGGCTAATGGTTGGAGAATAGATAGTTCTGATAAAGGAACAGTTATCATTATTTTCCTGCCTCAGTATCTGGAGTTTTTGGGCTTTGTTGTGCTTATCCTGACCTTTATTTTTATTGCAAGAGCCCGAAAGGTTAATTGAATTTTTCCCCGTCTCTCCTTCGAGGTTTTTTGAAGGTTTTGGTCATAAATTGCTTGATCTTGGAAACAAAGCTAAAAGCATCCTGCAGTCTATCCAGCTGACGTCTGAACTTGAAGTAGTAGGAAATAATAAAAACAAACAAGACAATTGCCACAATTAGGTAAAATCCGAAGAAGATAATTCCCAGTAGATAAAATAGATTTGACAGATCCATAGATTAGTTATTTTCTGCTTTTGGCTTTAGATTTAGCTGACTTTGCTTTGGTTTGTCTTTTAACAGAAGGTTGTTTTTTGTTTATAAGTTTGTTCCAATCAACCAAAAGATGCCTTTTAAGCTTACTTACTGTCCCCAGCGATTGCTTTGACTTTGATTTAAAATCTTCAATCACCTCGTCAACTAATTGTTGATATTTCTTGGGGTTTATCTCATGGACTCTTTCCTTCAACTCTGCTACTTTTTCCAGTAGTTCTTTCGCAGCACTAAAGTAAAGTTCCTTTGTCTCTGCAGTCACACTGCCAAAAATCTCCTTGACCTTTTTTTCCAGATTCATTTCCGCCAGTTTCTTTTTGAGATCTTCAAAGCGTTTGGCGGCCTCTTTTCTATTTTGTTTACCTGATTTGGGAGCGTAGAAGATACCAGCCAGGGCTCCGGCCAGAGCGCCAACTAGAAGACCAAGACCAAATTGAGATGATTTTTTATTATCTGCCATGACTTATACTATAACAGATGCTGCTGCCAGAATCAACTTTAGCCAGATTTACTGCTCATCATACTTGACATTTAGGGAGGCAATAAGAAGAGAATAATCTTGAGAATCTACTATCCCATCCAGATTAAGATCGGCAATGGAAACAACTGTGGGGTCTGTTTTGCCCAAATTATCTCGAATATAGGAGATGTCTGTTGAGTCTATAATCCCATCTTGAGATCCACCAACTGGGATATCACCAACCAGAAGCCGTATGCCTGAAAAATCAAAGGTGTTATTTGTGGAGACGGTTATGGCTCCGTTTGCACAGCGATAGGTGCCATTGGCTGTTTCTGTTGGGGTTGCCACACAGACCTTCTTTTGGATATGTTTGGGTCCTTTGACTAAAATTGAATATCCGCCACCCAAGAGGACATTGGTAAAGGTAACTTGTCCGGAAAAGACTCCTTTGTCATCAGAGGTGAAAGTACCTGTCTGAGGCTGATCTTGGCTTAAGCCGCCACCAGATAAGGTAACTTTAACGTTTATCGTATCACCTGCCTGGGGCTTAGCCAATATTCCCTGAAAAGCCAGCTTTAGACTTACAATAGCATCCCCTGTCTGCCCGGCAGGAACAGTCGGTGGGATAGATGATGCTGGCAGGCAGACACTTCCACAACCGCCTGGGCAGCCATTGGAATTTGTACAGCCAACAATCTGGCCAGAAGGACATACCGGCGGCGTACACACTATTGGTGGGATTGAGGGGAAGATAAAGTTGGTGCTGATAAATTGCTGGTAAGCTATTCCGGTTAGTCTCAGGCTACTATTGCTATTTTGTAGAGCACTGGCTTTATATGGATTACTGCTTGGGACAGTAGTTGGATTAAGAGTGTCAAATTTGACATAGACGTTAACCTTATTTTGTGGACGATTGATAGCACAACCCCCGCTAGTATTGGGACAAGTGCTACAGACTGCTGCATCTTGAGATTGACAACTCCATGCGGGGCTGCCCGGTTTACTGCTGGTTGATGGTTGGGCGATAAAGGCATTATTTGCGCTCATTGGAGTGGACAAAACACAAGAGTAAGTAGTTGTTATTGTTCCGTTTTGACACTGACAAAGAGGAGTTCCAGCTGATGTTTTAACCGTTCCTGATCCTTGGCCGTTACACCAGAAGTTTATATCTCTATTGTTTGGATTGTTGGTTGGGCTAACCACCAACGGATTTTGGTCGGTGCGAAGCCCTGCCGTTGGAAAAGGATTTTGAGTTGGGGCTTGTGTTGGGGGTTGTGAGGTGGAAGGAGAAACGGTTGGGGTTATACCCGATGGGGTGGCTGATTTGGCATCGAAACTTTTCCAGATGGCTATTGGCATATTATTTCTGAAAACAGAAGTCATAAGACTGGTTGTTGCCTCGGCATCGGCTTGGGTTTGTTGGTCACCGGCTATAGTCTGGGTGATTGAGCTGCTAATTGCCGTTAAGCCGGACATTTTTTGCAGCTGAGTAAGAGTTATACGAAAAGCATCAGATGGCCTGGCATCAGTTACCCACTGGAAATTGAGATAATCTGGTTTAACTGACTTGTCAACATCCAGAAATGGCAGTGGATCGTTTTTAGTCTGGGTAAAAAATTTGTTAATTGCTGCTACACAATCTGCAGCAACCATCTTAGGACAAATTGTATTTTCTTGATAATCACTAAAGGCCTCCTGTCTGTAGGTTTTAGCATCTTTAAGATTGTTGGGATTACTGTTTACCAAGTCCCTGTAAACTGCCAGGACTACTGGCCCGTCGTCAAAACCACCTGTTGTGCATTTGGTATTTTTGCTGTGGGCCAGGTCACAGGCAGCCTGCAGCATGGTTTGATATTGAGCGGCTGTCCCGCTAAATATTTTAGGATCTGATTCCTTTTCCTCCACCTGGATCAATACAGGATGCAGCCCGTCGATGATCTGTCCTATTTCACTTTTATAACCAGCCACCTCACTCCCTTGTAAAGGAGTGGAAGATTTATCTTTTATTTGTCTGTTGTCAATAACGATGACTGTTTTTAAACCTGCTGTTTGCAGTTTGGCGCTGATTGTGGCATAGCTTTGGGGATCACAAGTTAAATTATTTTGTTTATCTGAGGAACTACAATTGCCCAGACTTTTCAGATAAATGGGAGCCAGTTTAATATATGCAGCTTTAAGATTTTTAGCCAGACTTATCTGTTTACCAGCAGCCATTGTTCCGGAAAAATGAACACCGAATGGATTAGTGATTGAAGGTCGCGGAGTAAGAGCTGTTCCTGCCGCTAGATCG
>Ga0209515_10003083_pt1 | contig 24361 bp, 14 predicted proteins | sample Subgroupgradi54m_FD_187454 | JGI IMG/M metagenome (GOLD analysis project Ga0209515, IMG submission 187454) | Subsurface groundwater microbial communities from S. Glens Falls, New York, USA - GMW60B uncontaminated upgradient, 5.4 m (SPAdes)... ... | reverse complement strand
CCAATGTTCTCGTCTTTCGTTTCAGTTCCTGTTTTCCTTTTTCCGAGGGTTTGTCAAACGCACAGGCTTCCGGCTCAAAGATCGCCCGGTATCCTTTTTTAATGATCTCAAAAGGAATGTACATATCATCCACCAAAATATCGTTCGGAAGGTATTTTGGAAACAAGCTTTTTCGAATCGCATAAATAGCTCCGGTCGCACCGAGCATTGAATTCAACTGACTTTCCCTTTTTCTGAGCCATTTTTCATACCGCCAATAAACATCCATTCCTTCTGAAATACCGGCAGCCGAGTCTCCGGTATTTTTAAAATAGAGCGCTCCGGAAACACAACCTACTTTTGGATCTTCAAAATTCTTAACCAAAGCACTGATTGCCTCGCGGTCAAATTCTTGGCGGGAATCCGTAAAGATAACGATATCGCCCTTCGCTTCTTCTATTAATGCGCTCAGAACATGTGGTTTTCCAAAATTCTGAATAAACTTAAAAAACCGGATTCGGGTCGACCGGAAACGCGACACGATTTCATCAGTTTGATCTGATCCACCGTCAGAGCCGACTAAAATTTCAAACTTTCCTTCCGGATAATTCAGATTCAATAAATTAAGAAGTTTTTTCTCAATCGCTTTTTCTTCATTAAACGCTGAAATGATGATGCTGACGAACGGCTCCGAAGCTTTCTTTTTGACAGGCTTAGAAAAAATTGCGCTCACCATAGAAAGTAAAAGAGGATAACCGAAATACGTATAAACAGTGCCTAAAAATGAAAACCAAAACGATATTTTCATTTTGATTCCTTCTGACCTTCAAGAACCACCCGTTTGAATTGAGCAAGAGCGTCATAGATCGACGGTTTGATATAACGGCGCGCCGTTTCTTTAAATTTCTCGATCGTTCTTTTGGGGCCTAAATGACCGTGAATTAATTTGAGAAAATGATCCAGTCGCATATTCTTTTTGACCGCAATCCGGTTTAAGCGAAAACGGTCCGCTCCCTTTAAATTGACGTCAAACCGAGACGTAAAAACAAACCGATAACCAACTTCCAGGGCGACCTCACGAATCCGATCTTGATAGTAACCTCTTGGAACGGAAAAACTGGTTATTTGAACGCCTAACTTATCTTCCAAAATAGATTTTGATTTGTAAAGTTCCTTCCAAAGCTCATGATGAGTGACATTCGACAGCGGCTGATGTTTCAATCCATGGGATCCGATTTCAAACCCTCTAGCGATCAAATCTTTTAAGTGCGGCCAATTCATTATGTGGTCTTGGCCCGCCAGACCGGCGGAAACTAGAAAAATGGCTTTCATGTTTCTCTTCTTAAGCGCACTCATGGCGTGATCATGATGACTGATATGGCCGTCGTCAAAGGTTAGAAGAACCTGATTGGGGGCAAAGTTGTTGCCATCCAGCCAAAGATTCAATTCCGATAAATCTAAAGTTTGAAACGTGTTGGCTAGAATCAGTTCAAGCTGTGACTCAAATTCGGAAATATTTAAAACATAAGGTTTTTCAGCCGGATCCCACGGATATTCTCCAGAAAATGTTTCAATGCCGTGGTAATTCAAGATTACCAAATGAGGCGCCTGTTTGATTTGATTTTGCGCACTGATTACCATAACTCATTCCCCGACTTTCGAGCGTAAACGATCATTTTATTGCCTTTTCCCAAAATTCTGCCGAGTCTACTCACAAATGGAACCGCTGAAATCACCCAAGCACGCTTTGGATCTTTCTGATAATGAGCATTGATTTTCTCTTCGGCAAATTTAAAAGGAGTTTCATCCAATTCAAAACGAATCATCTCAAAACCGGAGCGTCTGAGTAAATGATTTAAACTTTTTTGCGAATAAGAAAAATAGTGCGGGAGATAGTAAACGTATTTTAAAAGAAATGAAGCCCGTTCCCCAAAGATCCGGGATAACATTAATGCGCTTTGTTTGAATAAACCGCGTTCATTGGGAGTTTTAAGGACTAAAATGCCCTTTTCTTTCAGAAGGCGATGCGCTTGTCTTAAATTCTCGATGGGCTCTCGAATGTGCTCAATCACATCCCAAAGCGTAATGACGTCAAAACTGGCAGAAGCAAAAGGAGCATCGCTTAAAGAACCGACTTCAACATTAAGTCCGTAAGTCTCTTTTGCTGCAATCTTAGCAGAGGGCGATATGTCCAATCCCTTAACCTGCCAACCTTGTTTTTCAGCTTGAGCCAAAAAATGTCCGACCCCGCAGCCGACATCCAAGAGCGTTCCTTTCTCTGGAAAATATTTTCTCAGAACGTCAAGTCTGGCTTTAAATTCTTTAACAAAACTTTCTTGGATATTGTGTTCCAAATATATTTTCTTTTGTTCCTCATTTTTCCAATATTCGGATTCTTCTGATTCAAATTGTTCAACTTTGTCCTGAGCACCCAGAAATACCAAATCACACTTTCTGCATCTGAATACATTGACTCCATCTTCCGGCAGTAGTTTACTGGAAATCAACATTTCAAGATCCGGATCTCCACAAAACGCACAAACTTTACCCAAAGAAGTATGATTCATATTATTTTGCCTGCTGCTGCTCTGAGTAATATTCTTCGATGGCTCCAAAGACATACGGAACCGTAGAAAGAAACGCCATAGGACGATGATAAATCGGCTTTTCATAAATGAGGCCGTCCAATAAAGGATCTTGTGAAAATTGCTGATGATCTAAAAGCCGCTTCAAATTTCCTTCCGCCATGGTAATGAAAAAAGGATCCTTGGTGATGAGATAAGCATAGCTGATCGCCTGAAGAATCGTAGGCCCGGTAAATTCGGTGGGCGCTAAATACCGGACCAGCTTTAAAAATGCTTCCTTGGCTGCTTCATCCTGCGTTAATTCATGATAGCTCATCAAAGCCCAAATCACATAACCCCCCATATAAAGCTCGTGCTTGGGTCCGTCCCACCTTTTTAAAATCATGTTGTAATTTTCAAGATAGGAGCCGTCAGACTGCTGGCCTTGGAGAAAGATTTTAAGAATTTTATCCGCTGCTTTTTTATAACGGTTATCCCAAGTCGCTTGATAAAGAAGAATGTCGCCCCAAAGCGCATTGGCCATTGAACGATTCGGCGCAAGATCCGGCCGGTCCATATACGTGAATGGTTCCTTGAGAAAATACTCACCCACTTCTTTGGCTACATCAAAAGCCCGTTCATTTCCGGTTAAATAATAATAAAGTAAGATTCCGGCAACGTTTGTATGACTTGCTTCATCGGTTCGTCCGCTCCAATGATCCCCGCTGTGCCGGTGCATCGAGCCGACTTGTGAATAACGCTCACTGATCTGACCTTTAATTCTTTTGTCATGAGCGACCGTGTCGTAATGAATCGTATCGACATCCATGATATGTTTGGTTAAATTTTCCCCAAACTCAAAATATTTCCATTCACCGCTTCGGACAAATTGGAGCAAAGCGCCAAAGTGCGTCCCGATCCCTTCACAGTTGTACCAACCCCAACGGCCATATGGATTCCAACCCATGGTTGGATAGGTTGTTCCACCGGGTGTATCACTGTCGTCTTTGCGCATCCAAGTTAACGTATCTCCAAAATTAAGCATTCCATACCATTTATAATTGCGCGGCTGCCGGTCTGCCCAGTCAAACAACCGTTCCAACATTTTTTCTTCCGTTGCATATTTGGAATCCACGGGAAATAGACGACCTAAAACACCGGTCGCATCAACCCAATAAGGATTGACTCTCATGATAAAAGGTTCGAGAAAAGATTGGGCTTGATTGAGCGCGTTTGAATCAGTCGCATTTCCATGGTGAAAATTGAGCATGACTTCGTGGGTTTTGGCCAAACCAAACGCATTTCCGCGGCCATAATCTTCCGGTCCAACCGCATTGGACGTTGTTGCCAAATCAAGCGGTCCCGCTTCCTTGGGCCAAAAACTAATTTCCAGTTCACCTTTTGTCCGGTCAATTTTAAACGCTTTTGGAAAATTTTCCCGGAAATGGCGAAGTGACAAAGCAATTCCGCCGGTTCCATTTGATAGATCCATCCAACCCAAAAACGTGTCTTCCATGGGTAAAATTTGAGAACCTTGATGAATGACAGCTTCATCATAATTTTTTTGAAAGAGACTTAACTCATCGCCCGCAATAATCGCTCTCGGTTCAGAACGGCTCAAACCCATATAAACCTGTTCATCCTTTGCGGTTGAAAATGTGTACGGAATTTTAAGTTCATACGATTCAATCGTTTCATTTTCCGGCAGATGAAGCATTTTATAGGCCCCATATTGCTTGTTTTCCGGATATCCGGTGTAAATCAGGGTGTGGCTTATTTTGAAATTACTTTTCCCTTGATAAAAATAATAACGAACAACGGCCTGGCAAAAACGACGGCCATCGCTCGACTGGTACCACCCGCTTGCCTTGACCACAATTTTCATCGGGCCTTTTTCTTCGATTTCCAGTTTATAAGATTTATGATCCAGATCCGTTTGGTATTCTTTTCCCTGGAATGTCAGCGTAAGCTTGGCCGCCGAACTCACTTCCTCATCAGATTCGAATAAATGATTGGCATTCCGGTCGAGTCGGACTTGTTCATATAAATAAAACGATTTTTTACTCAACGTCACTTCCAGCGTGCCCGTATTAATTTTAAGCGACTCACCCGTTTCGGATAGACTCATCGGAGAAGAGAAATCCATCGTTTTGATTTGAGGCCCATAATCCAGATAAAAACCATCTCCCTGATCCGGATTCATGGTTGTTTCAAGGCTGAGACTGAGCCATTTAACAGATTGATCGGGCCAGTAAGCGAGCACTTTGCTTTGGAAAGGTAAATCTTCCCCGTGCGCGTTCCGAATACGAATCGTTTTTAAATCTTTAAGCTCACTCATCGGAAATGGAATTCCGCCTTCCGCAGGACACAATTGACAAAACGCGTTTGTTTCATTTTTGACCACGAAGGGAATATGAATAATTTGAGAATTTACCTGAGGATCAAAAATAGCCCAAAATGGTTTGCGCTTGGCAAAACCGTAATCAAAAATGTTTTCCTTGCTGAACATTCCGCTTGCAACCGAAGACGGAATTAAACGCAAATCATCCAGATAAAAATCGGTTGATTCCGCAGTTCCGCGGCGGGAAATGGAGATCTGGTTTATTTTTTTAATGTTAATCGAGGCCATCTTATTAATGGGAATTGCAAATTTTGCCCACGTTCCCTTCGGAACACTCAGTTTCTCTTCGTACTTTTTACCCCACAAATCAGTAATCATTAAAGTCAGCTGATCCGCTTGAACTCCGGGAGAAAAAACATAAAATTGAAGCGCGCCGTAATTGGACCAATCCTCTATTTTGGATTTTCCCTTCCCCAAATCTTCAAGGGAAACGGCGGATACTTCTTTTCCTCCGGCAAACGTAATTTGACCGGATTTTATGCCCTCCCACGCATAATTCGTGGATAAAGCAATTTTGGATGATAGGAGACTCCAGTTCCCAGCTTCCCCCAGATTTTCAAAATTAGAAAGGATGTAACTTCCGTCGGCTTGATAACCCGGAAACAAAGTCCGTTTTTTAAATGAATTGGAAAACGAAACCGTTCCTTTAGTCAGGCCGTGACCCACAAAGAAACCCACCGCCAGACAAGCAACGACAACTCCGGCCATGATCCGTAAATTTTGAACTGGTATTTTGGAAATAAGTTTTGCTTTATAGGTTTCGAACCATTTCAAACTAAACATCCTTACGGACTCAATCTGGCCGGCAATTTTTTTGATCCATTCATTAAGCATTTTGAAGCTTCTCCTCCTCTGACATTTTCCAGCGAACGATAATTCCGGCAAGGACCCAAAAATAACAAGTTACCTCAATGTAATTGAGCCGAGAACCGTAAATATTACTGATTAAAAGTGAAGGCACGCCGCCCAGCATTCCCAAACCAACGGCTTTGATAAACGGATCTGCCGATATTTTGTATAGCTTCCAAGAATTTTTCACGATGCGCCAAATGATCCAAAGAAATACAAGAAGTGCAGGCACTCCCATTTCAGAAGCAATGAGTAAATAATTATTATGGGCATCGTGAGATTTTGTACCGATCCAATAATGAAGAATCTTTTTTTCAAACGTGTAAAAACCAATTCCAAAAATAGGATGTTCCCGAATCATCACCATTGCCCCCTCCCACACTTTAAGACGTTCGGCAGCACTGGCATCCAGCGAATCCGCATTCAATTCTGTGCCGGGCTCAATCTGTTGAGTTTTTTGTTTTTCAAATGTCTGGGCCATACGATAACGAATACCTTCAGGCAAAAAAGCAGGATTAAAAAAGAGAAAGACCGTCGCTAAAACCAGAAAAAATAAAAGTATCCGGCTTCTGAAGCAAATAATCGCATACATGCCGGCGGCAAATGCCAGATAACCCGCACGTGAAAACGTAACCATAATTCCGCGAAAACAAATGATAAATGGAAGTAAAAAAATCCAGGAACGTTTTTTATAAACCAGGAAAAAACCAAAAAATAAATAAAGATAATAATTAAAAAATGCGGCAAGATGGTTTGGCTGGTTAAACACTCCGCCCACCCGGTCATCGATATCCCTATATTCATAAATTGCCATCAAGGCAACAAAAGCAGTCACCATCATGATAATTCGTACAATGTTTTTCATCACTTCTTTATCATGGTTTGAATTCACGATAAAAAAATAAAGAAAAAAAGCGGTGATCCATCTTCGATAAAATTCAATCGACGCTTCGGCTAGATAATCCATTCCATAACCCATGCCGCGAAGGATTGAAAAAATTCCAAGGCCCAAAAAGATAAAAATGGGGACATTAAGAGCAGTTTTTGAAAGCACCGGTTTGCTTTTGTCGCGTGATTTGAACCAAAGATAAGCCACAAAGAGAATCATGATATTCGTAAAATTAAGACCCGTAATGACATTGCCGAAATCAATTGGAATTTGCATGCTAAACGGCAGATAAGCGACCAGGAGATAGGTGGCCACTTCCCGTTTAAATAAGCCCCGATAAAGACCGCTCATAAAAAAGATAAAGGCGCCAAAGAATCCGACGGCATATATCAACATGCCGGGTCCGCTATCTTTTAAGGTCACATATCCAAAAACGCAAACTAAGCCTGCGATAAAGATCAGCGCTGAATTTTGTTGAATTCTTTGACTGAACGAAGGAGCTGTTGCCTGATTCATCCCACCACCTGCTTTCCCTGTTTCATCACATGTTGGGTTCTTGTAAACGAAGTTGATGAAACAGGAGCTTGAAAAGCTGCAAGAGCACGCTTTTTGAAGTAGCTAAGCATGCTAGGACTTCTTTTCAGTGCACGTTCTCGTTTTTTAGCTGAGTCAACATCAGAAAAACTTTCATAACCAACCAACTCCCATGGACCTTTTAATCTTGTGTAACAACTTTCTCCAAGATTATGTTCCTGAAGCCTACGTTTTAAATCCGTGGTCCAACCCAAATAAAATTTGCCAGATTTCAGACTACGAAGCAGATATACAAAAGCGCGCTCTTGCAAAGCAGATGGTGGGATCATCCCACCACCTGCTTTCTTCGCGGTTTCACCGCGAAACACACAAGAGTGCACTTCTTAAAATGAAACTTAGCGCACTCTTGTAAAGCAGATGGTGGGATCACGGCCTGCCTCTCAACCAATGAAGTCCCTGATGAAGCAAATCATAAGCTCCTGCTATTTTTTTCTCAAAATCAAAAAGAGTATCACCGGCCCCAATTTCCGTACGTTTCAATAAGGCTGGTTGAGCGTTTAGATTGGAACCGGGCGTATTGGAACAAGCCCCCCTATACCCGGCCTTATGGACCAGTTCAACGGATTTTGGGTCATGAAGTCCGAACGGATAACAAAAAAAATCGACATTCAAATGAAGTTTATCTTCCAATTTTTTTCTCGAACCAAAAATCTCGTTCCATTTTTGATCCTCCGGTAAGGAGGCTAAATCAGGATGGCTTAACGTATGAGACCCGAATCGAATTCCATATCGAGACATTTCTAAAATTTGTTCTTCCGTAAGGTAATCGGCCCGGCCGATTCGATCGGCAATCAAAAAAATAGTAGCTTGAAAACCAACTTGTTTCATAATCGGAAACGCATGTTCATAATTATCGCGCCATCCATCGTCAAACGTAATTGCAATTCTTTTTAACCGTCCGTTTCGCGGCTCTTTGTCATCCCCGAATGTCCGCCAAAAAGCGTGGCGAGATTCGTCCTGACGGATTCCGCCGGTTTTGTGGCGAACTTTAGTCGGGGATCCACTAATAGATTCCCGCTTAAAACGTGCGGGAATGACATCATGGTTGTCGCTCGCAATGACTTCCGAAAGTGAAATCGTATGATAGCCCTGAGTGCTTAATAGCTCCATTTGTTTTCTAAAATTCGAAACAGAAATTGTCGTATAGGCCTTATCGGCATCATTGACTCTGTGATAGCAGAGAATCCTAATCCCTTTATCCGCTTTGCCAACCATACGGCCGCCGTAATAAACGGCGCTGCTAAGCGTTGATCTGAGAAGCCGCATATTTGTGCAACCTTTCCTTAAATTGTTCAATATTTTTCTCTAAATCAAACTTCTCGAGAACAATTTGATGACCTGCCTCCGCAAGCTTTTGCCGCAATAAATCATTTTGATAAAGGAGCTCAATATTTTGAGCTAGAGTCTCAGGCTCCTTGGGCGGCACAATCAAACCTGTTTTAGAATGTTTAATCAGTTCGTGAACAGATCCAAATTCAGTCGTAATAACCGGCGTTTTTGCAGCCAACGCTTCAATCAGAACGTTCGGAATTCCCCAGTGCCATTCCGGTTGAGCCATCAGAATGAAAAGATCAGCCTTTTTATAATAAGGAAGCACTTCATTTTGCTTCAGCGGGCCGGTCATGGTGATATAAGATTCTAGCTGGAACATTTTAATTTGCTTCTTCAAATCTGCTTCCAGCGGTCCTCCGCCGATAATCGTACAATTAAACTGAAGCCCTTTTTCTTTTAAAATCCTCAATGCCGGAATTAAATATTGGAATCCCTTGTGAGCATTCAGTGTCCCGACCGAAATAATTTGAAACGTTTTGTTCCGCAGTTTACCGTTTACCGAAAACTGTTTTAATTCCAGACCGTGATAATTCACCAAAATCCGTCTGTCGGAATAAAGCGGCGCCACCTTCATTAAATGTTCTTTATTTTGCTGGGTACAGGTCGTCACAAAGGAAGCTCCCATGATCTTCCTCACCAGATGAGTGGTATTAAGGTAAATATCATGAGCGTGACCTGTAAAACTATAGGGAATGCCGGTTAGTGAAGAAGCGATCAACGCAACCGAAGCCGGATACGTTGCCCAATAGGCGTGAATATGAGTCACTTTTTCTTTTTTGAGCCGTTCGGTGAGATAAATCGTTTTCGGAAAAAAAATGAGGTTTTTAAAAAGAAATTCCGGACTTTTTAAGTTCCCGACAATCAAACCGAATAGAACGTTAAGATAGCGGACCGGATTTTTAAAAAAAGTTTTAATATGGGCCCAGAAAATAAAATCAGCGAAAAAATACGGAATATATACGGTCTTCGCTAGAAGTTCGTGAGCCTGATCGTGCACAATTGGGTCTTTTTCATTTTTTAAAGAAAAAATGACGACGTCCGTCTTTTGAGAAAGCGCATAAATTTCCCTTAAAATAAAAGCTTCGTCATAACAGGGAAATTTAGAAACAATAAAAGCTATTTTCATTGAGTCGGCTTCCCCAATCGTTTAAAGGTTAATCCAACCATTCCTTCTGATTGGGGCAAAAGTTTGATGACCGTTTCATTGTTGGATTCTTTGATGGATTGAACTTTAGCATCGCCGGATACGGAAACATTTTTTCCATGAAGACGGATTTCAACTTCTTCATTTGTTGAAATTTTAATCACCGCTTTTTCAGGCTCCACCGAAATGACTTCATAGGGATGAGAGACAAACATCAAGCGGTTGACGTAAGGCGGAACGACGAAATCACGGAAATCATTCGGATTTCCACTTTTACCTGATTCCGCTGCTTTGGCAATGTTATAAGCCTCGCGGGCAGTCACATAATGCAGAACATAGTTTGCGCCGTCGTTGTATTTCATTTCCAAATAGTCATGCATTCTATCGCGCCACCGACCTAAAGTTGCCTCATGATCCGCTTCGATAGCACTATGAGCAAAGACCTTAATGAATATCCATTCTGGCCGGCCTTTGATAGGCACGGCTTTTTTCACCCATCGATCGATGCGCTCAGGCGTAGGAAGATTATCTTTGTCAATTTCACCGTGGTCATATTCAACTTTTAAACCTTCAAAGCGGGCAATGCTTTGACCCGTAAACATGAACAAATCACCGACGCCCGGCTTCCCAACTTCCATCAACGTTCCCGTATCGTAGGATTTCGGTTTTTGAGGATCATCCGTAGCGTAATAAAAATGATTTACAATTTTGGGATGCATGACACCCCAAGACGGATTCGTAAAGTCGGCGTAACATCCCAGTCTTCTGAGCAGAATTAATTCGTTGTTGATGCCGCAATCACCAGGCCCGCGCGAATTGTCCAAACCCCACATTCCATGGATAAAACCAAACGTACTGCGTGGCTGCGTTTCCTGAGTGATCATTGCTCCCACTTCATGGGAAAGATCGATTGCTTCATTCATTTGTTTTAAAAACGTTTCTTCAGTGTCATTGCCGTGATGCATATGAAGTTCGATCTCCCCGTATCCTTCATAGACAAGACGAGAAGCCTGTTTTAAAAAACTCTTTTTTTCATTGATATCGGAATGGCTAAAAAACCAAAAAAAAGAGTGCTGAGGGTTTCTCCCGTCAGCATCAGAATGTTGATCAGCCATCGCGGGATATGTTTTGATCCAACGGTCCATCGTTTCTTGATCGTGCGGTTCAAAATGATCCGTAAAAGCAAATAGAATATGTTTGGGACCCTTCACGGGTACATCCTTTACGGGACGGATTTCGTCATGGATATAATTCCAAATCCAGGGATAGCGTTCATTCAAAATCCGGGAAACGCCGATCGCACCGGAAATCGCTACAACGACGAAAACTAAAGATAAAATTAAACCGATGCGCTTGTTCATAAATTCAATGTCTCCTCATAAAGTAATTCGTGGTCTTTCGTCATTTTTTGTACGCTGAACCGGCTTCGCACTTTTTCATTTGCATGATGGATCAATTTTTCTTTCAAGTTTTGATCCGTCAAAATTCTCCGGATTGCTTCTGCCAATTTTTTAGGGTTTTTGGGTTCGACAAGAATCCCATCTTTCTCGTGTTCAATGCATTCGCCGACACCTCCAACATCCGTCGCGACAATCGGAACTTTGGCCGCCATTGCCTCTAAAATCGTAAGCGGAAAGCCTTCTCTTAAAGAAGACAGAACAAACACGTCCATGGCTTGATACAAAACCGGCAATTCTTTTCGATTGCCCAGAAAATAAATCTTATCTTCAAGGTGCATTTTGATCACCTTTGCCTTCAGCTGATTCAGAAGTTTTCCTTCTCCGATAATCAGACCTCGGATTTGTTGATCTTGATCGGAAAGCAGCTTAATGGCATCAATGAAATCATGGTGGGCTTTCTCGGGTACAAGCCGTCCCACAATACCAACCACATGAGTATCCGGGCCTAACCCCAATTGGCGCCGGATTTCAATCCGGTCCGATGTGGGCGCAAACTTATCGATTTCAATTCCATTGTGAATGATTTTCACTTTTCCATTTAATGAATAGTTTCGCGCGCTATAAAATTTTTTAACTCCTTCCGAAACGCAAACAATTTTCGTATTGAATGAAGTCAGCCACTGATCGAGGGCCAAATCGATCGAATTTCTCCAGGTATCCATTCCGTGTTCGGTTGAAATAACCGGAACTCCTGCTAATTTAGCTGCGATCCTTCCCCATAAATTTGCAGAAAATAAATGCGTGTGAATTAAATCAACTTCCATCCGTTTAATCAACTGGACCAAACGAGGGACCAAAAACAAATCCAACTTCGGTTTTTTATTCATTTCAAAAATGGGTATTCCTTCATTTTCAACCAGAGGCGCGTATCTTCCTTTTCCATTTAGACAGCACACGATCGGCTGAAACCGTTCCTGGTTCAAATGGCGCGTCAAATTAACAACCACCTGTTCTGCTCCGCCCAAATCCAGGGACCAAATGATATGCATGACTCTGACGGTATGGCTTGATCCGTGACGGAACCTTCTTCTGGTGTGTTTGGTTTTTTTCTTTGGAGAGACTTGTTCCAATATTTTTTCGTAAAACGCTTCATATTCCTTCGCCATTTTTTCGGCCGAAAAATGATTTTCAATCTGTTTTCTCCCGGCTTCACCCATTTTCAAAAATAATTCCTGATGATCCAGAAGGTCGGAAATTTCCTGAGCAAGCGCTTCTGCGTGCCGAGGCCTAACCAGAACTCCCGTCTCACCATCAACCACGATTTCCGGGTTTCCTCCAACATTAGAAGCGAGAACCGGTTTACCGACCGCCATGGCTTCCAGAATTGTATTCGAGAAACCTTCCGACAATGAAGGGGTGCAAATAAGATCGCTGGCATTCATAATCGCATTAATATCACGCCTGGAACCCAGAAACAGAATTCGGTCACTCACCTTTAATCGGGCCGCGTATTGCTCAAATTTATTTCTCAAGGGGCCGTCGCCTACCAACAATACTTTGAATGGGTGCGGCTGTTTGTGGAGAAAGGACAACGCTTTAATGAGAATCCGGTGGCCTTTAACTTCATGCCGCATATTGGCGATCATTCCAATCATGATTTCTTCGTCACGAATTCCAAGGGATTTTCTCGTATTCTCCCTTAATTCCCTGGATGGATAATGGTGATGAAGATCCACTCCGTTGTAAATTACATTCACTTTTCGGGAATTTACCTTTTCATTGATCAAAACCGCTTCTTTAACCGCTTCTGAATTCGCAAGGATGTAATCTGCGTATCGATTCAAAAAGCGGTTAATCGCAACTTGTCTTTTGCCGCGCCAGAACCCTTCATCCCGCCGAGCCGTAATAATCTTGGAAACACCGGCTATTTTCGCAGCAAGTGTACCCAAAATATCTGCGTGAAGGAAATGCGTCTGAACGATGTCGATTTCTTCCCGTTTCATATATCGAATCAAAAAGAAAAAAGCCCTGAATCCCGACAATCCATAAACTTTTTTGACTTTCAAGACAATGGGATTGATTCCTGCTGATTTAAATTCATCAAGAAGCTCACCACCTTCCATCAACGTAATCACTTTGGGATTGAATTTGTCCCGATCGAGATGCTTTACAATCTGCAAGAGATTAATTTGCGTTCCGGCAGGCGCTAACTTATCGATTAAAAAGAGAACGTTAATCGCCATGATTCACCACTTTAAATAAAGCAAACGTATTGTTTTGAAATACCTTTTTAAATTCACTTTTTTGATTTTTCCAAAGCATACCGACATTTTTTGCCCCTTCAAGAGCATCACGTTCAACATCCTTATAAGGATCCAAATTTTGAGGCGCCGGGTCGGATAAAGAAACAAAATAAGTCACTAAATTTCTACCGTCGTATTGACATTGATGACCTGTGAGAACTTGCCAATGAGTCGGAAGCGGTGCCTTGCAAACATCTCCTTCAGAGAATAACTTCTTGGCCTGACTGGCTACCGCTACATAATCTGCAAGCGTTTTTGATCCGTATGGATTTTGCCACTGTTCTATAGAAACCGCCAAGGTTGTACAAAGCGAAACAATGACGACTGAATTTAAAAGGTAACCCTGAAATTTATTGGGAAATGGGGTGATGGCTCGAATGCCATAAACCAACAAAGCCGGCCAAATGATGGCGACATAACGTGCTGCCATTCCCAAATATTTGGGGACCAAAATCGCAAGACTTAAAAAAACAAAACCTTCTAAAACTGACGGCCGTTTCATAAATGATTTACCCCATTGCCACGCAAACCAAAAAACCAATGGTAAGCCCACCAGAAAACCCAAAAGATTGCCTTCTACGAAATAAAGCGGCGCAAGAAAAACCATGGCCATATTATTTGAAATCCCCCACACCAAATTGTGACGTACTCGAACAACAAACTCAGAAAAAGATAAATATCCGTCTTTTGGTGTAAACGGATTTTTCCATAGATAATCGTGCGCTCCGGACATTGTCCAATACCAAAGGTCTTGAGGAATCGTGGAGCACCAAATTTGCCAAAGGGTGATCGGAATAAAACCAAGAAATGAATAAATTAATAATTTTTTGAATACCTCTTTATTTCTAAAATCAGGATGTAAAAAAAGAAACCAACCGCCAAAGAATACCGCCAAGCCAGTTTGCTTTAAGAGATATGCCGCGCTTGACGAGAAGCTTGCAACAATAAGCCAACGGGAAAATATTTGGCCAGACGTTCTTAAATAACGATTCAAAGCCAATAATCCCAAAACAACAAAAGTAAAAAGCGGAATATCCGCTAAAACACGATGGGACAAACCAAAAATAACCGGCGAAGCCATCATAATTAAAGTTGCATAAACGGCTTGTTCTTTAGACTCTAAAAAATAATCAAAGAATTGATACAGCACGATGCTAAATATGCCGGCAAAAAATAACATAAATAATTTAAGGAAAATAAAATTAACGCCAACAAGACCGACCAGTGGAGCAAGGAGCAAAGAAAATCCCAACGGTTGACCTGTTACTGGTAAAAATATATCCGCAAATTGTTCCCCATAACCAACCCCTTTCCAGATCGACATCGCTCTGTGAATGAACGTTCCCGGGTCGTGTGCGTTATATCCCTTCACATCAAAATAGGGATTCAAAAAAATGATGTACATAGCGATGAGCAATACACAATACAGTTTGTCATTGCGAGCCGACACTAAAGTGCTACTTCGTTGAGGCGAAGCAATCCCGCTTTTTCTAGATTGCCACGTCGCCCCTTCGGGGCTCCTCGCAATGACGGTGTTTACCAGCTTATTCATCGGCAGGCTCGTTCCAGCAGGAATCCAACTTCGTCGTTCTTTTTGGTTTCAAAAATAGATTGGGAATAGAAAATTTGCGCACAGGAGCATCCAATTTTTGGGGTTGTGGAGATATGCCGGCTTCACGTTCGTCCAGAATTTTAAGCCGCATGATCAGAGCAGCGAGGATCCAGAAATAACTTGAAACTTCCTGTGAATCAAGCCTCGAACCAAACATGTTGCTCATTAAGAGTCCGAAGAGTCCGCCCAGAAATCCGAGCGCAACCGCTCTTGAATACGGATCGCTGGTGTTTTTGTACAACCTATAGGTATGCCAAATGGTCAACAAAATGATCCATAAAAATATAATCAATGCGGGGATTCCCATCTCGGCCGCAATGATCAAATAAGTATTATGAGCATCGATCGAGTAACCTCCGGCCCAATAATATTTGATAAGCGGAAAGAAAAGGCCGTAACCAATACCAAAGACGGGCTGTTCACTGATCATTTTGAAGGCGCCTTTCCAAATTTCAAGACGGCTTCGGCTGCTTCCATCCAAAGATTCTTCTACATGTTCTTCCTGTGAAACGGCATCGGTGTAACTGACTGGTTTTGTAAAGGTTTGGCTCATCCGGTAACGAATACCGGCCGGAAGTAAAAGGGGATTAAAAAATGAAAAAAGAGTCGCTGCGAGGAGCAACGCAAAAAACACTTTGCTTCTAATAAAAGTGATGGCGTAAAGTCCAAAGGCAAAGGCGATATATCCGCCCCTTGAAAACGTCACCATAATGCCGCGAAATTGAATCAAAAATGGAATTAAAAGCAGCCAGTATTTAGGTTTAGCCCTATTCATTAAGAAAAATCCAAACGGAAGAAACATGTAATAATTAAAAAATGCGGCAAGGGAATTGGAGTGGCCGGCAATACCCCCAATTCTCGAGCTTTCCAGACTTGCATCACCTACTTCCATATAATCATAAATGGCCATCAAACCCACAATGGTTGAAACAATAATCATGATCATAACTAAATTTTTGATGGTGACCCGGTCTTTAACGGTATTTAAAACAAGAAAGAACATTAAAATCGGCGTAATCCATCTCTTAAATTCAATAATAGCCAGCCAGGCATAGGTCGCGTCATAAGAGCTGCCCCTGATAATAGACAGGCACCCCAGCAAAGTAAAAAGAGTGATCGGCAGATTGAGCGGCGTTGATAACCAAAGCGGTTCATTTTCGGTAAACTTCCCGGTCATCCAGATAATAAAAATAAACAGCATCAGCAAATTAGTCAAATTGAGCGCCATGGCTGCACCGCCGAAACCGCCTGCCAGCACCTTGCTGAACGGTAAATAAGCAACCAGCACGTAAGTGACAATCTGAGGTTGGTTGATTCCCATGCCAAACAAAACAATGCCTGCGATAATAATACCGGTCGTGAGGATCCAGGAAGGAATAACCACTTCTTTCATAATAATGAAGCTGAAGGCCAAAGCCATGAGAGACATTAATATGACTCCAAATTTTTTCTGTTTGAAAACAGGAGCGCCTGCAGACAAAGGATTATTCATGATTATTCCGTTGGTCATCGAAATGTAGAGGCAGGTCTTGTACCTGCCCGCCTTTTTCGTTTAACCGGGCGCCCACAAGGGGCGCCCCTACTTTATGAAACCATTGTTTCCCTTTTCGCCTGAGCCTTAAAATTTGATTCAGCATACCGCCATAAAAAGTCGGGCTGAAACATCTCAACATCTGCTTTTTTCTCGGCAAAGCCTTCCAATCATATTTGTAAGGCTCTTCACCGCGCAAAAGATCGAACTCTTTCATTCCCTGCCGGACAGCGTCTTCGATCACATAACTTCTTAATACCTTGAACACATTATTTTTACCGAACGCCGGGTCAAAACCGCACTGATAGCTATAGAGTGTATCCAAATATTTAAAGGTGTATTCGCAAGCAACTTCTTTGTCGCCAATTTTAAGGAAAGCCAAATTCAACCATCCTCGTTCAGCGAACCTTGATGCAAGCAGGCGGTGAAATTTCTGGTAACCGGGGCTTTCTTCAAATTTATTTTCAACTTTGACGCTTTCTTTTCTTAAAGCGTAAAGTTTTTCGAATTTACCGAAAGCAACGTCCAGCCCGCCGTCTTTGGGTGACCAAACGTAAAAGGACATATTCAGCTCGCGAGTTTGCTTATTTCTCTGGCGTACAACGGTCCTTCTTAACCATTTTCCCAAGGATTTGAAATAATTTTCCCAAATATCAGGAAGCGGAATATAAGGCGCTGAAGGGAGCTGATCTTCGATTAATGCGTCATTCAATTTCAATGCTGTAGGGGCGCAGTCTCCGCGCCCTGTGGATTCGGGCGGGGTTGCCCCGCCCTTACGAGTTAAATCCGTTAATAACAGCACATCCCAATCCTTCGCATGATCCACCAAATAACGCTGAATCGCTTCAATCACTTCTGCGGACTTTTCGGGCACTGCCAAAACATCCAAATGTTCTGGTGAAACCGGTGCGCCGGTTCCGATAAACCTCAGTTCCCGATGCGGTAAAATTAAACCGTTGCTTTGCTTGCGTAAATAAAACGGCGCACTTCCAATTAATTTTCCGTTTTCGTCTTTGACGTTGATCCACCAGAGTTCGTTATTTTCTCCGTACGTTTCCCACCACGTAATAAGCCACTCCCACGTTAAAAAAATAGATTTGTTTCGAGCCCTCCGGAGTAAATCTTCCCACTCGGATTTGATTTGATGGATTTCCGATAGCTTCGTGAGCCGAACGATCTTAATGTCATCCTGAGGCCGAAGGCCCCTGTCATCCCCGAATGCTTTTGCGCTCGCGCTCAATGCGCGAAGCACTTTTCGGGAGGAACTTGATGTTCCTCTCCGAAAATGTGTCGGGGATCTAGATTCCCGATTAAAGTTCGCCACAAAACCGGCGGAATCTGTCTGGACGAATCTCGCCGCGCTTTTTGGCGGACGTGCGGGAATGACAGCATCTTGCTTTGGGTGATTGTTTTTATGATTCCACATGATCAACTTCCAATCCCAACCAGTCTTGAAGCGAAATTAGCAAGAGATTCCTCAGTGGCATAAATTCGCCGTAAAGCGTACCGGTTTGCATGGGAATCATTGAAGCCGATGATCGTGGAAGAGCCTGAATCAAAACCGGCTTGGGCAACCAAATTTTCATGTTCTTCGGTAAAATCATTTGATTCCCCGTTCGGATAAGCAAAATGCCGGACCTTGTCATTCAGGATATTTTCGAGCCAGCGTTTGGACTCAAAAATTTCATAGCGTGCTTCTTTAAAAGACATGCGGCTCAGAATCGGGTGCGTCATCGTGTGAGCGCCAAACTTGATATTCGTTTTAAGCATATATTTAATTTGATTGCCGGTAAGCAGCCAATCGTTAGGAAGTTCTGAACGCTTTACACCCAAATCATGGCCCAATTCATCCATTACTTTTCTACGTTCGTCATTCAGCATCGTTTTCAATTTTCTGGAAATTTCTTGGACCGCATACAGACGTTCCTGAACCTCTGTTAATTTCCATTCACGCACGTGTCCGTTCATTTGAATCGCATAATGATTCTTTTTGGTGAATTTAAACCACAGCCGCAGCAAATCAGTCCAAATAAAATTATTTTCCTCGGTCGGCTCTGCTGAAAGAAAAACAGTGACTGGAATATCCAATTCTTTAAGAATTGACGAAGCTAAAAACAAAGTGGGCGCATTCCCGTCATCAAAGGTAACGACGATACTTCGCCGCGGAGGATTTTCACCCGAACGCAAACACTTTACCAAATTGTCCATCGACATAATTTGATAGGACTGTTTAATATAAGTCATCTGCTGCCTAAAGGTTTTTTCTGAGACGGAAGGGAAAAAAGGATCTTGTTCCTGAGATATCTTGTGATACATCAGAACCGGAACCTTAAAACCAAGCGACTTCCTGACCAATCTTAAAGCTCCAGTAGCGAACATCGCCTGTTTTAAACCCGAACGCCATTTGAGCGTTCTGGCAGCGTTGTCCATTCGCGGTTGATAATTATTTAATAAATCAAGATACAAGTCTTGCACCCGAGCAGCGTTTTGCTCCATCGTAAAATAGGTTTTAGCTCGATTTTCGCCTGCTTCAGCCAAACAATTTGCAAATTTTGGATCCGAAACCAATTGATGAAGTGCATGAGCAAACTGATCGACATTTCTGGGCTCAACCAAAATACCGGTTTTTCCATCGACAACGAGATCTCCAACACCTCCTCCTCGTGTTGCAACGACAGGTTTTCGAGCGAACATCGCTTCGAGAATGACGAGTCCGAACGGTTCAGGATCAGTAGAGGCATGAACTACAATATCTGAAATGGAATAAATTGCTTTTACGTCTTCCTGCCAAGGCAAAAATCGGATGTGCGATGAAATTTGAAGTTCTTCTGCCAGGGCTTTCAATTTAATTAAATAGTGCTGATCAGGCGTGGGATCATGTCCCAAAATAATACCGATGACATTGGGATGATCGTGAATGGTTCTAGCCAAAGCTTTGAGATATATTTCCTGGCCTTTCCACTCGACCAAACGGCCAACGATAGAAATAACCTTGGCACTTTCAGAAATCCCAAGAATTGCTCGGTCCGTTTTTATTCCGGCGATTGATTTCTCAAGGGGGTGACCAGCCGGCAAACCATTTGGAATAGCAATAATGTTCCTTCTCGGAATTTTATCTTTAAGAAATTCCGCTCCGGCTTCTGAAATGGCAACGAATTGATCCACCCAAGGAGTGAACCATTGTTCCGTATGCGTAAACGATCGCCAGCCATGAAAATGACAGATAATTCTGCAGCCGGAAAAATGCGAAGCCATTAACAAAGGCAAATGGGACCTGATTCCATTATTTAAATGCACCACCCGAATTTTTTTTCTCTTGAGCCAAAATGAAATCACGGGGATTAAAAGCGTAAATTGAATAAATCCAATAGCGGCTAAAAACAGGTATTTCGCTAAATTAAAAAACGGGTTGCCGATTAATCCTTTTCCCCCTATTTCTTCTTTCTCTCCCCATGGATAACGCCAGCTCTTACGGCGATAAACCTTCCAACCTTTCCCCTCGATTTCTTGGATAAACGGGCCTTCACCGTATGCGGCAATCTGAATCGAAAAAGCCTTTTGATCGATTGAAGGTAAAAGATTTGCTAAATATTTTGCGGTGCCGCCGTATCCGCTGCCTGATTCCGCAATGAGAATTCTGGAAGGATTCAGGAGCTGATCATACAGCTCCTGAACGCGCTGCGCATTATGAGTCATGGTAAATACATTTTTGACCCGTTCTCTTCCGCTTTTGCCCAATTCTGAACCGAACTGGGGATGGTCCGCGATTCGAATGATCGCCTCAGATAATTCGTCTGAATTTCCGGGCGCCACTAAAAAACCGGTCTCGCCATCCCGGATCACGTCAATTAAGCCGCCGATCCTGCTTGCAATGACGGGTTTAGCTGCTGCCATACCTTCAAGCGCAACATATCCGAAAGATTCTGGTTCAATAGAAGGCTGAACCACCACATCGCTTGCTTCATAAATAGGGCCCATGTGATCCTGCCAAGGCAAAAAGGTGATCCGATCCTCGATTCCAAGCGCTTTTATTTCAGACTGCAATTTCTTCTGATATTGACCGTTGAACGAAGGATCGTTGCCAACAATGAGGCCTCGGATTCCCAGTTCCTTTTTTTTGGCTTTGGCAAGGGCTTGGAAAAATACAGAATGGCCCTTCAGCGGAATTAATCTGCCGATTAAAATAGCCAAGAAATTGGTTTCTTGAAGTCCTAGTTTTTCACGCATTTCGCAACGAATATTGCTCTTATCCTGACCTTCTTCACTTTCCGGAACTGCCAATCCGTTCGGGATTCCAACCACACCTTTCCCTTTAAGCTGCCAACTATAAAAATCAGCGCCTGATTGCGTAACGGCGATAAATTGATCGACGTAGCGGCTGGCCCATCTTTCCATGCTGGTTAAATTCCTCCATCCATGGAAATGACAAAGGGTCTGACAGCCTGCCAAGCGTGCTGCGATTAAAAGAGGAAGGTGGGACAGAATTTCATTATTTAAATGAACCAACCGGATTTTCCGTCGTCTCAGCCAGAAGGCAATGGCAGGAACAAGCAAGGTGATTTGTAAGATCACGAAAAAAAGATACAGCGCGTACGATATGTAATTTGAAACAAGCGAGGCCGTAAGGGCGTGGTTTCTGCGCCCAGCCATCTCTGATGTAAAGGGCGGGGTAACCCCGCCCCTGCATTCTTCCCGCCACGGAAACCGCCAGCTTGGCCGATAAAACAATTGCGCGCTTTTATTTTCTATTTCTTTAATGAGCGGACCGCTTCCGTATGCCACAAGATCAACATCAAACTTGTGACTGTCTATAAGAGGAAGAAGGCTCGCCAAATATTTGGCCGAGCCTCCGAATCCACTTCCAGATTCAGCAATTAAAATTCGATTCATTGACTCCTTTGGATACCAGCCAAAAGTTCTTCCTGCGCTTTCTGCGACACAGTCTCGGGTTTTGGGCCAATGTTAAGCGGCATATTGCCAAGCCCGACCGTGCGCCTGATCTTATTAATGATACGGGTCATCGGCCTCATCGTTTTCATCTTGGCTGTATGTTCCTTGACAAAGTACTGCCTGCGAAGCGTACACTCTGGATCTAAATTCCACTTCTGGCATACACGCTCATGCGACTTGGCGGCTTTATTGACATCCCATCTCCAAATGAGGTACTCACGATCAACGCCGCGAAGTTCCCAAATCCGGCCGTAGTCGTAGGCAACAACCGCCTTGGGTTCAAGCCAAATCTTATAACCTGCCTGATGAATGCGGAGCGAATAATCCAGATGCTCGGCAACGTTTAAGTCATCAAGAGGCCCCACTTTATCAAGAAGCTCTTTACTGAACATCACGGTATGCCATTCAAAGAAGTCACTTTCTTTGGCTTCCTTGTCGGGATAATCTTCCAGATTGACACCTGAATAGCAGGCAATCGTATCGATGAACCATTTATCACCCCGCTTTTCGCGGCACAGCTTGCCTTCCGCAATATGAATCTTTCGGGATGGATCGGAAAGTTTCACCGTCAGGTAAATCGGATGAACGCAGTGCGCTTTCTTTTCTTCTGCCGTCTTCACCAAATTCTCAAGCCAATCTTCCAAAACTTCCACGTCGTTATCCACATAAACCGCATATTGGGTATCAATGAACGGAATTGAATCATTGACCATCTCATGCGGATATTTCCAACGGTTGGAATAGATGATCTTGCAGCTCGGATACTTTGCCGCGATCGCTTCAAGCTGTTTGCGCCGCTGAGGCGGAGCATTTCCTTCCATTACCAGCATTTTAAAAATGGGAGAAGTCACGTCATAAATTCGCTGAACAACAGCAGCAAACATGTTGAAACTCTCCCTTGGAATGATGACCACGGTTACAGTGGGTTCATTGATCTTGGTCATTGATAGACCCTCCTTATTGAATACACAGTTTTTATTTCCCATATTAAATGGGAGCCAGTGCAAAAAACGTTCGATTAACATCGCCGTATAATGCCTGCTCCAAACTTCGGTGCAGAATTTCTCAGAATCTTTCGAGTCCGGCTTAACATTAATTTTTATAAAATAAAAATAAGCTGAAATTAAATTCTTCCACAGCCAAAGCGGAGCGATGGTGAAAATAAAGTGCCATTTGGCCTCAATTCCATGACCTAGTGTTTTTCCGATATCCCAAAACCAGCGCCGCATATAATCCTTTGAAAGTCTTTCTTGTTCTACTTTATGATGAACAATGGCGCGTGGTTCATAAAAAATAGGCGCGTTATTGTCAAATAAACGAGAAAAAATTTCACGGTCTTCCCCGCCAATCAATTGATCGCCCTTTCGGCCCAATTTTTCAGAAAAGAAGCCATATTTTTCAAAGATAGAGCGATGAAAGGCCATGTTTGCGCCTACTGTATGACGACTTCGAGATTCCCATCTCTTCCGATGGGGGCCGAGGTCTTGAACGATGAGCGGACCAGAAATTTCATCGCTGAACCAATCCGGATGTTCACAATTCCAAAGCCGTTCAATTTTTCCGGCAACCATTAAAGCCTTTGTCTCTTTAAAGCATTGATAAATATTGGCAACCCAATCGCGCTCAACGATCACATCATCATCCGTAAACGCAATAATTTGTCCTTTCGCTTCTCTAATGCCGGAATTCCGCGCATACGAAAGTCCCTGTTTGGGTTCAAAAATATATCTTAATTTTCCATTGAAACCTTGAATAACCTCTCGCGTTTTGTCCTTTGAATTATTGTCTACGATTATAATTTCAAAGGAACACCCGTCGGTCTTCTGATTCACAATACTTTCAATTGTCTCCCGCAAACTTTCTGCTCGGTTATAACTGCAAACAATCACACTAACGTCGACCATGAAGCAATCCTTTCACAAGACTGATCGGAACTGCCAAATAAGGTTTTAAAATCTGCTTAAAATTACCCCGATCATCTGATCTGCGAACAGCCAGTCCAATTAACGGATCCGCAACAAGGGCTTTGAAAAAACAAATCGCTGCGCGCCAGTAGTGGTGATGATCCAATTGAACCCGTCCAATCCAATAATGCCTCTTTGCAATATGAGTCCTGATCATGCGTTTGCAATGGACGTACTGAGGCGTTAGCTTAAGTTTCTTCAAAATATCAATTCCAACTTCCCAAGCTAAAACTTCAGTATCAATACCTCGATGTCGATCATCCATGACCGTAAAAGCCCCAACTTGATCAATGGGCATAATTTTACAAATTTGTGCGACACGCAGCCACAAATCGAAATCCTCCGAGCGATTATATTTAGAACTAAACCAACCCACTTGATCCAGGCATGATTTTCGGAAGATGGTGGAAGAAGGCGCTATAAACACATCAAATAAATCTTCAAACTTTGCAGCTAAAAATTGTGGAAATAGAGTTCCTTTCTCTAACTTATTCTGAATTTTTTTATAAACCTGAAACCGCACATAACAGAATCCAATCTTAGGATCAGACTCCATAAGTTTTACTTGTATTTCAAGTTTTTCCGGAAGCCACCGATCATCATCGTCAATAAAAGCAATATATTTTCCGTTTGCTTGAGCGAGAGCCGTATTCCGAGCGGCTGAAGGTCCTGAATTGCTTTGTCTGATGTAACGAATTCTTTTATCTTGCTTCGTATATTTGTCTAAAATCTCAAAGGTTTGATCGGTTGAACCGTCATCCACAACGATAAGCTCCCAATCAGAATAAGTCTGAGAAATAACGCTCTCAATCGCTTCCTTGATATATTGTGCCCGGTTGTAAGTCGGTG
>Ga0209515_10003082_pt1 | contig 24372 bp, 19 predicted proteins | sample Subgroupgradi54m_FD_187454 | JGI IMG/M metagenome (GOLD analysis project Ga0209515, IMG submission 187454) | Subsurface groundwater microbial communities from S. Glens Falls, New York, USA - GMW60B uncontaminated upgradient, 5.4 m (SPAdes)... ... | reverse complement strand
ATCTTCTGAATAAAAATAAATTGTGTATAACCCTTGATCGATTGGCAGTATTGTTTCTGCTGCAGTTGAATCGTATAATTCTGTCGGATAACAAGGAGGAGCTGTTTGTTTTGCATAGCAATAATAGGTTGCTTTTATTCCTGTAGAATCACGTCCTTTTGGTGATTCATCAGAGAGCGCAAATTGGAGGTTTACTTTTTGCGTTTTTTCAGGAGTTAAAAGCTGTGTTTTTGGAGGAGTAATATCTCGAATATTTGTATCTTGCAATCCATCACCGTCAGCATCCTTAAAACATTTTTTATTTTTGTTATCCCAAAAGCAAGTTTTAATGTTGATCCAATCTGTTGTTGCATGGGTTATTTTATTTGTGCCTGCTGTTCTAACACCATCAGTATATGTTACGTCAAGTTTGACATTTTCTCCATCGCCGGTACATTCTTGCGCTGTTCTATAGTCAGAGCAATCGACTTCAGTTTCTTCTGAACAGACACGGTTGTCGTCAGCAGAACCATGCGGATAACATTTTGTTTCATCAGAGGAAAATCCCTTGCATCGATTTGCGTCACAAAAATCAAATATGTTATTATGCTGTGAGGATTCACATGCAGAGCATTTATTAAATTGAGGAAGCTCTTCTTTACAAACGCCAAGGTTTAGTTCGTCTGCAATTGGACTCCAAGTACAATTTCGCGTTAAACAATTGTTTGTTGTAATGATATTTTTTGTACTTTTTTTTGATTCACATGCTGTTTGTGATTTATAATCCGAGCAAGTGTTGACGTCTTTACATTCTTGAAATGCATCTACTGTTGTTGCTGTAAAATCATAATAACAAACGTCAATAAGACTGCATAATTCATTATTATGAATGTCATCCTTATTCGACAATTTACTTGTTGTTTTGTCTGCAAACATGTTGAATGGATTTAATGGCTGACCGCAAAAAATGCAAGCACTTTGATAAATGCAATCTGCTTTTTTGTTTGCATTTGGACCTGCACAGAAATATTGTGGGCCTTTTTGTTTGCAAGTGGTTTGATCTTCAATCCCTGGTAATACGGATTTTCCTTTTGCCTGCAATTGATTTTGATCATCACAATAATATATTTCTGTGTTGAATGTTATTTCTGGATTTTTTGACGTTGGTTTTGAAGTAGGCAAACAAAATTCTGTTTGTTTTTCATACGGAGATTGCAAACAAAGTTTATTTCCTGAATTGATGCATTTCACGTCTGAATAGACTGATTTGTCTGGATAAAGTGCCTTGATTGCATAACAATAATTTGTATTTGCAGCAATACTTGTGTGGGTAAAAAAAGTAGCTTCTTTTTTTGTGTCATTCTGCTGCCATTGCGTAGCTAACAATTTTATTTTTTTATTTTCTGCACAATCTGACTCAGCACCCTTGCATGCCATTAATGAATACTGTACTTTACAAAAAGAATTAAAATTAATTTTAAGTTCATATTTACCCGTGACTTGCTCAATTGAACTGATTTGTGGAGGTGCAGGGTTTGTTGCACTTTGGCAAGAGCATGGCTCACAGGATTCAGGAGTTGAATCACCATCACAATCATATGCTTGATTTAAACAGCATTGCCATGCTTTGCTTTCAAGAGAGTATTTTGCTTTTTTACTGCAGAGCTGCTGAAAATTTGCTGAAGTTGTGTCCTCTTTTTTGTTGTCTGAGCATTTGAAACCAATGCAGGCTAAATCATTACAGCCAACTTTCCCGTTGTTATTTAAATCTGTTGTTGCTGTGCAGTCTTCGAGTTGTTTTGGACAGTTAGGTTCTTTTTTTGGTTCCTGATAAACTCCATTTACACAGGATGCGACCATTTGACAGCCATCTTTATCAAAGCTCACTGTTAATTTGTCGTCTGTTTTACATTGTTTTGGAGCTTCATCATGACAGGTCTTTCCGTAGCCATCTGCTGAATCGTAGCAGTATTGCCCTGCAGAACATTGTTTTCCAATACAGTCGCAGATGGCAGTTGATTTACTTGAGGGAGAACAAATTTTATCTGTGTCTACTTCTGAATTGTCCGTTGAATCATAAACTCCTGCAGCCGTATTACAACCTGAATCTGCTGAATCAATTTTGCCATCGCCATCATTGTCGATACCGTCGGAACATTGTGTTTTTGGCTTTTCAATTGTTGAATTTATTCCCTGCTGACAAATTTGTGTACATTGCTCGGAGGTGTATTCTTTTTTTGTTTGATCTTGAAATGTATCCGCTGATATAAAAGTGCCTATATAATGATCAGTACAGTATTTTGATGTAATGTCTGATTTACCTTGTCCATTTGTGTTTCCTGTTTCTTTAAAACAACAACAACCAATTGTACAAAAAGTGTTTGAGACATCTTCTATACCGCCGATATTAGCACAGCTACCTTCTTGATAATCAATACATTGTGAAGAACTTTCAACATAGCAAAGTGTTGCTTTTGCTATCGGAATAAATGCGAGAGAGAGTACTATAGCTATCAGTAAACTTATAAGTATTCCAATCCCCTTTTTACTCAATGCATGAAACATAGTTTTCTAGCTAAATCTTGAGTTAGAAGTATATATATCTATCGAAAAATTATGCAATGTTTTGTATTGCATAATTTTTTAGTTTTGCGTTGCAATTTTATGCTGGTTAAAGTTTATGCGGATAAAAGAAGAAAAATGTGATTATAGAAGAATAAAAAAATGAAGAAAAATATGAATAAATTGAATACCATGTCAATAAATGTTACAATTATTTATTTTCTTGCAATACTAATGTATAGGTGCCGTCTTTGTTGTCTTTCATCGTGTATAAACCTTTGCCAATGTCGAAACAGATTTTGTCTGCATTTGTAGTTTCTTGTGGGGCAGCAGTTTGGATGATTTTGACTGGAGCTGCTGTCTTTGACGGAATGATTGGAAGAGGCATTTCTCCTGGAGGAGGAAGTGGTGTGCTTTGTTTACAATAACATCCTTTGCCGCCGTATTGTTCGTCAAATTTGTATTGATTTGCATCTGTTTTATAGATGACATTGCTGTCGTAAGGTTTTTGATTACTATCAATTAAGTTATCAAATTGTTGATAATAATTGTTTTTTACGGTTAATAGTAAAGGGTGTGTATCATCATGATCATTTTTTAATGCAATTGCAAATCCAATTTCTTCCTCCTTACAATCTGCCGTGTTAATAGGACATAATGGACCTGCGCGCTCGTAAAACTGTGTACCATAATTATCAAAAAAATTGGACGGAATTTCTGAACCAATTGTGTCTGTAATCGTTTCATAGTTAATTGACGCAGGAATTGTACCAATACATTTTGTAAAATATTGATTACATTCAATTTTTAAAGAATTTAAATCGGTGAAGAAAATAGTGTTGCCCCATATTTTTGTAAGTTCTGCAGCAGAAAAACCATCAGTATTTTGCGTTATTATCCATTTACCATCTTGGAATGTTCTTATCCAATGCTTATCACTTGAAATACAACTTTTATCTGCTGAGTTTGAACATTGTAATGCAATTGAAATCCCTTTTTTATTTGGTAATTGAAATCCAATTGTTGCTAATGGATGATCTGCATTTGTATTCAATTCAAAATAAAGATCTGAAATAAAATATAAAGCAGTATCAGCAGCTGTAATTGTATTTGTTGCTGAAATAGGATTCTGCCTTAAAAATACCACTCCTGAAAGTTGTGCAGGTTGTTCTGATTTTGATGCAATTACTTGTTTTGCATTCATGTTTGATTTTCTTCCATTAATTACTGATGGTGATTTTTGAACTACATTATTACTTGTTGCTGTTTTAGTATCAAGTGATTTTTGCTGTTGATAGTTTTTTGCATTGTATAATTGCGTTGCTTGTCCTGCTTGGTCAGCTTCTGTTGTTGAAAAATAACCAAGCCAAAGTAATGCAACGAGAAGAATTATGAAAATGATTGCGGCAATAATGCCTTTATGTTTTGAAACTGTTATTTGTTGACCTTTCTTTTTTTGCATTTTCTTTTTTTGGATTGTTTAAGTATATAAAGTTTAGTATTTTAGTATTTTCGAACTCGCTTCGCTCGTTCAGAAAATACTATCAGTTGATATGACTTTAATTATGGGTTGCTTATTTTTTTTAAGACTAGAACTCGTACAATTTGATAATCACACAAACCAGCATCATCACAAACTTTGACCTGAATGTTATAGAGCCCGGGATCAGCAGGTGTAAATGGATTTGTTAATTCTTTATCTGTCTTTAATTGCTTACATTGATCGATGTTTGCAATTGATGGATTATTGACGAAAATTTCTTCTTTTCCTTGCTCAATAATTACTAGACATGAATCTGAATAATAATATTGATAGGTTTGTGGATCCATAAATCCTTTAGTATGAAAATCTTCATCAGGGTCGTATGCTTTTGTATTTGCTGCGAGATCATATGATTCCCCTTGCACCATTATTTTATCAATGTATGCTCCAACATTTTGCAATTGTTGATCTGAATATCCTTTTGGATCTAAATAACTCAAATCTTTAATTAAATCAACTGCCGGAATTCTGTTTTCAATTGCTACTTGAAAAATATAGGGTTTTCCATTAATTAATTTATTTTTGTCCTCTATAACTAAAAGGTCATCAAATTTTGAATTTGGTGTTGTGCCAATATTTGTTACTTTGTAGAGCTTCATGTTTTGCTTTAAGCATTGTGTTTTGATGATTATGCCTTGTGCATTAAGAGTGTCGCATGAAAGCATTTGTTCGCCTGAAGCATCTTGTGTTATGTCGAAGAAAATATTATTGATATCATTTTGGATGAGGTTTGCAGCTAAGGCATGCAGTTGTTTTAAACGAATTGGAACGGAGATCGTGTTTTGATTGATTACAAAAGAAGAGTCGGTGTTTTTATTGTCAACTTTTAATTTCATTGTGAGTGATGCTTGTACTGCATCTTCTTTGATACTCATTGTTGTGTTAAGGTTATCAATCGTTATTCCTTCTTTTTGCAATTCTGGGAAGTTTTTTACCAAATCGTCGATAGCTAAACAGGATTTCATTTTTTCGGTGATGTAGAGTTGCAATTGCTCTTGCATTGAGTTATGGCTTTGCACTAAGGGAAGATCATAACTATTTGTTTGCGAACCACAACCTAATTTTGTGAGTTTATTTTTTTCATCATTAAAATCACATAAAGGCATTAATGGTGAAATACCCGGATAATTACCAAATGCATTTTTTATTGTCGGGCTGCTCGTTAGTTTTACAATTCCATAGGGATACTGTGGAACTGGCGGATGGCTTACGATTGTAAGTTTGGGAGCGGTTATCGCATACGCTACTGCATATTGTTTTTTTTCTGCTGTGTCAAAATAAATTAATGGCTCTTTTGGCAACTTATTTTTATCGATCAATCCTGCTATTTCTGGTCCATATAATGCACCACCTTGCTTGCCCATCAAAACAAGAGCATCTGTTGTTGTCTGTTCCAAACAAGCGTCGATGAATGTATTGTATTTTTTTATTTTATCTTGTGAATCAATTATTTTATTTTGTTGGATTATTGTTTTTTTTTCTGTTGAAGAGGTTAAAAAAGAATACGCCATGAAAATACCTACTAGAATAATAATTCCAATAATCACAAAGAATGTGATTTGTGATTTTTTATTTTTTTTAAATTTATTTTGTTTGAATGTAGTCATTGTGAAGAGGATATTATTTTAACTGATTTAATCTTAATTTTGAAGTTAAATCTGAAAAATATTGATATTGACCTTCTTCAACTGTAGTTAAAGGAGTGAATATAAAAGTTACTGCTGTTGATGATGATGCATCCATATTACAAAATAGTTTAGAGTCTGCTTGCGTTATTTTATTGCAATCGATAGCTTTATTGAAAATACCTTGCGATTGACTGATGTAAAAAACAGTAGAATAGATCCGCAAAGAAGATTGTCCTTGCGATTGTTCTTGCGCTGACCATTTTTTCTCTGTGATGCCAAATATTCGCGGCATTAGTACACCATTATTTAATTGCATATTCAAATAAAAGTTGTTAAAATCCGCAGGCTGATTGATAATTTCAACTCCTGGAATTTTATCCTGCAATGATTGATCTCCTTTATTTGATTCATAAAAATTTGTTGATATAAATTTATATAAATTCAATAAACCATTTTGCTTTTCGTATCTTGTAGAAGCAGATTCACCATCTATTGAAGTGTCTAATGCTTTTATTGGTTTTAATGGTTTGTTTGAATAGATGATTGCTTTTAATTTATTGTTGTACGCAACATTACCATTGCCATTGCAAGAATTATATTGACCATAGCGTGCTGTATCTTCTTGATAGTTGCATGAAGCAGTTGGTTGATTGAACAAGTCAGTACTTGTGAGAAGAGCTGGACCAATGGAATCTGTGAGAATTTTTTTCATGTCAAAAGTAATTGAATCTTCTGTTCCTGTTGTCTCGTCTTTTAAGCCGTTCAATGTTACGCCTAGATATGTTGCTGTGCTTGTTTTTAAGATGCAAAAACTGTTTAAGGAGGATTTTACTTGATCTTCGGCATCGATTTTTGCAATGTTGTTGATTGCAGTTGTGTATGGCGCGCAATGGAGGATGTATTCGTTTTCTCCTGCTAAATCCATTAATTGCAATGCTAATAATTTTGTTCGTGATGTCCAGTTTGCTTCAGTAATTTTATTGTCTTTATCGTATTCGGGCAGACAGAGATGATCTTGCTGGAAAAAGAATGGGGTATTTGTACAGCGATTGTCGGTTGTTGAACCTGGCTTTGCTTTTATTTTTTCTTGCACTTTTGCATCATCAGTATTTGGGGTTATATATTGCTGTGAACATTGCTCAGTTTCTCCATACGCTCCTGAAGGGCAGGCACAGGAGTATGGCTGAACACATAAGTTGTAGCCCTGCGTTTTTCCGTCTTTTAATTCTTCTTCATCATTATACCAGTTGTATTTTGGCAATGGTGTTTTCCATTTGCCTTGCGAACAGATGTAGAGAGGAGAATCTGCTACAGGCTTTTCTGAAGGATTTTCCCATGGTTTTGAACCTTCTTCAACACAAGAACCTTCATGCTTTTTTCCTGCTTTTGGATCCCAGCAAGTATTGAAAAGGCAACACTGCGAATCTAAATCTTGGAGATTTTTAGTGCTATCAGATTTACCTGGAGCGAAGGAAAGGGAGGAAGTAATGTTTTGGATGTTTTCATCTGGCTGTTCTGATTGTGCTGGAGCTTTTTTTGTATCATAACCGAAGGTGAGGATTTGTTTTTTTAATTCTGGATCTTCTGATTTTGCATCTTCTACCTGAGAATTACTGAATACAAAAAATTTATTGTTATCTTTACTGCAGATTGAATAATAATCTTCTGTTCCAACGTGGACTTGTTTTGCTTCACAGGTTTTGTAGTTGTGTTCTTTTGCTACTGAGATTGTATTTGTAATTTTTAGATCGTTCTCATTTTTATTACAACTGTAAAATTCACCATTCAGTGCATAATAGGGACCCGTATCACTTGGCGTTGCATAATCAATCAATTTACTGTTATAACAAACTCCATTTGAAATTATATCACTATTTTTTGCTTGCCATGTACCTGGATCTTCGTATGTTTTGTCATCAGTTGATTTTTCTTGTGAATAATCGTAAGGATTGTAACAACACTGCGTACCTGTCCAATGACCGCCTAGATAAAGATTGCAGACGTTATATTTGTTTTTGTCTATTGTGATAATTCCTTTTTCCGATGTTTTTTCTGCTTCTGGAATATTTATATCGTCTTTAATGTAATCAGGAGAACGTATATCTAATTTAGGTAATGTGTCAAGCTTTGCTGCATCGTCCAGCGTTAACCATTCGAATTTGTCGCCGAGGTTTGGATCGAAATAGTGGTGGCAGTAGAGTGGAATTTTTTTATCACCACCAAAAGTGTACAAACCTAAGTCTGTTTTCAAACCATTTTTAGTGTTATCATTATATTTATCAGTTAAAACTAATTTATTACTTCCCAAATAAGGGTCATATTGCGTGTGGAGTATTGCTTCATTTGGCGTTAGTTGCTCATCGTTTGCACCTTTTGAACCTTCATCAATACCATTACAACGATAAGCACCAGTATTTTCATCTTCAACAATTATACTTTCAGGATTATAAAGGCAAAAACCATTATTTTTTTTAGAAGTTGTTATTTCTTTTCCTTCAATATTTGATAGTTGTAGTATTTTTAGTTTGTTTGTTTCATAATTAATTACTTTGTTTTTAAACCAAATATAATCATCACCGCAACATGACCTTGGTGTATCGGGTGATTCAGCCGTATTATACTGAGAAGGTAAGAATTTTCCAGTACATTGATCTTTATTTTTATCCCAATCAACATTATACAATTTCTTTGAACCTTCATCTATGAAAACTACACCAGGTATACCAGAAGGAGTAGTTCCCCAATTTGCATTTCCAGGTTCTAAAGGAAATGATTTTTTAAATGTATGATCATCATCATACCATGATTGAGTATCTTTGATGTAATATCGACATCTTCCTTCATATGCAAGATAATTTTCTTTATCTTTTGGAAAATTACCATCTGCATAAAAATCAATAGTTACTGAAGGTTTAGAATTTAATGAATTAAAATTAGTTTCGAGAAATTTCTGTTCAGTTTTAATTGTATCTATTGTTCCCTTGTATTTACTTCCTGTATCTGAAAAATATTTCTGAACATAGGTCGGTCGGCTAATTAAAGTAGATCCAACATAATTGTAATTAAAACAAATTACACCTGTTTCTAACTTTAGAAGAGAAGTACCTTCAAAAATTTCTTCCGGTCCTCCACTACTACTGCTGACATCATTTGTACCTATTTTAAAATTTCCCTCTGTAAAATCAATTGCTGCTGAATCATCAGCTGCTACAAATAATAAGGTTACATTAGCTGTTAAAAAAAGAATTATAGCTACCATTAATAGATTTCTGACTAATTTACTTACCTTCCCCTTTTCCATTGAAAATCTAAGTGTTTTTGATTCAGTCTTGTATATAAATGTTTCTTGGAAAATTTTGTAAAAATGAATATTTTTACAAAATTCTCTTATTTTTTAGATAATATTTTGAGTTTTTCTCTTATTTCAGTTATTTCTTCCTGTGTTATGATTATATTTTTACATTTGACTAAAAATAATGCTGTATTTTTCATTATTAGTTCATAATTATCACTCGATATTTCCCTGTTTACATAATATTGCGCGTCATTTCTTGCTCGAAATGCTTTGTCTATTAAATTGAAGTCTTGCTCTATAAAATGTTGTTTTAAAAATCTTTTTGCAAACTCGATAGTACATTTATGAATCTCACATTTTACACCTATTTTCATCAGTAAAGAATAAATTCCATGATAGATTGTATAATATGCTGTTGTGAGTTTCCAATCTTTAATCTTTGTTGATCTTAGTGTTTCTAAAGCCTCTTCTGCTTTTATAATATAAGCATCTCTTAAATTATCACTTGGTTCTGTTAATTCAATCCCATTCTTCTGCTCTAAACACCATTTTATTTGATCCATTGTGTAACACTCCTTAAGAAATCTTCAGCATCCTTGATTAATAGATGATTTTCTACAATTTCTTTGAGCAAAATATCATCATTAATCTCTTTATGAAAAACAGTTATAGGGTAGCTTTTTATATTTATTTCAATGCCATATTTTTCACCAATCTCTTTTATCTTTATTTTATTCTGTTTTCCAACAATAAATAAATCAAGATCTGAATCTTTTTTTTGTGTTCCTTTTGCATAACTTCCGAAGATAATAACAATCCCTTCAATACAATGATCTAATTTCTCAAGAATTTCCTTAATCAAATGGTTTTTTTCAATGAATTGAATCTTTTTGTATTGTTCTGCGAGAAGAAAATACTCTTTTGAAAGACTTGACTTTTTTATGGAATAAAGTTTTATTTTTCCTTTTATTTTTGATTCAAGTATTCCTTTTTTTTCAAGTTTTATCAGAGTCATAAATGCCGTTCTCGAACTAATCCCTAATAATTGATCGACTTCTCTAATATAATATTCTTTGTTATAACCTTTTGTGAAAAGACTTATTATTTTTAAATCAATATCGTTTACTTTTGTAATCATACGTTGTTATTAGTAAACAGTAATATATAAAGGTTTTGATACTAACACCAAGTGAGTACAAAATTATATATATGGAGTAATCTGTTAGCTTTCAGTAGAAATGTCAAAGCTCACCGATTACATAGAGAAAGAACTGAAAAAAGGGTTTTCTAGCGATAAGGTTAAACAAACGCTTTTGAAATATAAGTATCCTGAAAATGAGGTTAATGAAGCGCTTAAAGAAGTGCAATCAGCTGAATTTCCACAGCATCGATGGAAAAAGCCGGTGTTTTGGGAAATATTTGGGGTAATTGTTGCTGTTATTCTTGTGATGCTCTTGCTTTTTTTTCCATCTCAGAAAGAAATTGAAAAAGAGATTAATAAAGTTGTTGTACCACAATGCGATAATTTGCTGCCAGCAGAGAGAGATGTTTGTGTATTGAAGTTGGCTGCACAGCAGAATGATACTGCGATTTGCGGTGTGATTGGGGATTTAAGCAAACAGATTGATTGTTACCAGCAGGTTTGGGCGAATGATCAATGTAGATATGAAGAGTTGGTTGGAGAGGATGCGGATGAGTGTTATATGGAGAAAGCATTGAAAACAATTAATTTTAATTTTTGTTTAAAAACGAAAAATCCTCAAAATTGTCTTGAACAATTATTTGTGATTAAAAAAGATAAAAGTGTTTGTCTGATTAATAATAATATTTATAACCAAGGTTGTATTAATTATCTCATTAATAGTACTAATGATGCCTCACTTTGCACTTTTACTGATAATCAATCCTGCAGATATACAATTGCATTAAATACCAAAAATAAAGAGTTGTGTAATCTTGATAATAAAAGAATGAGTTTTTATTGCAAATTTGCCTTGACAAATGATCGAACTGAGAAAGAATCATTGATTAAAGAATATCAACAGCAGATTATTGATAAAAAAGGAGAAAATGGTGTTATTGAAAATGATTTTATTTTTGAAATTGCAATAAAAGAAAAAGATAGCTCTTATTGCTCATTAACAACAAATATCCTGATTGATAAAATAGAAAGTTTAGAAGATAAAAGTCCAACCAACTTATGTAAATTACTTTTTGTAAGAGCTACACAAAATATAAATATATGTCAATCTCTAAAAAATAATAAAGATAGTGCTGTTTGTAATCTTATTGCAGAAAGTAACTGTAAAGACTCAGAATTAGAAATTTGTAAAATTTAAGTGTTGCTAATGGAAATTAAAAAAAATAAACTATTATTTTTGCTATTATTGATTTTTTTAGTTATAGAAATAAAAAATGTTCGTTCAGATTCAGAATATACAAAAAATTATGATGTAACTTATGGAGTTAGTTATGAACATAGAAAATGTGAATTTGATAAAGGTCATTGGTATACAAATATAGGTGAATGTCAAATTCGTTGTGTTATGCAATGCAATACATTAGAGGAAGGACTTGTGAAATATCAAGTTCAAGCTGATGCATGGACTGATGACAGCACTGGCGATAATGAACATGGTGAGGGTCAACATGCATACAAAATAAAAGCTGATGGAACAACAGAAGAAATCCCTTTTGAAGGAACTGATTTTGATTACAGGCCATTTATTACTTTTGATAAATATCATTCATTTAAAAGTGGAATAGTTATTAGTGAAGATATACAAATACTTAGTAGTCCAGATGACAAACAAAAAGGTAAGACACCAATTACAATAGATAATCATCAATTAATAATAACAGCTGATAATATATTAGATGATTGCCGTGGTAGTAAATTAAAAGCAGGTTCTTATGGTTCCCCTGATACCCTTATAAGTTCCTGTGAATGTAATACTTATTACCATAATGATTGGGTAGGTGGAACTGGTGATGGTGCAATTACAAAACAATGTGATGCTGCTGGAGTTTAAATTAATATCTTAAAATTAAAGTTATTATCTATTTTCAAACAATCTCAATCCCTTGCCCAAATGAATTTCCTGCTTTTTGTTTTTGGTTAAAATCACCATCACAACATTTATATATAATATAACTTTTAGAATGATTATATGAAAAAAACAGTTAATCTCTATAAAAGTTATATTCAGCTTTCTCACGCTGAGGAACAATTGCTGAATGCTGTAGAACCATTGGCCGTATTTTCACTTTCAACAATACAAAAGCTGCTCGGTTGGAAGCATTCAAAGATTAGTAATACGCTTCTTTCATTAAAAAGAAAAAAGATAATTAGTGCTGTAAAAAAAGATAATTATGTTGTGATTGCGAAAATTCCTGAAAATTTATTTGCAATTGCAATACGAATAACAGCTCCCTCTTATATCAGCTTATGGACTGCATTATCTTATTACGGTTATACTGAACAACAAGTAAAAACAGTGCAAGTAATTTCGACAAAACAATATCCTTTAATTATCTTTAAAAATCAAAGAATTGAAAGTGTTACCGTGCTTCCTCGTAGTTTTTTTGGCTATCAAAAGATTCAGAATTTTTGTATTGCTGAAAAAGAAAAATTATTGCTTGACTGCTTATCGCAAATTGAAAGAGTTGGAGGGATTGAAGAATATACAAAGTGCCTTACAGCTGCTTGGAACGAGATTAATCAAGCAAAATTACTCCAATACCTTTACAAACTAAACATTAAATCACTCTTTGCACGACTTGGATATCTTCTTGAAATATTACAATTAAAAAATGACCATGAAAAAGAATTTCTTGAGCAGCTGCCACTTAGTTTTGTAAAATTAGAACCTGGTCAAAAAGAGAGTAAAAAATATAATAAAAAATGGAAGGTTATCACCAATGATTAACAAAGAACAATTACAGAAAATTGCTGCAACATCTGGATTAGGATTATATCAACAAGAAAAAGATTATTTACTCAAATTATTTCTTTATTATTATTATAAACAATTCAATGATGCAGTCTTCAAAGGAGGAACTTGCTTGAAATATATTTATAATCTCAATCGATTCTCTGAAGATCTTGATTTTAATATCAACAATCAAAAATTATTTCAAGAGCAAATAAAGCAAACATTAAAGCATTTTGAAAAAATTGGTATTAGTTATTATTTTATTAAAGAAGAATCATTTAAAGATGCTTATACTTGTGAAATTGGATTCCATGGCCCATTGTATGATGGTACAAATCAAACACAAAACAAGTTTAGAATAGATGCTGGTTATCGAACAGGCACTTTAAAAAAACCTGAATGGAAGCTTATAAAAAGCGAATATCCTGAAATTGAAGATAACTTTTTAATTCAAATTATGAATCAACAAGAAATATTTGCAGAAAAGATAACCGCCCTTTTTGGAAGAAAAAAAGGAAGAGATTTATTTGATGTCTGGTTTTTAATTAATGCTGGATTGCTACTTGATAAAAAGTTGCTTAAGAATAAGTTAAGCAATCAAAAGGTAAAAATCAATTTTAAGAATATAGCTCAAAAAAAGGAATATGAAAGAGATATGTCTCGTTTATCTACACGCGTTATCCCTTATGAACAAATTATTAAAGAAATTAAAAAAATGGTCAAAGAAATTTAACTGTAACTATTATTTTCAGACAACCTCAATTCCTTTCCCAAATGATTCCCCTGCTTTTTCTTTTTTGTTTGATATATATTTTTTGTAACAATTAATTAATCCGTGTTTTGCGATTGTTTCTTTCATACCAATTGTTACAAAAAAACTTATGATATCTTTAGGATTTCTCATTTGATAAGGATCAGAGGTAAAGCTTGCGATGATTATTGGTACTTTATGCTTTTGTGCAAGTGTTATATTTTGCATTATTCTTCCAAGATAGTCTTCGTTGTTTTGCTTGATTTCTGCTAATGAAAAGCAAAGATTTATGTCGTTCTTGGCCATTAAATCACATAAGACATTGTTTAAACCTGAATAACGCTGCTTGAGTGTATCATTTATTGAGTTGTCTTCAAAGTTTACCATTGCATCTGGAATGTGTTGCTCAATTACATTCCGTGAATCTTTTTCGTCTGCAATTGTGAGTACAAAATTGCTTATTTTTTTTGCTTTAGGGATGTCTTTTTTTTCTGCAATTATTCCTTGAATGATTGTTAAAGAAGTGGTATATTTTGCTTCTTTCTTTTTTGTAAAATTATCAATTGAATATAAAAAAAGTAATCCTTTGTAATTGAGCTTTTCTGCTAACATGATAAAAGACTCTTCATTATTATTTGGCAAGAGTATGTCAAAGTCCATAGTGCTACAAGAAAAAGCGTTTTATTTAAACTTTTGCAATAATTTTTCTTATTTTTTGTATTTTTTCAGAAGTTAATTTTTGTTTAGCATCTTTGATTTGTAGCATAAATTCTAATAGCTCATCATAATTAAGAGGGACTTCTCTATTTTTTAAATAATATTGATTATCAATTCGTAATTGTTTATCTTGTTCAAGTATTGCTCCATATCCTTTAGGTATTATTGATTCTTGCTCAAATAATTCACAAACAATAATAGTGCAATCATGGATTTCACATTGGATTCCTATTTTCATCAGTAAGGAATAAATGCTAAAATATTCACAATAATATTTCGTTGTTGCAAGCCAAACTTTTGATTTTCCTTTTATTGCTCTTAATATTTCTAAAGTCTCTTCTGCTGTTTGTTCATATTCATCAGCAAGATTATCATTTGGTTCAATTAGTTTTATACCTTTGCCTTGCTTTTTACACCAGTTTACTCTTTGAGCATCCATTGTATTACCTCTTCACTACCTTGTAAAATTAAATGTTTTTTACAAATTTCTTTTTTTAATGCAGTAGAAACATTATTCAGTGATTTTAAAATAATGAGATGAATTTCTTTATTTATTTTTTTTGAAAATTCTTTTATTTTTTGCTGTTCTGGTTTGCCAATAAAAAGAATATCGATATCATTTGCTTGTTTTATTGATTGTACTCCTGAACCAAAAATAATTATTTTTGCTGATTCTTGTTGTGATTCATTAAAAAAAACAATTAACTCCCTTAAAAGAAGTTCATTTTTTGATTTTTCAATAATCTTTATTTTTTCAGCTATTGTTAAAATGTTAACTAAATTAGGATAACTTTTATTTAATGAGTATAATGTTAATCTTCCTTTGTATTCCTTGTTTAGAACACCTTCTTCTTCCAGAGAGTTTAATAATAATCTTGCAGTTGGATGCGGAATATTTGTTTGCTTTGTAATAGCTGCAAGATGAAACTGAGCGTTAAAATTTATTAAAAATGGTTCAAGAGTTTTGATTGATGTTAATAAATTAACCATATAGTTATATAATTAACGATTAGTATATAAAACTTCTGTATTATTTGTTTGTTTGATTCAATAACATGCAGGTTTTGCAGATTTCTGTTGCTGCAGGCTCATTGCAGAATTTACAGTAGAGCAATGCTTTCATTGTTTGGATTGATAATTTTCTTAGTTTTTCTTTTCTCTTGAGAAAATGAAGAATGATATTTTGCTTTGTGCCTGTTTTTTTTTGTTCATAGTCATTCAATACATCACCGACAACTCCACGATAAGCTTGTGTTGCATTCGGGCATTCGACATAATTAATGCCAAAATTCTGCAAAAAAGAATATGCGGTAATTTGCTTTTCAGGAATAAAATATAATGGTTTTATTCTTGGGATAAAATGGGTATCTTCAATTACTCCTGTTATCGGGCCAAGGCGAGCAGAAAGAGAGGGAGTTGAACGAAATAAATTCATTAGCAATGCTTGCGCTTCATCGTCAAGATTGTGGCCTGTTGCTAATTTAGTTGCTTTTAGAAGACGAGCATTTTTATTTAATAAATTTCTGCGTAATGCACCGCATAATGTACAAGGTTTTTGCTCTTTATGCGTTGTTGTTAAAAAAGTATCAAGCGTACTCCCGAAATTTGTTTTGTATGACTCGATATGAAGCGCGATAGAGTGTTTAGTACAAAATGATTTCAGTGTTTCAAGCGTTGTATTGCGGTAATTTGCAATTCCTTCATCGATTGCTAAAGCAGTTATTGTGTAAGAATATTTTTCTTTGAATTTATTTAAAATATATAATACAGTTAAACTATCTTTTCCTCCTGAAACTGCAACAACAATATGATCGTTTTTTTGAATCAAGCTGTATTTTTTTATTGTACCTTCTACTTGTTTTTCGATTGATTCAAAAAAATGCTGTTTGCAATAAGTAGGAGTTGTGTAGATTGCATTTTTTTTGCATTTTTTACATTTCATTTATTTTACCCACCAGAAATGACTGACAGAATTTTTATTTTATCAGTTGGTTTTAGTTTGTAATCATTTGTTACTAATTCATCATTAACAGCAACCAATACTGCTTCTTTATTTTGATTTAATTTGTTTAATAATTGTTCAACTGTACCTTTGAAATTCATTGTTTTTTTTTCTTTTGTTCTTTCAATAAAAATTTCCATTTTTAGTCACCATTGATTATCTCTTTGAAAATTAATTATTTCTTGATCCACTTCCCCATCATCAAGCAACGCAATTGGATTTAGCAGTTCTGTTGAAGATTGTTTTTTGTAAAAAGCGCCTGTTGTATATGCAAGAGCATGATGCTGTTTTGCTAGTTCTTCTTGCCCTCTGTTTATTTCTTGTTCTGTTAGAGGGTAGAATGTATAATTATAAGGGATGTAAGAATCAAGCAATTGCTGATATTTTTGATAAACATCATTCTTTCCTGCTATAATAATTCTACAGCCGCGTTTTAATAACAATAAAGCTGCAAGTACTGAGCGTTTGTCTTTCACAATTATCAGTATTGTACCTTCACTCCCTACTGGCAATCCGCTAAAAGCAATTGATTTTTGAATAAAAAGATAGGCATATTTTTGATATATTTCAATTCCTATTTCTAATTCTGGATTCTTCAGACTTACTTTTTGATTATAATTTTCATAGACGTACTCACCAATAAGGCGGTCAATTTCTATTGAGGATAATGCCATTGTGTCTAACTTTTGCGTTGAAATACGAAAGCTTTTTGCAGCTGTGATCTCTTCCTTAAAATATGCTGTTATTATTTCTTTGATATTTTCAATTGTATATGGAATTTTTATTGCAAAAGAGTATGAAGAAATACCAAATATATTTTTAATGCAATTTAATTTATCTTTAGCTTCTAGTTTTAGTTTTGCTGTTTTGCCATTCCCATCCAAAAGGAGATTATTAAAATGAATATAGATTCTTCCATGAGGATAAGTTATTGCAGAATAGTCAATATTATTCTTTTTTAAGAAAAAATAGAGATTGTTCACTAATTGTTTTTCAAAATCCGGTCTGTTCTTTCCTTTTGTACCAATTTCTGCATACCGAATGATAATCGATTGTTTTATTTCTGTCATCAAATGGTAGAAGTTTCTGCAGTTATTTAAGTGTTTGGAATTTCAATTGCAAAACCATCTGGCAATGTTATTTTTGATTTTACCACATTTAATTCTTGACCTGGTTTTTTGTTGCTTTTGCTAAACATTTTTCTAAAAGAAAGAATTGCTTGATAAGATTTCTTTGAGAAATTCTTAAAATAATCTTTTGATAAATTGATTACTGTTTCAAATGGGTAATTGTTATTGTAGAAATCAGTATAAAATGAATATTCTTTTCTGTATTGTTCTTTGGATGATTGTGTTAATACAGCTGTTTTTGAATAGAAATCATGATTAACTCTAATAGTTTCAGATTTGTTTTGAATTACTAAATAATCTAATACAATTCCTGCATTAACTGCTTGAGGATCATATTGCTGTACTTTTAAGCTTCTTTTTTCTTTATTTTGGTTTGGTTTATGTTCTACACAAGTTGCTGCAATTGAATCTAATGTTTCTTTTGTAATTGCGCCACTATTATTTGCAAATTCATGCATTCTTTCTTCTGGAAGAATATAGACTTTATCAGTTATAGGATTATATATTTTTAAATGATATTTCATCTTTTAACCTCTTGCTGGTTCATGCAACCCAAGAACACCATTTGCTGTACGCTCCCTTGCACCTGGAACATAACCATGATGCCGAACTCTTTGTAGAACTATGAGATGATATTGCTCAAGAAATCTGCCTAGCTGTTTGTCATCTATTTGCTGTTTTGAAAATGGATTGCTTACAAAAGAAATTAATCTTGATATAGGATCACGACAGGTATTGTATGCCCATGCATTATCGACATGAATACCATATGACCTTAATAATTTTATCTTCTCTGCAACTGGACCAATCTTTTGTTCTTTTATCCTTGTAAGATATAAATCTCCAACGAGAATTAATGCTTTTATAACATCTCTTTTGATACTATTGTGTGTATTAGAATCTTTTATTTCATCGTAGATTGCAATTAAATCAGGAATTGTGATTGAATAATTATGATGATCATCTGCCCATCGATCATATGCTTTTTGTAATGCTGGCGATAATTCTTTAACATCTTTAAGTATTTGTGTTCCTTCTGTTTGCACTCTTTGATTTAGCTTGTTGTTTATTGCTCCAACTTCTCTCTTGCTCGCTTCATTATTGCAATGAGTAGAATAATAATTAATAATTAATCGTGTGGCTAAATAAGGAGAATTAATTTCTGCTGCTTCTTGCAATGCTTTTTTAATTCTTAATTCTGCTGAACTCTCTGTTTCAAATAAGTCAATACAATCTGAAATATCCTCTCGATTTGAAAGTGTTTTTTTCTGTACAGAACTGAATAAATTTGCAAGACTTGTGTAAACTGCCTCATCTGATATTAATTGAGTTAATCCATTTGATGCTCCTTGAAGATTCACTTTTCTCATAATCGTATGTAAAAATTGCAAACTTAACCAATGTTTATAATCAATTGATTCATTTGCTGTTGTTGCAAAAACAGTTGCATAATTTGAAGGCTGTAATGCTCGAATACCTTGTTTAATTGCAGTAAGAAAATTATGATCCTCACCCAAAATATATTCAGGATTTGCATTACTCCATTTTACTCTTTGGAGAAAATCTTCTCTCAAGATTTCTTCTTGAAGAAGCTGATCAATTGTAATAATTTCTGCTACTGAAAAATTGTGCGCTGCCATAGAAATCACTGTTGCTCCTTTTTCAAGTTTTGATATGCTTGCGGTGGAAGTGGAGGTGGAACTACTCGAATTTCCATTATATCCCTATCATCGAGTAAGATTATTTTTTCTTTCAGTAATTCTTTAGGTAATGGCGGAGGTGAAAATTGTACCGGTGAGGTTATAGAAATTTCTTCAAGATCATAACTCTTTAACCACACTTCTGTTTCCTGTTCTCTTCTCTCATAATCAGATTTTATTTTTTCATTTAAAATTTTCTTGATAGGTAATGGAGGTGGTGTTATTTCTTCTTGAATTTCTTTGAGATCATCTTGGTTTAACCACACTTCTTCTTGTTTGTTTTTTTCGAAATAAGGAACTTTTTTATCATAAGAATTTGACGGACTTATTACTGGCAATGGCGGTGGTAATTGATAGATTATTTTTTCATCTGTTATTTCTTCTAAATCTGATTCTTTTAACCAAATAGAATTATGACTTTTATTATTGTCATCATTAGTTACAGGATTATATTTTTTTGAAGCTCCTTGACTCTGCGGTAATGCAGGAGGTGAAATTTTATTATAGTGGATTGCTATTGTTACTGCTGTTGTTGTGATTTCTTCTAAATCAGTTTCATCCAGTTCAATTTCTGCTCTTGCTTCTTCTTTTGAGTGTAATTCTTCATATTGTGCTGTTTGTGTTTGTATTGGATTTGTAATTACAACTGCAAATTCTTCTCTTTTTTTTGCTCCAGTCTTTTTTGCAAATCTTTTATTTGTTTGTTTTTCTAATATTTCTGCAGTTGCTGTTGTAAATTCTGAATTAAAAATATAACCCTGTGTTTTATCGTATGTTGCAATTACGGTTGCTCTTCCTTGATAATTTTTTGCAACAGACTCCATTGCGCCTAGAACATCGATACCAATTCTTTTTGTATGTTTATTTGATGAAGAATAACTTGGAACTTGCACAATAGCTAATTGTCTTGGAAGATTATGCGCTTCTTTTGCTCGCTCTGCTGCAAAGTTTGCATTTGACCTTTTATACTTTTTTGCAGCAATTAGATCTGCTTTTGTATATGCTGATTGATAAATATCTTGCAGTGTAATCGTTGCTTTTGTCTCATTTGTAATTAATTGCGAGAGTTCTTGCGGTGCAAATGTAATTACAGTTTTTTTATTTTGCTCTGCTCTTATTTCAATGTTTGATTGTGATCTTGATTCAGGATTGTGAGTTATTACCCCACTTTCTGTACCTACTGACCCTAGTGTTTTAGGAGTTCCTTGCGGTATTATTGGCATTGCTGGAAGAGTTGTTGGTTTTTGTACTATCAAAATAGATGTTTCTTCTTCTGTGTGAGCTGCTGCTGATACTAAAACAGCGTTATTCATTTGATTTACTGTCATAGCTACTTTTTGTTCTAAATGAGATATATTTTGTGTTCCTAAAAAAGCATTAGCAATATAACCAACTGCAAATGCGAATGTTGCTGCTGCTCCTGCAAAAAGTGGCATCCTATATGGTGATTGTTTAGGAATTGATTTTGATTCTATTTTTTGTTCTTCTTGTTTTTGTACTAATGATTCTAATTTTATCGGTGTTGCTCTTGTTACAGATTTGATTTTTGTTCTTTCTTCTCTTATTGCTCTGTATGTTTCAATCTCTGCTTGATATGCAGAATTCCATGAATTAATTAAAGAATCGGAAAGTTTTATTTCATCTAATTGATAATGATGATTAAATACTCTCTCAGTAATAGAACCATAGTCTTGTGCTAATGATATTAAAACAGTTTTCAATTGCTCAGTTGTAGTTATTTTTTGTCTGCCTGATTTGAATGTTTCTTTTTCTCTTTTGTTTCTATCGTTTTTTCTTTCATTATCTGTTTTCTTTCCTGCTTCATATTCAGTCAGATTTTTAAAAAATTTTATTTGCTCTGGAGCTTGCTCTTCTTTAATCATAGGAAATATCAATTCTGACAGGGAAGATACATTCATTATAGAATCAATTAATTGATTATCAGAAGCTGTTGTAAAATATTTTTCTCGAATTGATCGTATTGTAACGCCATGATCTGCTGCCATTAATTCTTGAATTGTTTCTTTTAATGGATTTTCCCTTGTTTCAACTCTTTGAACTTCTAATGTTTGCAATCGTTCTTCTCTTTGTTTTTTTAATTGATATTGCTCATCCGTTAGAATAAATGAATGAATCCATTTCGTTACTTCATCAGGATCATCCCCTGATTCTATTTTTTCAGCACCTATCGAGAATAAAGCATCAATATTTGCTGCTTTTGTAGAAAATGTTTTCTGTACTTCATCAAAATAAAGCAAATCTGTTTCTATTAACTCTTTCTTATACCAATTAGGAAGAAGTTGAGAGAAAATAATCATTGCGTTATTATTTCCTTCAATTGTTTTTTCTTGTGCATAAAAATGATTAGCATAGCTTGAAGGTGTGTCTTGTGAAGTGGTATTTGTTTTTGATGTTAATTCCTTGCCCATATTTATTCAACCCGTTTAACTCATGATTTATAACTATTAATGAGTGATTACAAATGTGAAAAAAACAGGAATATATAAATGTTTGCTAAATTTACTACATTATAGTAGGTAATAATGTCTTATTTAAAAGCAGAGTATTTAAATATAAGCAGTTTGTTTATAAAGCATTTATAAAGAATAGATCAAGCACGGGGGTGCGAAAATGACAAAAGCAAAGGTTGTAAAGATTGCGAAAGAAAAAATTGTAAAGGAAGTTGAAAAACCAAAACGGGATATCCAAGTCGTTAATATTGTTGTGAGTACATCCCTCGAACATGACATCCCCCTTGAAAAAATGGCTGCAACATTAAGTAATACTGAATATAATCCTGAGCAGTTTCCCGGACTTGTATTACGAATCCGAGAACCAAAAACATCAGCGTTGATATTTAGCTCTGGAAAAGTGGTTTGCACAGGCGCTCGATCAATGGATAAAGTTGAAGAATCAATTAAAAAAATCATTAAAAGCTTAGAAAAGATTAATGTTAAAATTACTATCAAACCAAAAATAAATATTCAAAATATTGTTGCTTCCGGCAGTGTTGGGATGGATTTAAATTTAAATGTGCTTGCAATGAAACTTGAAAACACCGAATATGAACCAGAACAATTCCCTGGACTTGTTTACAAATTACCCCAAGCAAAAGCAACATTTTTATTGTTTAGTAATGGGAAAATTGTCTGCACTGGTACAAAGAGCGAAGAAGAAGTACATATTGCAGTTGATAAATTAATTGAAAATTTAAAGAAAGTTAAAAAATAGAAATATTATTCACTTTAGTGAATAATATTTTTAAATTATTTTATTGAAACAATTTTTAGGTTAAAATCATTAAGTTTTTAAAAAGTACTACGTTCTTATAATTAATGGATGCAGCTGAACAGATTAGTAAATTTCAAGAATTTCTTGAAATGAATTACCATGCTAAGTTGCTTGATGCTGCGCGTATTGGACAAAAATTTCTAGAAGTTGATTTTCAAGAATTAAGTAAGTTTTCTCCTGAATTAGCTGATGACCTTATTGAACATCCTGAAGAGACGATAAAAGCATTTGAATTAGCAATCAGTAATTTTGATCTACCGAATGAAGCAAAGGATATTAAAATAAGAATTTTTCATTTAACATTAGAACAGCGAATTTTAATCAGAAATATTCGATCAACACACCTTGGAAAATTTGTTTGGTTTGAAGGAGTTGTTCGACAGAAAAGTGATGTACGACCACAAGTTACCACTGCTCGATTTGAATGTCCAAGCTGTGGAAATATAATTACTGTGCTTCAACTTGATACGAAATTTAAAGAACCAATACGATGCGGTTGTGGAAGAAAAGGAAAATTTCGATTATTGGCGAAAGAACTTGTTGATGCACAGGGACTTGTTTTAGAAGAAGCAACAAAAGATTTAGAAGGTGGAGAACAACCAAAACGATTTAATGTTTTATTGAAGAATGATCTTGTTTCACCTATTTCTGAAAGAAAAACAAATCCAGGAAGCAGTATTAAATTATCCGGCATTATTAAAGAAATTCCGATTATTTTACGCTCTGGAGGGCAATCAACGAAGTTTGATTTAATTATTGAAGCGAATCATATTGAGGCATTACAAGAAGATTATACAAATATAGTCATATCTGAAGAAGATGAAAAAAAGATTCGAGAATTAGCATTAGATCCAAAAGCAATGGATAAATTAGTGCATGCATTAGCACCAGGAGTATTTGGCCATGAAAGGATTAAAGAAGCATTACTACTCCAATTTGTTGGTGGAGTACAAAAATTGCGAGATGACGGTATTAAAACAAGAGGAGATATTCACGTTCTTTTAATTGGGGATCCTGGTTCGGGTAAAAGTCAACTTCTGAAACGAGCAAGTGTTGTTGCACCAAAAGCACGATATGTTTCTGGAAAAGGTGTTAGTGGGGCAGGTTTAACTGCTGCTGTTGTTAAAGATGAATTTCTTTCTGGCTGGAGCCTTGAAGCAGGAGCATTAGTTCTTGCAAATAGAGGTATTTTAATGATTGATGAGATGGATAAAATGAGTGATGATGATCGAAGTGCAATGCACGAAGGATTAGAACAGCAAACAATTTCTATTTCAAAAGCAAATATTCAGGCAACACTTCGTTGTGAAACAACTGTTTTAGCTGCTGCTAATCCTAAGTTTGGGCGATTTGATCCCTATGAAAATATTGCAAAACAAATAGACTTACCTCCTGCATTGATTAATCGATTTGACTTGATTTTTACAATAAAAGATGTTCCTAATGAAGATAGAGATGAACGAATGGCTAAATTTATTCTTACCATGCATAAAGAAAAACTTACTGAAGAACCTGAGCTTTCTACTGAATTACTCAGAAAATTCTTGATTTATGCACGACAGAAAGTTTTTCCTGTTTTAACTGATGCTGCACTTGATGAGTTAAAAGATTATTATGTCAAAATTCGATCTTCAGGATCAAGTGATGAAAGCACTGTAAAAAGTGTGCCCATTTCTGCACGACAATTAGAAGCATTAGTGCGATTGTCTGAAGCTTCTGCGAAATTACGTCTCAGCGATAAAATTACTAAAAAAGATGCAAAACGAGCAATTGCAATTTTAATGTATTGTCTTGAGCAAGTTGGTATGGATCCTGAAACTGGAAAAATAGATATTGATC
>Ga0209515_10003079_pt1 | contig 24384 bp, 27 predicted proteins | sample Subgroupgradi54m_FD_187454 | JGI IMG/M metagenome (GOLD analysis project Ga0209515, IMG submission 187454) | Subsurface groundwater microbial communities from S. Glens Falls, New York, USA - GMW60B uncontaminated upgradient, 5.4 m (SPAdes)... ... | reverse complement strand
TGGCAGAACATTTTAGAGACGTCCGTAAGAAAAACGTCCTGTTTTTTATTGACAATATTTTTCGCTTTGCGCAGGCCGGATACGAAATCTCAACTCTGACCAATGCAATCCCATCCGAGGGAGGATATCAGGCAAATCTCTCTTCTCAGATGGCTGAATTTCACGAAAGACTGGTGTCTAACGAGAACGGGACGATATCCAGTATCGAGGCAGTATATGTGCCCTCTGATGATATAACCGATTACGCAGTTCAGTCAGTCTTCCCTTACCTGGATTCGGATATCGTACTTTCGCGATCAATCTATCAGGAAGGGAGATTTCCTGCGATTGATCTTCTGATGTCCAATACTTCAGCAATGAATGTCAGCATCGTGGGAAAAGAACACTACAACTGTCTGATTGAGGTCCAAAACTTACTTAAAAGTGCCGCGGCTCTTGAACGGATAGTATCTTTGGTCGGCGAATCAGAACTCTCTACCAAAAATCAGCTCATCTATAAGAAAGCAAACAAGATCCGCAATTACTTCACTCAAAACTTTTTTACAACCCAGTCTCAAACGGGAAAAGAAGGAAAATATATTCCTCTGAGCCAGACTGTCAAAGATGTCTCAGAACTTCTGGCGGGAAAATGGGATGCTTATCCCCCAGAGGAATTTCTTTTTATCGGTAATTTGAACGAATTGCTAAGATGAATACGCAAACGGCACTCTCTGTTTATGTAAGAAATGCCGAAACTGTGCTGTTTGAGAATAAAGCACAGTCAGTATCTTCATTTAATGAAAAAGGGGCTTTTGATATTCTTCCTATGCACGCTAACTTCATCTCTCTGATTCAGAAAAGTCTTACCATACGGGAGGAAAACGGCAAAAAAACAACTCTTGCTGTCGACCAGGGTATAATTCATGCCCATGACAATACCATTGAGGTTTTTATGGGAATTGGCTCAAAGGCCTAAAAAAGGATAATTCCTCTAGTATAATTCTTGCATGGATGACAATCCTTTTAAGAACGTGAGATCTCATTTTGGAGCTAATCTACAGGAAAATTTTCCTCTTCATACTATTACTACGGTTCAAACCGGAGGAAATGCTAAAGGATTGGTCAGAGTTAAGACGGAAAAGGAGCTGATTGACGCAATTGAGTTTTTGAAATCTGAGAATGTTCGTTTTTTGGTCGTTGGCGGATTAAGCAATCTTCTTTTTCAAGACAGTGGTTACGATGGCGTGATTGTCAAAAACGAAGTTACCGGGATTGAAGAAAATAATGGAGCAGTTGTCGCCCAAAGTGGCACCATTCTACAGGATTTGGTTGACTTTACAATCGGAAAAGGCCTTTCGGGACTACATAAAATGACCGGCATTTCCGGCACGGTCGGTGGAGCTATTTATGGTAACGCTGGGGCGTATGGACAAACTATTTCTGATTTTATCACGTCCGTGACTGTATCTCATGAAGGTAAAAAATTGCAGTTAGTTAAATCAGACTGTAAATTCGCCTATCGGCAAAGCGTCTTTAAAACGACTCTCGATTTAATTTTAAACACAAAATTTAATTTAGCCCAAGTTGACAGCAAGTCTTTACAGGAAGAGTCAAAAGCTGTTTTAGCTCAGCGTCTAGAAAAGTATCACCCCGGACTTAAATCGCCGGGCAGTTTTTTCATGAACGTGCCTGTTGACAGGATTCCAGCCTCAGGTTTGGCATTGATTCCAGCGGATAAAATAAGAAACGGCAGGGCGCACGTGGGCTGGATACTGGAATCTGTAGGCTCAAAAGGCTATAAGGTAGGCGGGGTCGAAGTTGCCGATTATCATGGCAATCTATTTATACATAAAGAAAACGGCACTTCTGCCGATTATTTAAAATTATCCCAAGAATTATCTAAAAGAGTAAAGAAGAAGTACGGAATAATTCTTGAGCCGGAAGTCCAGATTATTGATTAAGAACGAAGTTTAATACCTTTCCTTGTTTATAAACAACCTTATATTTTTTCCCCGCCAAATGTTTGGCAACGCTCTCCAATTTGCGAGCTTTAGCAACTAAGGTTTTTTCATCAGAATCTTCTACGGAAACAGCTAATAGAGCTCTTAATTTTCCATTGGTTTGTATGGGAATATTAATCGCTTCATCTGTCTTTTCGATTTTAGTGACCTTTGGCCAGTCGGATAGATGGATTGAATTTTTTTCATTAAAAATTTTCTGCCAGATCTCTTCTGCGATAAACGGCGCAAAAGGAGCAAGAATTTTCAGATAAGATTTTGCGGCATTTTTTGATAAAGAAATTCCTTCTCTCTCCCATTCGTTAAGAAATCCCATCATGAAAGCAATCGCTGTATTAAACTTAACGTTCGTTATATCGCTACTTACCCTAAAAATAGTGTTTTGGAGTTTTACGATAATCTGTTTATTATCTGTCTTTCCGCTATCGGTTATCTTATCAGAGTTATGATAAGTATGCCAAATGCGCTTAAGAAAGCGATGTGACCCCTGTAGTGTCTGGGTTGACCAAGATATCTCTTGACTGAAGGGTGCCATGAACATCTCATAGATTCGGAGCGAATCAGCGCCATATTCAGAAACAATTTCGTCCGGGTTAATTACATTGCCCCAGGATTTACTCATTTTTTTATGATCCTGAGCCAAAACCATGCCTACATTTCGGAGTCGCAAAAAGGGTTCTGTAAAGTCAAGGAGCCCCAAATCATGCAGAGCCCTCACCCAAAACCTGGAATACAAAAGATGAAGAACCGCGTGTTCTGCCCCACCCATATACCAGTCGACCGGAAGAAAAGCGTTTATGATTTTTTTAGACCAAGCTTCTTTATCATTATGAGGATCGGCAAAGCGCAGGAAATACCAACAGCTTCCGGCCCAGTTGGGCATTGTGTCAGACTCTCTTTTGGCGGTTGATCCGCACGAAGGACATTTTACTTCTGTCCACTTATCAGCTTTCTCAAGAGGAGATTTTCCATCTTTACCGGGTTCATAAGATTTAAGATAGGGTAATTCCAATGGTAAGTCTTTTTCTTCGAGAGGAAACCATCCGTAAAGCGATTCTTCAACCTCTTCTGTCAGCTTTTTGGCGTTTAACTCTTTGCTTTTAATTCTATTCTTGGCGCATTGGGAACAGAAAATCATTGGGATCGGCTCCCCCCAATAACGTTGCCTTGAAAAGATCCAATCTCTAAGATGATAGCTCGCGGTTTTCTTTCCTAAACCTTTTTTTAGTAGATCGGAGAAGATTTTCTCTTTATCGTCTGGCCAGCGCAGGCCGTTCCAATGATCCGAATTGATTATGACGCCTGGGCCTTCATAGGCTGATTCAGCTTTTCTCCCCTGGCCATCGTGTTTTATAACTTCGATAACCGGGAGCTTGAATTGCTCTGCGAAGTCAAAATCCCGCTGATCGTGGGCGGGAACCCCGACAACTGCTCCTGTGCCATAATCCAAAAGGACAAAATCCGAGATCCAAATCGGCATTCTTTTTTTATTCAAACCGTTGACTGCATAAAGTCCGGTGAAGACTCCGGTTTTCTTTTTTCCCTCTGAAATTCGGTCTAAATCTGTCTTCGACATGGCTTCCTGAATGTATAGCTTTATTTTATTAACGTCCGTCTCCTTACCTCCTTTAACCTTCCCGTCTACAATTTTTTGCAGAAAAGGATGCTCCGGTGCCAAGACCACGAAAGTAGCACCGAAGTTGGTATCAGGCCTTGTCGTAAAGCAGATGATTTTTTCTGTTGTTCCCTCGACCTTATACTCAAGATTTATCCCTTCACGACGGCCTATCCAGTTTTTTTGCATCTGGACTATACCATGGGGCCACTTCAGCTCATCAAGGCCTTCCAGCAGCTTATCCGCGTATTGAGTGATTCTAAAAGCCCATTGAGGCAAAACTTTTCTGGTAATTTTATTTCCACAACGCTCGTGCGTTCCATCTGATAAAACTTCCTCTTCGGCAAGTCCTGTTTTGCAAAACTCACAATAATATACGGGCGTATTTTTTTTATATAACAAGCCCATTTTGAAGAATTGGATGAAGAGCCACTGCGTCCATTTGTAATAAGAGGGGTCTGTCGTAGCAAATTCTCTGTCCCAGTCGTATGAGAATCCCAACATCTTCATTTGTCTCTTAAAATTCGCGATGTTGGCCGGAACCATATCTTGTGGGTTTTTTTTGGCTTTAATTGCTGCGTTTTCTGCGGGCAAGCCAAAAGCGTCCCAACCCATAGGATGAAGAACGCTGAAACCATTCATCCGATAAAAGCGAGCTAAAATATCGGTTGCAGTGTAACCTCGAGGGTGACCTACGTGAAGACCTGCGCTCGACGGATAGGGAAACATATCAAGAACATACATTTTCTGCCTTTTATCTGTCAATTCGGGAGTTTTGTATGTTTTATTACTTTCCCATTCCTCTATCCACTTAGGCTCAATCTCCTGAGGAATATATTTAGATGCCATAATAGAAGAATTATACTCGATTATTGATCTCTTCGAAAATCGCCACCATTCCCACCATTATCAAAAGATCTTGGTTTGGGAGGTCGTGCTTCTGAAACGATCAGTTTTCGCCCTTTGAAATCGCTTCCGTTAAGCGTGTCGATTGCTTTTTGTGCTTCTTCTTCTGTCTCCATTTCCACAAATCCAAAACCTTTGGAGCGTCCAGAATCATGATAGCGGACTACGCTGGCTGAAACGACCTTTCCGGCTGGTGCGAAGGCTTCTTTCAAGTCTTCATCGCTAACTTCGTAAAGAAGATTTCCTACGTATAGTTTTTTACTCATTCAAATCACCACCTTTCTTTAGAAATTGTTAACGAGTTCTTGAGTTTTACAATTTCTTAAGTCCGCCGAATATCGCACCACGAGCCGTGTACGAATAGTACTGAAAAGGCGAGTGGCAAGATATGGCGGACAAAACGAGCGAGGTCTCACAAGATAGATTGTTTCAAATACGTAGCAAACGTAAGAATACTGATAATTATTTAAATTCTAGCAGGTATTTCTCCCTTGTCAAATGAAAAAATTAGTCGAGCCCCATGGCTTTTTTGACTTGGAGAACGATCTAGGAGGGTTTTTTGCGGCTTTTTTCTTCGAGCTGACTGAGTCTCACTTCATGATTATTGAGAATACTATCTGCTCTTGAAAGCTGATGAGAGATAACGAGATATTCATCTTCAAATTTTTTATAAGAGCTGACTAAAAAATCCAAACTTGTGATAACTTGATCTTTGAAACTCTTAAATTCCCGCTTAAACTCTTCAAACGGCTTAAGTTGATAATCCAAATGCATCGACAGCCTGTCAAATCTCTTGTCTACGCCTTTCATACGCCTGCCGAAATCCTTCTTGGTTACGAAAATTTTCTTTAATTTATTGATGTCGATATCGGTAAGCATACTGTCACATCATAACATCGAACTGGAAAATGGTCAATGACTTATATGCTACAAATTAGCCTTAAATTAGCTTCAAAATCAACTTAGGCCCATGGCTTTTTTGACCTGATTAACGGTTTCGCGGGCCGTTTCCCGGGCTTTGGCTGCGCCTTCTTTGATTACACGATCAACATCGACTTCGGAAATTTGAGCTCGCCTTTCCTGAATTGGTCTCAACTCTTGAGAAATTCCGTGGGCGATTGCGTCTTTCAAATGGGAAAATTGCAATGTTCCTTTATCAAATTCATGTTTAAAAGCGTCCATCTGTGTAGGAATAAATAACTGTCCAAGTGTAAAAAGCGCATTTACTCCCTGATTCATCTCTCCTCCTGCTTGCGTAGCTGTTGGGATCGACTTAACTTTTCTATAAATTTCCACGGGTGGATCATTAAAGCTGATATAACTTCCCTCAACGGATTTGCTCATTTTACCCTCACCTTTGAGTGATGGGACATACTCGCCCTTTGTCTTGAAGCGTTGTGGCTCGGGGAAATCAGTGCCGTATTTTTCATTCATTTTGCGCGCTATCTCGCGCGCAACCTCAAGATGTGGATCCTGATCAACTCCAACGGGAACCAATCCGGCCTTATAAGCCAGAATGTCGGCCGCCATCAGGACAGGATAGTTCAGAAGAGCCATTGTATTATCCTTGGGATACTGTTTAATCTTATCTTTGTAAGTAGGTAAATGCTGCATTCGGGCAATTGTCACAACTGAAGAAAAATAAAGAGCAAGTTCCATATGTTCGGCCACATCAGACTGCAAAAAAATGACGCTTTTTCTTGGATCAAGTCCGGCCGCTAGATAATCAATCACAACTTCCCGCCTGTTTTTTCGTAATTCGTCAACGTTATAAGGAGTTGTAATCGTATGCACATCTGCAACCATATAAAAAGTTTCATACTCTGGACTATCCTGAAGCTCAATCATGCCTTTCACCGCTCCGAAATAATTACCAATATGCAGTCTTCCAGTTGCACGAATACCGGATAATACGCGTTTTTTAACCATATTTATCCAATTATATATGTATAATCTCTTTTATGACAACAGATGAGAAGATGAAATTGATAAAAACAGTGGGTGAAGAAATCGTGACCGAAGACGATCTGAAAAAACTTCTTGTGTCTGAAAAAAATCTTGCGGCTTATGATGGTTTTGAACCCTCCGGACAGATGCATATTGCCCAGGGAATTTTGAGAACCATAAATATCAACAAAATGGTCAAGGCAGGGTTCAAATTTAAGATGTTGGTGGCCGATTGGCACGCTATGGCCAACAAAAAAATGGACGGCGATCTTGAAAAAATTCAAACGGTCGGAAAATACTTTATCGAAATCTGGAAAGCCTGCGGAATGGATCAGGAGAATGTCGAGTTTATCTGGGCGTCTGATCTGGTCAAAAATCCCGACTACTGGAAACTTGTCTTGCAGATTGCCAGAACAAATTCGTATAAAAGATTTATACGTACGGCAGAAATCATGGGTAGACTGGAGGATGAAAATCTTACAGGTGCACAAATCATCTATTCGTGTATGCAGTGCGCGGATATTTTCACACTTGGAGTAAAAGTAGCGCAGTTGGGGATGGACCAGAGAAAAGTGAATGTTTTAGCCCGTGAGGTTGGGCCGCAACTGGGTTTCTGGAAACCGGTGATTGTCAGTCATCACATACTTTTGGGTCTGGGCAAACCACCCGTTTTCCAGGGCGATAAATTGGATCAGACAATTGAGAGAAAAATGTCCAAATCCAACCCGGATTCAGCGATATTTATGACAGATTCACCAGAATTGATTAAACGAAAAATCAACAAAGCCTATTGTCCGGAAGGCATAGTTGCAGATAATCCTATCCTTGAATATTTCCGCTATATTATATTCGAGTTGTTTGACAAAATTACGATTGACCGCCCTGAAAAATATGGCGGACCAGTCGAATATTATTTCTTTTCAGAACTGGTAAAAGAATATGAAGAAAAACTGATTCATCCGGCCGATCTTAAAACAGCGGCGATAAAATATCTCGACAAACTTATTGAACCGGTCAGAAAGCACTTCGAGCAAAATCCCTATGCCAAAAATCTGTTTGAACAGGTTAAAAGTTTTAAAGTAACAAAATGAGCAGCGAACCAGGATTAAAAGAATCTTTAAAACCTCTTGAGTTTGACCCCCTTACAACAATGAATAATTTTTTTATGCTTTTCCCACTATCGGAAAAAGAGCGTAAGGAGAGACCTTTATACGATACAAGAGCGACGATTGTAAATCAGCTGCATAGAGAAAAAGAGCTTATTGGTGATATTTATAATACCGAAAAACTTAGAAATGGACATAGTCAAAAATGGCTTAATCAAACATGGAATGATTTCTTTGAAGAAATCGACAAAGCAACTGAAGAAGTAGGCATTTCCTTAGAGGAGATCAGTGAAATGAGAGATAAGCAAGTTTACGAAGAAGATTACGATAGCCGTGTTAAACTTCGCGAAGAGTTCAATAAAAAAGTAAAACCTATATTTGAACGGCTTTTAGAAAAAGGGTACATGAATTACGATTTATCGATCTAAATGGACTTAAACAAGCAGAATATGTAGGGCTTCGTAAAATCCCCAAAGCGCAAGACCGACAAAAATCACGCTTCCGAAGACTGAAATTATCGGGTTTTTGACGATCTGAGTTGTCTTCCTTGGAGAAATAAAAAGCGCGATATTCAAAACCATATGACCGAGAAAAACTCCCGTCACAAATCCAAAAATATTGACAATCGTAAAGATCGGAATATATCCGGCAAAATTATCAATTCCCAAAACAAAAGGCACTGAGATAGAGGTTGTCAGAAGAGCCCAAAAACTCAGATTTAATTTGGGCTTCATTGTGAGATTTGGGACAACATACTTCAGAATTTTCTTATTGAAATGATTCACATATCTCAACAAATTGTCGAACTTATTTACAAACAGCTGAAACCAGTCAGGAAAGTTTGTGTCGGCAACTCGGGCATGCTCCATACCCTCCTCTGCCAGTTTTATAAGTACCAGTGAAGCAAAAAAAATCATCACCGCAAGAATCCAGACAATATTCCTAAAAACATTCCAAAAGGCCAGGATTGCTATCGTCCCAATCGCATTACCAAATGCTGTTCCTGTCTCGATCGCGACTCTGTTTTTCCAACCGGGATATCTGGCCATCAGATTTCCCATGAAAATCGCGAAATCAACGGATGTTTTGAGATAGATTGTCATACCGATTAAAATATCCCCGAGTAGCAATTTCAAAACAATATCGGTTGCTGTAAATTTGTTTAGAAAAAAAATCTCTGCAAACAGAATGCCTGAAAGAATAAAAAAAATGACAACCGTTAGCAGAATCGGGACGACTTGGGCAAGAAAAAAATTTTCCTTATTGGACATTTGGATCGTGTGTCTTTGGATTTAATTTGAGATAAGCCTCTTCCATCGTTTGAACAATCTCGTTGATTATTTTTTCAGCTTCCTCAAGAGATACGGCCTTCAGATTATGGGGAAAATAATGAAAGATTTGATTACGGCCAAGTTTCCACGTTTGCCAAATGCGCTCGGCAAGGTCTGGAGGAACCGCGTCATTAATTTTTTTGTACAAAGATCTGTCTCCGAGTCTGCCCATAAGATTAGGCGACATCAGTTTACCCAATCGCAAATGGTCAGAGATATAATCCAGATGAGAGATGAATTTTATATCTTTAAAAAGCTGCTTTAGAAAACCTTCATAGGCTTTAGCGTAAGGAAATATGAGAAATGAATAGTCCTTGAACTGATAGGTTTGACTTTTGATGACTTCGTTCATCAAATATTCACCTTCAAGAATTAGGTCTTTCTGTGGCTGGGATAAATATTCCCAAAATGCCCCGTAACGATCCTGCATAACTTATATGATAACAAAAAACCTCTTGATTTTTATGAAATTAGGTTTATGATAGACGAGGTGAAAACTTATGAAGCAACTTTTTGAACTTATAAATAAAAATGTGTATTTATCTCAACTTTCTCACTTTCTTAAAAGGAAAAAAAGTGAGAAAGTTGAGCCCCTAATCACGATCTCTCGAGAATTTGGGTCAAGTGGTAGCGTAATTGCTCAAAACGTTGCCAAAAAACTAGGTAAAAAGTGGAGGGTTTTAAACGAAGAAATAGTTAATCAGATCTCAAAAGAATTCAATCTTGATAAATCTATGATTAGAGACGTTGATGAAGGTAAGATCTCTGCTTTTGATGAAATAGTTGAAGATTTTCTAGGCATACCTCGCGTGAGCTTGGGAAAATATTCAAAATATCTTGCACAAGTATTTTCTCCTATTGGAAAAAGAGGCTATGCGATCGTTGTAGGCAGAGGAGCTGATTATTTTTTACCCAATGCTTTAAAAATCCGCATCATGGGTGATATGGATTATCGGATTAAAACTATCATGAAGTATAAAAATGTAGATTTGAACAAAGCAAAACAGCTGATTGAAATTGCCGATAAGAAAGGGACTGCGTTTATAAAAGAGCTCTTCCACCACGACCCGCGAAAAGCCCATCACTACGATATCACTATCGTCACAAGCAAAAATTTCTTACCTAATGAGGTTTCTCACCTAATAAGCCAAGCTGCTAAAAAACACTTTAAACTTTAGGCGTCAAGATTTATTTGAAGAGAGGGAGACATCGTAGTTTTGATGTAGATGGATTTGAGGTTTTGCTTGCCGACTGATTTAAGTATGGCTTCGATGTTTTCCATCAGTTTTTTTTGGTCGAAGGAGATTTTTCCCACCATCAGGTGAATCAATGGAGCCTTTGGTTCTGATTTCCAGCGCACTGCGCCTTTGGCAAATTTGCTGACAACATCCTCAGGTTTATCAGAGATGGTTCCGGTTTTGGGGTTGGGCATCAGACCTTTTGGCCCCAGAATTTTTGCCAATTTGGCTAATTTGGGCATATATGAAGGATGGGTTACCAAAATATCGAAATCGATTTTCCCCTGTTCTATCTGATCAAGAAGTTTGTCATCGACTATCTTGATCCGCACTGATTTACCTACCGAATGAGGAAGTTGAACTTCTCCCCTTAAGCCTTCTTTAAGAACGTTGAGATGAAGCTCTACCGATTCGTCGAACTTGGCGAATTTGATCTTTTTGAGCAAATCTATTGCCTTGTCAATTTGGTATTTTTCGTCTTTAGAAGCGGTTTTCTTAGCTTTTTGATAGTTTTTGCCACGGACTCGGGCTTTTGCCTTTTTAGATTTTTTATTTTCAATTTTAGCAGCTTCCGGAGTTTGTTCAGCCAATGCAACGGCCTTTTTCATTTTTGCCAAAGCCTCTTGATCTGCCTCAACTACCTTTACCTGTTCTCCGCCTTTATGTTTTCCTGGCGCTTTAGTTTTTTTTTCTTGCGCTTTTTCTTTCTGCGCTTTTTTTTGTTTTTTTTCGATTTCTTCCATTCCCAGAAACCGTGTTTTTACTTTTCCCATAGATTTAATTTGAAATTAGTTCTCAACGTCTACTCCCATGCTTCTTGCTGTTCCCGCGACGATCTTTGTAGCTGCTTCTAAACTATCGGTATTTAAATCTCCCAATTTATCTTTGGCGATTTCCTCGGCTTGAGTTTTGGTCAATTTGCCGACCTTTTCGGTATTAGGTTTTCCGGAGGCCTTTTGAATTCCTAATTTCTTTTTAATAGCATCGGCTACAGGCGGAAGTTTAGTAATAAAAGTGAAGCTTCTGTCCTCGTAAACAGTAATAACAGCGGGAATTACTTGTCCTTTAAGCTTTTGAGTATGATCATTGTAGGCTTTGATGAATTCCATTATCGGAATACCATGTTGGCCGAGAACCGGCCCCACAGGTGGAGCTGGCGTTGCCTCTCCGGCAGGAAGATTTAATTTGACTACTGTCTTTATTTTTTTTGCCATATATTTTTATCCTTCGACTCAGCTCAGGATAGCGAAATTGTTTTACAATTTAGCTACTTGCAGAAAATCCAACTCGACTGGAGTTTCTCTGTCAAAAATAGAAACCAATACCCTTACTTTTCCTTTTTCTTCATCGAAGCCTTGAATTGTTCCCAAAAAATCGGCAAAAGGCCCCTCAATAATCTTGACCGCTTCACCGATTGAAAACTTCGCTTTGAATTTAGGCTGTTCCTGTTGGACAAATTTCATGATTGCATCGACTTCTTTGTTGGAGATTGGGGTCGGTTTGAGTCCTGCTCCTACAAAACCGGTTATTCCCTCTGTAGTCCTTACCACCAACCAAGAATCATCATTCATGATCATGCGAACAAGTACATATCCAGGGAAGACTTTCTCTTTTATCTTGGATTTTTTTCCTTTTTTGACGACGACTGTTTCACGCGTCGGAACAACAATGTCAAAGATCTGATCCTCAACCGATAAGCTTTTGATACGCTGTTCCAAAGCCTGTTTTACACGACCTTCATAGCCCGTTTTGACATGGATTACATACCATTTTCCGGGAAGAGCCGGAGCAGGCTGTTCAACAGGAGCCGGCGTTTCAACCTGGTCTTCTTGAGAAACCGTTTGTGTCTGATCTGTCTGATTATCGTCCATAAAAAATAATTAATAGCGAATAATTAAGAGCTAATAGTATTATCTTCAATTATTATTACATCTTCATTCTTAGCTATTAGTTTTATTCATCTGCGCTGTGTCAAGAAATCAAGAACTTTGGCAAGCAGAATGTCAATTATACCCACATAAAAGCCAATTATCAAGGAGATAATAATCACGACCAGCGTCAGTCGAATAACATCTTTTCGAGTCGGCCAAGTGACTTTTTTAAGCTCGTCCTGAATGTTTCCTAGGAATCCTGGGGCAATATTCGGTCGATCCGCCATGATTGTATTGTAGCATATAAATTGACCTGACAGCATAAAAACGTGGATGGTTTATTCTCTAGATTTTCTTACGAGGATTGTCACAACAGCTAAAATCGCCAACAAACCAAACAGGAATTTTATTGGAAGGGCAAAAAATGTCGTCGACCCACTGATTATTGGAGTGCCCTCTCCGAAGTTAATATCCGCTGACAGACTATATTTCCCAATAAATAAACCTGACAAAAGAAGAGATATCGGCCGTTGACAATAAATCGCTTTGTTTCCGTCACAGTTAACTTCTGCAGAGGGAGTTGCTGCCATAATTCTTTGTGAATCAGCCAAAATATTTAGGGGAACGATGTCATAAGTTGCTTTTTCGTCAAAATTTCCCTTGAGTACAATTTTTCCTCCACTTTGGACAAAATTTTTTCCCTCATTTCTGACAATAAGAACAATGGGGATCTTATCTCCTGTATCAAAAATGCGCAAATTCCCCAATTTAAAGCGAGGTAAGACATCAAACAAGGAAACTTTGCCCTTAATATCCAAGAGACCGTTCTCGCTTACTGTAAGCAATATATTTGAACCTACTCTGGCTTGGGCCCGCGAAGTGGGACCTTTTCCTTCAAGCGATGAAGGAGGCTCGCTTTGCACAAAAAAAGTGTAATAATAGTCACCCTGCGTCACTTCTTCAGGAAGCTTGATTCGAAGAAGAAGCTGCTGTGATTGTTTTGTGTTTAAAAAAAATGGCTGATCCATCTGTATTCGACTATTGTCTAGAGAAAAACCAACCGGGCCGCTAAATTTATCTTGGATAACTATTCCCCCATCTTCTCTTGGTGTAAAAGGCAGTACGCTTGCCCTGATTACAACCGGATCTCCAAGATTCTGTATTGTGTAGGCAACGAGGATGGATTTTCCCGGCTTAATGATCGTCTCAAGATGAGGCGGATAAATGGATAAACTCAACTGTTGGGCTAAGACATTAGAACCAACGGAAAGTAGTAAGTAACTCATCGTGAGCATGCTTATTATTGTTCTTAATTTGAATTTTGAAAATTGGAAATTCATTTAAAATTTAGAACTTAAAATTTAAAATTAATAAAGCGGTGTTGCCGTAAATCTGACCACTGTCGTATAGGTCCCTGCGGTCTGCGTCGGTCCTACATTAACTTTAAATGTCATTGTCGATTGACGAGTTGAGCTTTTATAAAGGTGCGAAGGCGTCGTTGTAGTGTTTGCAAACATCACATTAACCGGATTTTCAGCCGACGCTAGATTGGCAAACGGGCGATATTTGGAAGATGAAGTAAAATCTGTAGGAATATCGTTTGGATAACTGCCGCTACCCATGTTATAACCAAAACCATAGGTGGAACTTGAACTCCAAGTATTGGCCGAGGAAATAGTACACGGCGTCCCGCTATCACAAGAGGTGTCTGCAATTGCGGTTCCTGACAGTGTTTTTAAAGAGGCATCCTCGCGGGCTGTTACCTGGTAACCGTTGGCTGAAGAAAAACCAACTGTAAGATTGGTCGTTGCTGTCACCGGTGTTCCGGGAGTAAGCGAGCCGAAGGGAATGCTTGTACTGGAAATGGTAAAAGAGAAAGGGGCAATCGAAAAAATATATTGAAAACCTGCTCTTACCAAATATCCTGCCGAGGAAAACTTTTCAGCTGCTGTTTGACCTAAAGTTGAGGAAATTTTGGTTCCAGATGTAGGCGAAGTATATTTATCCGAGCCCATATTGACGTTTGGCGCCTCTATTAGATAATTTGGCGAGTAGAGAAAATCGGCAAAGGCGGGTTTTGATAACAAAAGGAAAACAAAAACAACAATCAGGCTAACAATCCACTTAAACATTTTCTTTTTCAAATTTTTCAATCAGTTTTTCCATGTTGCCTGTAGATTTTTTAATCTCGCCAAGCTCTTTATCTCCCATAAAATTTTCGATCGCCTCTTTGATGCTTTTGAGATGGTTTTTCAACAGTAAAGAAAGAAATAAAAACGTATCTTCTTGATCTTTTTCGCTTTTCGCTTTTAACTTTTCACTTTTTATGTATTCTTGTCCCATAAACATCGCAAATGGCGTGAGGAGAGCCAAGGATAGCAATGGAATCATGCTGTCAAATGGCTTATTCTGAGGGAAATAGATCAGAAAAAACAGGATTGCAGTCAAAGTCGTAATGATTGATTCAATCGGTTCAAGAAGAAGAGACAGAGCAAAAAGTAGAAAATAGGTCAGAAAGAAAAATTGAGATTCAAGACCTCCTGTTGTATTGACTATAACAAAGACAATCAGAGTAAAGACGATTGCCTCAAAAACACTGGATGTTTTTTTGATGAATCTTTTAACCAAAAAAAGGGCGATGAAAAGAATTCCCGCCAACTGCAGATCGTAGCCTGCAAAGGGGCTTTTGGCAAACAAAAAAGCAAAGGCAATCGCCAAGACTAAAATGACTGAATGAAGAACTTCTCTCCTCATACAATCAATATATCACAATTAACTTTATCGATTTCTTCTAAAGTTATTGTTTCCTCCACCTCTAAATCCACCGCTTCTTTCCTCTCTGGGTTTAGCAAAGTTGACGACGATATTTCGTCCCTCAACATCTTTCCCGTTCATTTCTGATTGGGCTTTTTCCGCATCTTCTTGTTTTGCAAAAGTGACGAAGCCAAAACCTTTTGATCTTCCTGTTGCGCTGTCAGATATGATGATAGAGTCAACGATTTCTCCGTATGTAGCGAACAATTCTTTCAATGAAGTGCTGCTCAATGACCAAGGTAAACTCCCTACAAATAATTTCTTTTTATCCATGTATACTCACCACCTTTCTATATTGATTAAGTTATATCTACTCACAATTGAAGTTATTAAGTAAGCTTCTCTTGAAGTTAGTTACATTATATCATAAGTCTTTATAAAAATCAAATTGTAGATTATAGTCCGTTGATTTGGCCTCTAAGATAGATCATCATATGCCAGATGAATCATTATTTTGAGCTTATTAAGCAAATCACCAGAAAGTATCTTATCGAAATTGTGTTGATCGTTATTGCGCTGATCCTTGGCATTGTGTCTTTTGCAATTTTTCTTAACTCGGCTACTCCGACTAACGTAAAAATGTCTTTCCAAAACGATCATCCCAAACCGATTGCTAAAAAGATGTATGCCGAAATATCAGGCGCAGTAGTCAAGCCTGGGATCTATGAATTACCATCTGAATCCCGACTTAATGATTTACTTAAATTGGCAAATGGACTTTCAAATAATGCGGATAAAAACTACTTTACCAGAAATTTCAATCTCGCCCGCTATGTTCAAGACCAAGAAAAAGTTTATATACCTTCAACCAACGAAATAAACCAAGGACTTTTTAATGACAATCCAAGCGTTCAGACAAATAAACCAAGTTCTCAAACAGTATCTGCCGGTGAGAGCGGAAAAATAAATATCAATGCCGCTTCCGCAGATGAATTGGATTTACTACCCGGCATCGGCACTGTTACCGCTCAAAAAATCATCGATAATCGACCTTATCAAGCAGTAGATGAATTATTAACTAAAAAAATTGTCAAACAGAATATCTTTGATTCAATAAAAGATCGAGTAACGACTGAATAATATGAACCCGTCTATTTTTACCTCCGTTATCAATTCCTATTTGCCAGAACCTCATGCTTCTTTACTCAACGGGATAATTTTTGGTATCCCTCTTAAGGCCACTCCTATCTTCAATCAAAAACTAAAGATGGTGGGCCTTCTTCATCTGGTGGTTTTATCCGGGATGAATATCACCATGCTTGCCGCTATCATTGGATCTTTTACCAAATCCCTGCCTAAAAAATTGTCTCTTTTCATAAGTATTGTCTGTATTGTATTGTTTGTGCTTTTTGTAGGTATACAAGCAGCGGTTCTTCGAGCGGCAATTATGGGAATTTTAAGTCTGTCGGCGATTATCTACGGTAGAAAAAGTACCGCTCTTTATTCTCTTTTCATCTCATTTATCTTCTTTTTGGTCTTTTGGCCTGAATCCATAACTACAATTTCTTTTCAACTCTCATTCGGAGCTACTTTGGGAATTATTCTATTCGGTAATACAAAAGCAAAGAGCTCCCTTTTCTGGCGGGAACTTAAACCTTCTCTGGCCGCTCAACTTTTTACAACACCCATCATTTTTGGCTATTTCAAACAAATATCTTTTATCGCGCCTCTTTCTAATCTATTGACGGCTTTTCTGATCGCACCGATTATGTTTTTTGGCTTTTTAGCTGTAATTTTGGGAAAAATTCACTTTTTCCTGGGCATAATACCGGCAACAATATGTTATGTTCTGGTAAGTTATCTTGTCTTTGTGATTAATTTCATGTCGAAAATTCCCTTTGCCTGGGTCCAATTTTAAGCAATATGGATACGGGGTTTTCGATGCGGCCAATTTATCTTAGCGGGATTTTATCGATTCTTATCCTTTTATTTATTTTTTTAAAAAACTCCTTTGATCCCCGAACTACTCTTGTTTTTTGCGATGTAGGTCAAGGAGACGGAGCTTATATTCGGCTCGAAAACCGTATTGATATTGTGATCGATGCTGGGCCGGATCAAAAGATTCTGGATTGTCTTGGTAAATATATGCCTTTTTATGACCGTACTATCGAACTTGCTTTTAACACTCATCCCCAAAAGGATCATTACGGTGGGTATCTGGGAATTGGCGAGCGGTATAAAATTGAAGTTTTTTTACTGAGCCCTATTGATAGTCACGCCAAGTCATTTTTACAGCTTAAAGAACTGCTTGCGCAAAAAAATGTTCAAGTTAAACCCTTTTATGCCGGTGATATAATTTCACTTAAAAATGCTTCAATCAGGTCGGTTTGGCCGACTAATCAGTTTGTGACTAAAAACGTAAATTTGACTAAAAACAACCATGGTTTCTATGAAACGCACCGCGATCCAAATGATTTTTCACAAGTTGTTTTGATGACGATTGGATCGACAAAAATCCTATTTACCGGTGACATCTCACCTTCTTCGGAGCAGATTATCTTAAAAAACCAACTACCAGCAGTTACAATCCTCAAGGTCCCCCACCACGGCTCAAAGAACGGATTGATCGAATCTTTTTTAAAGATTATCAATCCAAAAATTGCAGTTATCAGTGTTGGCAAAAACAATTCTTTCGGCCACCCTTCTCCGGAAATAATAAAACTTCTGGGAAAGTATCATGTCCCAATAAGAAGAACCGATCAAGAGAGGGACATCGTCTTTAAATTTTAGGATCTACGTCAGAAGGATTGCTCGGATTTCTTTAAAAATGCCGAAAGCTTCGTGGCCAATCCAATTTGAGCCGATAAGCTCGACCGGCAGGCCGGGATCCTGACGAAGTAACCCGACATATTCAGTTGACACCTTTCTCAATTTTTCTGACTTTTCTTCTGATTGGGATAGAATAAGATGCCATTTTTTGAATAGTTCGCGATATTTTTTTTCCAGTTCGCTTCTGCCCCAAACTTTCTCTATCAATACCTCGCGGTCTCCAAATACATGATCAGCCTCAAAAGCCTGAACATACTTTTCCTCTTCTTTGCCAAATACCAGCTCACGCAAATTTCCGATAATCGGATGCGGTGTCACCCAGAATGATCTGTGCCAGGGACCAAGCCCCCAACCTGCAACGTGACGTCTGAGTTTATCTCTCAGCTCACGTTTGATCTCTGGAATCTCATAGGACAAGATTCTCCACTTGCCATCCCACTTTTCCTTAAGAAAACGGACGTATGGAAATTGCAATGCAAGCTCCAGAAGACCTTTTTCCGTGAGTCTGTATGAATTCTCTCCCTGTTTCTCAACCAATCCCTCTTTCAAGAGCGAAGAAAATGTTCCTTTTGTTTTTTGATTAAATGAAAGATCAAAAATATTCTGAATTTTTTGATCAAAAGTAACCGGCTGAAAGTCTAGATCCGAGAGAAGAAACAGTATAACTAATATTTTCGTCCGTCTTTCCTTGATCCCCATACAACTAAGAATATAACAGACGGAGTTTTTTTGTCAAGCCTTTTAAAACAAAAAATGAAACCTCCATTGACATAAGTCAATCAAAGTATTAAATTTTGATAAGGTTTGTAAACGAAATGAGAAAAAGAAAAAAAGCTCTCCTCTATAAGTCGGTCGTTCTACTTTTTTTGTTTGTTCAGCTTTCATATGTCTTTTTGATAAAACTTCCTCAACCTACTTATGCTGTAGTTACAAATTTTTCAGCAGGAAATGTAACCTTGAGTAATTCAAGGCTTTCTTATAGAGGAATGGTTGGAACAGCAAGCTCTGCAAGCGATAATAAATTTACAGTTTCGGCAAGTCCGGCCAGTCCTGCTACAGACGCAAATACTAGTGATCTCTTCATAAACGATGTGGTCTGCTTTAATAATCCTTCGTCCAACGGTTGCGCCAGCCAGACGACTTACACAGTAAACAGTGTTCCAACAAGTCTTCAGTTTAATGTTTCCGCAGCAGTTGCAAATGCAATGACTGCGGGAACTGATGTGGTTGCTACACAATCTGCCCGCTGGACAGTAACATTTACGCCAAGAACTCAAGTCCCCTCGGGAGGATTTTTAAGGCTCACTATTCCAAATACAGGAACGACTATCAATGATGGGATATCTGACAGTGGCGGCTTTGATTCAAGCAAGTTAACTACTAGCAATATAAACGCTGCTATTACTCCTACCGGGTTCACAAAATCGGCAACTACCCTGACCACAAATGCATCAGTTAGCACTGTTATTTTAATGACTCTAAGTTCTGTGCTTGCTGCGGGTACTTCGTATTCATTTGTCATGGGAGACGCATCAGATACTACTCTCCGCTTTATCAATCCCTCTCCTGCAAGTTCAAGTCACACAGCGGGTGTAGCAGATACCTATTCTCTCACACTCCAATCAGAAGACGCAAGCAACAATGCACTTGATAAAACAATATTTAAAGTTGCGCCTGTTGACGGCGTTCAAGTCTCTGCAACAGTTGAACAAACCATTTCCTACACAATTGCCGGTGTTGCCACCTCTACCAGCGCCTGCGGTACTACAACAGGAGTGACAACCACTGCTACAAGCGTTCCTTTTGGATCAATAACCTCGTTCAACGCTTTTACAGACGCTGCACAAACTCATACTATAACAACCAATGCTACGGCAGGCTATACGCTAACAACCCAGTACGACCAACAGCTAACAAGAGTGGGTGGAGGAGGCACAGCAATACCAGACACTGTTTGTGATCTGGGTCCGTGTACAACAGCAGGGTCAAGAAAGTGGAATACCACATCAACAAACGGCTTTGGTTATTCCTTGGCCAATGTTTCGGGAACAGACGCGGCCTTTACAAACATCAGCTGTGCAGATGCAGTCGCCTGCTATAAGCCCTTTTCAAGCTCGGCAGTACAGATAATGAGTAATGCCGGCACTGTCAGCGCAAGCCAGATCTATATGTGTCCGCGTCTTAACGTTGCTTCCACTCAACCCGCGGCAATCTATGTCAATACTTTAACATTTATTGCCACTCCAAGATTTTAAAAATGAAAAAAGATCTAGCATTGCTGTTTGTCCTTGTTTTTTTGACGTTATATTTGACAAAAAACATATCTGCTCAAACAGAGAAACAGGTACTCTCAATTACTGCATTTCCGGCTGTTCAGGATAAAGAGGTCGCACCCGGCGAGAAGGCGCATCTTCAGGTGCAATTTAAAAACGAAGAGAGCTCTTTTATAGTGGGAAAAGTACAGATAGCTGACTATGTTATCAAAGACAGGTCAGGTAGTCTCCAGCTGGTTGAGGGTGATCAACAAAAACCAAAATATGCTGCTTCGTCCTGGATTACTCTCTCCGCAGATAGTATTACCATTCCGCCGCGCGACGTTGTCACGGTTGACCTTTTTGTGACTGTGCCTGAAAACGTCCCCAGCTGTGGAAGTTATGCAGTGTTGTATTTCCAACCAGCTCTTCCTGGTAAAGGCGAGGTTCGAAGCAATCTTAATTCGTCATCCGGCATCACTGCCAAAATAGGAGCGTTAATCAACTTCCATGTCGCAGGTCGTCAGTGTAAGGAAAACCTCATCGTTTCCAAATTTGAGGCTCCTTCTTTTCAAGAGTTTGGACCAATAAAGATTAATTTGGAGCTGTTAAACAACAGCGATATTGATATGCAGCCCCAAGGACTTGTCAATTTGACAAATATGTTCGGGGGTTATGTTGATTCTCAAAAAATAAGAGATCTGCGAATTTTTCCAGAAACCGTAAAAGCTTACGAGGCAACTGTAGGAAATAAATGGCTGCTGGGGCGTTATAAAATCTCTCTGGCTGCAAGCTACGGAACGGGTGGCAAAAAACTCACGACTGTCAGTTATATTTGGGTTATTCCGTGGAGAATAGGCCTGATTGTGCTTTTGTCACTGATAATTCTGATTCTGCTTATAAGAACGATGCTTGGCCGGTCAAAAAAAATGAGACTTAACCTTGAAGAACGACTTGAAGAGGAAAAGGGAGAAATTGAAAAACTCAAAGAGCAATTGAGAAAAAGAACAAGTTAGCCTATGAGGCGCTTAATTGTATCATTTTTGCTGTTCTTACCGATTATTGTTGCTTCATTTATTCTCTACTTGCAATCTTCTTCCCAACAAGATAAAAACAATATCGAAGGGGCAACTGCGATAAATCGTAGTGTGAGTGTATCTGCTTCTATAGGCGGAGGAAGTGCAGGATCTGGTGGCGGAGGCCCGGGTGGCGGAGGCCCGGGTGGCGGGGGTTCTGGTGGGGGTCCCGGAGCTGGAGGCACCCAGCAAAAATTTCTCCTCTATGGTTACACCTCACCTTCTGCACAAGTTTATCTTGAAGGGATAGGAATAATTGGTCAAACAACTGCCGACAAAAACGGGTATTTTTCCTTCGAGAATAGCCCTTCCCCTCTCCTTCCCCGAGAGGCTTGTCTGACGGCTAAAGATCAATTAGGTAGATTATCCAGTCCAAGCTGCTTACCTGCCTTCCCTATCAGTTATTCCGTCAATATTGGACCAGTACTTCTACCTCCTACCTTATCATTGAATAAATCGGAATACTATACTGGAGAAGAAATTGTCATATCAGGCCAGACTATACCTAATACGGACGTGATTCTTTCACTGTTTGTCGATCCGAGTAAGAAATCTCTCATAGACTATCTCGCAGTTAAGTTAAATCCCGTAAAGAGCGTCTACGCCTTTGGCTTTCCGGACTTGAAAACAAAAACCGATGACAAAGGCAATTATTCGCTAAAAATACCCTCTGCCAAGTCTGATCTATTCAGGCTCTTTACGCGGTCGCTATACGAAAAACAGTCAACGCCTCAGAGTAACCGACTAAGTTTGAAGATATTGCCTATTTGGTGGATGCTTATTGTCAATTTTTTTATCTGGCTATGGCATTTTTTGCAGCCACATCTTCTGGAGATAATAATTTTCGTGCAGATCGCCGTGCTTCTAATTTATTTCACACGTCAGTATTTATTGCCACATAGACTAGCCTTGGAAAGAGCTCCCATGGTCCAGGAGAAGCACCCGCTAGCTTTGCATGAGTGAAATTAAAAGGCGAAGATGCCAATTTTTTGCGACTTGAGAGGTGCGCAGGGACGAGCACGCTCATGGAGTCAAAAAATTGTGTATCGAGACTTTATTAATAAAAACTCAGATGTGCCTGCTGCGGGAGCCTCTTATCTCCGACGTTAACATCCAAGAAATATTCCCCTTTTTGATCCGAGGAGATATCAAATACTGCTTTGCCGTAATTATCGGTCGATCCTTGCACGGTTTTAATGCTGAGATGAGCAACGTTGGAGAGGTTAACCGTCTTTCCCTGGACGCCTAAACCCTGATTGTTAAGAAGGAAAACAGTAGTTCTTATCAGCTCTTGATTGTTGGCCGTAGCTCTTAAAGGAGCTATGAAAACATAGGAGTTATCCGGGGAAAAATCCTGCTGAATTGTGGAAGCTCTGCCCACGAATAATTTACCTTCATAAAGCCATAAAGAAATACTTATAAGTAAGGCTAAAACAACAAAAAAAGAGGCAATTAGGATCTTTTTTTTCATATCTAACTAATCATAGTCAAAAAAAAATTCCTTGTCAATACGCTCTCAAATTATGAGGGCTAAGAAAGCGTCCGTGGCAATATTAAGCTTTGGCCTACTACAAAAAAACAGAGAGCAAATAAAATTAATTAGCAATTCCGCAAATCATTTGCCAAATACCAAGAAAAAGACATATACTGATATATTTTTATATATAAAATATCTGTCACTCCTCCCTCTGTGCTCACAAGAAAGTGAAATGAGCGATCTGGTATTATAACTTCAGATAACGTCTAGGGTGAGAAAATTCGTTACAAGACTTCAGGCGCCAAAAATCTTCATAATAATAACTATTAGGTCAAATTACTATAAGTGTGGTGATATATTTATAGATACTTAGCATGGTTAAACAACAGTGCGGTAATTGAAATTAACTCAATTAAATATTAATATAAGTCTTAATTACTGCTAGGTATTAATAGGTTGCAAATATATCATAATAGTCATTAAATACCTCTTGACAAGTGATTTTCACTTGTTCTATTATTAAAGTATATGAATAAGGAGTATAATTTTTATAATCTTGAGGCCCCATTTAAGCTCTTTCTTAATTCGGGAAATAAAAAAATTAGTCCTATATCAATTAATAACTACCTGTCTGATCTTCGGCATTTTTTTGGTTGGATTGTTCTGACAATTAAAAATAGGAAAGTACCCATTCAATTTGCCAGCGATGATTATCAGCAAATACTCTCTCAATTTCTAACGGCGGAAATTGTACAGAGCTATACAGACTATCTTGGAGCCAACAATATACCGATGAGAACTATTAATCGCAGGCTCTCAACTCTGCGAAAATTTTGTAGTTTCTGTATTTCCCAAGGCTGGCTAAGAACAAATCCGGCAAAGCAAATATCTAATATTCAGACTCAAGAATCGAAGATCAAACGTCAGCAAAAGATATCTCTACTAGATGAAGATCGAGAGGCTTCAGAAAGCCCTATTACATCTTTTGCAACGCCTCCATCTGTGAAAAAAGGGTGGCTGAATGGTATATTAGGGAAGCAGGTCCTCGAGCGAGTTGAGGATGATAAATCCGTTGGAAATGACGAGGTACGAACTCGTTTACGACTGCCGGCCAACTTGGGAATTCAGCATTACGTCGGCATTGCTTTGGTTTTGGTATTGATGGCCACGCTTGGCGCAGGCGTCTTTAACCAGTTTTTCAACAAAGCAAAGACCCCATTTGCTTTTCCTTCTCAACTCACCAAGCCCTCCCAGCGCTACGTTTCTTTCCAAGGCAGGGTTACCGATAGCTTAGGAAACCCTATTGTAACAGCCACAAACTTTCAGTTTAAGCTTTACAACGTAAAAACTGCCGGAACCTCGCTTTATGCCACTGGTACCTGTTCTCTGACTCCTGATCAGGATGGAATTTTAAACGTGCTTGTAGGAGGGTCTGGATTGACCACTGACCAGAATGTCTGCGGTACAGGGATAACTGAAAATATCTTTTCCGACTTTCCCAATGTCTATTTAGGAATAACAATTGGCGCAGATTCGGAAGCAACTCCCAGACAACACATTGCCACGGTAGGATATGCTGTCAATTCAGAAACACTCCAGGGGTTTCCTCCGGGAAAAGATAAATCGACGATTCCCTATCTTGACTTAAACGGTGATGTGCTGATCGCGACCTCTGGAGCGAGTATAAAATCCCTTTATGAAAGCGCGAACTTCACTTTAGCCAGCTCAAAAGATCTTATTCTGCAGTCTGCGGGGCCGGCTGCAGGCGCAGGTGATATCATTCTGCAGGCAACAGGAAGCGGTGCGCTTCGTTTCAGAACAGCAGGCTCAGCAGACGCTCAAACTCGCATGATCGTCGACAACGCTGGCCTCGTCGGCATCGGTACAACTACACCAACTTCAAAACTCCATGTAACTGGAGCAGTAACAGGTAAAGCTTTATCAATCTTTGATGAGACAGGAGATCAATCTCCTCTTACTGCCTC